>Ga0070741_10004929_pt1 | contig 30510 bp, 28 predicted proteins | sample Coa_R1_4_FD_66440 | JGI IMG/M metagenome (GOLD analysis project Ga0070741, IMG submission 66440) | Surface soil microbial communities from Centralia Pennsylvania, which are recovering from an underground coalmine fire - Coalmine... | ecosystem: Environmental > Terrestrial > Soil > Unclassified ... | reverse complement strand
GACCCGACGCCGAGATGGCCGGCGCCTTCCGCGAGCGCCTGCTCGGCGCGCTGAGCCGCGCCGTCGACTCGGCTTAGTGGGCCCGCCTGGATTCGAACCAGGGACCAAAGGATTATGAGTCCTCTGCTCTGACCGGCTGAGCTACAGGCCCGTCCCTCGCGATTCTACCGCCGTAACGAAGCTGCAAAGAAAAACGCCCCGCATCGCGGGGCGTTTTCGTTCCGGAGGCTTCTTCCTAGCTGTTGTCGAGGAAGCTCTTCAGCCGCTCCGAGCGCGACGGGTGGCGGAGCTTGCGCAGCGCCTTGGCCTCGATCTGGCGGATGCGCTCGCGCGTGACGTCGAACTGCTTGCCGACCTCTTCCAGCGTGTGGTCGGTGTTCATCTCGATGCCGAAGCGCATGCGCAGCACCTTGGCCTCGCGGGGCGTGAGCGAGTCGAGGATGTCCTTGGTGACCTCGCGCAGGCTCGCGTACATCGCCGCGTCGTTCGGCGCGAGCGTCGCCTGGTCCTCGATGAAATCGCCGAGATGCGAGTCGTCGTCGTCGCCGATCGGCGTCTCCATCGAGATCGGCTCCTTGGAGATCTTGAGGATCTTGCGGATCTTCTCCTCGGGCATCTCCATCTTCTGCGCGAGCGTCGCGGGATCGGGCTCCTGCCCGGTCTCCTGCAGGATCTGGCGGCTGATCCGGTTCATCTTGTTGATCGTCTCGATCATGTGCACCGGGATGCGGATGGTGCGCGCCTGGTCGGCGATCGAGCGCGTGATGGCCTGGCGGATCCACCAGGTCGCGTAGGTCGAGAACTTGTAGCCGCGGCGGTATTCGAACTTGTCGACCGCCTTCATCAGGCCGATGTTCCCCTCCTGGATCAGGTCGAGGAACTGCAGGCCGCGGTTCGTGTACTTCTTCGCGATCGAGATCACCAGGCGCAGGTTCGCCTCGGTCATCTCGCGCTTCGCGCGCCGCGCCTTGGCCTCGCCGGTCGACATCTGCTTGTTGATCTCCTTGAGATCCTTGAGCGGGATGCCGATCCGCTTCTGGATCGCGAGCAGCTTCTGCTGCTGCTCGAGGATCGCGGGCTCGTAGCGCGTGAGCACGGCGCTCCACGGACGGGTCGCCGCGATCTCGTTCTTCACCCAGCGCATGTTCGTCTCGTTGCCGGGGAAGACCTTGATGAAGTGCGGACGCGGCATGCTGCTCTTCATCACGCACAGCGCCTGGATCTCGCGCTCGTGGCCGCGCACCTCGTCGACCATGTGGCGCAGGCTGTCGCACAGGCGCTCGATGATGCGCGCGGTGAAGCGGATGTTGGTCAGCTCGCCGCCGATCTGGTCGCGGACCTTGATGTATTCCTTGCTGCGGTGGCCGTGCTCGACGAGCGCCTTCTTCATCTTCTCGTAGAGCCTCTGGATCTTGCCGAAGCGCGCGAGCGCGTCCTCCTTGAGCTGCAGCAGGCTCGCGGACAGCGCGGCGCTGTCCTCCTCGCCATCGCTCTCCTCTTCCTCTTCGGGCTCGACGTCGTCGGCGAGCTCGGTGATCGGCTCTTCCTTCGCGTTCGGGTCGATCAGTCCGTCGACCAGCTCGTCGATGCGCATCTCGTCGCGCGCGACCTTCGCCGAGAGCTCGAGGATCTCGGCGATCGTCGTCGGGCACGCGGAGATGGCCTGGATCATGTGCTTCAGGCCGTCCTCGATGCGCTTCGCGATCTCGATCTCGCCCTCGCGCGTGAGCAGCTCCACCGACCCCATCTCGCGCATGTACATGCGCACCGGGTCGGTGGTGCGTCCGAACTCGGGGTCGACCGTGGAGAGCGCGGCCTCGGCCTCCTCCTCGGCGTCCTCGTCGGGGACGACCGGCGGCGCGTTCTCCGAGATCAGCAGCTGCTCGGCATCCGGCGCTTCGTCGTACACCTGGATGCCCATGTCGTTGAACGTCGTGATGATCGACTCGATCTGCTCGGCGTCGACCATGTCGTCGGGAAGGTGGTCGTTGATCTCGGCGTAGGTGAGGAAGCCGCGTTCCTTGCCGAGCTTGATCAGGTTCTTCAGGCGCGTCCGACGCGCCTCGGCGTCCTCGGGACGCGCCTCGGCGCGGAGAAGCAGCGCGCGCTCGGCATCGCCGTTACGGCGCGAGCCGCGGCCAGCCTTACGCAACTTCATGAGCTCTTGCGCTTGCATCTTCAACTGCGCCTTCAACTCTCTTTCCTTCTGCTTCTGCAACGCCGCAGCTTCTTTCGCCTTCGCTTTTTCTTGCGCGGCGAGTTCCTTGGCTTTGGCCTTTTCCCGCGCGGCTAGTTCCTTTGCCTTCGCCTTTTCTTTGGCGATGCGCTCGCGCTCGCGCAATTTCTCCTTCTGCAGGCGCGCTCGCTCGCGCTCCTTCTCGGCGCGCTCGCGCGCCTTCTGCGTTTCCTTCTCCTTGCGCGCGCGCTCTTTCTCCTTCGCCGCCTTCGCGCGCGCCGCGTCCTTCTCCTTGCGCGCGCGTTCCCTGTCGCGCTCGCGCTGCATCCTGTCGCGCTCGCGCTCCTTCTGCGCGCGCAGCTTCGCGGCCGCCTTCTCGCGTTGCGCCTTCAGCTTGTCCGTCTCGCGGGCGCGCGGGCTCTTCAGGCCGATCTTGCCCTTGGCACGGCCGGCGGGCCGGGCTTTCGCCTTGGACTTAAGCCTCTGTTTCGACATAATGTTTCCTGAAGGTCGCGATTAAAAGAGAACCGGTAATTATAGCACGGGCGGGGGCCCGCTGCGGGCGACATCGAGGTCCTTGCGCCTTGCCGCGAGCCGCGCGAGCTGCGCCTCTTCCTCGGGCGTGAGCGGGCGCAGCTCGGCCTGCCGCACGAGCTCGGCGAGACGGTCCTTGACGTGCTGTAGCTCCATATTGGGGAGCGCGTCGCGGAATTCCATCTCGACGTCCTCCGGCGACAGCGCCATCACCATGACCTCCTTCTTGATCTGCTTGAAGAGGGCCTCGAACTCCGTCCCGTGGAAACGGTCGATGACCAGCGCGTCGAAGTTCGCTCCCGCGGTCTCGCGCGCGAACGCGACGAACACCTGCAAGGCGAGCGACTCGAAGGTCTGTCCCCGCAGCAGCTCCGCGGGCATCTCCGCGGCGAGCGAGGGCTTCACCATCAGTCGCTTCAGCAGCCAGATCTCGAGGCTCTGCATCGGCGCCCGCTCCTCGCGCGCGGGGATGCGTCCTTGTCCGTAACGGCTGCCGGGCGTCCCGGCGAGCGAAATTCCGAGCTGCCGGGCGGCCTCGGCCTCGGGCATCCGGTAAGCCTGGGCCACGTGCTTCAGCAAATTCTGCTTCAGGGTCGGCGCGGCGAGCGGCTGCAGAAACGCCTTGGCCTCGTGGAAGACGTGCGACTTGCCCTCGAGGCCGCCGCCGTCGAACCGGTCCTGGAGCCCCTCGACGAAGAACTGCGCCAGGGGCTTGGCTCCGCTCACGGCCTTCTCGAACGCCTCGGCGCCGTTTTCCCGGACGAAGCTGTCCGGGTCGTGCTCGGGCGGCAGGAACAGGAACCTCACCACCTTCTTGTCGGTCACCGCGGGCAGGCTCACCTCGAGCGCCTTCCACGCCGCCTTGCGACCGGCCGCGTCGCCGTCGAACGAGAAGACGATCTCGTCGGTCTGGCGCAGCAGCCGCTGCACGTGCGTCGCCGAGGTTGCCGTGCCGAGCGTCGCCACCGCGTACTCGACGCCGTGCTGAGCGAGCGCGACGACGTCCATGTAACCCTCGACCACGAGCACGCGGCCCGCGGTGCGGATCGCCGTGCGCGCCTGCGGCAGGCCGTAGAGCTCGCGTCCCTTCTCGAACAGCGGCGTCTCCGGCGAGTTCAGATACTTCGGCCCCGGGTCGCGCTCGTCGTCGAGCGGCGGCTCGATCACGCGCCCGCCGAACGCGATCACCGATCCGCGCTGGTCCAGAATCGGAAACATGATGCGGTCGCGGAAGCGGTCGTAGCGCCGCCCGCCCTCGCCGTCGATCACCAGTCCCGCGTCCTTGAGCGCCTTGTCCGCGTAGCCGGGAAACACGCTCTGGAGGTTTTGCCAGCCCGGCGGCGCGTAGCCGATGCCGAAGTGCGCGGCGACCTTGCCGGTCAGGCCGCGGCGCTTCAGGTAGTCGATGGCGCGCGGCGACTGCTTGAGCTGCTCGCGGTAGTGGTCGCACGCCTGCTGCAGGATCGGATGCAGGTCGGGGCCGGCGTCCTTGCTCGTATTCGCGCGCGGCTCGAACTCGGGCATCTTCATGCCGAGATCCTCGGCGAGCTCGCGCACCGCGTCGACGTAGCCGAGCCCCGAGTACTCCATGAGAAACGAGATCGCGTTGCCGTGCGCGCCGCAGCCGAAGCAGTGGTAGAACTGCTTGGTCGGGCTCACCGTGAACGAGGGCGTCTTCTCGCTGTGGAACGGGCAGCAGGCGACGAAATTCGCGCCGCCCTTCTTGAGCGGCACGTGGCGTTCGATCACGTCGACGATGTCGACGCGATGGAGCAGTTCTTGCTTGAACGAATCTGGAATCACGGGCCTGCTACATATATAGGCCAAAACGCCGGCCAGTCAAAGCCCCGGCCCCGCGGGATCAACCCGCGAGCTTCGATTTCACCAGGGCGGACACCTTCGCCATGTCGGCGCGTCCGGCCAGCTTCGCCTTGAGCAGCCCCATGACCTTGCCCATGTCGGCCGCGCCCTTGGCCCCGGTCTGCGCGACGGCGTCCTCGACCGCCTTCGCGATTTCCGCGTCCGACATCTGTTTCGGCAGATACCCGGCGAGCAGGTTCAACTCGAAGGTCTCGGCGTCGGCGAGGTCGGTGCGATTGGCGCTCGTGTATTGAGCAATGGAGTCGCGCCGCTGCTTGATCATTTTCTCGATGACCGAGACGACCTCGGGGTCGCCGAGTTCCTTGCGCTCGTCGACCTCGCGCTGCTTGATCGCCGCGAGCAGCAGCCGGATCGCCGAGAGGCGCTGCGTCTCTCGCGCCTTCATCGCGGCCTTCATGTCTTCCTGGATGCGGTCTTTGAGCGCCATGGCGGCTCCTTGGGTCGGCTCATAAACGACGAGGCCGGGCAGGTTTCCCTGTCCGGCCCGCGATGCGGCGCATTCGCGCGCGAGTCTCAGTACAGCTTCGGCGGCAGCGTCTGGTTGCGCAGGCGCTTGTAGTGGCGCTTGATCGCGGCCGCGAGCTTGCGCTTGCGGTACGCGGTCGGCTTCTCGTAGAACTCGCGGGCGCGCAGCTCGGTCAGCAGCCCGGTCTTCTCGACCGTGCGCTTGAATCGGCGAAGCGCGACCTCGAAAGGCTCGTTTTCCTTGACGCGTACGGTCGGCATCTAGCGGCGGTCCTCGGTGCTTTCGGAAAGGGCGGAATTCTAGCAGCTTTTGAGGGTTTTCCACAGGCCCGTGAGGCCGGCGGGAGGCGCTTCCCGGCCGTCAGAGCCGCGGGCCTGCCGGCGCGTTCCGCACGGCGTGGTGGCGCTGGAAGACGAGGTACAGGACGGGCAGCACGATCAGCGTGAGCAGCGTCGCCGTCACCAGCCCGCCGATCACCACCACGGCGAGCGGCTTCTGGGTCTCCGAGCCGATCCCGGTCGAGACGGCCATCGGCAGCAGGCCCAGCATCGCGAGCAGCCCGGTCATGAGCACGGTCCGCATGCGCACGAGCGACCCCTGGATCACCGCCTGCTCGGGGGGCATCCCGCCCGCCCGCAGCTGGTTGAAGTACGCGACCATCACCACCCCGTTCAGCACCGCCTGGCCGAACAGCGCGATGAAGCCGATCGCGGCCGACACCGACAGCGGGATCCCGGTCACGAGCAGCGCGAAGATGCCGCCGATCAGCGCGAACGGGATGTTGAGCAGGATCAGCGCCGCGCTCGAGAACCGCCCGAAGGCGTCGAAGAGCAGGAGGAAGATCAGGAGCACCGACACCGGAATGATGATCGCGAGCCGCGCCATGGCGCGCTCCTGGTTCTCGAACTCGCCCGACCACGTGACGCGGTACCCGGGCTTGAGCTTGACCTGCTCGGCGACGCGATCCTTCATGTCGGCGACCACGCTGCCCATGTCGCGGTCGGCGATGAACACCCCGATCGCATAGACGCGCACGCCGTCCTCGCGCGCGATGTTCATGGCGCCGCCGACGGTCTTGAACTCGGCCACCTGCGACAGCGGCACGTAGGCGCCGCCCGGCGTGGCCACGGTGATCGCCTCGAGGTTCGGGATCGTGCGCTGCGCGTCCTTCAGCCGCACGGTGACGGCGAAATGGCGTTCGCCCTCCCACAGCTGCGTCGCGGGCTTCCCGCCGAGGACCATCTCGATCACGTCCTGGATGTCGGCGACGTTCAGCCCGTAGCGCGCGGCCGCCTGGCGGTCGATGCGGATCAGCAGCTGCGGCAGCTCGCCCAGCCGGTCGATGAACGCGCGCTTCACCCCGCGCACGTCGGAGATCGCGTGCAGCACGGCTTGCGCCTGGTCGCTCAGGACGTCCAGGTCGTCGCCGAACACCTTGATGACGATCTGGCCGTCGATCTGCGAAATCGACTCGAGGACGTTGTCGCGGATCGGCTGCGAGAAGCTCGGTTCGATCCCGGGGAAGACCGACATCGCCTCGTCCATCTGGTCGACCAGCTTGCGCTTGGTCATCCCGGAGCGCCATTCCGACTCGGGCTTGGGCACGACCAGCATCTCGCACATGTTGATCAGCTTCGGGTCGGTGCCGTCCTCGGGCCGCCCGGACTTCGAGACGACGGTCTCGACCTCCGGGATCTTCGCGAGCGCCGCGCGAAATTTCGCGGTCATCGACTGCGCCTCGGTCACCGACACCGACGAGGGCAGCGTCACGTTGATCCAGATCGAGCCCTCGTTGAGCTCGGGCAGGAACTCGGTCCCGAGCTTCGGCACGACGGCGAAGCTCGCGGCGAGCGCCGCGAGCGCGGTGCCGATCACGATCTTCTTGCGGCCCACCGCCCACACGAGCACCGGCTCGTAGAACTTTTTGCAGTACCGCACCAGGCGGTTCTCCTCCTCCGGCAGGTGCTTGGGCAGGAAATGCAGGCACAGCAGCGGCACCAGCGTGAGCGAAAGGATCAGCGAGCCGACCAGCGCCGACGTGACCGACCAGGCCATGGGCGCGAAGATCCGGCCCTCGTGCCGCTGCAGCGTGAAGATCGGGATGTGCGCCGCGATGATGATCAGCATCGAGAACAGCGTCGGGCGCCCGACCTCGACCGCCGCGTCCAGGATGCGCTGCGGGCGCGGCGTGCGCTCGTGGCCCGGGTCCGAGAGCTTGCGGAAGACGTTCTCGACCACGATCACGGCGCCGTCGACGATGATGCCGAAGTCCATCGCGCCGAGCGACAGCAGGTTCGCCGGGATGCCGACGAAAGTGAGCCCGAGGAAGGTCGCGAGCAGCGACAACGGGATCACCAGCGCGACGATCAGCGCCGCGCGCAGGTTGCCGAGGAAGAGCAGCAGCACCACGGTGACGAGCGCTGCGCCCTCCGTCAGGTTGGTGAAGACCGTCTTCAGCGTGTGCTCGATCAGCCACGTGCGGTCGTAGAAGGGGACGATCTTCACCCCGGGCGGCAGCAGGGTCGCGTTGAGCTGCTCGACCTTGGCCTTGACGGCCTTGAGCACCTCCGAGGGGTTCTCGCCCTTGCGCATCAGGACGACGCCGGTGACGATGTCGTCGTCGCGGTCCTGGCCGACGATGCCCTGGCGCGGCACCGCGCCGATCGAGACGTCGGCGAGGTTCTTGATCAGGATCGGGACGCCGTTCCTCTCGGCGACCACGATGTTGCCGATGTCGTCGGCCGAGCGCAGCAGCCCGATGCCGCGGATCAGGTACTGCTGGCGGCCCTGCTCGAGGTAGCTGCCGCCGACGTTGGCGTTGCCGCGATCGAGCGCGGCGAACAGCTGCTGCAGCGTGATCTTGTAGTCGCGAAGGCGCGCGAGGTCGGGATTCACCTCGTACTGCTTGATCAGCCCGCCGATGGTGACGATGTCGGCGACGCCGGGGATCAGCCGCAGCTGGCGCTCGACGGTCCAGTCCTCGAGCGTGCGCAGCTCGCGCGGGTCGAGGCGCGCGTCGGAGGACAGGCGGTAGCGGTAGATCTCCCCGATCGGCGTCGACAGCGGCGCGAGCTGGGGCTGCACGCCGGCGGGCATGTCGACGGCCGCCAGGCGCTCGACGACCTGCTGGCGCGCGAAATAGGGGTTGGCGCGGTCGTCGAAGGTGATGATGATGAACGACAGGCCGAACTGCGTGTGCGAGAACATGCGCACCGCGTTCGGCAGCCCGGCGAGCGCGACCTCGAGCGGGACGGTGACCTGCTTCTCGACCTCTTCCGCGGCGCGGCCGGGGTAGAGCGCGATGACGTTCACCTGCGTGTCGGTGACGTCGGGGAACGCCTCGATGGGCAGCGACCGGAACGCCGCCAGCCCGCCGCCGATGAACAGCAGCAGCCCGAGGACGATGAACAGCGGCTTGTGCAGCGCGAACGAGACGGTGCGCTTGATCATTCAGGCATTCAGGCCGCGGCGTCCCCGGACAGCTGGCGGTACAGCCGGTTCAGGAAAAGGTTGCCTTCGACGACGACTTTCTGCCCCTGGGTGAGGCCCGAGACCACGCCGGCGGTGCCGTCGCGCACGCCCCCGACGTCGACCTGGACGCGCGCGAAGCGGCCCGGCGCTTCCTCGACGAAGACGTAGTTGCGCCCGTTCGCCTGCACGATGGCCTTCTCCGAGACCTGGACCTGCGCGCGCGGCGCGCCTTCCATCTCGGCGCTGACGAACATCTCGCCCTTCAGCTTGCGCGCGCGGTTGTCGACGGTGCCGCGCAGCTTCACCGTGCGCGTCGCCGGGTCGACGAAGTCCGAGATCGCGACCACGGCCGCGGGGAACGTGTCCTCGGGCCAGGCGCCGGTGCGCAGCGTCGCGTGCAGGCCCTTCTTGAGCCGCGAGATGTCGCGCTCGTTGGCGTCGAGCTGCACCCACAGGCGCGAGGGATCCGTGACGACGAACATCGCCGGCGACCCGGCGGCGACGTCGGGACGCAGCTCCTGGCCGGGATTGATGTTGCGCTCGACCACCGTGCCCGAGATCGGGCTGCGCAGCGCGAAGCTCTGGTCGACGGTGTCGCCCGAGGCGCCGTAGAGCTTGACCCTGCCCTCGGCGCGGGCGAGCTCGACCTCGGCTCGCGCGTAGTCGGCTTCGGCCGAGTTCAGCTCCTTCCTCGCGGCGACGCCGGCGGCGTTCAGGTCGCGCAGGCGCTCGAGACTCTTGCGCGCGAGCGCGAAGTCCGTCTGCGCCTTGCGCGCCTCGGCCTGCGCCTGTCCGAAGTCCGGCGAGAACAGCAGCGCGAGCGGCTCGCCCGCCCTCACGACGTCGCCGGGCTTGACCAGGATGCGCGCGACGCGGCCCGCGAACGGCGGATACAGGCGCACCGTGCGCTCCTCGTCCCAGACGAGGCGCCCGGTGAGCTTGAGCTTCTCGGGCGCGCCCGCCTGGACGACGTCGGACTGCAGCGCCGCGAGCTGCGGGTTGCCCTCGGAGAACACCACGCGGCCGTTCTCCAGACGCGGCGGCGGCGCCTCGGTCTTCTTGTCACGGTCGCCGCATCCCGCGACCAGCATCGCGGCGGCGACCAGCATGGACATCGATAATGCGCGCATGTTGTCGTTCCCTCTCCGGGCCTCTCGGGGCCCGCTACCTCGGCTCCTCCGAGCCGATCCCGGCCCGCCAGGCCGACAGCGCCTTGGCGTAGTCGTTTCGCGCCGCGGCGGCGTCGATCTGGATCGCGCGCAGCGTACGGCGCGCGTCGAGCAGGTCCATCACGCCGATGGCGCCGTTCTTGTAGGCGTACTCGGCCGAGTCGGACGCCTTCCTCGCCTCGGCGAGCAGCGAGCCGTCGTAGCGCGCGAGCCGCTCGGAGGCCGCCTGCAGGTCGGAGGTCGTCCGGTTCAGCTCGGAGCGCGCCTGCGCCCGCGTCTTCTCCAGAGAATCGAGCGCGGCGCCGTAGTCCGACTCGGCGCGCTGGATCTCGCCTTCGTAGGTGTAGCGCGCGAACAGCGGCACCGACACGAACAATCCGTAGGTGTTGCCGGTGCCGGCCCCGCTCCCTTGGGCAAAACCCGGGTTCACGGGGTAATGATCGTACGAGAGCCCTACCGTCACGTCGCGGGTGCGCAGGCTGCGCGCGAGGTCGCGCGCTCCCGCGGCGGCGTCGACGCGGCTGCGCGCGGCGCGCACGTCGGGCCGCCGATCGATCATCTCGTCGGTGACCCGCGGCAGTTCGACCGAGTCGGGCGCGGGCCAGGGATCGATCGCGCGCAGGACCGCGCCCTTCGCTTCCGCGCCGATCAGGTAGGCGAGCGCGAGCTGCGCGCGGCGGCGGTCGGCCTCCGCCGCGCGCGCGTCGTTCTGCGCGCGCAGCGCATCCACCCGCAGGCGCGAGACGTCCGCCGCCGCGATGTCGCCCGCCTTGTAGCGCAGCTCCGCGGCCTCGATGGTGCGCTCGAACAGCGCGATGTTGTCCCGCGATATCGCCGACTTGTCCTGCGCGAACGCGAGGTCGTAGTACGCCGAGCGCAGCGCGAGCAGCTGCTGGCGCAGCACGTCGGCGTAATCCTGCGACGCGGCGGCCTCGGAGCGCCGCGCCTGCGCGATGCGCAGCTCGCGCTTGTCGCCGCGCTCGATCAGCTGGTCGAGCCGGACCGACGAGTCGACCGTCTTGTCGCGATACGGACCGCCGCCGACGCCGACCTGGGGATTGATCTGCGACACTCCCAGGCTCAGGTTCGGATTGGGACGCGCGCCCGCCGAGACGGTGTTCGCCTGCGCGCCCTCGAGCGCGCGCCGCGCGAGGCGCACGTCGCGGTTGCCTGTGGCGAGCTGCTGCTCGGCGTCGCGCAAGGTGAGTCCTATGACGTTGTCCTGCGCCGCGGCGGCGAGGCAGACGGCGAGCATCGCGAGAGCCGCCACCGGGCGCTGCACGCGCTTGCTAAAGTTGCGCATGAGGGCCGGCATTCTATGCAAGAGGGCCTGACAAGGAACTGACAGGGCTCAAGGAAAAGTCCATAAAAATCATGCTGGTTCTAGGTATCGAAACCTCCTGCGACGAGACGGGCGTCGCGGTGTATAGCGCGCAGCGCGGGCTGCTCGCGCATGCGCTGCACTCGCAAGTCGCGCTGCACGACGCCTATGGCGGGGTCGTTCCCGAGCTCGCATCGCGCGATCACGTCCGGCGCCTGCTGCCGCTCGTGCGCAAGGTGACGCTCGAGGCCGGCGTGGCGCTCGGCGAGCTCGACGCGGTCGGGTATACCCAGGGCCCGGGCCTGGCGGGCGCGCTGCTCGTGGGCGCCTCGGCCGCGTGCGCGCTCGCGCGCGGGCTCGGCGTCCCGGCGGTGCCGGTCCATCACCTGGAGGCGCACCTGCTCTCGCCGCTGCTCGCGCCCGAGGCGCCCGAGCTGCCGTTCCTCGCGCTGCTCGTGTCGGGCGGCCACACGCAGCTCATGCGCGTCGAGGCCATCGGACGCTACGAGCTGCTCGGCGAGACCCGCGACGACGCCGCCGGCGAGGCCTTCGACAAGACGGCCAAGCTGCTCGGGCTGCCGTACCCGGGAGGACCGGCGCTCGCGGCGCTCGCGGCGCGCGGGCGGCCGGGGCGGGTGCGCTTTCCCCGGCCGATGCTCGAGCGGCCCGAGCTCGATTTCAGCTTCAGCGGACTGAAGACGGCCGTCGTCCTCGCCTGCGCGGAGCGCGCGCTCGACGGGCGGCTGCCGGACGCGGCGCGCGCCGACATCGCGGCGGAGTTCCAGGAAGCCGTGGTCGACGTGCTCGTCGGCAAATGCGTCGCGGCGATCGAGCGCTCGGGCTTCGAGCGCCTGGTCGTGGCGGGCGGCGTCGGTGCGAACACGCGACTGCGCGAGCGGCTGAGCGCCGAGAGCGCGCGCTCGGGCTTTCGCGTCTTCTATCCGGCGATCGAGTTCTGCACCGACAACGGCGCGATGATCGCGCTCGCCGCGGCGCTGCGCCTGCAGGCCGGGCTGGTCCCGGCCTCGCCGGGCTACGGCTTCACAGTGCGGCCGCGCTGGGAGCTCTCGGAGCCGGGAGACGACGCCGCGTCCTGAGCCGAGCCCGCTTCGCGCTTCTCGCCGATCCGCCTCTCGGTGCCGGCGACGAGCTTCAGGATGTTCGACTTGTGCCGCCAGACGAGCAGCGCCGAGATCAGCACCACCGCCGGCAGCACCGCGATCATCAGGGTCTCCAGACGCGGGTGCACGAGCGAGATCAGGTACGCGTAGAACGGCGCGAAGGCGGCCGACACCAGCGCGGCGAGCGACGAGTAGCGGAAGAAGAACGCGATGATGATCCAGGTGGCGAGCGTCCCCAGCCCCAGCCACGGATCGATCGCGAGGAGAATGCCGAGCGCCGTCGACACGCCCTTGCCCCCGCGGAAGCCGTGGAACACGGGGAACAGGTGTCCGACGAACACGGCGACCGCGCACGCCGCGGCCCAGCGCTGGTCCGCCCCGTACTCGGGCAGCCAGCGCAGCGCGAGCCAGACCGCGAGCCAGCCCTTGCCGGCGTCGCCCGCGAGCGTGAGCAGCGCCGCGATCTTCTTGCCGGTGCGAAGCACGTTGGTCGCGCCGGGGTTGCCCGAGCCGTAGGTGTGCGGGTCGGGAAGCCCGAACGTGCGCGAGACGATGACCGCGAAAGAGAGCGAGCCGATGAGGTAGGCGATCACGACGGACGCGCTGGCGATCATCGTTCTAGAATACCTGCAATCCTGCCATGGACACCATATTCGTTCGCGAGCTGAAGCTCGAGGCGTGGATCGGCCTGTACCGGCACGAGAAGATCGCGCCGCAGACGATCGAGCTCGACCTCGAGATCGCGCTGCCCGGCGACGCGGTGTTCGCGAGCGGCCGCGTGCAGGACACGATCGACTACGGCGTCGCGGTCGAGCGCATCCGCGCGCTACTCGCGGCCGAGCGCTTCGGCCTGGTCGAGAGCCTCGCCGAGCGCATCGCGCGGCTGCTCATCGACGACTTCGGCGCGCCGCGCGTCAAGGTGAGCATCGCGAAGCTCGGCATCCTGCGCGACGCGAAGCGCGTCGGCGTCACTATCGAACGCGCTCGCGCTTAGTCGAGAGATCCCGCCGCTAGATCACGCCCGGGGATGGTGCTTCGCGTGCAGCGCCTTCAGGCGCTCGCGCGCGACGTGCGTGTAGATCTGGGTGGTCGAGATGTCGGCGTGGCCGAGCAGCAGCTGCACCACGCGCAGGTCGGCGCCGTGGTTGAGCAGGTGGGTCGCGAACGCGTGGCGCAGCGTGTGCGGCGAGAGCGACTTGCCGGGGATCGCTCGCGCCGCGCGCTTCTTGAGCAGGTGCCAGAACGCCTGGCGCGTCATGGGAGCGCCGCGCCCGGTGACGAACACGAAATCGCTCGAACGCCGCTTGAGCAGCTCGGGACGGCCCTCGGCGACCCAGCGCGCGAGCCAGGCGAGCGCCTCCTCGCCGAGCGGGACCAGCCGCTCCTTCGCGCCCTTGCCGAAGACGCGCACCACGCCCTGGTCGGTGCTGACCTCGGAGAGCTTCAGCCGCACCAGCTCCGACACGCGCAGGCCGCTCGCGTACAGCACTTCCAGCATCGCGCGGTCGCGCAGCCCGAGGGGCTGCCCGGCGTCGGGCTCGCGCAGCAGCGTCTCGACGTCGGCCTCGGACAGCGTCTTCGGGAAGCGCTGCGGCTTCTTCGGGGCGGCGAGCTTCAGCGTCGGGTCGGCGCGGATGCGGCCGTCGCGCGCGAGAAACTGGTAGAAGCGCTTGAGGCTCGAGTGCAGCCTCGCCTGCGTGCTCGACTTGAAGCCCTTGCGGCCGTCGCCCGGGCGCTCGGCGTAGCGCTGCGCGAAATAGCGGCCGAGGTCGGCTTCGGTCAGCGCGATGAGCGCCGGCCCACGGCGCTTCACGAGCCACTCGCAGAGGAGCCGCAGGTCGCGCCGGTACGCCTCGAGCGTGTTGCGCGCGAGGCCGTCCTGCAGCCATACCGCGTCGCAGAACTCGTCGATGAGGGCGGCGTCCTCGGCGCGCATGTCGGTCGCGCGTGTCAGATCGGCGCCCCCTCGTGCGCGAGCAGCCAGCGCTTCACCGACAGCTCGAAGCGCGCGCCGCTGTGCGCGAACCCGCCCAGGCCGTCCGCCGCCACGACGCGGTGGCACGGGACGACCAGCGGGAAGGGATTGTCGCCGCACGCCTGGCCGACCGCGCGCGGCGCGGAGCGGACGCTGCGCGCGAGCTCGCCGTAGCTGCGCGTCTCGCCCGCGGGAATCGCCGAGATGCCTCGCCAGACCCGGCGGCGGAACTCGCTCCCGGTCCGGGCGAGCGGCAGGTTCCAGCGGAAGCAGGGATCGTCGAGGTAGCGCTCGAGCTGGCGGCAGGCGCGCTCGGCGAGCGCGTTCCGCGGGGCGAGCGTCCCGGCCGAGCGCGGCAGGTACGCGATCTCGGCGATCGCCTCGTCCGCGGTGCGCACGCCGACCACGCCGAAGGGCGTCGCCATGCGCGCCTGGAAATCGTCGTGATCGCTCACGCGAGCGATTCTACGCTTCAGGCGCTCGCCGGCCGCGCCTCGCGTCTCATGAGCTGCGCGGCGATGGCGACCAGGATGAGCACGGCGCCGACCATGTCCGCGATCCAGCCGGGATACACGAGCGCGAGCCCGGCCGCGATGAGCAGCCCGCGCTCGGGCAGGTTGGCGCGCTTGAGCAGCCACCCCTGGAAGCCGCACGCGAGCGCGGCGATCCCGATCGCGGCCGTCACCGTGACCTCGGCGACCGAGCCCCAGTTCGCGTGCGCGAGGTTCTTGATCGAGCCGGTGAGGAGCAGCCCCTGGCCTGCCGGGTCGAGCACGAACATGAACGGCACCAGGAACGCCGGCATCGTGTACTTCCACGCCTGCATCGTGGTCTTGTACGGATCGCCGCCGGTAAGCGCGGCGGCGGCGAAGGGCGAGAGCGCCGTCGGCGGCGACACCTCCGAGAGCACCGCGTAGTAGAAGATGAACATGTGCGCGGCGAAGTCCGGCACGCCGAGCGCGATCAGGGCGGGTGCCGCGATCACCGCGCAGATGATGTACGACGCCGTAACGGGCACGGCGAGACCGACGACCCAGACGATGAGCGAGGTGTAGATCGCGGTGAGGAGCAGCGAGTTGCCGGCGTAGGCGAGGATGATGGAGCTGAATTTCAGGCCGAGGCCCGTGAGCGTCACGACGCCGACGATGATGCCGGCGCCGGCGCAGGTGGTCGCGACGTTCAGCATCCCCATCGAGCCGCCCTGGAGCGCCTTGACCAGGCCCGAGCTCCACACGCCGCGCACGACCGGTTTTCGGCCGCGCAGCACGTCGTAGGGGATGAGGGACGTGTCGGCGCGCAGCAGGCTGGTGGCCGCCGTCACGATCGTCGCCCAGAAGACAGAGAGCACCGGCGAGTAGCCCCAGAGCATGAACGCGATGATCGAGACGAGCGCGAGGAAGTGGTACCAGTACTTGCGCGTGAGGCTCCACGCCGATTCGACCCGCTGGAACACCACGTCCTTCATGCCGAAGCGCCGCACGTCCAGCTCCACCATCACGAACAGCGCGAGGTAGTAGAGCAGCGTCGGGATGCACGCCATCAGCAGCACGTCGAGGTACGAGATCTTGAGGAACTCGGCGATGAGGAAGGCCGCCGCGCCGAGCACCGGCGGCGAGATGATCGCGCCGAGGCCGCCCGCGGCGAGCAGGCCGCCCGCCGCGTCCTTGCTGTAGCCGACCTTGGCGAGCATCGGGTAGGCGACCGAACCGAGCGTCACGGTCGTCGCGACGCCCGAGCCCGACGGCCCACCGAGGAGGAACGACGCGAGCACCACCGTTCGGCCGGCGCCGGTCGGCTTTCCCCCCATCGCGGCGAAAGAGAAGTCGATGTAGAACTTCCCCGCGCCCGAGTGCTGCAGGAACGCGCCCCAGATCGTGAACAGGATGATGAGCGAGGACGACACGTCGATCGCCGAGCCGAAGATGCCCTCGAGCGTCATGTAGAGATGACCGACCAGCCGCGGGATCTCGTACTGGGGGTGGGTCCACGGCGGCGGCAGATACTGGCCGAGGAGCGCGTACGCGAGGAAGCCCATCGTGATCGCCGGCATGATCCAGCTGCTGGTGCGCCGCATGCCCTCGAGCACGAGGACCACGAGCGCCACGCCGAAGACGATGTCCCAGGCTTCGGGCGACGTGTTGCGGTCCATGAAGTCGTCGCCGCCCTGGATCATGTAGAAGACGGTGATCACGGGCAGGACCGCGAGGATCCAGTCCCACCACATGACGCGGTTGCGGTAGCGCGACGCGACCGGGAACACGAGGTACACGAGGAACAGCACGAACGCGACGTGCACCGGCCGCAGCGTCTGCGTCGGCACGATCTCGTACGCGGCGTAGAGATGGAACACCGACATCGCCACGGCCACCGCCGTGACGAACACCGCCATCGCGCCCCGGAAGCGGTTGGTCGCGCCTTCCTCGGCCTCGATGAACTCCTCGGCCTTCTTCAGGGATTCTTCGCTGATGACCGGCTCGACGACGGCCGGCTTCGATGGTTCGCTCACCCCGCCCTCCTCGGAGCGGATGCTAGCACAGCGCCCACCGCATCCCTAGCGCGCGGGTCGTTCCTCACCATCGGCCCGCCCTTCGGGGCGGGGCAGTGCTGCGATGCCTACTTGACCTTGATGCCCTTCTCGGCGAAGTACTTGAGCGCGCCGGGATGGAACGGGATCGGCGTCGCCGACTGCTTCTGGTTCTCGAGCTTGAAGTTCTCCGCTTCCTTGTGCACGCGCACCAGGTCTTCCTTCTTCTCGAAGATGGTCTTGACGATGTTGTACGCCTCCTGGTCGGGCATGTTCGCGTGCGCGACCAGGATGTTCATGACCGTGGCCTGCTTGTTGTCGGCGTCCATGCCGCGGTACGTGCTCTTCGGGATGGTGTCCTCGACGTAGAGGTTGCCGTACTTCTTGTTCATCTTCGGCACGACGTAGGCGTGGTCGATCATCTTGATCTTCACGCCCGGCGTGTTGGCGAGGTCGGTGACCGCCGCGGTCGGGAGGCCCCCGACCCAGAAGAAGGCGTCGATCTTGTGGTCCTTGATCGCGTTCACCGATTCGGCGACGCCGAGGCGCTCGCGCTTCATGTCGCGGTCCTTGTCCAGGCCCGCGGCCTCGATGATGCGGAACGCCATCACCTCGGTCGCGCTCCCGGGCGAGCCGGTCGACACGCGCTTGCCCTTGAGGTCGGTCAGCTTCTCGATGCCCATCCCCTCGACCGTGACGACGTGCATGCGGTTCGGGTAGAGCACGGCGAGCGTGCGCACGGGCACCTTGTTGCCCTTGAACTTGTCCTCGCCGCGGTAGGCGTCCTGCGCCGCGTCCGCCATCGAGAACGCGACGTAGGGCTTGCCGCTCCCGACCAGCTTGAGGTTGTCGACCGAGCCGCCGGTCACCTCGGCGGTCGCCTGCATCCCGGGGACGTATTTCGAGAGCGCCGCGGCGAGACCGCCGCCGAGCGGGTAGTAGACGCCGCCCGTGCCGCCGGTGGCGATGGAAACGTTCTGCGCAAAGGCGCTTGCGGCGAAAACGGCGGCCAGCCCCGCCGCGAGGCGCATGAAGAGCTTCATCATTCCTCCTTCGATCGTGAGAAGACGGGGCCCACTCCTGCCCCGGACGCCGCTCTGACGGCGGCAATCCATTCTAGCCTCAACGCGTCATTCGGGCTTGATCCCCGCGGCCTTGACGATCGGCCACCACTTCGCGATCTCCGCCTTCTGCAGCTCGCCGAGAGCTTCCGGCGTCTGCTGCTCGCGCGGCGGGATCTCCTGCCCGAGCTCGCCCAGCCGCTGGCGTACCGTCGGGTCGGCGAGCGACGCGGCGACCGCGGCGTTGAGCTTGTCGACGATGTCCCGCGGCGTGCCGCGGGGCGCCCAGATCCCGTACCACACCGACATGTACAGGCCGGGCAGACCGACCTCGTCGACCGTCGGAATCCGGGGCGCGGCGGCGAGCCGCGCCTTCGCGGTCACGGCGAACGCCCGGATCTTGCCGCCGCGCACCTGGGGCAGCGAGTTCGAGGCCTGGTCGACCATGAACTGGATGTGCCCGGCGACGAGATCCTGCATCGCCGGCCCCGTGCCGCGGTAGGGGATGTACTGGAAATCGGTGTGCGTCGCGCCCTGGAAATAGACGCCGCCCATGTGGCTCCCCGAGCCCACGCCCGCCGTTCCGAGCGACCCCTTGCCCGGGTTCGCCTTCAGCCAGGCGATCAGCGCCCCGAGATCGGACACCGGCAGCGACGGTCCGGCGACGACCAGCATCGGGTTGGCGCAGATGATCGCGATCGGAGCGAAATCCCGGAGCAGATCGTACTGCAGCGGATAGATCGCGCCGTTGATGACGTGCGTGCTCCAGTGACCGATCGAGATGGTGTAGCCGTCGGGCGCCGCGTGCGCGACGCGGCCGACGCCGATCGTGCCCGCCGCGCCGGTGACCGCCTCGACGACCACGGGCTGTCCGAGCGCTTTCGACATGGGCACGGCCAGCAGGCGCGCGATCGTGTCCACCGGCCCGCCCGCGGCGAACGGTCCGATCATCGTCACCGGGCGCGCGGGATAGGTCTGCGCCGAGGCGACCGATGCGGCCGCCATCAGGACCAGGATCGCAACGATACGCATCAATGCTCCTCTCCTAGCGCGGCGGCAGCGCCGACAGGTAGTCGGCGAGCGCGTCGATGTCGGCCTCGGTGAGCGGCTGCGCCGCCGAGGTCATGATGCCGTCGATGTCGGCGCGCGTCTGCGCCTTGAAGCCGCGCAGCTGCGCGCGCAGGTAGTCGACCTGCTGCCCGGCGAGCCGCGGGATGTGCTGCTGTCCGACGAGCGCCGGCCCGTGGCACTGCACGCAGTTGTACTTCTTCGTGAGCGCGGGCGCAGCGGCCGCGTGCTCGGGGCTTGCCTGGCGCGCGGGCGCCGCGGGCTTCAGCGCCGAGAAATAGGCCGCGAGGTCGTTCATGTCGGCATTCGAGAGGTTCGCCGCCATCGGCGTCATCTGCTCGTTCTTGCGGTTGCCCTCGCGGAACTGGAACAGCTGCATGGTGATGAACTGCGCGGGCTGCCCCGCGAGCGACGGCACCGCGGGGTTCGCCGAGTTGCCCTCGGAGCCGTGGCACGCGGCGCAGGGCGCGGCCTTCTGGCGCCCCGCGTCGGCGTCGGCGCGCGCAAATGGGACGGCGGCGAGAAAGAAAAGCGCGGCCGCGATCGCGGCCGCGCCCTGCGCGGGGCTCACTTCTTCGCGTAGCTGACGCGGTACAGGACGCCGTTATAGTCGTCGGACACCAGCAGCGAGCCGTCGCGCATCTGCAGCACGTCGACCGGGCGGCCCCACATCGGCGGGTCGGCCTTCTCGTCGGTCAGGAAGCCGGTCAGGAACGGCTGCAGCTTCACCTTGCCGTTCTCGCCCACCGTCCCCCGCATCACGTTGTAGCCCTGCTTGGTCGTGCGGTTCCAGGAGCCGTGCATCGCGATGAACATGTTGTTGCGGTACTCGGTCGGGAACATCTTGCCGCTGTAGAACTTCATGCCGAGCGGCGCGATGTGCGCGCCGAGCTTGGCGACGGGCTTGGCGAACTCGGCGCACGAGCGGTTCTTGCCGAACTCGGGGTCGACGATGTCGCCCTGGTGGCAGAACGGGTAGCCGAAGTTCGGGATGACCTTGTTCTTCACGGCCACCCGGTGCAGCGTGTCGTTCGGGGTGTCGTCGCTCAGCCAGTCCCGCCCGTGGTTGGTGAACCACAGGTCCTTGCTCTTCGGATCGAAGTCCATGCCGACCGAATTGCGCACGCCGAGCGCCACGGTCTCGAGCACGCCGCTCTTCGGATCGACGCGCATGACCGAGGCCTGCATGTAGCTCGGCATCACGATGTTGCCGGGCGCGCCGATGTTGAAGTACAGCTTGCCGTCGGGACCCATCACCAGGTATTTCCAGAAATGCCCGGGCTGGCGCGTCGGGTCGAGGCCGTCGATCACGACCTTGGCCTCGGGCGCATTGTCGAGGTTCGCCTCGATCCCGTCGTAGCGGGTGATGCGGCCGCGCTCGGCGACGTAGAGCGTTCCCTTGCTGAAGGCGATGCCGTTCGGCGCGTCGAGGCCCTTGAGCAGCGTCTTCACCTGGCGCTGTCCGTTTCGGTCGACCACCGCGTACACGTTCTTCGAGAGGCGGTTGCTGACGAACACGGTGCCCTTGTCCCCGAGGGCGAGCGAGCGCGCCTCGGGGATGCCCTCGGCCCAGACCTCGACCTTGAAGCCGGCCGGGACCTTGAGCTTGTCGAGCGGCAGCTCCTTCGCGGCGCGGCCGGTCATGTGCGGGGCGAAGGGATGCAGCGGCGAGGCATCCTGCTCGGGGTTGCGGCCCTGCTGCCAGGACGGCGGCGCGGCCGCGGGGGCGGCGCTGCCCGGGCCTTGCTGCGCCTGGGCGACGAGCGAGCAGGCGAGCGAGGCGGCGAAGGCAAGAACGGAAACGGGAAGGGCGGTGCGCATAACTCCTCCTGGTTCGAATCTCGGGACGTTCGAGGGAGCTGCGATGCAAATTGCGCTGTGCGATGGCATCATAGCCACGACCGATTGCCGCCGCAACCGGCCGATGCTGCCGTCATGAATCCCGCCCCGTGACCCGGATCTGCTCCCTCACCGAGCTCGCCGCCGCCGTCCCCGACGGCGCCAAGGTCGCCATCCCCCCCTTCTACGCGAGCCCGGCGATGGCGGCGACGCGCGAGCTGCTGCGCCGCGGCGCGCGCGACCTGCACCTCGTGTGCGTGCCGCAAAGCGACATCCAGGCCGACCTGCTGATCGGCGCCGGGGCGGTGCGCACGGTCGAGACATCGGCGGTGACGCTCGGGGAGCTCGGGCCCGCGCCGCGCTTCACCGCGGCGGTGCGCTCGGGCGCGGTGCGCCTGGTCGATGCCACCTGCCCGGCGATCCACGCCGGCCTCGCCGCCGCGCAGAAAGGCGTGCCGTTCATGCCCATCCGCGGCATCCTCGGCAGCGACCTGCTCGCGCACCGTCCCGACTGGAAGGTGATCGAGAACCCGTTCGCGGCCGGCGACGCGATCGTCGCGGTGGCCGCGATCCGGCCCGACGTCGCGCTCTTCCACGCGGCTCTCGCCGACCGCGAGGGCAACGTCTTCGTCGGCCGCTCGCGCGAGCTGCTCAACATGGCGCAGGCATCGGCGACGAGCTGCGTGACCGTCGAGGAGATCGCCGACGGCGACCTGCTCGCCGATCCCGCGCGCTCGGGCGCCGTCGTGCCCGCGATCTACGTCGGCCGCGTCGCGGTCGCCCACCGGGGCGCGGCGCCGCACGCGCTCGCGGGCGTATACGACGCCGACGGAGCCTTCCTCGCGCGCTACGCGGCGGCGGCGCGCAGCGAGGCGGGGTTCGCGGCGTTTCTCGACGAGTGGCTGCGCGCGCCGTGAGCGGGAGCTGCAGTCCGTCCGAGCTCCTGATCGCCGTGATCGCGCGCCTGCTCGAGGGCTGCCGCCACGTCGCGGTCGGTTCGCAGTCGCCGATCCCGGGCTCGGCGGCGCTGCTCGCGCGCGAGCTCTCGCGCGCCGGTCCGGACGGCGGCGAGCGCGAGCCGATGCGCGTCTCGGTGCTCGGCTCGCGCCGCAACAACTTCTTCACCTCGGGCGGCGTCGAGCTGTTCGACCTCGCCGCGCAGGGGCGCATCGACGCCTTCTTCCTCGGCGGCGGCCAGATCGACGGCGAGGCGAACATCAACCTCACCGGCACCGGCGACTGGCCGGGGACGCGGGTGCGCTGGCCGGGCGCGTTCGGCTCGGCGTTCCTCTATTTCCTCGTGCCGCGCGTGATCCTGTTCCGCGAGGAGCACACGCGGCGCGTGCTCGTGCCGAAAGTGGACATCGTCACCGCGCCCGGGACGAGCGCGGAGGGCGTCCATCGCCCGGGCGGCCCGTACGCGCTGCTCACCGGCCTCGCGCTCTTCTCGTTCGACAAGTCCCGGCGACGCTTCCGCCTGGAGAGCGTGCACGCCGGACATACGGTGGAGGAAGTGCTGGACAACACCGGCTTCGAGTTCGACCGCGCGCAGCGCGTCCCCGAGACGCCGCCGCCCGAGGCCGGGCGGCTCGCGCTGATCCGGGGCAAGGTGCGCGACGAGATCGCCGAGATCTACCCGCGCTTCGCCGCGGCGCTCGTCACGGCTGACCGAGCATCGCCTTCTTGAGCGTCGCGTCGACCGGCTTGTCGCCGAGCCAGACCCGCAGCAGCGCGGCGTAGAAATCCTCGCCCGCGATCGGCGCTCCCTTGGGCGTGCCGTCGACGGTGATCCGAGTGCCCGTCCCCGGCGCGTACTCGAGCCCGATGACCGAGCCCTCCTTCGCGGAGCCGATCTCGCGCATGGTCGCCTCCGCCGTGTCGAGGCGCGCCCGCAACACGGCGAGCTGCGCCTCGGTATGGTTGGCGCGCACGCCGTCCTCGAGCGCCTCGGTCAGCTGCTTCGCCGTGAGGTCGCGCATCAGCGTCATCGACACGCGCTTCGGGCCGCCCGACGCGAGGATCTTCGCCGCGTCGCCGCTCTTTTCCGGCAGGTACAGCGCACCGACGTAGACCTTGAACACGATGCGCTTGCGCAGGCCCGCGCCGTTCAGCACCAGCTCGCTTCCGCCGAGGCGCACCTTGTCCTCGATGCGCACGCCGGCCACCTCGGCCGCGGCGGCGAGCTGAAGCCAGGCGAGGCAGAGCGCGACGAGGAGGACTCGCATGCGGTGCGGACCTACGCGCTCTCGTACAGCCGCGTCAGCACGAACTCGCGGTGCCCGAGCGCCTCGGCCGCGGTCAGCCGCCCGTTCGCGGTGCGGAACATCATCTCGAGCAGCTTGTCGCCCGCCTGGTCCATGTTGAGCTCCTTGCGGGTGATGCCGGTGACGTCGACGTCGATGTGCTCGGACATGGTGCGCACGGTGCGGACGTTGGCGCACAACTTGATCACCGGCAGGATCGGGTTGCCGATGACGTTGCCCTGGCCGGTCGGGAAGAAGTGCACGACGTAGCCGCTCGCCGCGCACAGCGTGACCATCTCGGCCGCCGCGGAAGACGAGTCCATGAACCACAGGCCGGGTCCCGTCGGCGTCTCGGCCTTGTCGAGGACGCCGTCGATCTTGCACTGCTTGCCGATCTTCTGGATGTTGCCGAGCGCCTTTTCCTCGATCGTCGTCAGGCCGCCCTCGATGTTGCCCTTGGTCGGCTGCGAATCCATGAGGTCGCTCGTCTTGTGGCGCTCGACCACCGCCTGGTAGCGGTCGAACATGCGCATGAAGTCCTCGCGCACCTTCGGCGTGCGGCAGCGCGCGGCGACCAGCTGCTCGCCGCCGGTCAGCTCGGTGGTCTCGCCGAAGACGAGCGTCACGCCCTGCGCGTAGAGCTTGTCGAAGGCGTTGCCGACGCAGGGGTTCGCGCCGATGCCCGAGGTCGTGTCCGACTCGCCGCACTTGGTCGAGACCCACAGGTCCTTCAGCGGACGCTCCTCGCGGCGCAGCTCGCTCGCCCACTGCACGTACTCTTTCGCGGCCTTCGAGGCGCGCATGATGGTGTCGTGGTCGCCGTGCTGCTCGATGCCGAAGTAGGCGACCGGCTTTCCCGTCTTCGCGATGCCGTCGGCGACCTTCTTCGCCCAGCCCGGCTCGATGCAGATCACGACGACCGCGGCGACGTTCGGGTTCGCGCCCGTGCCGATCAGCGTGCGGAAGTGCAGCTCGAGGTCCGCGCCGAACTGCAGCCGCCCGTACGGGTGCGGCAACGCCATCGTGCCCTTGACGTTGTGCGCGACCGCCTCGGCCGCCGCGTTCGAGAGGTCGTCGACCGGCAGGATGATGACGTGGTTGCGCACGCCGACGCGCCCGTTCTCGCGCCGGTACCCGTTGAATGTCGCTTTGCCGAGCTCCATCGCTACCACCGCTTGGTCTTGATGTTGTGCACGTGCGCGTGCTCGCCCACCTGGATGGCCGCGACCGCGCGGCCGATGTCGGTGCCGTACTTGATCACCGTCGCGTCCTTCGAGAGCGCGCGGATCGCGAGCTTGTGGCCGATCGGGATGTCGTTCTTCGCGCGCACCTTGAGCTCGCGGTCCTGGTCCATGATCCAGCCGGTGAGCTCCTGCCCGGATTTCACGCCTTCGACGACGACCACGCCGACCGAATCGCCCTCGTCGTGCACCACGAAATGAATCATGCTCTCCTCACTTGCACACCAGGTTGCCCGACGACCAGTCCACCGGCTCGGTGCAGTCCTGGACGTTGATTTTCCGCGTCGGGTCCGGCGGCGGCGCCGGGCGGACCGGCGTTCGCATCCCGTCGGGCCCGACGCGATAGTAGCGGTCCTCGCCCGCCGCCACGATCCCGACGATCATCGCGCCGGCGACCACGTTGCGCGCGGCCACGTCGCCCTGGTAGCTGACGATGCAACCGGCGAGCGGGGGCAGGACGAAGAGGCCGAGGAGCAGCGTGCGGGACCCGCGGACCATGCCTGCGAGGCTAGCACGGGCCGTGCGCGGAGGCCAGATGCGGCGCCCCTGCTAGAATGGCCGGGGTCCTCGGCTCCCGCTTCAACGGATGGATCGCCCATGAACAAGCCCATCGACACCCGGCCCGCCGACACGCGCGATTACGTGCTCAGCCGGACCGACAAGTACTTCACCAAGTCCCGGCAGATCATCGAGAAGTTCGGCGACCGCACGGTCACCTACGGCGTGTTCATGCGCCGCGGCGTGATCTGCGCGGTGAACCCGGCGATCGACGTGCTGCGCCGGCACTACCCCGTCGTCGACGGAAGCGCGCCCGAGCTGAAGATCACGCGCCTGTACGAGGAGGGCGCGTTCGTCCCGGACCAGAAGCCGCTGTTCACCTACACGGGCTCGTTCGCCGCGCTGGTCGAGCTCGAGACGCTGATCCTGCAGCGGGTCGGGATGCCGTGCGTCGCCGCGTACAACGCCTACAAGATGGCGATGAACCTGAAGAAGACGGCGTTCATCGACATGCACGCGCGCCACGCGACCGGCGACGACATGTCGCTGCTCGCGGCGTACGGGGCCTCGGTCGGCAGCCGCATGGCGAAGCTCGCCGGCGCGGTGGGCTTCACCGGCTCGTCGCAGGAGCTCTCGGCGCATCTCTACGGCGCCGAGAAAGCGGTCGGCACCATGCCGCACGCGATCGTCGGCTACGCCGGATCGACGCTGCGCGCCGCGCAGATGTACGTCGAGGCGCACCCGAAGGACGACCTCACCGCCCTCATCGACTATTTCGGGCGCGAGTACACCGACGCGCTCGAGGTCTGCCGCTGGTGGACGAACGACGTGCTGCCGAAGGACCCGAGCGGCGCGCGCCGGCTCGGCCTTCGCATCGACACGCACGGCGAGCGCTACGCCGAGGGGCTCGACTACGAGAAGTCGGTCGAGATCGTGGTCAGCTGGCTGCACGTGCCGAACGAGTACGAGGCGGTGCGCCACGTCATGGGCGAGGAGGCGTTCGACGCCGACAGCCTGAACATCGTCAAGGACCGGGTGCGCAAGGTGCTCTTCGGCACCGGGGTGTCGGTCGCCGCGGTGATCCAGCTGCGCCAGACGCTCGACCAGGCGGGCTTCAACGCGGCGAAGATCGTCGCCTCGTCGGGCTTCAACCTGTTCAAGTGCAAGATGTTCGCGAACGCGCGCGCGCCGGTCGACGTCGTCGGCACGGGCTCGTTCCTGCCCGACACCCTCGCCGACACCTTCGCCACCGCCGACGTCTTCCTCTACGAGGGGAAGCCCGGGATCAAGCTCGGGCGCGAGAAGCTGTTCCAGGGCCTGAAGGCCTGAGGCGGTGCTGCTCCCGACGACGCTGGTCGGCAGCGCTCCGCAGCCGGAGTGGCTGATCGACCGCCAGAAGCTCGCGGGACGCTTCCCGCCGCGCGTGCGCGCAAAGGAGCTCTGGCGCATCCCCGAGCCGTATCTCGCCCAGGCGCAGGACGACGCGACCGTGCTCGCGATCCGCGCGCAGGAGGACGCCGGCCTCGACATCATCACCGACGGCGAGATCCGGCGCGAGAGCTACTCGAACCGCTTCGCCACGGCGCTCGAGGGCGTCGACCTCGACAACCCGGGCACGGCGCTCGACCGCTCCGGGCACCCGAATCCCGTGCCGCGCATCGTCGGCAAGATCCGCCGGCGCCACCCCGTGGAGGTGGACGACGTGAAGTTCCTGCGTGCCCACACCCGGAGGATGATCAAGATGACCGTGCCGGGCCCGTTCACCATGTCGCAGCAGGCGCAGAACGATTACTACAAGAGCGCCGAAGCAGCGGCGATGGACTACGCCGCCGCCGTGAACGAGGAGATCCGCGACCTCTTCGCCGCCGGTGCCGACATCGTCCAGGTCGACGAGCCGTACATGCAGGCGCGGCCGGAGAAGGCGCGCGAGTATGGATTGAAAGCCCTCAACCGCGCGCTCGAAGGCATCGCCGGGACGACCGCGGTTCACATCTGCTTCGGCTACGCCGCCGTCATCCACGTGCGGCCTTCGGGCTATTCATTCCTGTCCGAGCTCGCCGGCTGCACCTGTAAACAAGTGTCGATCGAGACCGCGCAGTCGAAACTCGATTGCTCGGTGCTGAAGACGCTTCCCGGGAAGAAGATCATCCTCGGCGTGATCGACCTGAACGACATGAAGGTCGAGACGCCGGAGACCGTCGCGGCGCGCATCCGCCGCGCGCTGCCGCACGTGCGCGCCGAGGACGTCATCGTCGCACCCGACTGCGGCATGAAGTACCTGCCGCGCGAGGTCGCCTTCGCCAAGATGGCGGCAATGGTCGAAGGCGCCCGGATCGTGCGCGCCGAGCTGGCGCGCTAGGGGCTGCGCCGCAGCCTCCCGAACCCCGCCTCGAGATCCTCGAGCAGGTCCTCCGCGCTCTCCAGCCCCGCGTGGATGCGGAAGCACGGCCCGTGCTCGGGCCAGCGCGTCACCGCGCGGCCTTCCAGAGGATGGTACGGCACGATCAGGCTCTCGTAGCCGCCCCAGGAAGCGCCGATGCCGTAGAGCTTCAGGCCGTCGATCAGGGCGAACATCGCCTTCGGGTCGATGCCGCGCCGGAGCACCACGCCGAACAGGCCCGAGGCGCCGGTGAAGTCGCGCTTCCAGAGCGCGTGGCCGGGATCGGACGGCAGCGCCGGGTACAGCACGCGCTCGACCTCGGGCTGCGCTGCGAGCCAGGCGGTGAGCGCCCGCGCGTTCTCGGAATGGATCCTCAAGCGCGCCGCGAGCGTGCGCAGGCCGCGCTGCGCGAGGTAGACCGCGTCGGGCCCGGCGGTCTGCCCCATCTCGTAAGTCGACGTCCGCAGCCTCGGCCAGGCCTCCCGGGTGCAGGTCACCGTCCCGATCATCGCGTCCGAGTGGCCGACGATGTACTTGGTCGCCGCCTGCACCGAGACGTCGACGCCGTGCGCGAGCGCCTTGAAGTAGAGCGGCGTCGCCCAGGTGTTGTCCATGATCACGGCGATCCCTCGCCGGTGCGCCGCGTCCGCGATCGCGGGCACGTCCTGCACCTCGAAGGTGAGCGAGCCCGGCGACTCGAGGTAGACGACGCGCGTATTGCCCTGGATCAGCGACTCGATCGAGCGCCCGACGAGCGGATCGAAGAACGTCGTCGACACGCCGAAGCGCTTGAGCGTGCCCTTCGCGAAGTTGCGCGCGGGGCCGTACGCGCTGTCGCTCATCAGCACGTGGTCGCCCGCGGACAGGAACGCGGTCAGCGCGCCCGCGCACGCCGCGAGCCCCGACGGGTAGACGACCGCGCGGTGCCCGCCCTCGAGCTCGGCGATCGCCTCCTGCAGCGCCTCGACCGTCGGCGTGCCGAAACGGCCGTAGTAGGTGCCGGGCACCTCGTCGAGCCAGGCGCGGCGCCGGGCGAGATAGTCCTCGGCGGAGCGCGCGAGGATGGTCGAAGCGTGGTACACGGGCGGGTTCACCGCGCCGTGGTACTGGTCTGGATGACGGCCGGAATGGACGATGACGGTCTCGTCGCGCATGGAGCTCCTTCCCCGGGAGGAATCGCAAAGGCCTTATTCTGACCCTTAAATCGGGCGGCAATCTGGCCCCAATCGGGCGGGAGGGGTGTCTTAGAATAGGCGGCTTTTCCGTCGCTTCCTCGTGACCCTCCCCGTCTCGCACGCGGCCCGATCCATCGGTCGGTTCGCCTGGCCCATCCTCGTCGCGCAGCTGGCGGTCATGGCGTCGGGCGTGCTCGATACGGTCATGTCCGGACACTACAGCGCGGTCGACCTGGCCGCGGTCGGCATCGGCGCGAGCATTTACTACTCGATCTTCATCGGGCTGCTCGGCGTGGTGCAGTCGCTGTCGCCGATCGCAGCGCAGCTGTTCGGTGCGAAGCAATACCCGCGGATCGGCGAGGAGGCGCGCCAGACGATGTGGCTCGCCGCCGGCCTCGCCCTCTGCGGCGTCCTGCTGCTCGGGTTTCCCGAGCCGTTCCTTCGCCTCGCCGGCGCGCCGCCCGAGGTGGAGGCGCGCGTGCGGCTGTACCTGGTCGGGATCGCGTGGGCGCTCCCCGGGATGCTGTTGTTTCGCGTGTTCTTCGCGTTCACGACAGCCGTCTCGCGTCCGCGGGCGGCGATGGCGCTGAACCTCGTTTATTTCTGCGCCAAGGTGCCGCTCAACTGGGTGTTCATGTACGGCAAGCTCGGCGCGCCGGAGCTCGGCGGCCCGGGCTGCGCGGTCGCGACCGCGGTGGTCGCGTGGCTCGCGGCGCTCGTCGGCTGGACATACTGCGCCCGCGACCCGTTCTACCGGCCATTCCGCGTGTTCGCTCGGTGGTCATGGCCCCAGGCGCGGATGCTCTGGAGCCATCTCAAGCTCGGCGTGCCGATGGGGCTCTCGTTCTTCGTCGAGGTGACCTCGTTCACCTTCATCGCGATCTTCGTGGCGCGCCTGGGCGCGACCACCAGCGCCTCGCACCAGATCGCAGCCAACGTCTCGGCGGTCGTCTACATGTTCGGACTCGCGATCGGGAACGCCACGGGCGTGCTGGTGGCACAGGCGGTGGGCGCGCTCAAGCCCCACGACGCGCGACGGACCGGGCTCACCGGCATGGGGATGATGCTGCTCGTCTCCGCCTGCGCCTCGCTCGCCCTCGTGCCGGGCGGCGCGGCGATCGCGGCCCTCTACACCGACGATCCCGGCGTGCGGACGCTCGCGACGCGGCTGCTCGCCTTCGTCGCCTTCTACCAGCTCTTCGACGGCGTGCAGGTGGTGATCGTCAACGCGCTGCGGGGCTACCGCATCGCCTTCCTGCCGATGCTCGTGTATACGGTGGCGCTCTGGGGGATCGGTCTCGGGGGCGGCTACGTGCTGGGACTGCGGGGATCGGACGCGGCGCGCTCGCTCGGCCTCGCGACGCCGATGGGCGCGGCCGGGTTCTGGCTCGCGGGCGCCATCGGCCTGATCGTGACCGGGGCGCTCCTCTTCGCCTACTTCCTGCGCGCGAGCGCCGTCCGCCCCGAGGGGCGGACGGCGCAGGCCAACGTCGGTACGGTTTAAGCGGCCTTGTTCGCCGACTTCGGGAACAGCGGCTGGGCCGCGGCCCCGGCGTCGGTGATCGCGCCGATGTCGCCGGAGAGCTCGCCGCCCTCCTCGATCGCCACCTTGCCGTAGCGGATCTTGCCCGAGACGCGCCCGGTGGAGCGGATCACGAGCTGCCTGCGCGCCGTGAGCTCGCCGTCGAAGCGGCCGCGGATCTCGGCGATGTCGATGCCGACCTTGCCGACGAACACGCCGTTCTCGGCGATCTGGATGACGCGGCTGTCCATCGAGGCCTCGACGCGGCCTTCGACGACCAGGGTGTCGCAATCGGTGATTTCGGCGCCTTTCAGCTTGATGTCGGGACCGACGATGAGCTTGCTGACCTGCTCGGGGGCTTTCTCGTTTTGCATGGTTGCCTGCGTGTTGGTTTCGGGGGCCTTCATCTCCGGCTTGTTGGCCGATTCCTTTTCCGCGAGCTGGCTCGGGGTCAGGGCTTCCTGGAGCTCGCCGTAGGGGCTTTGGTAACGGGCGACACGCGAGCTGTCTCTCCTGCGAAAACTATCGAGCATTTGCTACTCCCTATTGTTCAACAAAGGCGCCGGGCGGCGGCGTCCGCTTCCCCCCACGCCGGCGATGCTTGAGCAAGACGCGTGCCGTACGAAGCGAATGCGATTTCCATAGGGAGAAAGCGAGCATTCGTTGCGCGAGCGTAGCGGAAATGTCACGCGCGCACGACATGCCGTTCGGATCATCCGATGTAATAAACTGTTTGCGCTCGCAAACGGCGTGTCGCGCGCGAACGACAGGCGCGCGCAGAACGTCACGCCGCGGACCCGAACGACGGAGGAGGAATCGATGCCAAGCTCGAACACCCGCGCGGC
>Ga0070741_10004928_pt1 | contig 30510 bp, 25 predicted proteins | sample Coa_R1_4_FD_66440 | JGI IMG/M metagenome (GOLD analysis project Ga0070741, IMG submission 66440) | Surface soil microbial communities from Centralia Pennsylvania, which are recovering from an underground coalmine fire - Coalmine... | ecosystem: Environmental > Terrestrial > Soil > Unclassified ... | reverse complement strand
TTGCGCCGTTCCCGACGATCCACACGGAGATCAATCCGGCCTCCTCGATGTGGATGGGCTTTGTCGATCAGCAGTTGGATGGCAGCGCACCCAGTGGCTCGACGGTGACCTTCGCAGGGACCGGCCCCAATTCTTCTGGCACAGGTGCGGCGCAACTGACCTCGGCAGTAGCCGGCGACTACTTCGACAATGGCGCGATCCAGCATCTCTCGCATGTGCTTGATGATCTGGAGCAGTTCTACACCAAGCAGGGACCTCCGACCTTCCCGAATGGTCCCGAGCCGTATAGCGAGCGCGTGCAGTATATGTTCCATTCGCGCCGTCCCGATGGGTCGCATAACTTCCCGTTCCCGGAGAATGCCAGTGACCCGTTCACCAATGGTGGCGGCCAGGGTAATCTTGATGGCACCACGCAGTCCTTGCAGAACGCGGCGATCCTGCCCGACTTCACCCTGGGACCCGAGGCGATCTTCCAGAACTTCGACCCCGAAGTGACAGACCATCAGAAGCTCCGCGTCGGTCACGAGTTTGCGTTGCAGCGCTCGTCGCGCGCGCCTGATGGGACGCCGCTGCATATCCGCAACGATGGTCCTGGCCTCAGTTCGCTGGACGTGCCGGATGGCTCACTGACCCCGACACTGGAGTTCACCATCTTTGTACCGACCTCCGATTTCTTCCAGGCCATGCGGGTGAACGCGGCTTCGCTGGACCTGGTCAAAGAAGGCCATAATGGTGGAACGGCCACCAGCGTGCCTCCTGGGGTTGAGGCAGCCGATGATGGAGATGATGGGCTAGAGCGCTTCCTCTCGGCCACACGTCGGCAGAACTTCCTGATCCCGCCGCGCCGTCATCGTTCGTTCCCGTTGCTTGAACTCACCTAAAGGCGGGCTCAGACCAGAATAACAGACACCCTCTGGTCTACCCCTTTGGTCTGTATCGAGCATAGGAGCCGCCCTCCTTTAGCGAGGACGGCTCCTATGTTTTTGGTTGCAGGAGGTTATAGACAGCCTTTACGTTTCTTCGAGCAAACGCTCCCCTTGCTTTACCAGGCGAGTGCCTGCGATCTCCCATAGCTCGCCTCCAAAACGCTCAATAAACCAGCGATCATGCGAGATGACGACGACCGGACCAGGGAACGCGAGTACGGCGGCTTCGAACGCCTCCAGCACGTCTAAACTGATATAGTTGGTTGGTTCGTCGAGCAGCAGCACATTTGGCTCGTTAGCCATCAAACGGGCGATCTCTAGCTTCCTGCGCTGCCCCGGGCTGAGCTGCCCGACTTTTTTGTGCATATCCTCCAGGCGAAACAGACCATAGCCGATCAATCTGGCAATAAACTCTCCCTCGTATCCGATCTGTCCGTAACGATACGTCTCAATCACCGTTTTATGCAGGTCGAACGTCTGACCTTCCTGAGGTAGGTAGCCGATGCGCGCTCCCGCCACGACCTGTACGCTGCCAGCATCGGGCTGCTCAAGGCCCATGATGATTCTGAGCAGGGTCGTTTTCCCCGTCCCATTGGGTCCGGTGAGCACGATGCGCGCTCTGGGCTTGAGCGTTAGATTGACGTCGCGCAGAATGCAGCGTGCGCCAAAAGCTTTGGCGACCTGCGAGAGGGTGAGCACGGCCTGAGATTGCATCGGCTCGGAGGTGAAGCGCGAGCTGACTTTTAGCAGCTCTGGCGGCTTAGGGATGGGAGCGGCCTCGATGCGCCTCAATTGCTCTTCCGCCGCCCGGATATTGCGCGAGATGGTGCTCTGGACGCGTTGCTCGAAGAAATGGATGGCATTCTTATCGTTATCCCGCGGCGGTCGATAGCCGTGTCCCACCTGGCGCGCGCTGACTTTGATACGTTTGCGCAGATCCACAATCTCCTGCTGCTGCCGCTCATAGTCCTCTTCCCATTTGACACGCTCGGCAGCTTTAGCCTGGACATAGGCATTGTAATTGCCCTCGTACGCTTTGAGCTGGTGATCATGGTCGCTGATCTCGAAGATGCGATTGACGGCCCGATTGAGAAACTGCCGGTCATGCGAGACGATCAGCATGGCTCCGCGATAACCGGAGAGGTAGCGTTCCAGCCATTCCAGGGTGGCAAAGTCCAGATGGTTGGTTGGCTCGTCCATGAAAAGCAGATCGGGCGAGCGCAGCAGCAGCGTTGCCAGGCCGACGCGGGTCTTTTCGCCGCCGGAAAGCGACTGCACCTCCTGCGTGCGTGGCAGGTATGCGATCCTCAGTCCCTCCAGAATGACATCGATCTTATAATCCAGCTCATAGCCGCCACGGTCCTGGAACCGCGTCGAGACGAGTTGGTATTCGGCTAACAGCGCAGGCAGTTGCGTCTCGTCGGCGCTCGCCATAGCAGTCTCAAGCTGGCGCATACGTTCCTCAAGCTGGCGCAGATTCCCGACCGATTCCAGGATCAGATCCTGAATGGTATAGCCATAAAATTCCGGCGTGGTCTGGGGTAGATAGCCCGACTCGACCGAAGGTGCATAGCTAATAGCGCCCCCGTCCGCCTCCTCCTGACCGACCAGCAGCCGCAGCAGCGTTGACTTGCCCACCCCGTTTGGTCCCACCAGCCCCACGCGGTCGGCGGCATTGATAACGAAAGAGACATCATTGAGAACGGTTATCGCGCCATAGGATTTTGCGAGCTGGCGTCCGGCTAATAACATCAATACACCTCAACTTCCCATTCACGCTCATAGAGTGAGCAGGTAATAATGGTGAAAGCTGCACGTCTGTTATGCTCGTATAGTGCAAAAGGCAGGCCAGATTCTACGAGGTAGCATACGGTGAGGGCCAAATGGGTAGAGGTAGGCCGGTGGGTGATGCTACCAGGAAGAGGGCACAACATACGGCAGTGAACGATTATCGCGCCTGGCCGCACTTCTCAAATAGAGAAGGGACCAGCGTGGCATAGAACTGCTCGTAATCGTGCTTACTTCTTCAAGGGTACTCTCCTGGCAGATGATGGAATCGTATAGATAAAGTATACCCGACAGAGCTGATGAAGTCAAACCTGAATTTTGGCGCTGGTACAGAGCTTTTCAGTTTTCCTCTCCTCTGACTCCTGCTGCCTTGCTCTGCGCCCCAAACGGGGTGCAGAGCAAGTGGGTATCGAAAGCTCAAAAAGCCGTGATGATTTATTATAATCTAGTAAACTAGTGGTCTAGATGTCTTGACAATATAGAACGGAGTATGGTAAAGTCTATATAAGCTTATCAAACCCAATGTGACGCTTATCGTATTTCTAGTTTACCTGTGCCAACACCGCTCTTAAACTGCAAGATATTTCCCGTTGAAGGGGGCCAACGCAAACAAACGAGGAGTAGGTAATTGATGAAACAGAGAGATCCTCTTGTACTGCATGTTGCTGCCGTGATACTACTTTGTTTTTTAAGCCTGACTGCTATTTTCAGGATGGGGGCCACGCCCACGCAGGCAGCGGGCTTCTCGGGCCGGTTTTTTGCTCCTTACACCGATATGACGCTCTTCCCCACGCCGTCGCTAACCCAGATTACGCAGACGAGCGGCTTAAAGTTCTATTCGCTGGCCTTTATCACCAATGCCAATACAGGTACCTGTCTGGCTGCCTGGGGCGGCTCCGTCACCTTTGCGCAGGAAAGCACCTTTTTGCCCAACCTGCAAAGTGATATTCAGTTTGTACGCAGCCAGGGTGGGGATGTGACCATTTCTTTTGGCGGCCAGGCGGGCACCGAACTTGCCGATTCCTGCACCAGCGTCAGCACATTGCAGGCGCAGTATCAATCGGTCATTGATCGCTATCATCTCACACATATTGACTTCGACATCGAAGGCGTCGCGGTCACTGAGCAAAACTCCATTGATATGCGCAACAAAGCCATTGCGGCCCTGCAACAGGCCAATCCCGGGCTGTTCGTCTCGTACACGCTGCCAGTGCTGCCCTCTGGACTGGTCGATACGGGGATCAATATCTTAAAAAACGCGATCCAGAACGGGGTGGCGATTGGTATTGTCAACGTTATGGCGATGGACTATGGCAGCTCTTTCCCCTCGGATATGGGGCAGAACGCCATTAACGCGGGCAATAGCCTGTTCAGCCAGCTCAAGACACTCTTCCCGTCGAAAACTGATAGCCAGCTCCACGCGATGATCGGCATTACGCCCATGATCGGTATCAACGATATCAATTCGGAGATATTTACGGAGCAGAACGCGCAACAACTGCTGGCCTATGCTCAACAAAATCAGATCGGCGAGCTGGCGATGTGGTCCGAGGGGCGTGATAAGCAATGCACCAATCCGACCGGCTTTGCCTCCCCTTCTTGCAGCGGCATCAACCAGCAGGCATTTGACTTTACCAACATTTTCAACCCGTTCAATGGCGTGGTCACTCCGCCGACTGTGACGCCTGTGCCAACTCAAACGGTGACGCCGACGCCAACCGCAACGCCGCCGCCGGGCGTACAGCCCTGGGACCCCAATAGCCATGTCTATCATGTTGGCGACCAGGTTTTCTTCCAGGGGCACGTCTACCAGTGTATTCAGGCGCACACTTCGCAGCCCGCCTGGGACCCTGCCGACGTTCCGGCGCTCTGGCAATTGATCTCCTGAACTGTGGAGGAGTGAAGCTGGCAAGGTTTTTCTTCACACCTCCTTCTTTACTGGTCGGGACGGTCCTTCTTACGGGGTATCCTCTACCGCAAAGGTAGGGGATATTCCGTAAGAAGTTTTTTTAGTAAAAAGTGGTGCCGCGCTGGATGCGAATATTGCCGCTACCAGTTTTGAGCTTGAGCGGAGGACGGGGCAGATTGCCGACTTCGTTAGAGCCGAACTCGTTCGTGACACCGCCAGAGCCGGTTTTGCTTTTGAGGCTGAATGATGCATCAACCGGCAGTGAGACACGGATGCGTCCGCTACCCGTGGTCAGCTCGTAGTCCCCGCTCGGATCGAGCGAGCCTGTGAAGGTGATGGAGCCGCTTCCGGTCTTCAGGCGCGATTCGCCGCTGAGCGTGGCATTGAGCAGTTCAATACGTCCGCTGCCGGTCTTGCCGTTCAACTGACCCTGTACATTGCTGAGCTGCATGCGTCCGCTGCCGGTTTGCAGGCTGGTATGCCCCTGAAGGTTGCTGGCCTCGATGCGCCCGCTGCCGGTATGAGCGGTGATCAAGCCCTGCAAATCGCTCATGATAATCCTGCCGCTGCTGGTGTCCAGCCGGCAGGTGCCGCTGACGCTCTGGACGATGACGCGCCCGGAGGTGTTGGTCAGTTCGATATCGCAGGTTTCCGGCACGGTAATATCCATATCGATGCGACGCAGGCCGAGCTGGAAGACGCCCCAGAAAATGCGACCGGTGATGTTGAGGATGTTATTCTGCTGATTACACATCAGTTGCATCTTCTCAGGCCTGGGGTACAGCCCGCTGGCCCGCTTGACGCCGCTCACGGTGACGATGCCCTGCTCGCCACGATGCAGCGCGATGGTGCCTGCCGTATTTTTGATGACGAGCGTGGGGCGCTCGGAGACCTGGAAGGTCTGCACCGGCATGGGGACGGTGACGACGCGCCAGTTGGCGATCACCGCAATCGTTCCAAAAAAGACCAGCAGCGTGAGGATGAGCCAGCCCAACCAGTGGACGATGATGCCGGACATACTCCCGCTAATAGCTAAGGCGCCGATGATCAACAGTACCAGCAACAGGATCGCTATGCCGCGCTGCTCCCTGGGTTCGGGACGGATCTTCTCACCCTCCGATGGCCAGATGCCGCCTGTATAGCCCTCTGCATATGGCTGATATTCACGTTCCTGCGGCTGCGCTCCCTGCTCGCGCGGATCGGTATTCACCTGCTGGGCGCTTAACGGCGCAGGTTCCGGCGTTTCATATATATGTTCCTGGCTCTGCATAATTGCTCCTGAAAAACGATAAGGTAGAGAAACATCACAGAAGATAGACAAGTATTATAACTTGTACGAACCAGGTTGAGATAAGTTATTGCTCTAACCATCAATTTGACATCTTGCCTCGACGAAGAGAGAGCCATTAGTTTTGAAAAAAGCAGATCTATACGTTATTCTCTATAGTAGAGTAAGTAGAAGATGCAAAAGTCTCTCTTCGTTGAGGCAAGATGTCATGAACTTTATCACGGTTTTTATTACTAAAGCTGTCAATGATTATATCAATGGTATCGGTCCCAGCGTTATAAGCTTTATCATTGGCTTTATAGGACCATTTCTCTTCAAGTGGTTTAAAAATCTGAAGCAGGGAAAAGCCAAAAAGTTTTGGAAGCCCTTAACTCAGGGAAAGCTGCACATTGTTGTACCACGCCTTTTCAATCATCCCACGTTCAAGCATGAACAAATAGGCGTTATTGCCGCCGGAACGGTCAATAGCCTCTTCGAAATAGGCTCGTATTTGAAATCCCTCAACATCGCTCCGCCCTCAATAGTCTATGCGGACCTCCTGGGCGGGGATCAACTGGAAACCCACCTGATTGTATTGGGAGGTCCCACTTCGAACGAGTTTATGAAAAGGGCACTTGATTCTTTGAAGCTTAGCTGTCAATTCGATACACTTCCTAACACTGCGTTTCCAAACAAAAAAGAGGATATTCTTGTTGACAGGAAAACGAACCAGACATATACATCCAGCCTGAAACAGCATACCGCCGGCAGAAATTTGAAAGAGGTCGAACGAGATTACGCGATCATTATCAAAGCAACACATCCATTTTGCCGTGAAAAACAGATTCTGCATATCGCGGGCCTCCATGATTACAGCACCTGGGCTGGCGTCAAATACGTTATGTCTGATGACTTTCTGCATCAACAGATTGTCAAGGATAAGCGATCTTTTGAGATGCTCATTCAAACGGATGTTGTGGGAGGTACGCCTCAGAACATAAAGCTGGTGCTCGCGCGTGAACTGCGATCTTAAAGACTTTTGTGAATGGTATACCAGACTCTTTTTGATAGACCCCAACAATATGTGCTACCATAAAAGACTAGAACCTACCAGGAGTTGTCCACTGTCAACAGCCAGAGGAGACTGGCACCGCTGGAGCATCAAATGGGGATACTATCAGGAATTCGGGTCGCGGACTTCACGCGCGTTGTGGCTGGCCCTTACTGCTCAATGCTGCTGGGCGATTTAGGGGCCGAAGTGATCAAGGTCGAACAGCCCGGGCAGGGCGACGATTCGCGCGGCTGGGGACCGCCGTTCGTCGCCGGCATCAGCACGTACTATCTAGCGATCAACCGCAACAAGAAGAGCGTTTGCCTCAATCTGCGTTATCCAGAAGGGGTCGAGATCGCACGCCAACTAATTATGAAGAGCGATGTTGTGCTGGAAAACTTTCGTCCAGGCTTTATGGACCAGCTTGGTCTGGGCTTCGAGGAGCTGCATAAAGTCCATCCTGGCCTGGTCTATTGCTCCATCTCGGGCTTTGGGCAGAGCGGCCCTTACAAGAACAGGGCAGGTTACGATGTAATTGTCTCGGCTCTGGGAGGATTGATGGGGATTACGGGCACGCCAGGAGGAGAGCCGGTGAAAACCGGCGTGGCGGTCCTCGATCAGTCCACAGGTCTTAACGCATACGCGGGCGTCCTTGCCGCGCTCTATCATCGCGAACGCACAGGAGAGGGCCAGCGCGTCGATGTTTCGCTGCTGAGTACGCAGCTTTCGATGTTGATCAACGCTGCGAGCGGTTATTTGATTGCGGGCGAGATTCCCGTGCCGCAGGGGACCGCTCACCAGTCAGTTGTGCCCTATCAGGCGTTTCGCGCCTCCGATGGCTACATCCTCATCGGGGCCGCCAATGATAAGCTCTTTCGCCAGCTCTGCCAGGGCCTGGGTCATCCAGAATGGGGGACAGATCCACGCTTCAAAACCAACTATGACCGCGTGATCAATCGCGAGGAGCTGATCAGCCTGATGGAGGAAGCCCTCCAGGCCGATACTATCGCGGGGTGGGAGCGGCGTTTAATGGAGGCTCAGGTGGCAGTCGCTCCGGTCAACCGCATGGATCAGGTCTTTAGCGATCCCCAGGTCGTCCACTCGCAACAGGTTGTGACCGTCCCGCATCCAATCGTTGGCGACCTGCCCCAGGTCGGTCCAGCCGTCAAACACAGCCTGACCCCTGCCCAGGTCACAACTCCGCCACCTGGACTAGGAGAGCACACCCACGAAATATTAGGCACATTGCTCGGCATCGATCAAGATGAACTGGACCGTTTAGCCGCCAGGAATGTGATTTGAGCAGGGCTTTTCAGTGTTCCTCTCCTCTAACCCCTGCCGCCTGGGTTCACGCCCCCAACGGGGCGCTGGGCAAGAGGAGAGAGGTGCAGGCAACGCCGCGTCGCGGCGTTGCCTGCACCTCTCTCCTCTTGCGAGCAGGGCTTCGCCCTGCGAGCATGACGAACACTGAAAAGCCCTGGTGATTTGAGGGGAAAGCTTTTCAAATTGCCTTCTAATCTTGTATGATAGGCAGAGATTAGCGGCCAGGAAGAAAGAGGAGTTTTATGTACGCGACCGCCCTTCATTGCACTTATTGCGGGACCGATTTCCCCTTGACCAATCTCGGTTCGTGTCCCAAATGCGCAACGCCAGGCGAGGAGAGCGCGCTTAATGAGACGCTGGGCGTGCGCTACGATCTGGCCGCGCTGAAACGCCAGCTTGATCGGGACGAGATTGCGCGCCGACCAACAGGGTTGTGGCGCTATCATGAGCTGCTGCCCGTGAGCGATCCGGCCTTTCGCATCGACCTGGGAGCGGGCGGCACTCGTTTGACCCGTCTCACGCGTCTACCAGAGGTGAACGAAGGGCATGCGCTGATGATGAAAGTGGAGGGTCTTAATCCCACCGGCTCCTTTAAAGATAGACCCATCGGCGTAGCGACCAGCGTGGCATTGGAGCAGGGGGCGCGGGGCGTGGCCTGCCTCACCTCCGGCAATATCGGTTCCGCAATGGCGGCAGCAGCGGCGAAGGCAGGCATGCCCGCGCTGGTATTTTTGCTCGGCGCGGCTGGCCTGGCGGGACAGAATGCGGCGGTCAACGTCGAGAAATATGTGCAGATCAGCGCCTACGGAGCAAAGATTGCGACCCCCACCGGCGGCGATCTTGGGCAGCTCTACGCCCTGGCGGACCGGATCGAGGCTGAGCTTGGCTGGTCCTTTATGCACAACTTCCAGGCGTACCAGACCGATGGCGACAAGACGACCGCCTTCGAAATCTGCGAGCAACTGAGCTGGCAGGCTCCCGCAGCAGTCTTCGTACCCACCGGCACAGGCACCGATCTCTTCGGCCTCTGGCAGGGCTTCGTGACCTTCAAAGAGCTGGGCTTTATCGAGCGTCTCCCGCGTATGTTCGCGGTACAGCCGGTGGGAGCGGCCTCGCTCGCCGCAGCCTGGGAGCAGCGGCAGCAGGTGCCTGCGCTACTTGAGCATGCCACGCCCAATATCGCGCCGCCAATCAGTCATTGCGTCAGCGGCTATCACGCCTACAAAGCCATCGGCGAATCGGGCGGTGGCGCGGTCGCTGTGTCAGACGATGATATGATGCGCGCGCTCAAAGATCTGGCCGCGTACGAAGGCATCTATTGCGAGGCCGCCAGCGCGTCGGCCCTGGCAGGCATGCGCCAGGCCATCGCCACCGGATTACTAACAGCCGACGAAAGCAGGCAAGGGGGCGTCGTCGGCATCCTGACCAGTCACGGCCTGAAGAACAGCCTGACCCTCTCTCAAGTATTTAGCCCGCCGCCACAGGTCGAGGCCACATGGGAAGCGGTACGAACGTTTCTTGAGGCGCGAGATGAATGATAGGCAGATGCGCACCTTTCACCGCACCGGTACACCATATGAGGTGCGACAGCAGGTAAGCCCGGTGAAACCAAGCGCGGCGGAACGCTTCGTCCGGCGGGCAAAGTTCGTCGTGCCCGTTGTTGCCATCTTGCTGGCCCTGCTGCTCGTGGGCTGGTTCCAGGTCACAGCGCCCAAAGATCAGGTACTTATTTTCGGCGCGCTGCCCGCTCAACAGCCTCAGCAGGCGCAACCGGTCCGCTTGCTCAACGGCAAAGTGGCTTCGCTGAGCTGGATTCTGGGCCGCGATTGTCGCCAGGGGGTGCAGGCATACTTGCAGACAGCCGACACTCTTCCCGATGCTGCGCTGGTCGGCACGGGCTGGCTCGATCCAACCAATGGGCAGCTCATCAACGGATCAAGCAATACCTGCCAGCCTGGCAGCCTGAGCATGAATAACGTCGTGCAGCTCGTCCATAGCAAGGGCGGGATGGCTTACCTGACCATCACCATGCAGACCGACGGCTCGGCAGACGGCTGGACTCCGCAGCAGCAGGCAGCTTATATCGATAAAGCTACAACTACCAAAGCGTATATCGATGCTATCGTCAACGAGGTCACGCGCGCCGGTTACGATGGCGTTATCATGGACCTGGAGGGTTCTGACCGCACATATCCAGCCATTCAGCAACTCTTCGCCACCTACAATCAGCAGGTGTGGAACGCGCTCAAGCCTTTGCATAAACCGTACGGGATCGCGCTGATCCATAAAATCAGCGATCACGACGACTATTACAATCTCAACGGCTTCGAGGATTGGCGCTTGCTGGGCCGCTCGGCTGATTTCCTGGTCATTATGGCGCTCGACCAATCTTATTTCACGCCTGGGCCGACCGTGAGCGTTCCCTGGCTCAAACAACTGCTCGCCTACGCCCTGCAAACCATGCCACAGATGCTGCCACACATCATCTGGGAATTCCCGCTTTACGGAGCTAGATGGCATCTCGCGGGCGGCTCCTGGGTCTACGATGGCCTCATCATGTATCAGGATGCGCAGACGCTCTACAGCCAGCTCTCCACCGCGCAGATCGACGCGGGAGCCAGCGATCTCAACGACCCCGTTTCAGCCCACTTCGTCTATACCGATGCGGCAAAAGTTAAACGGGCCGTCTGGTATCATACCGCGCAGAACCTCGCCGCCATCATTGCCGATTTCCGCCATATTTTGGAGCAGGACCCGCACTTTGCAGGCAGCCATCTACAAATCGCCGTCTGGTACCGCCTCCCCAGCGAGCCTGGCGCTATCTGGCCCATGCTTGGCAATGCGCTGCCGAATTAGGCTCTTTGCTCTATCGTCCCTTGAAATTGGCGGCGCGACGTTCAATAAAGGAGCGAATGCCCTCTTGCGCGTCCTCACTTTGCAACAATGGTGCAAGGGAAGGGGCCAATTGCCGCATCGCCTCCTCTTCGCCCGCTGTGAGCGCCAGTCGTGCCGATTTCAGGGTGGCCCGCACACCTAGAGGGGCCTGGCTGGCAATGGTTTGAGCGATCTCTTCGGCGCGCACGAGCTGCTGACCAGGTTCGACCACTTCCTGCACCAGGCCGATGCGCAATGCCTCCTGCGCGCTGAACTCGTCGCCGGTCAGCAAATAGCGCATCGCGTTGCCCCAGCCAGCCTCGCGCACAAAGCGAATCGTGGCCCCGCCGATGGGATAGATGCCGCGCTTAATTTCTATCTGAGCAAAGCGCGTATTGGCAGCCGCCACGCGTATATCGGCGGCAAGCATCAGTTCAATGCCAATCGTCAGGCAGATGCCCTGTAGCGCGCACACCACTGGCTTCGACAGGCGCGGCCCCGTAATCCCTAGCGGGTCGAGCGCCCCTTCCGCCACATCCTGCACGCCCTGTCCCAGCCGATCAATAAACTGCGTCAACTCCAGCCCTGCTGTGAAGTGATCGCCGTGAGCAAAGAGCACGCCACAGCGTAAATCGTCGTCACGCTCCAACTCGCCATAAGCCTTGCCCAGCTCATCCAGCATCGCCCGATCAAACGCGTTGCGCTTTGCCACACGATCTAGTCCGATCAACAAAACATGCCCGTGCCGCTCTCTGGTAACTTTTCCTTCGGTACTCATGCTATTTTTCCGCTCCCGATGAATAAAAATAACTGATCATACTATATGACATACAGGAAAATAAAAAAGAGAGCCAGGTCCTACCCCTTTACATCAGCTATATTCAATGGATATACTTATACCATAACCTCTCTTCCTGTCGCATCTGGCATGTGTGGCCTGTGCAGGCTCAATACCAGGGGTGGCAGCAGCGTATTTAAGCACGCAGATGTCTCTCCAGACAGCGCTTAGTCAGAACAGAAAGGCAAGCAAACCCTATGGACTTCGACTTCTTACGTGAGATCGCCCCATTTCTCATTGGCCTGGTAGTGCCCCCCATCGTCATGCTGGCAACAGCGCGCACAAGCTGGGGAGGGCAGCTCAAATTCATGGCGGCGCTGATGCCCGCGCTCATCCTCGGCTTCTGCACCAGCGCGCTCGCAGGTGAGTTGGCTGCCGGTATGCCTGATGGCCTGGTCGCGATCATGATCGACACCTCCCTGGTCTACACCGGCTCACAAGTGGCCTACTGGTTCTTCTGGAAGCCGGTCCTGGAGACGCGCCTGCAACAGAACGCCATCCCCGCAAAGAGGAGAGTAGAAAAGTAGCCCATTCACGCGCTGAAGCCCACCACCCATCGTACAACGTTCGTACAACGTTCGTACAATGTTCGCAGGGACCCGCTTCAGCGCGTCCTCGGGCGATTTATCGCCTTCCCTCCCCCCTGCAAACCGTACCAGCCCGTCCCAGGCACACGACAGCCACACCCCCCTACTACATCCCCGAAAATCCCTGACAAAAGATGGCAGACAGGATGGTATACACTAAGAAGAAAAGATGAGAGAGGACCAGACAATGCAGATTGAGACGGCACGCCTCTTATTGCGCGATTTTACAGAGGATGATCTGAGCGCGGTCTACGCATTTGACTCCGATCCAGAGTTGAAGCGTTATCGGGGAGGAGGAAAAGCAACGGAGGAAGAGACGCGCGGCTTTATTCAAAAAACACAGCACTGGCTCAAGCAAGAGCCACGCTCCACCTACGCCCTTGCTCTTGTCCTCAAGGAGCGGGCGGAAATCATCGGCGTCATCTGTCTCACCATCACCTGGCGGGAGCGAGGCGAGGCGGAGCTGTGGTATCGCCTCAGCCGGACATTCTGGAACCAGGGATATATCACCGAAGCGGCCTCAGCCATGCTCGCCTTTGGCTTCATCGACCTGCAACTTCACCGCATCTGGGCCATGTGCCATCCCGACAACACCGGCTCGTGGAGAGTGATGGAGAAAATCGGCATGAGCTACGAGGGCCGCATGCGCGAAAACTTCCCCAATGAAGATGGGACCTGGCGCGATAGCCTGCTCTATGCCATTATCGATCATGCGTGGAGGAGCAAGCAGAATACCTCTTCATAACTGCGTTCGTGTGCTGTATCCGGGCATGATATAATAACATCTGTACGAGGACAGGCAGAAGCGCCACCTGATATAAGAGCAGAAAGCGGTGAGCGATGGCAGTCGAACGCAATCGGCAGTATGAACTGATGAGTTTTGAAGCGTATCTTGAGCTTATCGAGCAGGACCCCGAGCACGCCTATGAGTACCTTGATGGGCGCGTCTATATGATGACGGGTGGCAGCCCCGATCATGCCATCATCGGCTCTAACCTCAATGCCTTACTACAAACCTCCTTGCGCGGTCGTCGCTGCATAGTCTACAATTCCGATGTTTACGTGCAGCTCTCAGAACATTACCGCGTCTGTCCCGATGTGACGGTAAGCTGCGATCCACGAGATCGCGGCGCGCAAGATGTCATCCGCTACCCTTCGGTGGTGGCAGAAGTCCTCTCACCCGGCACTGAAGCACTTGATCGCGGCCAGAAATCCTTACAGTACCGTTTGTGCCCCAGCATCCAGGAATACCTGCTGATCAGCTCCGAGTTCCCCCTCGTCGAAGTCTTCCGCCGCGAGAAACAAGGCTTCTGGTCGCTCTATACGCTGGACTTGCATGATACCATCGAATTGAACAGCCTGCGCCTGCGCCTCTCAGTGGCCGATGTTTACCACAATACATCATTTTTGGAGTAGGGGCCATGCCTTACGCTTGCCTGGAGGCCAATACGATTTGTGATGAGGGAAGGCGATCAATCGCCCGCGGACGCGTTGAAACGGGTCCCTACGACATTTGCGGTAGGCATATACAATTTATGGCAATTCATATTATAATTTACAGGCGGGCAGGGAGGAGCCATTTGAGCGGGGGGAGGATTTGCTCGACCACGGCTAGATGATCGTAATAGCCTCGCTGCTGGCAAATTAATCCGTCGCGGAGCGTGAAAATGCTCACGCCATCCACCTGGAAGGGGCGGGCGAGCCAGGGTTGACCGAGCAGGCGCGGGCCATGCCCGTGAGTCGTCCAGGTCACTGCCGCCTGACCGTCTTCCATGAAGACCTGGCCGTTGGGCATATAACGGATAGAAGGGATGGTGCGAAAGCGCGTGGTGAACCACCGCTCGATCTCGCTTCGTCCACGCCGCGCAACTTTCATGCCGGAGTCGAACAGTACCGCGTCATCGGTGTAAAGCGCCACAATCGCGCTCACATCATGAGCATTAAACGCTTCTATCCACTGGCTAACGGGCGGACGCAGCCGAGAGCGCATTTCATCACTTGCTTGCATGACGAATTCCTTCTCATCCTAATAGACATAACCATAGTGTTAATGCCACTGTGTAAATATGATACACTATCTATAAGCGACTATGCGGTATTCTGACCTTTTCCGCAGCTTGCAAGTGACCGTGCTGGGCAACCGCAAGGGATTGCCCCTACAGATGCGTGGGCATTATCCTACATACGCGACCGTGGGGGGATTTGCCCTGCCTTGTCGGGTTGGTCGTTTGCATAATAAGCCAAAGGGGAGGAGCGATTGAGCATTCACATACAACCCTGGATCGATGATGCGGCCTTCCATCAAGACGTGCAATTCCTGGAAACGCGCTGGCAACGCACCCCCATAGGCAGCATTGATCTACCGGTCATTGATATTGGGCAGGGCACGCCCCTTGTGTTTATACCTATCCTTGAACACCTCGAATTCGTTTATGCCCGTCAGATACGCACACTCAGCCAAGCACGACGCGTCATCCTCTATCGCCGCAAAGAGACGCGCGATAAACCGCTGAGACTCGCTGACCGCGTCGAAGAGCTGCGCACTGTGCTCGATAGCCTGGGGTTGGCGCAGGCTGATCTGCTGGGACATGGCGATGCCGCGATGGTACTTTTCGAGTTCGCGCTGCGCTATCCCCAACGCTGCCGCTCGCTGATCATTATTGCGCAGGCAGCCGATTACCAGATCGCGCCCCATCCGTTGATCTGGCTCCTGCACGAACTGTTGCTGCGCCTACCGGCTGAATATATCGTTCCCGCCTCGTTCCTGCGCCGCACCGTCATCAACTATATCATGGCTCACGATAAGAATAACCATACCACACCCGCGCTGCCACGTCACCTGATTGAAGAGCAGTTCAGCAAAATTCAGCAGTGGCCCTTCGTGTACAAATTTTCGGTGCTGCCCATCATTCACCCTTTCGATATACGCGCCCGCGTCAAGCAGCTTACCATGCCTGTGCTGCTGATCAATCGCGCCGATGATGCGCTGGCCCCTGAAGCCAAAACGCGCTGGCTGGCGCAACAGTTACCCGCCTGCAAGGGCTATCACATCGTTTCCGGCAAGGAACGTTTCTTCATATACTCACAGGCAACGGAAGTTACGCCGTTGATTGAAGCGTTTCTTGCAACAGAGAATATTGATCAACAACCAGGACAGATACAACAGCAGGAGAAATGATGAATAAAGCATCGCCCCAGCTATTGCGTCGGGTCGTCATAACGGGGCTTGGCGTTGTTGCTCCCAATGGCATAGACAAAGAGCATTTCTGGCAAGCCTGCCTCTCCGGTCGCTCCGGCATCAGCCACATTACGCGCTTTGACGCCAGCCCGCTGCCATCACAAATCGCGGGCGAGGTTGCCAATTTCGCCCCGCACCAGCTCGGACTCAGCGCCGACGAAATTCTCCACATGGACCGCGCCACCCAGTTCGGGCTGGCAGCCGCCAATCTCGCCATGCAGGATGCTGGCCTGGCGAACGCACTGAGCGAGGAGGAGCGCGAGCAGACTGGCGTCTATATAGGGCTGGCGATGGCCTGTCTGGAGGAAGGCGAGAAGCAGTGGGCGCAAGCCACCGGCAATGGCAAGTACGAGCCGGATGCGAACCAGAACGATACTATTCCCGCGACCCTATTGATGTCGCACGCCTCCGCCAGCGCCATTGCCGCCCATCATCAGCTCTATGGCCCCTGCACCGTCATCGCTACCGGCTGCTCGGCTGGCGCGGATGCTATCGGGCAGGCATTCTGGCTGATCCAGGAAGGTCGGACTGACCGCATGCTCGCGGGGGGAACCGATGCCGCGATCTGCTACGGTGTGCTTGACGTTTTCTGCGTCATGGGAGCGTTGAGCAGCAACCACAATGACGAGCCGGAGCGCGCATCTCGCCCCTACGATCAGCAGCGCGATGGCTTCGTCATGGCAGAAGGTGCGGGCGTCGTTTTGCTAGAGGAACGCGAGCATGCCCTGGCGCGTGGCGCGCATATTTATGCAGAAATCATCGCCTTTTCTTCAAACAGTAACGCCTATCACATGACCTCGCTCCCGCCCGATGGCACGCCCTTACAAAATCTGCTGCACCAGGCAATGGCAGAGGCAAACATCACTGCTGACGAGCTGGCTTACATCAACTCGCATGGCAGCTCAACCCCGCCGAATGAGACGGCGGAAACAGCCGCTTACAAAGCCGTCTTTGGCGAGCGAGCGCGTCACATCCCCATTAGCGCGACAAAATCCATGATCGGTCACACCCAGGGAGCGGCCAGCGCCATCGAAACCATCGTCACCGCACTGGTGCTCGAACGACAGGTCATACCGCCAACAATCAATCAAGAAGAGCCTGATCCGCGCTGCGACCTCGATTACGTGCCGAACGTCGCACGCGAGGCGGCGGTCAACGTGGCTCTAACGCATTCTAGCGGCTTCGGCGGGGTTAATAGTGTGCTCGTTCTGGCACGCGACCAGATTGGACAAGATAATGGCAGTTGAGATCAACCGGCGCGTCGTCATTACCGGACTTGGAGCCGTCGCCCCCAACGGGATCGGCACAGAGGCATTTTGGGATGCCACCAGCAAGGGCCGCTCCGGCATCAAGCACCGGCAGCATAGTCATGGCCCAATCCAGGTTGCAGGCTCCATCGATGACTTCGTGGCGGAAAACTATATTGAGCGCAAGCTGGTCAATCGCACCGACCGCATGACCCACTTCGCTTTTGCCGCCATTCAAGAGGCGCTCTACGACTCTCGCCTTGCTATCGAACAGGAGGACCCCGTGCGCGTGGGCGCGGTGATTGCCAACACGATGGGCGGAGTTGATTTTGTGTTGAGGCAATTGCAGGCACTCTATACGCGCGGCCCGCGTTTTATGAGCGCCTATACCGCCATCGCCTGGCTACACGTCGCCAATGTCGGGCAGACCGCCATCCGCTACGGACTCCAGGGCTACTGCAAAACGCCCGTCAATGATACTGTTGGTGGGCTGGACGCTTTAGGCATGGCCTACGGCGCGATCAGGCGTGGAGCCGCCGATGTGCTGATCACGGGCGGCTGTGAAGCGTTTCTGCACCCCTTCATCCTGCTGGTCCTGGCGCACCAGGCTCGCTGCGTCCTGAAAGACGACCCGAACGCTTATCGCCCGTTTGATCGCCGCGCCGCCGGTCTGATTCTAGCCGAAGGAGCCGGCATGTGCATCCTGGAAGAATACGAGCATGCCATCCGGCGAGGAGCAACTATCTACGGCGAAATTGTCGGTTACGGACAAACCAACGACGCGCACGGCCTGACCGCGCCCTCGTCCAACGGCACACGCTACGCCAGAGCCATCAAGCTTGCCATGCAGGAAGGCAATATTGCGCCGCAAGATATCGCCTACATCAGCCTGGACGGACGCGCCATCCCTTCTTCTGATCAGGGGGAGGCAGCCGCGTTGCACCTGGCCTTTGGCAGCGATCTTGCGCATATCCCGTTGAGCGTTCCGCGCACCGCCATCGGTCATAGCTATGCCGCAGCAGGCGCTCTGGATACAATTATTGCGCTGCTTGCACTCAAGCACAATCTCGCTCCGCCCACGATCAACTGTGAAGAACTGGACCCTGCCCATCAATTGCAACTTGTGCGCGATGAGGCATCTCCATTACGGCAACCGATGAGCGGGGAGCAGCAAGCGATACTGATTGGGGGGCGCGGCATCGGCGGCGCTAATGTCGCGCTTGCCATCAAAAAGGACTTCCTTGCCGCCCGCCTGATCGAAGATAGTGCGCAGCGCGTTGGCGGGCGGAATATCAAGGCGGTGTGATGTGCAGGCAGGGCAGGACAAACGCGAAGAGCACCCCCAGGGCAAGCAGGACGAACGCGAGGAGCATCTCCAGGACAAGCACAAGGCCCCCACCCATCCCATCACCTCTCCTTGCCCCTACGTCTATGCAGCCTCTGTCGTGATTGTCGGGGCCGGACCAACGGGGCTGGCTGCGGCTAATCTGTTTGGCCTGCTCGGCATAGACACCCTGCTCTTTGAACGCAATGCTGGATTGAGCAGCTTTCCAAAGGCTATCTCCATCGATGACGAGGGGCTGCGCATCTGTCAGGCGATGGGCCTCGATCAGGAGTTGCTACCCGAGATCCTACTCGACATCGACGCGCATTATCTCTCACGCGGGCGCTATCTGGCGAAAGTCGCTCCCACCAGCAACCGTAACGGCTATCCGCTCATCTCCACCTTCTACCAGACCGCCTTTGAAGCAACGCTGCTCAAAGGGCTGGACCGCTTTCCGCACGTTCGCACGCACTTTCAGCATACTGTCGAGAGCTTCGAGCAGCAGGAGCACGGCGTCTGTCTCTCGGTGCGTAACCCTGATGGGACACTTTTGCAGGTAGAATGCACCTACTTGCTGGCCTGCGATGGCGGCAAAAGCGCCATCCGGCAGGCCCTCAACATCCCGATGCGCTTCCCGCTCGCGAAGCTACTCCCTTGGGCACGCACAAACAGCCGCCGCAGCCGCGCCGTTGAGCATGCGCAACGCTGGCTGGTGGTCGATTGCGTCGATGATGACGATCCGCTTACCGCCGCCATCTTCTTCTGCAATCCAGCTCGTCCGGCGGTGACGGTGCCAGCTCCCCACAAGGGCCGCAGATGGGAGTTTATGCTGCTCAAAGGCGAACGCGAAGAGGATGTGCTGGACACGGCGCGCATTCAAGCTCTGATCCAGCAAGCGAGAGCTGCTCAAAAGCAGGCCATGAGCGAGAAGCCGGCACACATCACTCGACGAGCTGTCTACGCCTTCCATGCCGTTCTGGCGACACACTTCTCCAGCAAACGCGTCTTCCTGCTTGGCGATGCTGCGCACCTGATGCCTCCCTTCGGCGGACAGGGCATGAATAGCGGCCTGCGCGACGCCCACAACCTCTGCTGGAAGCTCCACCTCGTCCTGCAAGGATTAGCCGACGCGCACATCCTGGCAACATACGACCAGGAACGCCATCCCCATGTAGCGCAAATGATCCTCTTCTCCTGGCTGCTCGGCAAGATCATTATGCCCACCGCCCGCCCGCTAGCCTTCTTGCGCGACCTCTTCTTCCGCTCTATCTGCACAATCCCATTCGTGCGTGAAGCCCTTACAGAAGCGAAGGTTAAGCCGCAGCCGCCCTACGCCAGGGGCTGCCTGCTCTTTCGCAACAGCAAAGCGAGCAAGCGCCTCACAGGAGCCATGCTGCCACAACCGCAGGTAGTGACGCTGGAGCAGCAACAAATATTGCTGGATCAGGCTCTTGGCGACGGTTTTGCACTATTACGCCTCCATCATGACCCGACACGGGCATTTGCGTCCTTGAAAGCCGAACAATGGTCATGGTTGAAGGCGCGTTTCGTCTGCATTTTGCCTGATCAGAGCCGAGCAGAGGAAGTTGTCCAGAATGATTGCACCGTCGTAATCGATAGCGAGCAGCGCTTGAGCGCATTCTTCCGTCACAACCAGGATATCTACGTGCTGGTACGCCCTGATCGCTACGTTATGGGCGTGTTCGCAGTAGAGCAGGCAGGGCAGTTTGTAACAGAGTTGCGCAAGTTTATGGCGAAAAAACCGGCGCAACTATAGCTCAGCGTACACCTCCAAAAAGGGGTGTAGTACACGCACACAGTACTTCCCTCGTATTTTAGCGCCTGATTTATTGTTCACTATGTCATGCTCTCCATCAATTTGCTACAATTTCAGAGAATGAGATACACCCTGTAAAAAGAGCAGGAGGCAATTATGATCCCTATCAAAGACTATCCCGGGCCGCGCAGGACTTTGCCGTGGGTAACCTGGGGGCTGATCATCATCAATGTGGCCGTTTTTCTTTATCAGGTATCGCTCGGTGCTAATGCCCAGGCATTTATGTTTGCTTATTCCACTGTGCCTGCGGCGATAACACATGGCATTCCTCAGACCTCGCTCCCTGGCGTGCCGGCCAATCTGCCCTTTCAGACGCCGAATCCGGTCTATCTGACGCTGATTACTTCGATGTTCATGCACGCTGGCTGGCTGCATATCGGCGGCAATATGCTCTTTCTTTACATCTTCGGGGACAATGTGGAGGATCGCATGGGGCATCTTCCATATCTAGTGTTTTACCTCTTCTGCGGCTTAGTTGCAGCGGCGGCACAGATTGCCGTTGACCCGAACTCGACCATTCCCAGCCTGGGAGCGAGCGGCGCGATTGCCGGTGTGCTGGCATCTTACCTGGTGCTCTTCCCGATGGCGGGTGTACGCAGCATCATCTTCATCTTCATTTTCTTCACTATCGTCACCGTGCCTGCCTTCGTGCTGATCGGCCTATGGTTCGTGTTGCAGTTCTTCGACGGCATAGCCGCATTGAGCACGGTGCAGCAAGGAATGGGCGGCGTGGCATACTTCGCCCACGTCGGCGGCTTCGCAGCAGGTCTAATCATCACCTTCGCCCTGCGCCCCTGGCTGCGCCCGCCCGACAACACGATGACCTACCCCTACTTCCCACGCCACCCTAACGCGGTTGACCGTTGGTAGTAATTTTCGTCGGAGTTTATCATTAATTGGAAGCTGAGCTCAGCTTCCAATTAATGATAAACTCCTCGTCCGTTTTTTCGTGGCTTTCGCTTACAGATCAACGATTAACTCTTCAACTGGCTCGTCGCGTATCCCGTGGGCTTTGCAGTCCATGGCGTCAGACATAGCGCCGGGCCCACAACAGGGATTAGCCAGTCGCGCAGATACCGAGAGCTGGCGAACCCTGGTTATTCGTCCACTCAGTGTCCATGTAGTAATCAGAAAACTCACCAAATCTGCCGTCAGGCAAAAAGCCAGCATCCCACCAGTTATTCCTAAACGGTGGATTACCTACGGGCATTATCGTATCTACCTGGCATGTTATCTCGATGACGGTACCAGGAGCAACGCAAGTAAACACATTCCCATTACTTATATCGCGTATATTTAAACACGGCGTTGCATATGATGCTACAGCACAAAGAATTCCACCATTTGAGCCATTAGTAGGATTCACGTCGCAGTTTGAAGTGAGGCTCAGCGGGTGGAGAACCAGAGGCGCGTTCTCAGATGCTCCTCTAAGCATAGTTAAGGATACATTCGAAGTAGATTGATGTGAAGGTGTGAGAGATGCCGCAGAAACGGTTCCCCCAAAGGTGAAAAGTAAGCTCAAGCCTATAAGTAAAGGAAGAACCTTAAAGGATCGCTGTAAGAGCACCATTGCATCGTATCTCCTTTCTGTTTGGGCCGATAGCTCCGCGAAAGTCCATTTGCTCAAAAACTGAGAACTATCCTTTTTCCTCCACCGAGGTCGAAGCTATCTATTCCATGGGTCTGGCACGCTTTTGGTGAAACATGAGCTTATCTGAGGAAGGTGAATGGGTCTGCGAGCACAAACTGCACTGCTTTTCACCTTCATCAAAAGCGTTCTGCTTCGCGCAGTGCCGCTCATTCGCGTTGTTTTTCGGTCTATTCGTATTTGGGGCCTATTATCAAAAACTACGCCATTCAGCAATCATATTTACGCCTTCGGTGTATTTTTGACCGTTGGATACAACGTGTGATATAACCATCGCACCTTCGAGCTTATAACTAGCATGCAACCTGGATCGGGCAGCTTTCCTGGAGATTAACCGATTCGGTGAAAGCACAGCTATGGAAGCAGAAATGTGCTACTTCTATTGCACGTTATACCTTTTCGTCAAATTTGCACCGAATGCCTGAAGAATCAGCACTCCTTTCTTTTATTTATCGCCACTCCAAATATACATGAATTCACTTGTAAAAAGGAATAACATCTGTTAACATTCTTGTTAGCATCTATTAACATTTTCGCAAAAAGGAGGAAGCATCTTCTCCTTGAGAAGATGGCTAATGTCATACGCTCGATGAAGCAAAGGAAGCCCAAGAACACCACCCCCAATCGCCATCTGGTTGAAGCACGTCTGCATTCCCACTGGTCCCAACGAGAGGTGGCGGCCAAACTGGGAACCTCCTTTGTCAATATCAGCCGGTGGGAGCGCGGCATCACGACCCCCGGCCCATATTTTCGCACCAAACTCTGCGCGCTTTTTGGCATGTCCCCACAGGAACTGGGACTGTCAGGTGATTCCGCGCTCAAAAAAGCACAGATCTCATCCTCCTCTCTCGAAACGCCGGATGCGTCCTCCTCTAAGTTGGCTCGCAGCTCTCCTCTCTGGCATGTTCCATATAGCCTCACCCCGTTCTTTCTTGGTCGGGAAGAGGTCCTTGATCAGCTCGTGCAAGCACTCTGCGCGCAAGGGGAGTCGGTTCGAGCCATTACTGGACTTCCCGGCGTGGGCAAGACCTCCCTGGCTCTGGCTCTGGCACATCATCCCCAGGTCCAGAAGCACTTTTACGACGGGGTGTTGTGGGTCGGTCTGGGTCCTAAGCCACAGGTGGCAGAGGCGATGAGCACCTGGATGACCATCTTGGAGATCACCTCGACCGAGGCACAAGCGCTTACCACACTCGATGCGATGGCTCACTGGCTGCACCAGCGTCTGCGTGAGCGCCAAATGCTCCTCATCATCGATGATGCCTGGAAGGTGTCCGATGCCAGAGCGTTCCAGGTTGGGGGAAGCAAGTGTGTCCATGTGCTGACCACACGCTCCCCTCTGCTGGCGTATACGTTTGCCCCTGATCACGTCACCTCGTTGCCGCCACTTTCGGAAACCGCGAGCATCCATCTGCTTGCATGCCTTGCCCCCCAGGTATCTGAGCAGTATCCTCAGGAAGTGCAGGCTCTGGTCCAGCCCAGCGGAGGCTTACCCCTGGCGCTGACCCTGCTGGGACGCTTAGTGCATGTCCACTCGCTTCATGGCTCTCCTCGCCGTCTCTTGCGCACCCTGCAACGCCTGGGGCACGATATCCAGACCCGGTTTCAGGTGGGAGCCTCCCTCTCCATAGAGGACTCCAGACCTGGTTTTCCAGTGGGAACAGAGCTCTCCCTGCACACCGCTCTCGAGGTCAGTGTCCAGCAATTGCCTCCCCCCGCTCAAAAGGCATTACAAGGGCTTGCGGTGTTTGCTCCGACGCCCCAGAGTTTCTCGGAAGAAGCGGCCCTGGCTATCTGTGATATCTCTGACGCAACGTTTGATGCTCTGGTGGATAGCGGTCTAGTAGAGCGCTGCCAGCAAGATCGCTATCAGATCCACCAGACGATTCTCGATTACGCCCGGCTCCAGGAGCCTGATCCCGCCGTAGAGGAACGCTTGATTGCGTTTGTCATTCCCTTTGTGGAGAGACATGCGCAGGAAATGCACCTCCTTGATCAGGATCTCCCCTTGATTATAACCGCCCTGGAACAGGCCCACGTCAAGCGTGGCTCCGCGCTTTTACTCCGTGGCGTTCTGGCCCTGCAATCCTTTCTTGAGCAGCGGCGGCTCCATCTTTTGGCCCAAACCCTGGTGCAGTGGGGACAAGAGGCGGCACGTTCGCTCTCTGATCAGGAAGGGCTGGCTCGGCTCTGGCTCTTTCGAGGGACAATGGCGGAGCTACGTGGAGAGATACGGCAGGCTCAGCAGGCTTATTTCGAAGGGGCCTCGCTCGCCCGCACCCTACAGCACCAGGAACTGCTTGCCGAGCTCCTGGTACGCGTGGGCGGAGCACTGATGGATACCGAAATGGGCGACCAAGTAGAAAGCTATCTCCTGGAGGGCTTACGTGCGCTGGAGGCGGTCGAGGATCATAGCCATCTTGGTCGGGTGTTTCAGTATTTAGGCGAATTTGCCGATAGCCTGGGCAAGAACGAGGAGGCTCTTTCCTTTTATCAGCAAGGCTTGACCATTGCGCTTCAGGCTCAGGACTGGAAAACCGCAAGTGCCCTTCTACAGGATGTGGGAACTCATACGGTGCAGCGTGGCGATTATGCGTATGCTGCCGCCTGCTATGAAGAGGGTTTACGCTATGCACGCGAGTTAGGCGACTTGCAGAGGCAAAGCGCGCTGCTGATGAATTGGGGGATGCTGGCCTGGTATCAGCAGCACCCGAATGAGGCCATCAGCTTCTCACAGGAGAGTTTGAGGCTGGCGCGGGAGATCGATCATCAGATGCGGATCAGTTCGGTGTTGCAGAACCTGGGCATGTTCCTGTGCCATCAGGGGCAGATAGAGTTGGCTGAACAGTATCTGCACGAAAGCCTGGAGCTGGCCCAACGGATTGGTCATCGCTGGCTGATCTGTGAAACGTTGGGTGTGATTGGACAGCTCACCCTCACACAGGGGCAGATCACTCAAGCGAAGCAGATCTTTGCCAAGATGCGCCAGCAGGCTCAGGAGATCCAGGCACCATTGTTGCAAGGACAGGCGCTTTTTGGTCTGGCGCAAGTAGCAGAGCGGGAAGGGCATCGCAGCGAGGCGCTCACCTTTGCCCAGGAGAGTTTCGCCATTTTTACGAAGCTCAACAATCGTATTCTGCTTCAGGAGCTGGCAGCCTGGCGGACCGCATGTTCTGAGGGATGCTCAGGAAGCACATAAACCAATGTTTCATCTAAAGCCTGCTGATGGCGCAATCGGCTCCCATATCCAGGCTGTCCGCGGCGCTTACATTGATTTTGAGAAACTCGCACGGAAAATCGCAGAGCGAACACAAATACATCTACCATAGATATTCGTATTCATTAATTTTGCAATTTGCTTGTTACTCCCCCAAAAGTGCTCCATACAGCTTCCGCTGACGCTCCGCCGCTTGCCTGTAAATCTCGCCATACCGATTATTGGGCTGGACAGGGTTCGCGAGATCGGGCGGGGCCTGGGCAACGTTGGGGATCAGACCCATTGCTTCCAGGGCGAGGAGGGCCGCGCCGCGCGCCGAGGCTTCGTGGTTGCGCGAGGGATAGAGCTCGGCCCTCAGCGTGTCGGCTATCACATGCTGCAAGGTGGACGAGCCGAGCAGCGCGCCCCCGCTACAGATGAGACGAGGGATGGTATGATCCTCCACTTGCAAGACGGCACGCAGTTGCTGGTAAACGGCGCTGAGCTGATAGGCCAGCGATTCCATGCCCGCACGCAGCAGGTCAGCCGGCGTGGTGTGGATGGAGAGACCGCTGATGGTCATACGCGCGTCGTCATGCCAGCCAAGACTGCGCTCGCCAGAGATAAAGGGCAAGAGCGTCAGGCCGTGGCCGTCCGGTTCCAGGTCCGCCACCAGTTGTTCCGCCTCCTGCAATACCGGCAGCTTGAGCACGGTATCCAGCCAGGTGAGCAGGTTGCCCCCTTCGCTTAAAGCGCCGCCGATGACCGCGCGCGGCGCATCGACCAGGTAGAGCCAGAGGCCCATCGGCGGACTCACACGCTCAGGCTCCACTACGACACGCATGGCGCTCGATGTGCCGACGGTGAGCGACCAGTTCTCGATAGTGGCGCAGCCGGAGCCGATGCAGGCCGCAGCTCCATCGCCTATAGCGGGAAACCAGGGAACGGCGTGCAAAGCAGGCCAGGCGGTGGCATATTCGGGAGCAAGCCCTTTGATGCTATCGCCTGCATCGCCCAACTCCGGCAATTGCTCCGGTCGCATGCCCAAGACCTCCATCAACTCGCGATCCCAGGTCCGTTTGCGTGTGACAAGCATGCCGGTACCGGAGGCCATAGAGAGGCTACAGACCGAGCGTCCCAGCAGCTTGCGATGCAGGTACTCGCCAAACGAGAGCCACTGGGCGGCATGCGCAAAGACTTCGGGCTGATTGGCGGACAGCCAGCGCAGTTTAGCGGGCCAGTAGCTGGCATGGAAGCGCGCGCCTGTGCGCTCATGTACTGCCTTTTCATCAAGTTGTGAACGCAGCTCCAGCGCGGCATTAAACGGGCGCGTATCCTCCCAGGTGATGAGCGGGGTCATGGGACGATTGCGCGCATCCACGCCCATCAGGCTATGCCAGAAGGTATCTATCGCCACTGCGCCAATCTGATGAGCCAGCGGACCCGCGAGGGCGAGCACATCATCAATGGTCTGAGCGACAACAGCTAATAGCGCATCGGCATCAACTGAGACTTCACCATCATTTGAGGTATTGAGCTTATAAATGCGTTGCGAGATCACTTTAGGCACAACGGTTCCCGTGGCATCGAAGAGCAGGGCGCGCGTTGATGAGGTTCCAACATCAAGCGATAACACAAAAGGAGGCGTAAAATCAGCATGTATATTCGCCGCATCAGTGCGTTGAGTCATATATGTTTCTCTTCCTGTTTATCTGGCTGGTCAGCCTTGCCTCGCGGGGAAACCAGGAGCAGCGCACAGAATGCACCGGTGATGGCGAGCCCTGACCCGATCAGCATCACCAGGCGGAAGCCGAAGACAAATGCTTCATCGACCGTCTGGCGTATGGCCGACCGCGTCTCGTTGCTGACATTTCCTGGTATTTCTATTCCCACAAATTTATTACGTTGCTGCTCCAGGATTCGGCGAGCTTCAGGATTCAATTGCGGGCTATCGAGACGCTGATTCAGATTGTGGTTGAAAGCTTGCAGAAGGAAAATACTCAGCACGGCGATAGCCATCAACCCCGCCAGGCGCGATACTGCGTTATTAATCCCTGAAGCCGTACCCGCGTGGCTCTCCTCCACCGCGCCAAGCACGGCTGTTGTTAGAGGCGCCACGGTAATGGACATGCCCAGGCCCAGCACCAGCACGGCGGGGAAAAACGTTGTCCAGTAGCTACCACCCAGGCCCACTCTAGCGAAGAGCAGAAAGCCAGCCGCGGCGATGAGCGGGCCAACAACTAGCGGCAACCTGGAACCATAGCGATGCACCAGCCCGCCAGACCAGCGCGAGAGCAGGAACATCAGCAGCGTGAAGGGAAGTAGAGCGGCTCCGGCTGCCGTGGGCGAGTAGCCCTGGACGCTGATGAGATTGAAGGGGAAAAAGAACAATGTTCCCGACAGGGCCGCGTACAGCAAGAATGTGAGCAGATTTGTGCCGCTAAAGGTGCGCGAACGAAAGAGGCCGAGCGGCATCATTGGCGTGGGGCTATGCGCTTCGACGAAAATAAAGGCGATCAGGGCCGCGATCCCGCTGATAACGGTACCAAGCACAATAGGGTTGCCCAGGCCAAGATTGTTCGATTCGATCAGTCCGTAAACAAGCGCCCCGAGGCCAGTGGTTGCCAACAACGCCCCGGGCCAGTCCAGCCTGTCACCCCGCTGCTGATTGCAACTTTCCGGCACATGCCATTGCGATACGACCAGCACAATGATGGCAAGAGGGATATTAATAAAGAACACCCAGCGCCAGGATGCATGCTGCACCAACCAGCCTCCCATGACGGGGCCAAACGCCGCCGTGATAGCGGAGAAGCCCGACCAGAGGCCAATCGCCTGTCCTTGCTGCTCCTCGCTAAATGACGCCCTGATGATGGCAAGGCTGCCGGGCGTGAGCAATGCGCCTCCGATGCCCTGGACGGCTCTAGCTGCTGTGAGCTGGGTGATATTGGGCGCGAAACCGCTCCACGCCGACGCCAGCGCGAAGATAACGATGCCCAGAGCGAAGACACGCTTGCGCCCAAACATATCGCCCATCGCTCCTCCCACCAGCATCAAGGCAGCCAGGAAGAGGGCATAGGATTCAACCACCCACTGAATGCCGGTCGCTGTTGCGTTCAGCTCTAGTTGGATCGCGGGCAGCGCCACATTGACAACGCTCGTATCGATAAAGACCATGCTCGATCCCAGAATGGTGGCAAGCAAGATCCAGACCCCTGAGCTTCGAGTCATGTCTTTAATTCCATTCATAGATAGGGCAACCGCAAGGGATTGCCCCTACGGTACAAAATAATGGGCACGGGGCAACCGCAAAGGATTGCCCCTCTCAGATACAACGATAGCGAATAGAGGGATGGTGACAGTTATAGATCGGGCAGTTGCCAGTTGATCTGCGGTTTATTGGCCTGGCGTAAGGCGGCATTGATCGCGGAGAAGGGTTTGCTGCCGAAGAAGCCGTTATGGGCCGAGAGCGGAGAGGGGTGGGCCATCTGCACAACGGCGTGCCGCTTGGTGTCAATCAGTTTAAGTTTTTTCTGCGCATAGCCACCCCATAGCACAAACACAACCTGATCGTCCTTCGCATTCACCTGGCGAATAATGGCGTCCGTGAAGGTCTCCCAACCATGATTTTTGTGCGAGTTGGCAGCATGCGCGCGTACGGTCAGCACCGCATTGAGCATTAATATTCCCTGCTCGGCCCAGGGGACGAGATAGCCATTGTTGGGGATGCGGAAGCCGACATCTGTTTGCAGTTCTTTGAACATATTCATCAGCGAAGGGGGAGGCTTGATGCCGGGGCAGACTGAAAAACAGAGTCCGTGCGCCTGATTGTCATCGTGATAGGGGTCCTGCCCCAGCAGCAGCACATTGACGCGCTCATAGGGCGTTATTTGCAGGGCCGAGAAAACCTCTGGCTCCGGTGGGAAAACGGTATAGTGCTGGCGCTCTTCATCCACGAATTGCGCGAGTTTATGGAAGTATGGCTGATCAAGCTCAGCGGCAAGATGAGTTTGCCAGCTTTCAGGGATGTTTACCTGCATAAATCTGTTCAACGCTCCTTAATTACAAATCCACGCATCGCTCCTCCTCCGATTCCATCTGCCAACGTTCCCTGTCGAGCGCGCCCCTGTATTCTACAAGAGAATATGCTGTCGTGTCACTCTTTGATAGGAGAATTTTCTCTCACGGAAAAGTAGATATCGCCTCAAGGAGAGTAAAGCACGCTTCCAGATAACTCAACCATGTTCCTGCAAGGAGTATCTTTATGATGAGCAACCAGATGAGCGCTCCTACGATCATCAGTAACATAGGGATAATGAGAATAGACCAGATGGAATTGCGGTTTTGAGATGACAAAGATGTATTACGCAATGGCCTCATTAGCTATCTCCTTGCATACTCATGTGCTGGGCAGAAAAGATCTATCAATTTCGCGGCAACGGGCATGCTGTACTTTTTAATGCTCAAATAGCAATAACACTTTTTTTCCTGTCGGAGGGACAAAAACAATTGATGCCTCTTCCTGTCCCTCTGATAGGGAAAAAAGTGTTATTGTTTGTAGAAAGAGGTATGTTATTTGGGAGCAAGGCCATGGATAATGACTTCACGACGCTTTTCGACGATCTCGACGATGCCGAGTTGCAAAAAAAGCTAGCCGAGAACCTGGATGACTACTTTCATTTATTTTTCGAAAAGTACAAACGGCCTGTCTTCAAGGTAGCTCGTAGCTTCCTGGGAAATGTCCACGATGCAGAGGAAGTCACATCGGAGACATTCGAACAGGCGGCAATAGCCCTAAAAGAGATGCTGCCCGACAAACAAGAGATTCGCTTTCGCCCCTGGCTCCTGAAAATCGTGAGCAATCGCTGTCGTAACCGCAAGCGACATGCGGCTCGCTTAAAACGGCCTCCTTCCGGTGTTTCTTTGGATGAGCAAGCAACAAGAGATTTTGTTGAAAGCCTGCCACACTGCCAATATTGCTCCGCTGAACAGGAGGCGATTCGCAACGAAACCATCAGTGAGATTTATATACAGCTTGGGCAACTCCAGGCAAATCAGCATGAAGTAGTTACCCTTCACTATCTTGGAGGGCTGTCTTATCCAGAAATAGCCAGTATGCTCAATCGTAGCCTGGAGGCCATAAAGAAGGATGGAAGCCGTGGCATCCATCGTTTACAAGAACTTTGTAGTAGGAACCAGATCGCTTGCTATTGAGAGCAGCACCCAATAGTTGAAGCAGTTCATCATGAGTATGCCTTAAACACACAGGAGGAGAACCAATGGAACAACAAGATATAAATATAGAACAGCACCTGCACACATTAGGAAGACTTCCTGTTCCAGGCTCCCTCCTCCAGAACGTTCAAGCTCGACTTGGGCAACTTACGCCTGAATGGGCTATCAGGCAGTATCAACTTGGGTACGAAAGCCGCAATTTGCTCGAAGGGGACCGTGGGA
>Ga0070741_10004927_pt1 | contig 30513 bp, 25 predicted proteins | sample Coa_R1_4_FD_66440 | JGI IMG/M metagenome (GOLD analysis project Ga0070741, IMG submission 66440) | Surface soil microbial communities from Centralia Pennsylvania, which are recovering from an underground coalmine fire - Coalmine... | ecosystem: Environmental > Terrestrial > Soil > Unclassified ... | reverse complement strand
GCTCCAGACACCTCCCCCTACCGCCGCACCAGCGGGCAGAATCACCGGCAACTTCGACAACACGCTGCAGAACCCCACTCCGACCCCGGCCGGAGCCCTTACTGAAACGCTGGGGCTAACAATCCGCCGAACGGCCGATGCCGGGCGGCGCCGGCCCGGCCTACGTTCGGGCCCCTCGGCTGTTCGACGACGGAGGCGACGGGCATGGAGATGTGCCGGGTTCGGGTCCTCTTCGGCCGCACGGCCGCCGACCTCGCCCTCCCCGCCGAGGTGCCGCTCGTCGACCTCCTGCCCGACCTGGTCGACGTCGTCGCCGGGGAGGAGGGCGACGACGACCGCTGGGCCCGGCCGTGGCAGCTCGTGCATCCGGTGCGGGGGGCGCTGCCCGCCGAGGCCAGCCTGGCCTGGGCCGGGATCGCCGACGGCGCCACGCTGGTCCTCGACGACGATCCACCTCCGCCGCCGACGATCGTCGAGGACGTCGCCCAGGCCGTCGGGGAGGTGCTGGAGGCCCGGGCGGGAACGCCGGGCCGGCTCCTGGCCCGCTGGATCGGGGCGGCCCTGTTCGGCGCCGCCGGAGGGCTCCTGATGCTCGGCGGGCCGCCCGACGCCTCGAGCGCCACCCTGGCCGCGGTGGTGGCCGTCTTCTGCACGGTGCTGGCCGTCATCCTGACCCGCCTGCCCGAACTGGGGTCGGCCGGCACGGCCCTGGTCGGCGCCGCCGTCCCCTGGTGGGCGGCGGCCGCCGCCTCCCTGGCGCCGGGACACCGGCCCTCGCTGGCCATGGGCGCCTGGGCCGCCGCCGGGGTGGCCTTCGGCGGGCTGGTGGCGCTGGCCGCCCCCGGCGCCCGGCAGGTGGCCCCGGGGGTGGTGCTCGGCGCCACCGCGGCGGCGGCCGAGCTCGGGTTCTTCGCCTGGTCGGGCCACAGCGACGTCCCGGCGGCGGCCGCCGCCGCCGTGGTGCTCGTGGCCGGCCTGGCGCTCCTGCCCCGGGCGGCGGTGGGCGGCAGCGGCCTGACGCTGGCCGCCGACGGGACGGTCGACGACCGCGTCCTGCTCCGGCGGGTCGAAGGAGGCCGGGCCCTGCAGGCGTGGGCCCAGGGGGGCCTCCTGGCCGGCTTCGGGCCCGCGGTCGTGGCCCTGGCCGTCGCCGACCGCCCGCCGACCGGGATCGTCGTCGGGGTCCTGGCCGGTGTCCTCGCCCTGCGGGCCCGGCGAAGCAGCCGCCGGGCCGAGGCCATCCCCCTCGCCATCGCCGCCGCCGTCGCCGCCGTCGCCGTGGCCGCCTCGGTGGCGGAGTTCCACCCGGGGGCGGGGCGGGGCGTCGCCGCCGCCGGGCTGGCCGGAGCGGGGGCCGCCGTCCTGGCGTCCACGCTGGCCGGACGCCGGCCCCGGCCGGTCACCCACCATCTGCTCGAGCGCGCCGAGCCGTTCCTCGTGGCCGGGCTGGTCATCGCCGCCCTGGCTGCCGCCGGCGTCTTCGGTGCCGTGGCCGACCTCGGGCGCTGAGGGGTCACGCACCGTGTCGACCGTCATCCTCCGCCGATCCGGCCGGCTGGCCGCCCCGCCCGTCCCCGAAGGCGAGGTGCGGGTCCCGGCGCCGCCGACGGGTCTGGGTCGGGTCGGCGGCCCCGGACCGTTCCAGCTGCTCATGCCGGTCATCAGCTCCGGGGGCGGCCTGGCGATGATGCTGGCCAACCCCAACCCGATGCTCGTCCTCTCCGGGAGCCTGATGGCCGGCGCCGGCGTCGTCACCGGCGTGGGGATGTTCGTCCAGACCCGGCGGCAGGGCCGCGTCCAGGCGGCCAACACCCGCCGGCGGTACATCGCCCACCTGGCCGGCCTCCGCCGTGACCTCCAGGCGGCGGCGCAGGCGCAGCGGGCGGCGGCGGCCTGGAGCCATCCGGCCCCGGGTCAGCTCTGGGCGCTGGCCGGGAGCAGGCACCGGCTCTGGGAGCGCCGCACCGGCGACGGCGACTTCCTCGCCGTGCGGGCCGGGGTGGGACGGGTGCCGCTCCGGCTCGAGCCCCGACTCGACGGCGCCACCCAGCTCGTCATGGCCGATCCCGACCCGGCCTGCTCGGCGGCGGCCAGCGGGCTCGTCCGCCGCTGGGGGAGCATCGACGGGCAGCCCTGCTCGTTCCCCTGGGCTCGGTCGGCTCGCTCGTCGTGCAGGGGCCGCGGGCGCGAGCCCTCGGCTGCGTCCGGGCGCTGGTCGCCCAGGCCGTCGTCTTCCACGCCCCCGAGGACCTCCAGCTGGCGGTGGCAACCACCGCCGCCCGCGTCGCCGACTGGGAGTGGTGCAAGTGGCTGCCCCACGTCGTCGATGACGACCGGGCCGACGGGGCCGGCCCCGGGCGGCTCATCGCCCAATCGTTCGACGAGTTCGAGCTCGCCGCCCACGAGGAGGTGGCGGCCCGCCTCGGCAGCCGGGCCGGAGTGGGAGGCCCGCACCTCCTGGTGGTGGTCGACGGCAGCAGCGGCGATCCGCGGCTGGCGCGGATGCTGGCCGGGGCCGCCGGCGCGCCGCTCACCGTGGTCCACCTCGTGGAGCGGGCCCAGGAGGAACCGGCGGAGGTCGACGGGCGGATCGTCGTCGCCGCCGATGGCACCCTCAGCGGCAGCGGCGGCGGGACCGCCCTCGCCGGCCGGGCCGACGACCTCCCCCCGACCCTGGCCGACGGGCTGGCCCGGCGCCTGGCGCCGTTCCGGCTCTCGGCCGACTCCGCCGGCCGGAGCGGCGTGATCGACGTCTGCGACCTCCTCGGCGTCCCCGACGTCGCCACCCTCGACCCCGGCCGGGCCTGGAAGCCCCGGGCGACGCCCGACTTCCTCCACGTTCCGTTCGGGGTCGGACCCCGGGGCGAGCCGGTGCGCATCGACCTGAAGGAGTCGGCCCTCGGAGGCCACGGCCCCCACGGCCTGATGATCGGCGCCACCGGCTCGGGGAAGTCGGAGCTGCTGCGGACCCTCCTGGCCGCCCTGGCCGCCACCCATCCCCCCGAGCACCTGGCCATGGTCCTGGTCGACTTCAAGGGCGGCGCCGCCTTCGCCGGCCTGGCCGAGCTGCCCCACGTGGCCGGCATCATCACCAACCTCGACGAGAACCTCGGCCTCGTCGACCGGATGCGCGACGCCCTCGTCGGCGAGCAGCGCCGCCGCCAGGAACTCCTGGCTGCCGCCGGCAACCTGGCCAACGTCCGGGAGTACCGGGCCCGCCGGGAGCGGGACCGGCCCGACCTCGAACCCCTCCCCAACCTGCTGGTGGTCATCGACGAGTTCTCCGAGCTGCTGTCCCAGAAGCCCGACTTCATCGACACGTTCGTGGCCATCGGCCGGCTCGGCCGCAGCCTCGGCGTCCACCTCCTGTTCTCCTCTCAGCGCCTGGAGGAGGGCCGGCTGCGGGGGCTGGAGAGCCACCTCTCCTACCGGATCGGTCTGCGCACCTTCTCCGCCGTCGAGAGCCGCACGGTCCTCGGTGTCCCCGACGCCTACGAGCTCCCGCCCATCCCCGGCATGGGCTACCTCAAGGTCGACACCACGGTCTGGGAGCGCTTCCGGGCCGCGCTGGTCTCGGGCCCCTACCGGCCCCCGACCACCGACAGGGTCGAGTCCCCCCGGCCGGCGCCGTTCCCCGCCGTCACCGCCGTCGAAGCGGCCGGGGACGGAGACGGCGACGTCCGCCCCGAGGACTCGGAGGGCCCGTCGGTGCTCGACGTCCTCGTCGACCGGCTCAAGGACGCGGCCGACAAGGTGCACCAGGTCTGGGTTCCGCCCCTGCCCGCCGGGGTCGGCCTCGACCTCCTCCTCGGCCCGGCCGAGCCCGATCCGCAGCGGGGCCTGGTCGCCGCCGGCTGGCCCGGCACCGGCCGGTTGCGGGTGGCGCTCGGCGTGGTCGACCGGCCGCTGGAGCAGCGGATGGACGTCCTCGTCCACGACTTCTCCGGCGCCACCGGCCACCTGGCCGTGATCGGCGGACCCCAGAGCGGCAAGACCACGCTGCTGCGGACGCTGGTGGCGTCGCTGGCCCTCACCCACACCCCGAAGGAGGTCGCGGTGCACGCCGTCGACCTCGGCGGCGGCGGCCTGCGCACCGTCGCCGGCCTGCCCCACGTGGGGACGGTGGCGGGGCGCCTGGAGCCGGAGCTCGTCCGCCGGGTGGTGGCCGAGGTCCACGCCCAGGTCCGCAAGCGGGGAGGCCCTCTTCGGCGATCGGCGCATCGACTCGGCCGCCGACTTCCGGGCCCGGCGCGCCCGGGGCGAGCTCGACGGCGAGCGCTACGGCGACCTCTTCCTCCTCATCGACGGCTGGGCGGCGTTCAAGGAAAACTTCGAGAACCTCGAACCGGCGGTGATCGACGTCGCCCGCCGGGGCCTCGGCTTCGGCGTCCACCTGGTGGTGGCCACCGGCCGGTGGATGGACCTGCGCCTGTCCCTCAAGGAGGCCGTCGGCGGCCGCTACGAGCTGCGCCTCAACGACCCCATCGAGTCGGAGATCGACCGCAAGGGCGCCCAGGCCCTGGCCGCGGCCGGGCCGGGCCGGGGCCTCACCCGGGACAAGCTGATCTTCCAGGCGGGGATGCCCCGGATCGACGGCGACGACGACCCCCTCACCCTCCCCTCGGGCGCCGAGCAGCTCGTCGCCGCCGTCGCCGGGGCCTGTCCCTTCGACGCCGTCCCGGCGGTGCGGCTCCTGCCCGAGGTGGTCAAGGCCGACGAGCTCCCCGACCCCGCCGACAGCGACGGCGGTCGGGGCGTCCCCATCGGGTTGTCGGAGGCCGACCTCGAGCCGGTCTACCTCGACCTGGCCGGGCCCGAGGGGCACCTCGTCGTCCTCGGCGACTCCCAGTCGGGGAAGACGTCGTTCCTGCGGGGCTACGCCCAGTCTCTCTGCGCCCGGCAGAGCCCCGCCGACGCGCAGATCCTCGTCGTCGACTACCGCCGGGGCCTCCTCGAGGTGGTGCCCGCCACCCACCTGCGGGGCTACGCCGGCTCGGCGGTCGCGGCCGGCACCGAGGTCGGCCGGCTCCGCGACGACCTCGTCGCCCGGCTCCCCGGCGCCGACCTGACCCCGGCCCAGCTCCGGGCCCGCAGCTGGTGGAGCGGCCCCGAGATCTACGTCCTGGTCGACGACTACGACCTCGTGGTCAGCCCGTCCGGCAATCCGCTCGCTCCCCTGGTGGAGCTGCTGCCCCAGGCCCGAGACGTCGGCGTCCACCTCCTGCTGGCCCGCCGCTCCGGCGGGATCAGCCGGGCCCTCTTCGAGCCGGTCCTGGCCCGGGTCCGGGAGCTGAACGCTCCCCACCTGCTCCTCTCCGGCGACCCCAACGAGGGCCAGATCGCCGGCCCCTACCGGATGACCGCCCAGCCGCCGGGCCGGGGCCTCCTCGTCCGCCGGGCCGGCGCGGCCCTCGTCCAGACGACCTACGCCCCGGAAGCGGAACTGGTGTAACCGGTGTGAACGGCTCGGAGACCGGGCCCGATCAGGGCCCCCGGTCCGGCGGTTCGTTCGGCGGCCGGTCACCGCGGAGCTGATCGATCAAAGCCATCAGCTCCAGCCAGCCGCCGAAGCAGTGCTGCTGGCCGTCGCCGGTGCGACCCACGGTCCCCGCCAGCCGCTCCTGCCTGCCGACCACCAGCCGCAGGACGACCTCGCCCGTCCCGTCGTCGCCGGCGTCATGCCGATCGTCGTGGCCCGTCACGCCCGACGTCCGCGGTCCCGGCCGGCCGGCGGCACTCACGCCCGCCGTCAGCGAACCTGGGGCTCGGACATCACACGGTCCTGTTTCAACGTCTGCAGCCAGTCCGGGTTCCCGGCGGCCAGCTTGTTCAGGTCCACGAGCCGCCCGTCTCTGTCGCCCCCGATCCGGTCGGACTTGTGGGTGTCCGCCGGGCCCATCTCGGCGCTGATCGCCCGCCAGTCGTGCTTGTGTCCGAGCGGGTTGGTGGCGTGCGGGGCGTCGGTCTCGGCGCCGACGAGCAGCACTCCGTCCCGGCCGTTCGACGGGGGCCGGTAGCCGACGTAGAGGTGGCCGTGACCGCCGTCGGCGGCGATGACGTTTCCGGCGGCGTCACGGTTTCCCGCTCCGCCGACGGGAACGTCGAGCCCGTAGTGCGTCCAGCGCCGGTCGAAGAACGCCTTGAAAGCGGCGGGATAGCCAAGGCGTTCCTTGAAGCGGGCGGTGCGGTCGGTGGCGTTCCTGCCGATCTCCACGTAGTGCGTCCCGGCCGGCCGCTTGAACAGGCCGGCGTCCGCGCCCATGTCGGTTCCGAACACGTGCTTGAAGAAGGCGTCGGGGTCTTCGCCCGGGCGCACCGCCGGGATGCGGATCTCCACCCGGCCGCCGTGGGACAGGGCGACCGCCACCGGGACGTCGTCCGGCCACTTGGTGAAGCCTTTCCCGGGGGCCGGCTGGTGCTGCAACCCGCCCTTCTCCAGCGTGGCGAACAGACGCCGGAGGACGCCGGCCCGGGCCTGGTCCTGGGCGGTGGCTCCCGGACCGGTCTGCATGGCGGCACGCCACTGGGCGGCGTCGTGTTCGTAGATGCGGGGCCGGGCGGCTCGACCGTCGGCGTTGTCGGTCTTGGCCAGGATCGACTGCGCCATCCAGTAGGCGGGCGACGTCTTGGCCCCATCGTTTTGCATCCGCGTGGCGAGCTGGAGTCGCTGCTGGGGCGAGAGGTTCTCCCAGTTGCTCCAATCCTTTCTGTCGATGAAGGCTTCGAGCTCCTGATCGGTCCAGAACCCCCGGCGGTGCAGCGCTTTCTGCCCGGCACTGGAGCCGGAGAGCCGGGTGATCGCCTTTACCTGGTCGCCGTTGAGAAACGCGCTGTTCGACTTGAGGACCTTGCTGATCCGGGGCTGGACGGAGATGGCGCCCCGCAGCCGGCCGAGCACGCTGACGTCATGGCCGATGTCCGCCTTCCCCCACGTTCCGGCCAGCCCGGCCCTCCTCAGCAGGTCGCGGGCCTCCTTCTTCCCCACGGCCGCGCCGGCGCCCAGGACCCCCAGGTCTTCGACCACGGGCATCACGTCGTCGCCGGAGTTCGGCCGGGGCGGGTGCGGCGCCTGCATCCCGGGCGGGCGCGCCGGCCGGGGCGGCTTGCGCGGTGGGGCCGGCCGGGGAGGGCGCGGGTCGTGGGCCACCACGTCGCCCGGTCCGGCTCTGGTGAGGTCGCCCCGGTTCGACGGCAGGGGATCGGAGGCGGGCCGGGCCTTGACGTGGCCCGCTCCCGCCTCGGTGAGGTCGCCGCGCCGGGCCTGGAACGGGATGGGGGACTCACCCGCCGTGCGGCCGAGGCCCCGGCCCGCCTTGAGGAGTCCGACGGCGTCGCCGCCGATATCGGCGGCTCCCATGGCCACGGGCAGGCCGACGCCCATGGCGAGGTCCATGGTCGACCCCTGGGCCTCCGGGGGAGCTTCGATCATCAGCGCCGCGCTCGTCGACCCGGCCAGGGCGGCGATGGTCCCGGCGGCGGCGGTGGCCGCCTCGATCGAGGTGGTGATCATCACGAACAGGGCGGTGGCGGCGGCGATGCAGGCGGCGCATTGTGCCTCGGCCTCGGCGGCGGTGAGGGGGTCGGCCAGGAAGGCGGTGAAGCAGGCCTGGATGGCGGCGATGACCGGCGCCGGCCCCCCGGCCCACACCGGCGAGGCGGTGATGGCCAGGATGCCGGGTTCGCCCATCGGCGAGCCCGCCGCCACCGCCAGCCATTCGGCGTTGGCGGCGGCGGTGGTGGCCACGGCGTCGCCGGTGAGAAGGGCGGCGAGCGCCTCGCAGGCCGCCCCCAATTCCGCCAGGGGAGCGCTGCGGGACGTCCACCATTCCTGGAACGAGGTGGCGGCGTCGCCCGTCCACGTGCCCATGGCATCGTTGACGGCCTGGTCGAGCGACTGCTTGGCGGTGATGATGCAGGCCCCCAGGGCGCTCCAGCCGGCCGCCGAGGTCGTGAAGGCGACCGGCTCGCCGGCCGGTCCGAGAACGCTCATTCGGGCACCTCCGTGCGTCGTCGTGGCGGGCCCGCTCGGGCCCCACACCGGGGTGGCCGGCCCGGAGACGGGGACGTGGGCCCGCCTCGGGCCGGCGGGTCAGAAGCCGATCTGGTCGAAGAGCCCGGCGGTCTCGTCCTCGGTCGCCCCGTAGCTCTCTGCCAAGGCGGCTACCGTGTTGCCCACCGCCCCGAGCACGCCGGAGAGTGCGTCGATGGCGGTGGTCGCCGCCTTGGCGGCGGCGATGTAGCCGATCCGCTCGAGCTCCCCGGCGCTGCCCCACCCGTCGCTCTCCATCAGCGATTCCCCCGCCGTCATCGCCATGCCGGCGGCGGAGAGCGCGTCGGACTGGACCCTGAAGGCGGAGGCCAGGGCGCCGAGGCCCTCGGCGCTCTGGGAGTAGGCGCCGGCACCGCCGGTCATCGCGCCACCCCGTTCATGTCGCCCAGATGTTGGCGTTGGCGGTTTCGGTTTCGGTGTAGTTCTGCTGGGCGGTCTGGAGGGACCGGGCGATCTGCTGCAGGATCTGGGACAGGTCGTCGGCCGCCTGGTCCCACTGGGCCTGGAGGACGTTGTAGTTCTCGGCCGCCCGGCCGCTCCACACCTGGACCATGGGGGCCAGGAAATTCTTGAGGTCGGCGAGCTCGCCGATCAGTTCGTTGTTCATGGTGAGGCAGTCCTGGGCCGCCTGGCCGATGGCCTCGAAGGTGACGAGGACGCCGCCGTCGTAGCTGCTCATCTCCAAGATCCCCTTTCGCTCACAGGTTGCTGGCCACGCCCTTGAAGCCGGTGTCGCTCGCCTCTTCCGCCTGGCTGTACTGGGTGGCGGTCTTGGCCAGGGCGACGCTGATGGCGTCGAGGCTGGCGTTGAGGCGGTTGGTGCTGTCCCTCCACCGTTCCTTGAGAGCGTGGAAGCTCGTCGCTCCCGCTCCCTGCCACGTCTGGTAGAGGGCCTCGAGCTTGCCCATCAGCGAATTGAGACTGCCGTTGATGCGGCCCTCCACCTCCTTCACCTGCCGGGAGGCCTGCTGCATGGTGGCCATTTCGGTCTTGAACGAGGCGTCGGTCATGGGGTCCTCCTTGGATCGTCGGTGGTGGCTCGGGCCATCGGGCGGGCGGCCTTCGTCGGGGCCGGCCTCGGCGTCGTGGCGGTTTTCGGGGCCGTCGTGGTCGTCGTGGTGGTGGCCGGCACACGGGCCGGCGACGACGGGGGAGACGAATCGCTGGCGGCGTGGCCGTTCCAGGCCACCACCACGAACGTGTAGGCCAGGGCCGGGTTGAGGCCTTTGCCGTTCACCACCACCGAGGTGGTCGACCCCGGCCGGGGCGGCGCCAACGTCGGGCTGACGGCCGGCCCGGCCGAGCCGTCGTTGGGCAGGGGCACGACGGTGAAGCTCATGGCGGTCACGCCCTCGCCGCCCGAGTCCGGGCCCGGGGTGAACGTCGCCGTCCACGACCGGTCGCCCCGGACGGTGACCGTCGGGGCGGACGGGGCGTCGGGCCGGCCGGGCCCGCTCGTGGCCGGCTGCACCGGCGCCGACGTGACGGCCTCGCCGTAGGCGGCGTCGGTCACCGCCTGGACGGAGACCGTGTAGGCGGTGGTCGAGGCGAGGTCGACGATCGTGGCCGAGTGCACGCCCCACGGCGCCTCGACCGTGCGGGCACCGGGGTTGGCCGTGACCTCGTACCGCTGCAGCGGGCTGCCGCCGTCGTTGGTCGGCGGGTCCCAGGTCACGGTGACGCCGCCGTTGACGGCGCCGGCCCGCAGGCTCGCCACCTTGGCCGGGGGCGACGGCCGGGCCGACGTCGGTGTCACCGGCTCCGACGGTGCGGACGGCGGCCCGGCCCGTCCCTCGCCGTCGATGGCGGTGAGCGTGGCGGTGTACTGGGTGCCGTTGACTGCGCCGGTGACCGTCGTGCCCCGGTGCGTGGGGGCGACCTCCCGGGTGAGCGTGGCCGCCCCGGTGGAGGGCTGCAGTGACACCCGCACCGACTGCACGGTCGCTCCTCCGGTCGGGCGGAGGTCGTCCCAGGTGACGGTGACGGCCCCGTTGGCCGGGCTGACCGAGGGCCTCGGAGCGGTGTAGGCGAACGCCGGGGTGGTGTCGACCGGCGGCGGGGCGGTGGCCGGGGGCGACGGCGCCGGCGGAGGGGGCGTCACCGGCGCGGTGACCGCCACGGCCGGAGCCGGCGGCGGCGGCGGGGCCACGGTGGTGGACGTCGTGTCCTCCACCGCCCGGCTGGCGCTGGCCGCCTCGACCTTGGTGGTCTTGGGCGCCTTGCCCTGGCGGAGGCCGGACATGGCCCCGCCGATCCCGAGCGCCGCCGCCACCAGCACCGCCAGTGCCGTCCCGGCGGCCAGGCCGGCGGCCGTCCCCGGCGTGGCGACGGCCAGGTCCGGCGGCCCGTCCGCCGTCCACGCCCGCAGCAGCCGCTGGCGCTGCGCCTGGGCCGAGGCGTCGTCGAGGGGGACGGCGGGGCCGGTCCCGAGGGGGCTGTCCGGGTCCATCTAGAAGATCACCCCGCTGGTGATCGGCCGGGCCGGGGGCGCGGCGCCGAGCGAGCCGTGGAACGGCCGGTCGGAGAAGACGAAGACGCCGCCGTCCTCGGCCACCAGCAGGTAGCCGCGGCCGTAGGTGCGGATGCCCCGGACGGGACCGTTGAGGGGGACGGAGCCCATCGATCCCCGGAAGGGGGCGTCGAAGGCGAAGACGCCCCCGTCGGTGGCCGCCAGCCAGTAGCCCCGGCCGTCGGCGTCGGCGGCGATCGACATGATCGGGGCGTTGAGCGGCTGCCCGGCCAGGGACCCGGAGTCGGTGGCGGTGCCGAAGGCGTAGACCCCGCCGTCGCTCCCCACGAGGTAGTAGCCGCCGCCGTCGGGGGTGGAGGCGGCGCCGACGATGGGAGCCGGCGGGGGCCGGTCGGTCAGGTCGCCGAGGGCGGCGGCGTCGCCGAAGGGGAACACCCGCCCGGCGGCGGTGACCACCCAGTACCCGGCGCCGGAGGCGGTGAGGACCATGGCCCGGGCCTCGTCGCCCGTCCCGAGGGTGAACGGGTCGACCGACCCGTAGGCGGCGGCGTCGCCGAAGGGATGGACGCGGCCCCGGTCGTCGAGGACCCAGTAGCCGTTGCCCGAGGGGCTGGGCTCGAGGTCGACGGCCCGGGCGCCGTCCATGGAGGCCGGCGGATCGCCGAAGTCGGGGGCGGACCCGAAGGAGTAGAGGCTGCCCTCGGCGCCGAGGAGCCAGTAGCCCCGCGGCCCGGCCGGGAAGACCGTGATGTCCTGGGTGGCCGATGTGGCGCCGCCGTGGGGATCGGTGACGGTGTAGGCGAAGGAGTCGTCTCCGATGTAGTGGGGTCTCGGCCGGTAGGTGCAAATGTTCTCGCGACAGCTGGCCCGGCCGTGGACGGGCGGCTGTGACACGGTCACCTTGAGATCGTCGTCATCGACGTCGCTGGCCACAACGGTGATCGGCACCGCCTTCCCTTCGACGGTGGTGATGGCGTCGGGCCGGGGGACGACGGGGGGGTCGTCGACGGCGGCCACGTTCAGGGTCACGGTCACCGGGTCGGAGTCGGCCTTGGCGTCGGAGGCCTGGTAGCTGAAGCTGTCGGTGCCGGAGAAGTCGGGGGCCGGCGTGTAGGTGAAGGACCCGTCCGGCTGGAGGTTCAGCTCCCCCCGGGTGGTGCCGGCGATCAGGTGGGCCTCGAGCGGGTCGCGGTCGCCGTCGGTGTCGTTGGCCAGCACGCCCTGGCGGGCGGGGACGACGAAAGTGCGGTCCTCGGTGGCGCCGGCCCGGTCCGCGCCCCGGTCGGGGTAGGTGTCGTCGGCGGCGACGGGCGCCTCGTTCTGGGGCGTGATGGTCATCGTGACCGTGGCCGTCGCCGTGCGGCCGGTGCTGTCCGTGATCGTGTAGGTGAAGGTGTCGGTGCCGTTGACGTTGCCGAGGGGGGTGTAGGTGCAACTCGTGTCGGAGCAGAACACGCTGCCGCCGAGGGCCTTCGGCTGGGACCAGGCGGTGACCTTGAACGTGTCGCCGGGGTCGCGGTCGTTGGCGGTCACCTCGATGGTCTGCGGGGTGTCCTCCGGAGTGGTCTGGGCGTCGTCGTTGGCCACCGGCGGGTCGGGGACCGGCGTGACCATGACGGTGGCCACGGCGGAGGCGGCGCCGCCGTTCCCATCGGCGATGAAGTACTGGAAGTGGGCCGGCCCGCTGTAGTCCGGTCCGGGGACGAACCGGCAGCGCTGGGTGCCGCAGGTGACGCTGCCGCCGTCGATCGGCTTGACGTCGACGACCTGGAGGACGTCGCCGGGGTCGGGGTCGGTGTCGTTGCCGGTGACCGGCACGTCGGCCGGGGTGTCCTCCTGGGTGACCGCGCTGTCGGCGTTGGCCACCGGCGGGTCGTTGACCGGGTCGATCTTGATGGTGACGGTGGCCGGGGCGGAGGTGGCGCCGCCGTCGTCGGTGACCGTGTAGGTGAAGGAGTCCTCACCGAAGTAGTTGTGGGCCGGCCGGTAGTCGAACGACCCGTCGGTGCCCCAGTCGAGGATGCCATGGGCCGGTGTGCGGGCCACCCGGGCCTCGAGGGTCTCGCCGGGTTCGGGAGGGGAGTCGTTCCCCAGCACGTCGCCGTGGAGCTGCGTGTCCTCGTCGATGACCCACCGGTCGTCGACGGCGGTGGGGACGGCGTTGTTGACGAGGACGGCGACCCTGGGCGAGGCGGTGCCGGCCGGAGCGACGGCGAGGTCGTCGTCCCCGTCGCCGTCGAAGTCGCCGGCGACGAGGCCGGCGGCCCCGGCCGTGGCGGTGGTCCCGGACGGGCCGGTGGTGGCGGCGAAGGGAACGGGCTCCGGCGTCCCGAAGCCGGCCCCGTCCCCGCCGAGCAGCAGGGAGACGGAGTCGTGGCTGCCGTCGACCACGGCCAGGTCGGGGTCCTGGTCGCCGTTGAAGTCGCCCACGGCCAGCGCCGTCACCCCGTCGGTTCCGGTCTCGTGGGGCGCGGGCGGGGCGGCGAAGGTCCGGTCGGACCCGGCCGCCAGGACCCAGAGGCGACCGGCGGCCGAGTCGGCGACGACCAGGTCGCGGTGGCCGTCGCCGTCGACGTCGGTGGCGGCCAGGGCGCAGGGCCGGCCGCCCACCGGGTACCGGGCCCGGGTGGCGACGTCGAAGTCCTGCTCTCCCCGGTAGACGGCGACGGTGCCGTCGCCGGCCTCGGTCACGGCGATGTCGGGCTTGCCGCCTCCGTCGAGGTCGCCGACGACGACGCCGCAGGGCTGGTGTCCGGTGGCGAGGAGCCGGGCGGGCCCGAAGCCGCCCTCCGCCGTCGCCTTCAGCACCGAGACACTGTCCGAGAGCCGGTTGGCGACGACCAGATCGGGTCGGGTGTCGCCGTCCACGTCGGCCACGGCGACCGCCGCCGGTTCGGCCCCTCCGGTCCCGTAGGGGACGGGGGCGGCGAAGCCCGGGGCTGCCCCGCCGGCCTGGCCGGGCTGGTTGGCCAGGACGGAGACGGCGTCTCCGTCGGCGCCGGCGTCCGGGCCGCCGTCCCCGACCGCGATGTCGAGACCGGCCCCGGGGACGACATCGGCGACGGCCGCCGCCAGCGGGCGGGTGCCGGCCGGGAAGGTGGCGGCGCCCGAGAAGCGGGCGGCCTTGTCGCCGAGCAGCACCGAGATGCGCCCGTCGGCGCCGCTTCCGGCCGGACGCTGACCGGCCACCACCAGATCGGGGTCGCCGTCGCCGTTGACATCGCCCAGCGTGAGGGCGACGGGGATCGTGCCCGCGGTGTCGTAGTCGACCGGCGCCCGGAAGCGGGGCGGACCGGCTGTCTGGCCGAGACCGGCCAGGGGCAGCGCCAGGCCGCCGCCCACGACGGCCAGCGTCATGGCGGCGGCGCGCCAGCGCCGGCCGAGGGGATCGAGCACCGTTCGGCGAACGTCCGGGGGCGGCGCCGGGAACCCGTCCTGCTGGTGCATCTCACCCCCAGTGCCGTCGGCGATCAGAGGACGCCCGGACGATACGGACGGCACCGGTGGGGGAGCATCGGGCAAACGGCGGATTCTTAACCGACGTCCGGCGGCCTTCCTGTGTCGTCTCGTTTTCGTTCCCGGGCCTGGTTTGGTCGCTCCGGACGGGGGGTACGCACGCGCACCGTGGCGGGCGAGCCTGGAGTCGCGTCCCGATTCGTCGACGCGCCTTTTGTCGCGTCCGGCGCCGGGAAGCCCCTCCGGACGCCTCCCCGCCGGGGCCTGCCGGTGCGGCCGTGAGGCCGCCCTTCGTCGGTCGGGCCGAGGCGCTCGGCGCGCTGGAGTCGGCGCTGGGCCGGGCCCGGTCCGGGGCGCCGTCGGTGGCGATGCTCCTGGGGGAAGCGGGTGTCGGCAAGACCGCGCTCCTGGAGCACTTCCTGGAACGGGTGATCCGTCCCGGGGACCGGGTGCGGAGGGCGGCCGGAGACCAGGCGGAGATGCTCGTGGGCTACGGAGTGCTCGATCAGCTGTTTCCCGACCCGGGCCGGGGGCCGGCGGCCGACCCGCCGTCGACCGGGGCCCGGCTCCTCGTCGAGCTCGGGGCGCCGAGCGACGGCGGCGCGACGGTGGTCGTCGTCGACGATGCGCAGTGGGCGGACGAGGCGTCGCTGCAGGCCCTGCAGTTCGCACTCCGGCGCCTGGGGGCCGACCGGGTCCTGGCGGTGGTGGTCGCCCGGGAGGTGACACCGTCGCTGGACCGCCTGTACCGCCTGGCCCGACGGCACGACGGAGAGGTGGTCCCGCTCGAGGGGCTGGCGCCCGCCGAACTGGCGTCACTGGCGCTGGCCATGGGCGTGGGACCACTGCCGGGGCCGGCGGCCGACCGGTTGCACACCCACACGGGCGGAAACCCCCTCCACGCCAGCACGCTGCTGGAGGAGGTCCCGCCGGCGGCCTTCCTCGACACCTCGGTGCCGCTGCCCGCTCCCCGGAGCTACCGGCTGCTCGTGCTCTCCCTCCTCTCCGGCTGCGCCGGACCGACGCGGGACCTCGTGACGGCGGCTGCGGTCCTCGGCCTGCGGTGTCCGCTCCGGGAGGCGGCGGCGCTGGCCGGGCTGGACGACCCCCTGCCCGCCCTCGACGGCGCCGTGGCCGCCCAGCTGCTCGTCGTCGAACCCGCTCCGGGCCCGCCGGCCGTGACGTTCCGCCACCCGCTCACGCACGCCGCCGTGTACCACGACGTGGCGCCCGCCCGGCGGGTCGCCCTCCATGCCCGGGCCGCCGGGATCACCGCCGACGAGCGGGCCCGGCTCCGGCACCGAATGCTGGCCACCGTCACGGCCGACGACGCCCTGGCCGAGGACCTCACCCGGACCGCCGACGACGAGCGCCGCGCCGGGCAGTGGGCCGCCGCCGCCGACCACCTCCTGGCCGCCGCCCGCTGCGCCTCCTCGCCCGCCACGGCCAGACACCGGCGGCTCGGAGCGATCGAGTGCCTGCTCGCCGGCCAGAATGTGCCCCGGGCCGTCGCCCTCCTCGCCGACGTCGACGTCGTCGACGCCCGGGCCCAGGTCGTCGCCGGGGAGGCGGCCTTCTTCCTCGGCCGTCACGAGGAGGCCCGGCGACTGCTCGAGACGGCCTGGGAGGGCAGCGACGCCGCCGCCGCCCCGGGCCTGGCCGGCCGCATCGCCGCCCGGCTCACCGACGTCCACGCCTTCGGACTGCGCCCCGACCAGGCGGCCGAATGGGCCCGGCGGGCCTACGCCCTGGCGCCCGACATGCTGACCGCCCCGTCGGTCGCCACCGCCATGGTGTACTCGGGGAACCGGGCCGAGGGCCGCCGGATGATCCTCGAGGAGGCCCGGGCCGGGCGCTCCGCCGCCGAACGGCAGGTCGGGGAGGGGGCGTTCCGGGTCTGGCTCGGCGACCTCTACGCCGCCCGGGAGGTCGGCCTGGCGGCCGATGCCGCCCTGCGCGACGGCGGAAGCCTCCTGGCCCGGTGGACGGCCCTCTACATGCTCGAGAGCGTCGAGTACCGGCTCGGTCTGTGGGACGACCTGCTGCTCCGGGCCGAGGTGATCGGATCGACCGCCATCGACGCCGGCGCCCCCCAGATGGCTGCCCAGCACCTGGCCTTCGCCGCCATCGTCCGGGCCGAGCGGGGCGACGCCGCCGGCGCCTCCGAGCTCCTGGACCGGGCGGGCGGCTTCGCCGCCCCGGGCTTCGCCATGCAGGTGGGCTGGCTGGCGGCGGCCCAGGGCCGGGCGGCGCTGGCCACCGGGGACCCCGGCGCCGCCATCGTCGCCGTCGAAGCGCTGCTTCCCCGGCTGTCCGGCTGCAAACCGACGCTGGTGGTCGACTGGGTCGCCCCCTATGTCGAGGCGCTCGTCGCCGCCGGGCGGCGCCGTCGCCACGCCGACGCGCAGCGGCTCACACCGGCCGAGGAGCGGGTCGCGGCGCTGCTGGCCGACGGTGCCACCAACCAGGAGATCGCCCGCCGGCTGATGGTGTCGGAGGCGACGGTCAAGACCCACGTGGAGCACATCTTCGCCAAACTCGACGTGCACTCCCGGCGTGACCTCATCGCCGGTTCGCGACGCTGAAACGGCGCAGAGGACGACATTCCCATGCCCGCTTTGGCATGGAGCGGCGCACACGGGGATACAAGTTCCGGTAAGCCCTCATCCACGCATCTCGTCGCACTCCCGAGCAGAGGGTCCAGATCACAAGGAAGGGACGTGGGGATGGGCCGGCGGCGGAACGGACGGCGGGCATGGACGGGCGCGGGTGCAACGCTGCTCGGGCTGGCGATGGTGTTCGCCCTGCCGGCGGTGTCCCGGGCGGGGACGGAGCAGCCGGGGATTGACCAGCCAGGGGCGGAACAGCCAGGGGCCGGGCGACCGGGCCAGCTCGACATCGGCTTCGGCATCAACGGCCATCGGACGCTGGACCTCGGCGGCACCTACGACTGGGCCTACGCCACCGCCCTGCAGCGGGACGGGAAGATCGTGGCCGCCGGCGTCAGCAATGCCCGGGGCACCTACGACTTCGCCGTCGTCCGGTACCTCCCCAACGGCTCTGTGGACCCGTCGTTCGGTGAGGACGGCGTGGCCATCACCGACTTCGGGAAGTCGAGGGACTGGGCCTACGCCCTGGCCGTCGAGCCCAACGGCGACATCGTCGTCGCCGGGGTCAGCGACCGCAGCGGCAGCCGGGACTTCGCCCTCGCCCGCTACGCCCCCGACGGGGCGCTCGATCGGGACTTCGGGAACGGTGGTCTCGTGGTCACGCCGGTCCGTCCGCTCACGACGGACATCATCCACGGCCTCGCCATCCAGCCCGACGGCAAGATCGTGGCCGCCGGGGTGACGTACGACGACACCGTGACGCTGCGGCCGCAGGGCGACTTCATGGTGGCGCGCTACATGCCCGACGGTGCTCTCGATCCCGGGTTCGGCGTGGGCGGCGTCACGACGACCAACTTCGACCACGAGTCCTACGACGAGCCGTACGCCGTTGTGCTCCAGCCGGACGGGCGCATCGTGCTCGGCGGCAGCAGCAACACCGGTGGCGGCTTCGGTCGCATCATGGGGGCCGACAACCTCGCCCTGGCCCGCTACCTGCCCAACGGGCTCATCGACCCGGGGCTTCGGCGAGGGTGGCAAGGTCGTCGTCGACGCCGGCGCCATGGTCGAGTCCATCCGGGCCCTGGCGTTGCAGCGTGACGGGTCCATCCTCGGCGCCGGGCTGACCAACGGCGAAAAGCGCGGCGATCTCCTGCTCGCCCGCTTCGCTCCCAACGGTGCCCTCGATCCGGCCTTCGGGGGGCCTCGGGCGGGGCTGTCGATCACGGACCTCGGCACCGCCGAAGAGGCGCTGACGTCGGTCGTCCTCGCCCCCAACGGCTCGATCTTCGCCGGCGGCGTGGTGGCGCCCCGGCCGAACGGCGACATGGCCGTACTCCACTACGACCAGCGCGGCCGCCTCGATCGGGCGTTCGGCCACAACGGGGTGGCGGCCACCGACTTCGGCGGTCGCGACGACCGACTGCGGGCCATGGCGCTCCAGCCCGACGGCAAGGTCGTGGCGGTCGGTTCGTCGGAGACCGACTTCGCCTTGGCCCGCTTCGACACCGTCGCCAGCCGGTAGGGCGCGCCTTCCGCCGCTCGACGGGTGGGGCGGTACAGTCGCCGGCGATGACGCAGCTCACCTTCGACGCCGCCACCGCCCAAGCGTTGGAGAAGGCGTACCACAAACGGGACATGATCCGCCGGCGCCGCCACGTGCGGGAGGCGCTGGCCGCCGCCCCCGGTGAGCGGATTCTCGACGTCGGCTGCGGGCCGGGCTTCTATGCCCTCGAACTGCTCGACGACGTCGGGCCCGGCGGGTCGATCGTGGCGGTGGACGCCAGCCCGGACATGCTGGCCCTGGCTCGGCGCCGGTGCGAGGCGCACGGCAACGTCTCCTTCCGGGAGGGCAACGCCGTTGCCCTGCCCGTCGACGACGGCGATTTCGATGCCGCCCTGTGCGTGCAGGTGATGGAGTACGTCGCCGAACCGTCGGTGGCGCTGGCCGAGATGCACCGAGCGCTGCGCCCGGGCGGGCGGGTCCTCGTGTGGGACGTCGACTGGGCCACCGTCTGGTGGGAGAGCGACGATCCCGCCCGGATGCGGCGAGTGCTGCAGGCGTGGGACGAGCACCTCGCCCACCCTTCGCTGCCCCGCACCCTCGGTGCCCGGCTGCGGGCGGCAGGCTTCGTCGACGTGTCCGTCGCCGGCCACAGCTTCACCACCGTCGACTACGACAGCGAGTCGTTCGCCGTCGCCATGCTCCACATGGTGGCCGACTTCGTCCCGGGCCGCAACGGCGTGACCGCAGATGGTGCCGCCGCCTGGCTGGCCGAGCAGCGCCGGCGTTCGGAGCGGGGCGAGTTCTTCTTCGAGGGCACCCAGTTCTGCTTCACGGCCCGCAAACCGCTCGCAGCGTGATCGCGGCCAGTGGTAACGGTGTACCTTCTGCGCGCTCAGCGCGGTTCGCGACTCTCGCTGCGCTGTGGGAATTGATGGGAGGCGAACCGGCGGTTACCTTCGTCGCTTCGCCGTGAAGTCACGAATCCTTGTCCCCTGGCTGGTCCTGTTCGCCTGCCTCACCGCTGCGGTATCCCCGGCCCTGGCTCGAGAAGGTGCGGATCCTGTCGCGCCCGGGAAGGAGGAGGTCCAGCAGCAGCTGAAGGACTCCACCGTCCGCTATCGCCAGGCGAAGGCCGAGCTCGACCGCCTCGCCGCCGAGGTGGCCAAGGTCGAGGCCCGCCTTGCCGACGTGGATCACAAGCAGGCTGCGCTCCGTTCGCTGGCCACCCGGGGCGTCGCGGCGCTCTACATGCATGACCCCACCGTCGAGTGGGCCGCCGGCTTCGGGGGTGGGAGCGAGGACGCGCTCGACGCCGGCCGGCGGGCCCGACTCGTCGGCAACGTCAGTGACCTGGCGGGCGCCGCCGTTCGCGACCTGTCGGACTCCGTCCGTCAGGTCGAAGAGGACCGGCGCGCCCTCATCGACAAGCGCCAGGAGCAAGAGGTGGCGGTCGGCCTGCTCGACGGCGACCGCCGGGCGGCGGCCGGCCGCTTCTCGGCGATGGTGGCGGCCGAACGGGACGAGCAGCGCCGCCAGCGCGCCGCCGATCGGCAAGTTGAAAGCGAACGGCGCAAGATCGAGGCCGCCGGTCGCGGAGCGCTGCAGCGGGCGAGTCGGTTCGCGCCGCCGAAGCTGGATCCGCCGTCAATGCCCCTCGGCTTCCTCTGTCCCCTCACCGGCCCGTTCAAGTGGGGCGACGGCTGGGGCGCCGGCCGGGGTCATCGGGGTGAGGACATGCTGGCCCCCCGCGGCGCCGAGAACGTCGCCGTCGTCCCCGGGACGTTCGAGTCCCATTTCTGGGGCGGTGGCGGGCTCACGATCTTCCTCAGCGGCGATGACGGCAACACCTACGTGTACATGCACCTGCTGCGCACCGTCGGGGAACCCCGTCACGTGGAGGCGGGCGAGTTGATCGGCCTGACGGGGGCGTCGGGCAACGCCAGCGCCTACCACACCCACTTCGAGTTCCATCCCGGCGGTGGGGGAGCGGTCGACCCCTACCCGCTGCTCGCCTCGCACTGCCCGCCGATGCCCCGGGATCACTAGGCGGAGAGAAAAAAAAACGACGCTGCAGCCGGATGGCCCCCAGGCCCGCCGGCTGCAGCGTCGGGGCTGCAACTAGTTGAGGTTGCTGTTGACCTCGGAGAACTTGCTCGACACGCTGCCGCCGAGGGCCTTGACGGCCACGATGGCAACGACGGCGATCAGGGCCAGGAGGAGACCGTACTCGACCATGCTGGCGCCGCGATCCTCGCCGGAGAACTTGGCCTCGAGCCAGGTCTTGAGGATGAAGAGGTCCATCATCGATTCACGCCTTTCGTTCGGTGGCCCGGCTGACCAGGAGAGGTCCCGTGGCTTTGCGCCCCCGCCTTACGACGGGTTTGCCTTTTCGCTGACAGTTGTGTTTTCGGTTCGCTTTCGGAACAACTTGAGCGGATCGATCGTCAGGCGAGACCGCTCTTCATGATCTGCAACGCCGCCGGCCCGAGGATCACGGTGAACAGCGACGGGAAGATGCAGAAGATCAGGGGGAAGAGCATCTTCACCGGGGCCTTCTGCGCCGCCTCCTGGGCCCGCTGCCGGCGTCGGATGCGCATCTCGTCGGCCTGGCTGCGCAGCATGCGGCCGATCGACACTCCGAACGTGTCGGCCTGGAGCATGGCCAGAATGAACGAGCGCAGCTCGGGGACATCGGTGCGGGCGTCGAGCGCCCGCAGCGCCTCGGCCCGGGTCGACCCGACCCGCGTCTCCTGCAGCATCCGGCCGAGCTCGTCGGCCAGCGCGCCGGGGACGGCGGCCACGGTCCGGGACACCGCCTGCTCAAACCCGAGCCCGGCCTCGACCGAGATCACGAGCAGGTCGAGGATGTCGGGGAGCCGGACGGCGATCTCCTTCTGGCGGGCGTCGATCCGCCGCTTCACCCAGACGTCGGGCCCGGCGAAGGCGATGCCCCACAGCAGGGCGGTGACGACGATCCCGTAGAACCCGCCGAGGGCCGCCGGCCCGAAGGCGAACCAGATCCACAGCGGCCCGGACACGGCGCCGATCACCTTGAGGGCCAAAAAGCGGTCGGCGTCGAGGCCCGGCGGGCTGCCGGCCTTGATGAGCTTGTCCCGGACGGCGGCCGTGTACCCGGCCGGCGTGAACCGACCCGAGAGACGGGCCAGGCGCTCCACGGTCGGCATGACGAGCCGCTCCCGCAACGGTTTGAGCATCTCCCGCTGCCGGGCGTCGACCGGAAGCTCGTAGTCGTCGAGGCTGCGGAGGGCCAGACGGACCTCGCGCCGTTCGTCGGCCGTCCACAGGACGGCGACGAGGGCCAGCAGAACGGCGGTGAAGGTGCCGAGGACGGCGACGAGACCCATGGTCACATCTCGATTCTGACGATCTTCTGGATCCAGGCCACACCGACCACCGCCATCAGCGTCGAGACGCCGACCATCGCCCATCCGGCGGCGGAGGCGAACAGCGCCTGGATGTAGTCGGGGGCGGCCGTGAACATGAACAGCCCGAGCCCGACCGGAAGCAGGCCCATGATGACGCCGGAGATCCGGCCTTCGGCGGTGAGCGCCTTCACCTCACCGCGGAGGCGGGCCCGCTGGACCATGGTCTCGCTCACGGTCTGCAGCAGTTCGGCCAGGTTGCCACCGACCTCGCGCTGGATGCGGATGGCCATCACCGACCACTCGAAGTCGCGGCTCTGCATGCGGGCGGCGATGTCGCCGAGGGCTTCCTCGACCGGGCGGCCGAGGCGGGCCTCGCCCATCGCCCGGCGCAGCTCCCGGGCCATGGGGTCGCTCGTCTCCTGCGACACGGTTTCGACGCACTGCAGGAAGGAGTAGCCGGCCCGCAGCGATCCGGCCAGAAGGTTGAGGGTGTCGGGCAGTTGGGCTTCGAAGGCCTTGAGCCGGCGGGCCCGCAGCGTCCGGAGCACGACCACCGGGGCCGCTGCCACCAACCCGGCGACGGCCACCCCGACCGGCAGGCTCGGCGCCCCGAGCACCGCCAGCAGACCGACGAGGAGGACGCCGGCACCGTAGAAGAACAGCGCTTCGGCCGGCCGCAGCGGCAGGTTGGCCTGTTCCAGCAACGTTTCGACCTTGTCCAGGACGCCGGCGTCGCCGGCCACCTTCGAGGTGAGGTCGACGGCCTTCTGCACGAGGCCCGTCTCGACCAGCGAGCCGTCGCTGTCGGCCGGAGCGGGGGCCTCCGCCGCTCGCGGCACGGCGTACATGTCGAGGCGGCCGTCGAGCGCGCCTTTCTCCCGGCCGAGGATCAGCAGGAGCCCGACGGCGGCGAGGCCGGCCGCCAGGGCGGCGAGCAGCAGCACGACGTAGCGCCCGTCGGCACCCGAGAACGGCCCCCGAACCGGCGGCACCGGGCGGGGGGAGGCGGCCACGCCGACCGAACCGGCCTGCGTCTGCACCTGGGCGTCGAGCGTCCCGACCGTCAGGTCCACCGCCAGGGAGCCGCCGGGTGCGCTCGACGTGTAGGACACCTCGTACTGGTTCTCGATCGCGGCCCGGATGTGGGAGAACTGGGCGCTGAGGTCGGCCGGGTCGCGGCTGGTGGAGAGCGACCCGCCGGAGCCGCCGACGAGCGTCGAGAGCGGGCTCGGGTCGAAGGAGTCGGAGGCGATGCCGACGGCGAAGACGGCGGCGTGGGCGCCGCTGAGGGCGGCCACGGCCTGCGTCTCTCCGGTTTTGGAGACGGAGTCGGCACCGTCGGAGAGCAGCACGACGTTGGCCTGGAGGTCGGGCCGGTCGTCGTAGAGGTGGGCGGCCGTGACCAGCCCGTCCCACAGGGCGGTCTCCCCGTCGGCCTGGAGCCCGTTGACGGCGGCGTCGAGGGCCGCCCCGTCCTGGGTGAAGCCGCTGCGGACGACGGCCGTGCTGGCGACGGACACGAGCGCGATCCACTCGTTGGCCGTCCGGGAGGCGATGAACTGATGGGCGGCGGCCTTGGCCTGGTCGATGGCTCCCCGGGAGCGCATCGATCCCGATGTGTCGATGACCAGCACGGTTCCCACCGGGCTCTGCGTCTGCTGCAGCGGTCGCACCTGCACGGCGGAGTCCGCCACCGCGGCGCCGTTCTCCCGCAGGTGGAAGTCGGTGGTCTTCGGCGTTGCACCGTTCACCAGCACCGACAGGCGCACCACGGGGAAGGCGGTGGTGTCGACGTTGCGGACCGTGACGCCGTCGGCGAAGGCCGGCGAGGCGACGAGCGCGACGCCCACCGCCAGCACCGCGGCCACCGCCAGGCGGAAGCGGGTCATCGCCGCGCCGACAGGCGCCGGCCGAGACCGTCGCCGGCAAAGAGCTCGGCACCGAGGCGGATGCCGTGATCGGCCAGCTTCTCGGCGAACTTCGGGCGGATTCCGGTGCTCTTCAGGGTGCCGCGGACGTGGCCGTCGGTGTCGACGCCCATGGCGTAGTCGAACAAAAACAGGTCCTGGAGGACGATGACGTCCCCCTCCATGCCCTGCACCTCGCTGACGTGGGTCACTCGGCGGCTTCCGTCCCGCAGGCGGGCCAGCTGGACGATGACGTCGATGGCCGAGGCCATCTGCTCCCGGATGGCCCGCACCGGCAACTCCATGCCCGCCATGAGCACCATCGTCTCGATACGGGACAGGCTGTCGCGGGGCGTGTTGGCGTGGACGGTGGTGAGGGAGCCGTCATGGCCGGTGTTCATGGCCTGCAGCATGTCGAGGGCCTCCCCGCCCCGGCACTCGCCGACCACGATCCGGTCGGGCCGCATCCGCAGGGCGTTGCGGACCAGGTCTCGAATGCGGACCTCGCCCTTGCCCTCCACGTTGGGCGGGCGGGCCTCGAGTGCCAGCACGTGGTCCTGGCGCAGCTGGAGCTCCTTGGCGTCTTCGATCGTCACCACCCGCTCGTCGGCGGGGATGAACGACGACAGCACGTTGAGGGCCGTCGTCTTCCCGGTGCCCGTCCCACCGCTCACGATGATGTTCAACCGGCCCTTGACGCAGGCCTCGAGGAAGCGGGCCGTCTCGGGGGAGAAGGTCCCGAACCCGATGAGGTCGTCGACGGTGAAGGGGTCCTTGGCGAACTTCCGGATCGTCAGGAACGGCCCGCCGATGGCCAGGGGCGGGATGATGGCGTTGACCCGGGAGCCGTCAGGGAGGCGGGCGTCCACCATCGGCGTCGCCTCGTCGACCCGCCGCCCGACCTGGGCCACGATCTTCTCGATGATGCGGCGGAGGTGGGCCTCGTCGGCGAACGTGGCGCCGGTCAAGGTCAGCTTGCCGGCCCGCTCGACGTAGACCCGGCCCGGCCCGTTGACCATGACCTCGGTCACGTCCGGGTCCTTGAGGAGGGCGTCGATCGGGCCGTAGCCGAGGATGTCGTCGGCGACGTCCTGGAGCAGCTGCTCGCGGTCGGAGGTCGACAGCGGGATCCGCTCCCGGCCGAGGATGACCCGGAGCTGCTCTTGGAGGTGGGCCGAGAGCTCGTCCTCGCCGACGCGCCGGTCGTAGAGGAGCGGGCCCAGCTCGTCGATGAGGAGCCCGTGCACCCGCTGGCGGAGCTCGTCGAGCAGCGGGTCGCGGCCCGCCCCGGCGGCGGACGGCGCGCCGGGCGCCGTCTCGTGCAGCCGTTGGTAGAGGGACATGGGGCGTTCCTCCTAGGCTCGGCCGAACCGGCCGCGGCTCTTCTTGGCGGGGGTGGCCGCCGGCTGCGCCGAGAAGAGGTCGGCCAGCGAGTCGAAGGCCCGCGTCACGTCGGCCCGGGGCGAGTCCAAGACGACGGCCACGCCCCGGTTGATCGCCTGGGGGACGACGATGTCGCTCGGGATGTGGGCCTGGGCTTTGAGCCCGAGGGTCCGCTCGACTTCCTTCACGTCCAGTTGCACCTTGGAGTTCGACCGGTTGACCAGCAGGCGGAGCTTCGACTCGGGCACCCCGAGCCGCTGCAGGGTCTGGAGGCCGAGCTTCGTGTTCTTGATGTTGGGGATCTCCATCCCCGCCACCACCACGATGTCGTCCGAGGCCTCGATGACCGACAGGACGACGTCGTTGAACTGGGCCGGCGTGTCGATGACGATGTGGCTGCAGAAGGAGCGCAGCACCTCGAGGATGCGCAGCATGTCCGAGCCGCCGACGCGCTCGGCCAGTGCCGGGTCGAGCGGCGCGGCCAGGACGGAGAGGCCGCTCGGTTCGTGGCGGACGAGCAGGCTCCGGAGGAACTGGGCGTCGAGGCGCTCCATGGCCGGGATGGCGTCGACGATCGTGTGGGACGGGTTGAGCCGCAGCATCACCGCCACGTCGCCGAACTGGAGGTCGGCGTCGACCAGCACCACTGGCCGTTCGGAGCGCCGGGCCAGCATGACCGCCAGGTTGGTGGCCACGACGGTCTTGCCGGAGCCGCCCTTCATCGACGACACCGTCACGATCCGCCCCTCTTCGGTGCTCTCCGGTGGCGCCGGCGGCGCAGTCCCCAGCAGGGACCGGCCGACCCGGTCGGCCGACTCGGCCAGGGCGCCGACCTCGAGGGGGAAGGTGAGGACGTCGCGGGCGCCGGACCGCAGCGCCTCCCGCAACAGCCCGGTCGACAGCTCCGGCACGACGAGGATGGCGCCCACTTCGGGGTGGCCGCTGGTCAACCGGTCGAGTTCGTCCAGGCCCGCCGGATCGGCCAGGCTGGGGCCGAAGACCACCACCATCGGCTGTCCGGGGACCAGGCGGTCGGCGAGCCCGACGGGAGCGGCGCAGACCACGGCGCCGCGGGTGGCGAGATTGTCGGCCAGCGCCGTCCGGACCGCGGGGTCGGGTTCGACGACGGCCAGCACGTAGCTGGCGGCGAGGTCGATCGTGGGCTCCCACGCCCGGGCCCGGCCGTGAAGGGTCGGCATGTCACCCATAGAGGTTCCCCTGGTTGACGGGCGGGACGGGGCCGGGGGTGAAGTCGGGCGGCACGAGCGTCAGGTGGATGGCGCCGACCTCGCTGGCCTCCACCAGCCGCTCGGCGTCGAGGGCGGGAACGGAGAACGTGATCAGCCCCGACTGGGTCGTCGGCGCCTTCCCCCCCTGGCCCTCGGGCTGGGCCGGCGCCTGCTGCCCAGGCTCCAGGGTCGTGGTGTCGCCGACGGCGAGCACCTCGACGCCCTGAACCACCATCTGCGTCGTCTTGTCCGTGTCGCCGCCGGTCGTGACCATCAGGTTCACCTTGTCCCCGGGCACGATCAGCCGGGCGACGCCCTCGACGTCGGACACCGACAGGGTCACCGCCTGCATGCCCTTGTCGAGCCGCTGGGCGAAGGACTCCTGGGCGACGCGGGGGTCCACGAAGCTGCCGTCGACCACCGGGAGGCCTGCGGCCAGCGGCGCCAGCGCCACCTTGCCCCGCAGCGACTGCGGATCGACGACGGCCTTGGCCGGATAGAACTTGCGGGGGATCGAGTCCTTGGCGATGTAGCCCTCGTCGAGGGCCTTCTCCCCCGGGAAGCCCTTGGGGATGTCCTTCTTCACCATGAGGACCTGGACCAGTTGGGCGCCGTCGAAGGCCCGCTGGTCGGCGGCCGAGACGTAGCTGAAGGTGGCCCAGGCGGTCACGGCGGCGACGGCGACGGCCACGACGAGGATCAAGAGACGGCGGTTGCTCACGACCACACTTGTCGGCTTTTTCCCGCCCCGGGTTGAGCGTCCGGCTTGACCCCTTAAGGGAGCCCTCCACCCGTGCCGATCCAGAGGAAGAATGCGTCTCCGAAATCTTCCCGAGCGGGGCACGGCCCTGGTTGAATTCGCCCTTTTGCTGCCATTGCTGGCTCTTCTCGGGCTCGGCACCGTGGACTTCGGACGGGCCTACCGCACGGTCAACGAGGTCAAGAACGCCGCCCGGGAGGCGGCCGCCTTCGCCCAGCTCCATCCGACGCATCTGGCCGGGACCGGCTGCACCACGCCCGACAGCGCCCAGTGGCACGCCCGGAACGAGGGCGGCGCCGCCGACTCCGGCTTCGCGGTCGACGTCACGACCCCCTCGGGCACGTACAGCTCGGCCGACGCCGGCTGCGGCCCGTTCAGCGCCGCGGCGACGAGCGGCGAGGAGATCACCGTCACGGTGAGCACGCCGTTTCGCATCCTCACGCCGCTGGTCCGCTCGATCACCGGGAACCCGACGATCCGCTCGTCCGTGACCGTGAGGGTCCCGTGAACCGGGAGCGGGGCGCGACCATGGTCGAGTTCGCCCTCGTGTCGGTGGTGGCCTTCGCCCTCATCTTCGGCATGGCCGGGCTCGGCTTGCTGGTGTTCGGCGACTCGATCGGCTCGAACGCCGCCCGCGACGGCGCCCGCGTGGCGTTGATCAACTACGTCGACGCCGACATTCCCGGGAGCGCCAACAACCTGGCCGTGGTCAGCGCGGTGAAGCGCCGCCTCGTGGGCCTCGACACCTTCCAGTCGGTCACCGTGGTCTGCCGCCCGGCCGACGACCTGACGGCCACCGAACCGTGCGAGTCGACCTCGGTCGATTTCGACCGCAGCGACGTGATCGAGGTCGCCGTCACCTGGCGGGCCGGGGGGGTGCCGCCCTTCGGGGGGTCCGCCCACTCGGCCACCGCCCGCATGGTGATCGGCGGCGCCCCCGACCTGAGCCCGTCGCCGACGAGCCCGACCACGACGACGACCGGGGGGTCGACGACGACCACCACGGCGCCGGCCACGACGCAGACCGAGATCGCGGCCCAGATGGCCGACAACGACCACGACGGCCGCATCGACCAGGTCCTCGTCACGTTCTCGGGGGCGCTCGACCCTTCCTGCGCCTCGGGCTGGACACTGGCCAACGTCCCCTCCGGCGGCTCGCTGGCCGCCGTGACGATCTCCGGTTCGACGGCGACGCTGGCCATCACCGAAGGGGCCGGCGCTCCCGACACGGCCGTCAACAGCTTCACCGTCGCCTTCGCCGGCTGCAGCGGCGCCGCCGCCTTCGGTCCGCTGGCGCCGTCCGACGCCGCCGGGCCGGTGTTCGTCTCGATGAGCGACAGCGCCGGCGCCACCGATGGCAAGCCCGAACCTGGTGACACCCTCAGCCTCCTGTTCTCCGAGCCGCTCAGCCCGAGCTGGGGGTCGTCCACCACGACGACCGTGACGATGGCCCGGTCCGGGAATCAGAACGCCACGATCTCGATTCCCTCCCTGGTGAGCGGGAACCTGTTTGACAGCGGCAGCTCGGGCTACGTGGCCAAGAACCAGACCGTGACGTTCAACGACTCCACCCTGTCGGCCTCCGGCGCCACGCTGCGCCTCACGCTCGGGTCCGCCTGCACCGGCTGCACCCACACCGGGGTGGGGCAGGGCTCGTTCACGTTCACGCCCTCGGGCTCGATCCGCGACGCCGGCGGCTACGTCTCGATCGCCCCGATCATCGAGACCAACCTCAAGCTCTTCTGACGGGAGATTCGACCGTGCGATGGTTGCGACGACCGGATGACAGGGATCACAGGGACGGCGAGCGGGGGGCGATCACCGTGCTCGTGGCCATCAGCATCCTGGCGCTCCTCGGCCTGACCGGGCTCGTCGTCGACGGCGGGCGGGCCTACGCCGACCACCGGTCGACACAGAACGCCGCCGACGCCGCCGCCCTGGCGGGGGCGGGTGCGCTCAACGGCGTCCTCTTCGGCAGCGCCGGTCAGGAGGCCACCGTCCACGACGCCGTCGTCGCCTCGCTGGCCGCCAACCACGTCAACGGGACGATGGACTGCCGGCTCGTCGACGAGGCCGGCACCGACCTCGGCGCCTGCCCTGCCACCAACACCGGCGCCGGCCTGCCCTCCACGGTGGACGGTGTGGCGGTCACGGCCCGCGACAGCCAGAACGGCAGCTTCATCAAGGCCCTCGGGATCAGCGGGTTCTCGGCCACGGCCTCGGCCACCGCCCAGATCGAGGCGTTGCGGGGCGGATCGTCGCCGTTCATGATCTGCGGGCTCGACAGCGGAGCCGGCGGCTTCGACCCGCCGCTGCTGCTGGCCTCGGGAAGTTCGTGGGTCGTCAACCCGGACGCCGTCAACCACACCTACGACATCCATGGGCCGCAGGTTCCCAATTGCGGTGCGGGCGGCAACAGCTTCAAGGGCCTGACCGACGGCGGGACCTACGACGTGCCGGGCTGGTGGAACGCCGACACCGGCGTCCACGCCGGGCCCGTCCGCAACCAGGTGGTCGGCGGCGACGCCTGCACGACGACCGACGACTTCGACAACTTCACCGGCTGCACGATCGTCGTGCCCATCTGTGTCGACGGGCAGGGGAGCGGCAGCAGCATCCAGCTCTACTGCGTCGACTTCGGGGTGTTCCAGGTGTCGCAGTCGCACGCCAATGCCCACGAGGCGGTCTTCATCGGCGCCGGTGTCGTCCAGGACGGGCCGGGGGGCGGGAAGCCGCTGGCCAACGAGGCCCGGCTGATCAAGCTGACCCAGTAGCATCTTCTTGACACGTGACCATTCGGTCACGTATCTTGGCGTCGTGGACCAGGTGTTCAAGGCGCTGGCCGACCCCACCCGGCGGAGCCTGCTCGACGAACTGTTCCGGCAGGACGGGCAGACCCTCTCGGCGCTCGAAGAACGGTTCCCGATGACCCGCTTCGGGGTCATGAAGCACCTGCACGTGCTGGAGGCGGCCGGCCTCGTCGTGACCCGCCGGCGGGGCCGGGAGAAGCTCCACTACCTGAACCCCGTCCCCATCCGGCTGATCCACGACCGGTGGGTGAGCAAGTACGCCGAGCCGTGGGCGGCGGGCCTGAGCGGCCTGAAGAAGAGACTGGAGAAGACGATGGAGAAGGTCTACGAGATCTACATCCGCACGACGCCCGAGCGCCTCTGGGAGGCGATCACCGACGCCGAGACCCGGGCCAAGTACAACTTCGGCGTCCGGGCCGAGTCGGAGTGGAAGCCCGGCGCCCGCATCGAGATGGTGCACCCCCGGGCCGACGGGCTGCTCGGGGAGGGGACAATCCTGGAGATGGACCCGCCGCGGCGCCTCGTGCACACGATGCTGGCGTTGTGGGGCGAAGCGGTGCAGGCCGAGGGCGAGTCCCGTGTCACGTGGGAGATCGAGCCGGTCGGGGGCGATTCCTGCCGGCTGACGGTGATCCACGATCAGCTCCGGGAGGGCGCCAACGAGCAGCTCTACGGCGGCTGGCCGATGATCCTCTCCGGGCTCAAGACGTGGCTGGAAACGGGCGAGCCGCTGACCACCCCCGGCTCCCTGATGTACGGCTGAGCCTCCCGGGGCGCGGGACCGAGCGCTCATCGCCGGCAGCACCGAGTTGTTCGGTTGCAGCGTTCTCTGAACCTGAATCCACCGCCAAGTGATGTGTGAGGGGACGCGGAGGGTCTGGAAGGTGGTGGAGCGGTGAGATGGTCTTGGGGGGCGTTGCGGTTCAGCCGTTCTCGGCCGTGATCGCCG
>Ga0070741_10004926_pt1 | contig 30516 bp, 34 predicted proteins | sample Coa_R1_4_FD_66440 | JGI IMG/M metagenome (GOLD analysis project Ga0070741, IMG submission 66440) | Surface soil microbial communities from Centralia Pennsylvania, which are recovering from an underground coalmine fire - Coalmine... | ecosystem: Environmental > Terrestrial > Soil > Unclassified ... | reverse complement strand
GCACGGTCGCCGTCGTCGTGCCGTCGCCGGCGACGTCGTTCGTCTTGGTGGCGATCTCCTTGGCGAGCTGGGCGCCCATGTTCTCGAACGGGTCCTTGAGCTCGATCTCCTTGGCGATCGCGACGCCGTCATCGACCACGGCGGGGGCGCCGAACTTCTTGTCGAGCACGACCGTGCGGCCGCGCGGGCCGAGCGTCACCTTGACCGCCTCGGCGAGCGCGTCCACGCCCGTCTTGAGCGAGCGCCGCGCCTCCTCGTCGAATACCAGTTGCTTTGCCATGTCGTCTCCTGCGCCGGAACGCGGCGCGCTACTCCACCTTCGCCAGGACGTCCTTCTCGGAGAGGACGATCAGCTCCTCCTGGTCGATCTTCACTTCCTGGCCGGTGTACTTCGCGTACAGGACGCGGTCGCCGACCTGGACGTCCATCGCGATGCGCTTGCCGTCGTCGTCGAGCCGGCCAGGGCCGACGGCGATCACCTCGCCCTGCTGCGGCTTCTCCTTGGCGGTGTCGGGGATGACGATGCCGCTCGCCAGCACCTCCTCCTGGACGGTGGGGCGGATGACGATGCGGTCGTGCAGCGGGATCAGGCGCGACGCCGAGGACTTCGGTCGGGCGGCGCCCGTCTTCGCTGCCGGCTTGGGGGCGACTGCAGCCTTGGCCACGGATGTACCTCCTGCTTCTCTCTGGCGTGCCGTGCGGTTGCCGAATCTGCTTGGACTGTTTCTGGCACTCGAAGAACGAGAGTGCTAGCAGGATATTAGTGGACGCCCGCGCTTGAGGCAAGCGCCTCGTCGCCGGTCGTGCCGGCGCGCCGGCCGGCGGGCGGCGAGGGCGCCAGGAGCGAGCACCGCTGCGGGACCTGCGCCGGCTGTCCTACACGGAACCGTGTAAACTGGCGCGCGGGGGTGTCGCATGGCGAAGCGGCGACGGGACGCCTGGGACGCGCGCGGCGTGCGGGGGCTGCGCCGGCACATGGCGCTCACACAGGAACAGCTCGCCGAGCTGCTCGGCGTGCGCCAGCAGACCGTCAGCGAGTGGGAGACCGGCGCCTACCGTCCGCGTGGGGCGAGCGAGCGGCTGCTGAGCCTGGTCGCCGAGGACGCCGGCTACCGCTATGACGCCACGGAGCCGGAGCCTTGACCGCCGCCGCCGCGCCGCGCCTCACCGAGAAGCAGCTGAGCGAGCTCTGGCGGGGCCGGCGCTTCCCGTCCGGGGCGCTCGTCACGCGCTCGGGCGTGCCGGTGACGGTGATCTCGCCGGGCCGCGCGGGCCGCGGCCCCGGCCCGGACTTCCGCGGCGCCGTGATCGCCGGGCCGTCGCGGCTGCCCGTGCGCGGCGACGTTGAGCTGCACGTCCGCTCGTCGTCCTTCCGCGCGCACGGCCACGAGCGCGACCCGGCGTATGCGGGCGTCGTGCTGCACGTCGTCTTCGAGGACGACACCGGCGAGGACACGCCGCTCCCGGGCGGCCGCACGGCGCCCGTCGTCGCGCTCGCGCCATGGGTGGCGCGGCGTGCCGGTGAGCTGGAGCGCTGGCTGGCGCAGCCGGCGCTCTGGCGCGAGCCCTGCCACGATGCCGTCGCCCGCCTGGGCCTGCCGGCGGTGCTCGCCGCGCTGGACGCCGCCGGCGACGCGCGCGTCGCCGCGCGGGTCGCCCGCTTCGCCGAGGACGCGGCGGGCGACGGGCCGCCGCAGGCGCTGTACGCCGGCTTGCTGGAGGCGCTCGGCTACGGCGGCAACGCCGCGCCGATGCGCGAGCTGGCGCGGCGCCTGCCGTGGCGCTTGCTCGCCGGGCTCGCGGGCGAAGACGACGATCGCGCGCGCCGGATGGAGTCGCTGCTGCTCGCCGCCGCGGGCCTCGCGCCAGGCGCCGCCGGCACCGCGTTGCCGCCGGGTGTCGCGCCGCTCGCGCCGTCCGCGTGGAAGCGCTCGGGTGTGCGGCCGGCGAACCAGCCGGCGCGCCGCATCGCCGCAGCGGCGGTACTGCTCGCGTCCGCCGGGCCGGAGGGGCTGCTCGCGTGCACGGACGCGGCTTCGGCCGGCGAGGCGATCGCCGCGTTGCGGGCCGCGTCGGGCGGCCGCATCGGGCGCGCGCGTGCCGTCGAGGTGCTGGTCAACGTCGTCCTGCCGGCGGCGGCCGCGTCGGGCGAGCCCGCGCGCATCGCCGGCGCCGCGGCGCTCTGGGCGGCGCTGCCGCGGCCCGCCGCCTACGGCGTTACGCGCTTCCTCGAGGCGGCGCTCGCTTCGCACGGGACGCGCCCGCCGATGAACGCGCGCCGCGCGCAGGGGCTGCTAGCGCTGCATCGCGACTGGTGCGCGCGCGACGGCTGCGGGCGCTGCCCGCTGAGCTGAGGGGCGCGGCCGGACGCGCGGCGAGCAGGCGCTTCGGCGCGGCCGCGCGCCAGGCGTCCTCGACGAGCGCCGCGACCTCGTCCCAATCCACCGGCACGTCGAGGTAGACGCCGATCCAGCCGCGGTGGCCGACATACGGCGGCACGAAGTAGCGCTCCGGCGCGGCCCGCACGAGCACGTCCTGCGCCCCGGCCGGGGCCGCGCACCAGCAGGCGACGCGCGCGTCGTGGTGCCGGTCGGCGTACATCACGAAGAGCCGCTTGTCCTCGATGAACCACGCGGGCTCGCCGTGGCTGCGGCGCTCCGTGGCCTGCGGCAGCGCCAGGCAGATGCGGCGCAGGCGCGGCAGGGGGTCGGGCATGCGGCGATTGTACCTTCGCGGGCCGTCTTGTCCGGGCGGCGGTATTCGCGGCGAAGACGTCGGGAGCGATGCGCGTGACCCGCGATCGGCGGCCGCCGGCCTGCGCGTCTACGCGGCCTTCTCCGCCGGCTCGAGGCGTGCGAGCACGTCATCGAGCAGCGCGGCGGCGGTCTGGTACTCCCAGGCGTTGACGCTCGTCGCGACGCGCCAGCGCACGGCGCCGAGGCGCATCGTGCTGGTGTACATCGCGTCGCGCCAGCGGTTGACGGCGGCGGCCGCGCCATCCTTGTCGGTCTCCGGCATCACCACCAGGATGCCGTTGCCCGGCAGCCAGCCGATGAGGTCGGTGGAGCGCGCGGCGCTCTGCGCGGCGTGGGCGGCGCGGAGCACCGACTCCGGCGACGGCGCCTCGCCGAGCGTCGGCGTGGGCACGAGCACCATGACGGAGAGCGGCCGCTCGTGGCGGGCGGCGCGCTTCAGCTCCTTCTCCAGCTCGTACACGATGAACCAGCGGGCGAGGAGGGGGCCGTCGCGCAGCACCTCGGGGCCCGGCTGCGGCGCCGCCGGCTCGGGCGCAGCCTCGACCAGCTCGGGCTCCGGCCGGGCCTCCGCGTCTTCGGCGGGTTTGCGTGACAGCAGTCGCATCGGTTCAGTATCGGCCGCGGCCGGCGGGCCTCCAGTAGGGGGCCGGGCTCATGCCGCCTCGACCTGCTCGGGCCCGCGGTGGCGGAGCTGCTCCTCGAGCAGCAGCTCGACGAACGTGCGCGCGATCTCCGGGTCGAACTGGATGCCGGCGCCGGCGACCAGCTCCTTGAGCACGCGGTCGTGCGTCATGCCCTTGCGGTACGGCCGGTCGAGGCACATCGCCGAGTAGGCGTCGGCGATGGCGATGATGCGGCCGATCAGCGGGATGCTCTCGCCGGCGAGGCCGCGCGGATAGCCGGAGCCGTCGTAGCGCTCGTGGTGGCAGGCGACGGCCTGGATCACTTCCTTCAGCTCGGGGACCTCGCGGATCAGCACCTCGCCGATGATCACGTGCCGCTGCATGATCTCGTACTCGGTCTCGGTCAGCGGCGCCGGCTTCTTCAGCACCTCGTCCGGGACGACCAGCTTGCCGATGTCGTGGAGCAGCCCGGCGATGCGCAGCGCGCGCTGCGACTCCTCGGGCAGGCCCATCCGCTGCGCGAGCTTGACCGCGTACTCGGCGACGATGTCGCAGTGGCGCTTCGTGTAGCTGTCCTTGGCGTCGATCGCCTGGACGAGGCTGTCGAGCACGCCGAAGGTGCCGTCGCCGGGCGTCGTGATGTTGCCGCCGCCGCTGCGCGAGGACTGGCGCTTCGACGCGTACATCGCGGCGTCGGCGTGGGCGACGAGCTTCGACGACGTCTCGGCGTCGTCCGGGTAGGTGGCGACGCCCATCGACACGCGCACCGGCACGAACGTGCCGTCGTCGCTCTGGAACTCCGCCTTGCCGAGCGTATCGGCGAGGCGCTGGGCGATCGCCTTCGCCGCCTTCTTGTCGTGCCCGCGCAGGACGATCAGGAACTCGTCGCCGCCGTAGCGGCAGACGGTGCCGTCGGGCGGCACGACGGAGCGGGCGGCGTCGGCGACGAGCTTCAGCACGTTGTCGCCCATCATGTGCCCGTACGTGTCGTTGAAGAGCTTGAAGCCGTCGACGTCGCCCATGATCAGCGAGAGGGCGCTTGCGCCGGCCTCCGCTTCGCTGAACGCCGACTGCAGCACCTGCAGCGCGCCCCGGTGGTTCGTGAGGCCCGTGAGGGAGTCCGTCGCCGCCTGCTGGCGCTCGCTGTGCACCGCGCGCTCCAGGCGGGCGGTGTACTCCTGGAGCCGCAGGTGCGCCTGCATCAGGTCGCGGTTCGCGCGCACCTCCTCGAGCGCTTCGGCGGCGCTGCTGGCGAGGTGCACGAGGACGCGCACCTGGTCCTGCGGCAGGCCGTGGACGGCCGGGTAGGCGGTGGCGACCGAGCCGATCACCTCGGACGAGCGTTCGAGCAGCTCGACGCTGCTGGCGATCGTCGCGAGCTGGCGCTCGAGGCGCTCGCGCCGGCCGACGCCGACGATGCGCTCGAGCATGATCGTCAGCGCCGGCATCGCGGAATCGATGAACTCGAGCAGGGGCGTGACGGCGTCCGGCGGCCAGGAGCCCTTGAGGACGAGCATCTCGGTCCAGCTGTCGGCGGTGGGGATCAGCCAGGCGACGTAGTCCCGCCGCTGCTTGTTGGACGCGCGCGTGGCGTAGCGCACCTCGCCCTCTTCGAGGTTGAAGGCGAGCGGCACGTGCAGGTGCAGGAGCCGCTGCTGCAGGTAGGTCAGCACCTGCGGCGAGTAGCGCGAAGGTTCGTCGTTGACGGCGAAGCCCTGGAATCCGCCGTCCTCGCCGTAGAACGCGAGGGCGGCGATCGCTGCGCTGTCCCGGCGGACCAGCTCCAGCGCCTTGACGACGATGTCCGCGGCGGGCGCCTTGTGCGTGGCGTCGAGGGCGAGCTTGGCGAGCGTCGGCAGGCTCTTCACGTACGCATATCCCCGATGACCATATCGGCAAACGAGCAGTACGAATGCAGGGGCGCTGCGCTCAAGCGCGGGCCGGGGGAAGCCGAACATGAGGCGGGAGAGCCGCCATGCCGGACGAGCCGCAGACCCTGCCCGACCCGGACGACGACCAGGACCCCTGGGCGTACGTGCCGCCGGTGCCGACGACCATCCAGGAGACCGGCATCCCGGAGGCGTTCCTCCGTGAGCTCGTCCTGAAGACCATCTGGGCGCACGACCTGCCCTCGCAGGGCGCGATCGCCGAGACGACGGGGCTCCACGGCCGCGTCGTCGATGAGCTGGTGACGGGGCTCGCGCGCGAGAACCTGATCGAGATCGATTCGGCGAACGCGGGCGCCGTCGGCTTCCGCTACAAGCTGACGGAGCGCGGCAAGACCTCGGCGCACGAGGCGCTGGACCGCAGCCGCTACGTGGGCGTCGCGCCGGTGCCGATCAGCGCCTACAACGCCGTGATCGAGGAGCAGGTGCGGCGCTTTCGCCGGCCGCCGCTCGAGGCGATCAAGAAGGCGCTCGAGCACATGGTGCTGCCCGACCGCCTGATCGAGATCATCGGCCAGGCGTTCTTCTCGCGGCGCGCGCTGATGATCTACGGGCCGTCGGGCAACGGCAAGACGGACATGGTGACCTCGATCGCGCGCATCGTCGCGGGCACGGTGATCATCCCGTACGCACTCTACGGCCACGGCCAGCTGATCCGCGTCTTCGACCCGGACGTGCACAAGTCGCGCGTCGACGAAGAGGAAGCGTCCGAGGACCTGCTGCTGATCGACCGCGCGGCGAAGCACGACCGGCGCTGGTTGCCCGTGCACCGGCCGAACGTGATCGTCGGCGGCGACATGGGCGCCGAGGCGCTCGAGATGAGCTACGACGCCACGCAGGGGATCCACCAGGCGCCGCTCTCGGTCGTGGCGCAGGGCGGCGTGCTCGTGATCGACGACCTCGGGCGCCAGAAGGTCTCCCCGAAGGAGATCCTGAACCGCTGGGTGCTGATGATGGAGCAGGGCTACGACTCGTTCGCGCTCAGCTCGAGCGAGATCGTGCGGTTGCCGCTCGACGTCACGCTCGTCTTCTCGACGAACCTGACGCTCAGCGACCTGATGGACGAGGCGTACCTGCGGCGCATCGCCTACAAGATCGCGATCCCCGACCCGACGCGCGACCAGCTCGCGGAGATCACGCGCCGCTTCTGCTCCGCGCGGGCGATCCACTGGACCGAGGAGGCGGTGGACTACCTGATGGACCGGCTCTTCGCGCCCGGCCTGCGCCGGCCGCACGGCTGCTACGCGCGCGACATCATCACGACCGTGATGGACGAGGCGGAGTTCCATGGCCGCGAGCCGGTGCTCGACCATGAATCGATCGACACCGCCTGCGCGCTCTACCTCGGCTCGGAGGGCCTCCTCGACGAGCAGGCCGCCTGATCACCGGCCGCGCCATGCCGGCCTGCACCGGCGGACTTCCCGCACCTGCACCTCGCGCGCCTCGCTGTCCGACGGCGGCTCCGCTTCGGCGGCGCGTCGCGGGCGTCACCCGAGGTGCGCCGCCGCCTCGCCTGCACACCGCCGGGCGCTGCGCGGCGGTGCGGGCGGCTGGCGGGAGTGCGAGGGAGTCGAACCCTCCCGACGACGCGAAGGCGCCATCGCAACGGTTTTGAAGACCGCGAGACCCACCGGGACCCATCCACTCCCGGGCGGCAGGATACAGGCGGTGCGCGACGGCCCGCGGTCGCGCGCCCCGGGCCGCGCGTGTGATGCCCGCGGGAGAGGAAGGCTGCATGACCGAGGATGGACCACCCAGCTTCATGCCGGACGGGCCGGCCAGCGCGGCCGCGTCCGGCCAGCCGCCTGCGACCAGCGACCCATGACCGTGCCCGGCGACCGGCCAGCGTTGACTACGCTATGCTGACGGCGCACGGTCCGACCATCGGGCCGGCCAGCGCGGCATGCGCCGCCACCCTCAATGCCAGAGATCCCCCTGCCGGGCCTCGCCCCCGTCGTCCTCGCCGACACGTCGCTGCACATCCCGGTGGCCGCCGCGGTGGCGCTGTTCCTCCTTGGCATCGTCGGCTATGCGGTCGTCAACGCGATCGAGATCGCGGTGGTCGCGTCGAACCGCATCCGGGTGCGCGCGGCGGCGGAGGCGGGGAGTCGCGCGGCTGCGGCCATCGAGCGGCTGAAGGAGCAGCAGGACCGCTTCTTCGGGCTCGTCGTCATCCTCCAGAACGTCTTCGTGTTCCTCGCGTCCACGGCCGGCACGGTGCTGGCGGTCGATGCGTTCGGGCGCTGGGGCTTTCTCTTCAGCCTCGTCGCCATCCCGCTGGTCTCGGCCGAGTTCGGCGAGTACACGCCGAAGGTGATCGCGTCGCGCGCCGCGGAGCGCATCGCCTTCGCGACCGCCCGGCCGGTGCAGGCGCTCGTGCGGGCGATGCGGCCGGTCACGGCGGCGCTCGCCGTCGTCCCCAACGTGTTCTCCAGCGCCGACAGCCGCCAGGCGCTCTCGGAGAGCGAGCTGCGGATGCTGATCGACATCGGCGCCGAGGAGGGGGCGGTGGGCGAGGACGAGGCGGAGCTGCTGGACCGCGTGTTCCACTTCCACGACCGGCGGGTGCGGGAGATCATGATCCCGCGCCCCGACGTCGTCTGGCTGGAGAAGGGCGAGACGGTCGCGGATTTCTTCGAGGCGTTCCACCGCGCGCCCCATTCGCGCTTCCCGGTGTACGACGACAGCGTCGACAACGTCGTGGGCATCGTCAGCATCAAGGACGTGCTGCGCCAGCTCGCCGCGCACGCGGTGGACGACGCGTCGCCGATCGCGCCGCTGATGCGCCCGGCGACGTTCATCCCGGAGACCAAGCTCGTCTCGGACCTCTTCTGGCAGATGCAGGAGGAGCGCCAGCAGATGGCCGTCGTCGTTGACGAGTACGGCGGCGTCGCCGGCGTCGTCACGCTCGAGCTGCTGCTGGAGGAGATGGTCGGGCGCGTCGTCGACGAGCTGGGGCAGCCGCAGGCCGAGTTCACCGCGATCGACGATCGCACGACCCGGATCGACGGCGGCATGAGCATCTACGACGTGCGCGAGGAGGTCGGCATCGACATCCCGGAGGGTGACTACGAGACGATCGCCGGCTTCGTGCTGGACCGCCTGGGCCACATCCCGCGCGCGGGGGAGACGCTGTCGGTCAACGGCTACCGGATCGCCGTCGCCGAGGTGCAGGGGGTGAAGATCGAGTCGGTGGTGGTCACGCGGATGGAGTCGTGAGCGCGAAGGTGCAGCGCCTGCGCGTGACGTTCGCGCGCGGCGAGGAGATGAAATACATCACGCACCTGGACCTGATGCGCTTCTGGGAGCGTGCGCTGCGCCGCGCCGGCCTCCCGGTCGCGTACTCGGAGGGCTTCACGCCGCATCCGCAGATCTCGCTCGCGGCGCCGCTGCCCGTGGGCACGACGAGCGATGCGGAGCTGATGGACGTCTTCCTGAGCGAGCGCGTCGCGCCGAAGGACTTCCTGGCGCGGGCGGCGGCGCAGCTTCCCGCGGGCGTGCGGTTGATCGCCGCGCACGAGGTCGGCCCGAGCCTGCCCGCCGTGCAGGCGGACGTGCGCGCCGCGGAGTACGAAGTCGACGTGCCCGGCATCGCCCCCGGCGATGCGGCGCGCGCGGCCCGGCGCTTCCTGGAGCAAGAACGCGTCCCGTGGCAGCACCGGCGCGAGGACGAGGTGCGCGAGTACGACATCCGCGCGCTGGTGCACGACCTGCGCGCGACGCCCTGCGAGGGGGGCGTCCGCCTGCTGATGCGCCTGCGCTCGGACAACAGCGGTTCCGGCCGGCCGGAGCAGGTCGTCGCGGCGCTCGGCCTGCCGCCGCCTCTGCGCGTGCACCGGACGCGCATCGAGCTGCGCAACAGCTCGCCGGCGCGCGCCGCCTGGCGCAGGCACGGACGGTTCGCCGGCTGATGCGTCTCGTGCTCGTGCGCCACGGCGAGACGGAGCACAACCGCGGGCGGCTGACCCTCGGCCGCGCCGACGTGCCCCTCAATGCGCGCGGCCTGGCGCAGGCGCGGGCGCTCGCCGCCTCGTTCGCGGACGCGCCGGATGCGGTCTGGTCGAGCCCGCTCGCGCGCGCCCGCGTCACCGCCGAAGCCATTGCGGCCGGCGCCGGGTTGGCTCCCGTCCTGGACGAGGGGCTGATCGAGATGGACGTGGGGGAGATGGAGCACCTGACCGGCGCCGAGCTGCGCGACCGCCACCCGGAGTTCCTCGCCCGCTGGCTCTCGCCCGAGTGCGGGGACGCCCGCATGCCGGGCGGCGAGACCCTGGCGGAGGTGCAGGAGCGGGCCTGGGCCGCCGTCGGCCGCATGCTCGCGGCGCACCCGGACGCGACGGTCGTCGCCGTCACGCACAACTTCGCGATCCTGACGGTCCTCTGCCGGGCGCTCGGGCTGCCGCTCGCCCATTTTCGCCGCCTCCGGCAGGCGCTGGCGGCGAAGACCGTGCTCGAAGTCCGGGAACATGGCGCCACCTTGCTCCAGTTGAACGACATCGCCCATCTCGCGGCGGCCGGTCTGGCCGATGATCTCGTCGGAAGGGAGGCGCGCGCATGAACGAAGTCCAGGCAGCGCCGCACGCCGCCGACTACGCCGAGAAGAAGGCGACGCGGGTACGCGTCTTCACGCCGTCCGGCGTCGTCGAGGGGCTGTACCACCACCCGCCCGGCGTGCGGCTGAGCGACTCGCTGCGCAATTCCGCGACCGGCGAGCGCTACATGATGCTGACGGACGTGGAGATGCGCTCGACGACGGCCGAGCCGGGGTCGATCCCCGACAGCGCGCCCTTCGTGCTGATCAGTTCATCGCACGCGAGCCTCATCGTCCCGCTCGAGGACAGCTAGGCCGGCGCTACTGGATCCGCTGCCGGCGCTGGTCCGGCTCGGCGTCGGTCGTGAACCGCGGGCGGTACTCCGGCTCGCGGCCCGCCATCTGGTCGCGGTGCATGCGGTCGTGCCGGTAGTAGCTGCGCAGCCACTGCATGACCGTCAGCCGCCCGAACATCGGCTGTGAGGCGGTGCGTTCGAACTGCTCCGGCGTCATCGAGGCGATGAGCCGCAGCGTCTTCGCCCGCTGCTCGCGCAGCTGTGCGGTGAGCTCGCCGACGCTCCGGCCGGCGGCCTCGGTCAGCGGGATGGCGACGCGCTCGCCACGGACGCGCCCGACGTCGGGGTCGTCCTCCCGGAGCGCCGTCTCGACCCAGGCCCGGTAGGCGGTCTCCATCTCGGCCAGGTGCGCCAGCTGCTCCTTCGGGGACCACTGCGCCTCCCCCTCGGCGTCGGCCGGCGCGAAGGACGCCTCCTCTTCGGACATCGCTTCGGCCTGTGCGAGAAGCGCGTCCCGCTCGGCCGCCATCTTCTCGATGAGCTCCCGGATCGATTCGCGGCTCGCCATGGAGGGACCCCCTTCCGCGCGCCTTGCAACGCCGTTGCGGCCAGTAACGAACCCGCCCGCACCCGCGTTCTAACCGATGAAGAGCAGGAGAGGGAGACCATGGCGCGGAGAGACCCCCAGCGGACGCAGAAGCTGCGCATCGCCGTGCGCTATCTGCTCGAGCGCGAGTGCCTGGCGAAGGGCAACCAGTCCCGCCTCGCCGAGCACTTCAAGGTCTCCCGCCAGCGCGTGCACCAGATCGTCGTCGAGGAGCGCCAGCGCCTCGGCATGGGGTCGCGCGAGCAGCAGTTCAGCCACTGAACCCCAGCCGCGCCGCCGTCGCGAGGGCGAAGGTGTCGGTCATCCCGGCGATGTAGTCCGCCGTGCGGCGCGCGTACGAGTCCTCGGCGCGCGTGTAGTCCGACCCCTCGAGCTCGCGCGGGTCGCGCAGGAACGCCTCCCACAGGAATTCGATCACCCGCCGCGCCCGCTCGGCCTCGGCCAGGCGCTCCTCCCACAGGTACACGCGCTCGAACATGAAGCCGCGGAGCTCGTCGGTCGCTTCGGCGACCTCGGCGCTCATCGCGATCTCCCCTCCCGGGCGCGGACGCCGGGATGCGTCCCACGACGCATCGACGACGTCGCTCACGAGGGTGTCGATGCGCCGCGAGTGCGTCTCACCGAGCACGCGGCGGGCGCGCGCGGGCAGCTCGTCCTCGCGCAGCAGCCCCGCCCGCACGGCGTCGGCGATATCGTGGTTCAGGTACGCGACGGAGTCCGCGATCCGCACGATCTGCCCCTCGAGCGTGCTGGCGAGCGGGTCGCCCCACTCACCGGGCGACCAGTTCCGGTCCCCCAGCTCCTCGAAGATCCCCTCGCGGGGCTTCGAGTGCTTGAGGATGCCCTCCCGCACCTCCCAGGTGAGGTTCAGGCCGCGCCCGCCCGCCTCCAGCAGGTCAACGATGCGCAGGCTCTGCTCGTTGTGCCGGAAGCCCTCGGGCAGCAGCGCCCCGAGCGCCTCCTCGCCGGCATGGCCGAAGGGCGTGTGCCCCAGGTCATGGCCGATGCCGATCGCCTCTGCCAGGTCCTCGTTGAGCTCGAGCGCGCGGGCGATGGTGCGGGCGATCTGGGCGACCTCGAGCGTGTGCGTGAGGCGCGTGACGTAGTGGTCGCCCGCCGGCTGGATGAACACCTGCGTCTTGTGCTTCAGCCGCCGGAACGCCTTCGAATGCAGGATGCGGTCGCGGTCGCGCTGGAACTCCGTCCGCATGCCGGACGGCGTCTCGGGGCGCCCGCGGCCGCGGCTCTCGGCGCTGCGGGCGGCGGCCGGGGCGAGCGCGCGCTCGCGCTCCTCGAGCCGCGCGCGCACGGATTCGTGGGGTCGCATCGCGGCGATTGTACGCGCGTGCGACGCGGCGGTCGAACGCGCCCTCGCGCCGGACGGCGGGTGTTGTTTCGAAAGTGAAGGTTGTTACAATCGAACCGCGGCCCATCCCCGGGCCGGTGGCCGGCAGCCAGCGATCGGCGGCGAGATGTACGGAATCGGCATCCTCAGGGGCATGGCGGTCACCATCCAGCGGATGATCAAGCCGCCGGCGACCATCGAGTTCCCGGAGGTCACGCGTCCGATCTCGCCGCGCGCCCGCACGAACCTGCTGTGGTTCGAGGAGCGGTGCACGGGCTGCAGCACCTGCGCGCAGGCGTGCCCGGACGGCTGCATCCTCGTCGAGACGTCGCCGAACCCCGACGGCACGCTCGAAAAGGTGCGCTACGAGATCGACTTCCGCATCTGCATGTACTGCGGGCTCTGCGTCGAGGCGTGTCCCTACCAGGCGATCCAGGCCGGCGGCACGTTCGAGGACGCCGTCTACGAGTTCGACAGCATGTACAAGGACAAGCACGCGCTGACGAGGCTTGCGCACGAGTTCCTGAGCCGCAACGACTACGAGTACCCGCACGGCCAGCGCGCGCCGGAAGGCATCATCCGGCTCATCGAGGTCGAGCAGGCGCGGCAGCCGCAGTCCGTGTCCAAGGGCGAGCGCGTCGTCGAGGCGAACACGCGTGGCTAAGCTCACCCTGAACGGCGTCGCCATCGACGCCCCGGACGGCGCCCCCCTCGTCGAGGTCATCAAGCAGAACGGCGTCTGGATCTCGAACCTGTGCTACATCGACGGCCTGGCGCCGTACGCCGGCTGCCGCACGTGCCTCGTATCGATCGAGGGCGCGCGCGGACTGCAGCTCGCCTGCACGACGCGCGTCGCCGACGGCATGCAGGTCGAGACGGAGGCGCGCGAGGTGAAGCAGGCGCGCCAGCAGGTGGTCGCGATCATCAACGCGAACCACTCCGACCGCTGCCTCACCTGCCACCGGCGGGTGAAGTGCATGCCCGGCGACATCTGCCTGCGCGACGACGTCGTGACCCACCGCTGCGTGACGTGCTCGAAGAACTACCGCTGCGAGCTGCAGACGACGAACGAGCTGCTCGACATGGGGTTCGAGAACGTGGAGCCGTGGGCGGGCGAGGCGCGGTCGTACTACCAGTACCCGCAGCCGGAGCCGGACCGCGCGAACCCCTGGCTCGAGTTCGACCCGCAGATGTGCATCGTCTGCACGCGCTGCGTGCGGGCCTGCGATGAGCTGCGCCACACGAGCGCGATCACGCTCGCCGGCAAGGGCTTCCCCGGGCGCATCGCCTTCGGCTCCGGCGGTCCGGTGCACGAGTCGAACTGCGACTTCTGCGGCGCCTGCATCGATGTCTGCCCGACGGCGACGCTGATGGAGAAGCCGAACAAGTGGATCGCGCGCACGGAGGACTGGACGGCGACCACCTGCGACTCCTGCGCGGTCGGCTGCACGATCAGCGTCGGCACGCGCGCGGGCCGCGCGGTGATCGTGAAGCCGGACCAGGTGAACCCGGTCAGCGCGGACCAGATCTGCGTGCGCGGCCGCTTCCACTACGACGCGATCGCCGACAAGCGGCGCCTGCAGCGCCACCTCGTGCGGCGCGGGCCGGCGGGCAGCGCGCAGTTCCCCGCCCACTGGGGCGAGCTCGTCGAGTGGGTGGCGGGGCGCGTGAAGGAGATCGTCGCGCGGCACGGCGCGGAGTCGGTCGCCGTGCTCGGGTCGCCCTTCAATACCAACGAGGAGAATTACCTGGCGCAGAAGCTCGCGCGCGAGGTCATCGGCACGCCGCACGTCGACTTCAGCGCGGCGGCGCCGGACCGCGCCGCGATGCAGGCGGTCGAAGCGGCGTTCGGCACGGAAGCGCTTCCGGCGGACCTGCTGGCGCTGCACCGCGCGGACGTCGCCGTCGTCATCGCCGACGACCTCGAGTCGAGCCACAACGTCGCGGCGCTGCGCATCAAGGACGCAATCGTCGGCAACCCGAACCACCCGCGCGACGGCCGGCTCGTCGTCGTCTCGCCGATCTGGGGCGAGATGGCCGACTTCGCGGAGCCCTACGGGGGCGCCTGGCTGCAGCCGCGGCCCGGCGGCGAGGCCGCGACGGTCGATGCGCTGGCGCGCGGGCTCGCCGGCGAGCAGGCGGCGATGCCTTCGCTCGCGCAGGGCGACGGCACGCACGCGCTCGAGGTGCTGCGCGCCGCGAAGGCCGCCGGCAAGCGCGCGGTCGTCGTCTACGCGCCCTCGCCGTTCGATGCCGCCGCCGCGGCGGCCGGCGCGACGGCCGCGTGCAACCTCGCGATCGCGCTCTGCGGCGAGCAGGCCGCGGAGTCGCTCTTCGTGCTCCCGACCGAAGCCAACGTCTACGGCGCGCGCGACATGGGCATGGACCCGCTGCTCGCGCCGGGCCGCGCGCCGGCCGCGCGCGCGGGCATGACGTTCGACGAGATGCTCGACGCCGCCGCCGCGGGGACGTTGAAGGCGATGCTCGTCTTCGGCGACAACCCGCTGATGTTCGCGCCCGGCCGCGCCCGCGTGGAGCAGGCGCTCGCCGCGCTCGACCTGCTCGTCGTCGTCGATGACGTGCTCACCGACACGGCGAAGATGGCGCACGCCGTCTTCGCCGACGTGCCGGCGTACGCGAAGACCGGGACGTTCACCAACGGCGAGCGCCGCGTCAACCGCCTGCACGCCGCGCTCGATGCGCTCGGCGATGCGCGTCCGGCGCTGCTCGCGCTCACCGACCTCGCGAACGCGGTCGGCGGCGCGGAGACGTTCGCGTATGCCCACCCGGATAGCGTGACGGACGAAATCGCGGACACCGTCGCGGGCTACGAGCGCTTCCGCGCGCGCTCCGGCGCGTGGGGCAAGGCGCGCGCCGCCGGCACGCCATCGAAGGCGGAGACGCGGCCGGTCACATCGCCTGCGGTGGCCGCGGGCGAGGGCGAGCTGCTGCTCACGTCGTCGCGCACGCTCTTCACGAGCTACGACGGCTCCGCGCTCCACCTCGATGACGCCGACAAGCTGCACCGCGAGGAGTTCGTCGAGATCCATCCCGCGGACGCGGCCGCGCTGCGCATCCACGACGAGGAGGAGATCACGCTCGCGTCGTCAGGGGGCGAGCTCGCGGTGCGCGCGAAGGTCTCCGGCCGCGTGCAGGAGGGCGTGCTCTACCTGCCTTCGTACTACGGCGGCGGCGCGGTCACGCGCCTGCTCGACCGCACCGGCGCGCCCGTCGCGGTCAGGGTGCGCGCGGCCGCGACGGCCTAGTTCAGCACGCCGAACCCGGCCGTCTTCTGGCGCAGGAGGGCGCGCAGGCGCACCTGCATCTCCGGCAGCTCGCCCGTGAGGATCTCCAGCTCGCGGCGCACGCGCGCCGAAGGCGACAGCTCCTCGAGCAGCTCTTGCTTCAGCGGCGCGGCGATGTCCATGCGCGCGGCGATGTAGTCCGCGGCCTCGCCCGGGTCGGCGGGCAGCTCGACCCCGCGCGTCCACTGGCTCCCCAGCGCGAGGTAGGTCTGCAGGTAGGCCGCGAAGATGCCCTCGGCGCGCGCTGTCAGCTCGGGCGTCCACGCCTCCGCCGCCTGCGCGAGCGGCTCGACCTCGGCGCGCAGGTAGGGGCTGGTGGTCGTGACCGCGAGGATCCGGAACCGCTCGCGGCCGATCGTCATCAGGTTCATGCGCCCGTTCTCCAGGTACTCGACCTGGGAGATGACCGCCGTGGTGCCCACGTCGTGGGGTACGGCCGGCCCGCCGACCTCCGGGCCGGAGCGGATGAGCGCGACGCCGAACGGCGCGTCCTCCTCGATGCACTCGCGCACCATGGCCTTGTAGCGCTCCTCGAAGACGTGCAGGGGCAGCCGCATGCCGGGGAAGAGCACCGTCTGCAACGGGAACAGGCGCAGGTCCATGCGCCGATGGTAGTGCGCGGAGCGCACGCTGTCATTCGCCGCCGGCGCGACCGCGGAGCCCCGGCGCCTGCTTGACGCATTCTCCGGCGCAATCGGATAATGCCCCTTGCCCCTTCGCCCGGGTCATCACTCGGCTCCGATGGGACGGCTCGTTCCCGTCGCGCCGGCGCATCGGCTCCGCCGGGGCGCGGGCTGGACTCAGGAGGCACACGTTGGCAGAAGCGGCAGCCGCACCGGCAACGCGCAAACCGATCGTCCCTTTCCTCAGGATCCCGGAAGACCCGGCTGAGAAGCCGTACCTTTCCGGCAGCCGCTGCAAGAACTGCGGCGCCACCTACCTCGGCACGCGCATGGCTTGCAGCAAGTGCTTCTCGACCGAACCCATGGAGATGGTGAAGCTCAGCGACCGCGGCGAGCTGCACGTCTTCAGCATCGTCCACCAGTCGGCGCCCGGCGTGCCGACGCCCTACATCGCCGCCATCGTCGACCTGCCGGAGGGCGTCAGCGTCCGCTGCAATATCAACGGCGTCGACCCGGACCCGGCGAAGCTCAAGTTCGGCATGCCCGTGCAGATGGTGACGGAGAAGATCCGCACCGACCGCGAGGGCAACGACGTCATCGCCTTCAGCTTCAAGCCCGTCTAACCGGGCTCCGCACCCCAGCGCGCCCGCAGTACGGGCGCTATCGGCGCAGCCGCGTCACAGGAGAGGACCATGCGAGACGTAGCAGTGATCGGCGTCGGGATGATCAAGTTCGGGCGCTACCCGGAGAAGACGGTGCCGGAGCTGGCGGGACAGGCGGTGCTGCTCGCCCTGAAGGACGCCGGCATCGACATGAAGGACGTGCAGCTCCTGGCGAGCGGCAACCTCTACCAGTCCAACGCGATGGTCGGCCAGCGCATCATGCAGACCATCGGCCAGACCGGCATTCCCGTGATCAACGTCGCCAACGCCTGCGCGACCGGCTCGACGGCGTTCCGCGAGGCGTACATGGCCGTGGCGTCCGGCGCGTACGACGTCGCCGTGGCGGTGGGCTCGGAGCAGATGGGCAAGATGGGCCTGCTCGGGGCGGGCGGCGGCGGCGGCGACCCGGCGTACAGCACGGAGGGCGTCCTCGGCTCCGGCCTGATGCCCGCGGTGTTCGGGATGGCCGGCGTCGAGCACATGCGCAAGTACGGCACCACGCAGGAGCAGTTCGCGAAGGTGTCGGTGAAGAACCACAAGCACTCGATGCACAACCCGTACTCGCAGTACCAGACGGAGGTCGGGCTCGAGGACGTGCTGAACGCGCGCGTCGTCTCCTGGCCGAACACGCTGTACATGTGCTGCCCGACGGGCGACGGCGCCGCGGCGGCGGTCGTCTGCTCGATGGACAAGGCGCGCCAGTACACGACGCACCCGGTGCGCATCGCGGCGTCGGTGCTGACGAGCGACCCGTGGACGCAGCGCGACCTCACGATGCCGGACATCAACACGCTCACCCGCAACGCGGCGAAGGAAGCGTACGAGAAGGCCGGCGTCGGGCCCGAGGACCTCGACCTGATCGAGCTGCACGACTGCTTCGCCACGGCCGAGCTGCTGCACTACGAGAACCTCGGCATCTGCGGCGAAGGCGAGGCGGGCCGTCTGATCGACGAGGGCGCGACGAGCGTCGGCGGCAAGATCCCGGTGAACGCGAGCGGCGGCCTGCTCTCGAAGGGCCACCCGCTCGGCGCGACGGGCGTCGCCAACGTCTGCGAGGTCGTCTGGCACCTGCGCGGCGAGGCGGGCAACCGCCAGGTCGAGGGCGCGAAGGTCGGGCTCGCGCACGTCATCGGCCTCGGCTCCGCGTGCACCATCCAGGTGCTCGAGAAGGTCTAGGGTTTCGGGCGACAGGAAGCGACGGAGCCGCCCGGCGGGCGGCTCCGTGCCGTGTGAGGCGCATGAACGACGGCACCTACCCCGGCCCTGCCGCCGAGACGGGCGAGCGCACGGCCACGCTCATCCGCGACCTGCCGGCGACCGACCGCCCGCGCGAGCGGCTGCGCGACGCCGGCGCCGGCGCGCTCTCGAGCGCGGAGCTGCTGGCCATCCTGCTGCGCACGGGCACCGCGAACCAGAGCGCGCTGGACATCGCGAACGCGTTGCTGCGGGACTTTCAGGGCCTGCCCGGGCTCGCCCGCGCGGGCTTCGCCGACCTGTGCGCGCGGCGCGGGCTGGGCGAGGCCAAGGCCGCGCAGCTCCGTGCGGCGATCGAGCTCGGCTTCCGCATCGCCGCGGCAACGCCGGAGGGACGCGCGCGCGTCGCCTCGCCCGAGGACGTCGCGGACCTGCTGCTCGGCGAGCTGTCGGCGCTGGACCACGAGTCGGTGCGGGTCGTGCTGCTCGACGCGCGCGGGCGCATCATGGGCAAGCACGAGACGTACAAGGGCAGCGTGCACGCCGCGCACGTGCGGATGGCGGAGCTGCTGCGTGACGCGGTGCGCGCCAACGCGCCGCGGATGATCCTGCTGCACAACCACCCCTCGGGCGACCCGCAACCGTCGGCGGACGACATCCGCATGACGCGCGGCCTCGCCGAGGCGGCGAAGCTGATGGACATCGAGCTGCTCGACCACCTGGTGGTCGGCGGCGGGACGTACGTGAGCATGCGGCGGCTGCGCCTGGGATTCCCGGCCGATGGCCGGTAGCGCCACCGCCGGCGACCCGCGCCCGGCCGGCGCGCCGCGCGTCCGGCTGGTCGCGCTCGACCTCGACGGCACGCTGCTGACGCGCGGCAACGCGATCAGCGACGCCAACGCCGCGGCGGTCCGCGACGCCGTCGCCGCCGGCGTGCACGTCGTCTTCGCGACGTCGCGCTGGTACCGCCTCGCGAAGGCGACCGCCGGCCTGCTCGGCGTGACCGCCCCGATCATCTGCCACAACGGCGCGATGATCCGCGACCCGCGCGACGACAGCGTCATCCTGCGCCACGACATCGCGCCGGACGCCGCGCGCGAGGTCGCGCGGCTCGCCGACGACGCGCGTTATGAGTCGATCGTGACGGTGCGCGACGAGACCTGGATGACCACGAAGCGCGCGGACATCGACCCGGCGCGCTTGCCCGCGGGCATGCGCCTGTCACGGACGCTGTCCGAGCACGTCGGCGATGGCGCCGAGGCGTTCCTGTTTTTCGGGCAGGACGCGGTCGATGGGCTGCGCGCGGCCCTCGGCGACCGCTACGACGGCGTGCTGAACCTGGCCTGGGGGTTCAGCGAGACGTTCCCGCCGTACCTGAACATCGTCAACGCGGCCGCCGACAAGGGCCGCGCGTTGCGACTCGTCTGCGACCGCCTCGGCGTGCCGCTCGATGAAACGATGGCGATCGGCGATGCGGCGCCCGACCTCGACATGATGCGCGTCGCCGGGCTGAGCGTGGCGATGGGCAACGCCCCGGCCGACGTGCAAGCGCAGGCGACGGTGACCGGCCCCGGTAACCGGGAGGACGGCGTGGCCTGGGCCATCCGGCGCTTCGCACTGCCGGCGCCGCCGCCTTCGGGCTGACGATCGCGCGGCGGGCCGAAAACACGCGCGCGCGATGCGTCCCGCGTCGGCGCTTGACGCCCGCGCAATCCCGCGCGCCCTATCGTGGAGCTGGACGGCCATGAACCGCGATGCTCCCGTTCCACCACCCGCGACCGGTGAGGCGCATCCGTCGGTGCTCGTCGTGGATGACGAACCCGGCATCCGCCACCTGATGTCGCGCGCGCTCGCGCCGTTCGGGTTCCGGATCATCTCCTGCGAAACCGGCGAAGAAGCGATGCGCGTCGCGGTCGAAGCGTCGCCGCAGCTCATCCTGCTCGACGTGGTGCTGCCCGACATGAGCGGGATCGAGGTGATGGAGCGCCTGCGCGAGGTGTCGGACGTGCCCGTGATCCTGATGACGGCCCGCAGCAGCATCGCCGACAAGGAGCGTGGGTTCGAGCTGGGCGCGGACGACTACGTCACCAAGCCGTTCGACATCGGCGAGTTGATCGCGCGCATCGAACACGTGCTCGGCCGCGCGCGGTCGATGCACGCACGGCTCATCGCGCGCGACGTCGAGATCGACCTCGAACGGCGGATCGTGCGGCGTGACGGGCGGATCGTCGGCCTGACGCGCAGCGAGTGGCTCCTGCTGCAGGCCCTGGCGACGAGCCCCGCGCGGACCGCGCCGGCGCGCGACCTGCTCGTCGCCGTCTGGGGTGAGGAGTACGCCGCGGACGAGGAGTACCTGCGCCTCTGGATCGCGCGCCTGCAACTCAAGCTGGAGGACGCCCCCGCCCATCCCGCCGTCATCGTCGCGAGCGGCGACGGCTACCGCCTGGACGCGCGCGAAGCCCCGTAGGCGGGGCGGCCGCCCCCGGGCATCCCGCGGGCATGCGGTTCCGGCGTGCCCGCGCCGATTACCCCTGAGGGGGGCGCCCGATGCGGACGTTCATCGCCTTCTGCCTGATCCTGCTCGCGCTCGGCGGCCTCGTCGGCGGCGGCTGGGCGGCGCTCACGTACTGGCAGCCGGGGCATCCGGGCACGCCATCGCACGCGGGCGCGGTCTCCAACGGGCAGCCCGGGGCCTGCACGAACCACGAGCTCGTCGTGCGGGCGCGTGCGCAGACGAAGACGACGATGACGTTCGAGCAGGGCGACCTGGTGCGCGGCACGTTCGAGGCGAACGGTGGCTTCGGTCGCGTGGACGTGCTGATGCGCGTGACGTCGCCGCTCGGCGACCAGCTCCTGCAGTCCGCGCGCAGGGAGAACTACGACTTCAGCTTCCCGGTGAAGTATCGCGGGGAATACGACTTCGTCTTCGACAACCGCTATTCGATGCTGACCTCGAAGGCGGTGGCGCTGTACGTCTGCATCGACCACTCGGGCCCGCGGCCGCAGCCGCCCGCGGCGACGCTTCCCTAGAGGCGGAACACCTTGAGGTCGTCGGCGACCAACACGCCCGCGTCGAGCAGCGCCTGCGGTGTCTCGCCCGGGCCGATGTGCGTGAGGATGAACGGCGTCCGCGCGGAGATGCGCTGGCGCAGCGCGAGGATGTCGGGCGGGGCGAGGTGCGGGCCGCACTGCTCCTCCCAGCACGAGCACTCGACGACGAACACGTCGCTCTCGTCGGCGACGTCGACGAGCTGGTCGCACATCAGCGTGTCGCCGGAGTAGGCGATCGTCGCGCCGTCGCACTCGGCGCGAAAGGCGAAGCACTCGAGGCCCGGGACGTGCGGCACCACGCGCGAGACGAAGTCCACGCGCCCGGCCGTGTTCGACTTGCCGTCCTTTGCCTCGATGAAGTGCAGGGGATAACCCCGGTCCTTGCGGAAGACGTTGGGGAACGCCAGGTCGGTCAGCGCCTGCAGCCGCTTGGCGATCCCGGGCGGCCCGACGACCGTCAGCGGTTGCTGGCGGCGCAGCCGCTCGGCGAACTCCAGCAGCAGGAACGGCAGGCCGAAGAAATGGTCGCCGTGGAAGTGGCTGATGAAGATCGTCTCGATCTCCCGCGGGTCCTTGCCCAGCTTGTTCAGGTGCGGCAGGAGCGTCGGCGGCGCGTCGAACAGGTAGCGGTCGTTGACGAGAAACGAGCTCCAGTAGCGCGTCGGGGCGAAGGCGTTCCCACTGCCGATGAACGTGAGCTCGAGCGCCATCCCGCCGCTATGCCGCCGCTGCGCATGCGCGGTGCACGCCGTCCAGGAACGACCAGAGGGCGTCCGCGCACTCGTGCGCGGTGCGCCGGACGGCATCGCGGCCGGCCTCGTCGGTCGCATGCCGGCGCACCATGCCGGCGCCGACGTCCGCGTGGACCTCGTCGGCGCCGATGTGCACGGTGAAGAACTGGAGGCTCCGCGGGTCGTGGATGCCGTAGAACCGCTCGAGGCCGGCGATCTTCGTCTTCGCCACCTCCGGCACCTGCGACTCGTAGACGTAAAGCGCCGCGCACGCCTCGGCGAACGAGCGCCGGGCGGTCGCGTCGCGGAAGGTGGAGACGAGCGCCGCCGTCTCGGGCAGCGGGCGCGAGCCGCGGACGTCGTCGCGCGTCGCGCCGACGCCCTCCGCGAAGCGCAGCCAGAGCTCCGGGTGGTTCTCGTCGCCGCGCTCCTCTTCGATGAGGTTCTCGAGCATCGCCTGGCGGTCGCCGTACGCCTCCGGCGGGCAGATCGCGTGCGCGGCGCTCACGTACTGGGGGAAGGCGAGCACGTGGTGCCAGTACTGCGCCGCGTAGCCGCGCAGGTCCGCGAGGCGCAGCTCGCCCTTCTGCCATGCCTGGTAGAACGGATGCCGCAGCAGGCTGCGCTCCTCGACGATCGCCTTCACCTCATCGATGATGTCTCGCGTCGCGGTCATCGGTCCTCTCTCGCGCGGGCCACGCCCGCCTTCGCGCGCCGGCGCGCCCCCGGGACGCTGGCAGTTATAGAACAAATCCGGCGCTCGGAGTATCGCATCTCCGACATGCGCCGCGAGCTGCCGCGCGGGGGATAGGGGCCGGGCCGGCGGCGCGCGACACTGGAGTCCGGCGAGGGCGAGATCGAGGAGCGGTCGCCATGAAGGCGCTGGTCTACCACGGACCCGAGGACGTGCGGGTCGAGGAACGCGACCGGCCCGCGCCGGCCGCGCCGGGCGATGCGGTCGTGCGCGTCACCGCGGCGGCCATCTGCGGTTCCGACCTGCACCTGTACCACGGCGACATCCCGGACCTGCACGAGGGCGACATCCTGGGCCACGAGTTCGTCGGCATCGTCGACGAGACCGGCCCGGAGGTCGGGGACCTGCGTCCGGGCGACCGCGTCGTGGTCTCGGGCCTCATCGCATGCGGCTCCTGCGAGTTCTGCCGGCGCGAGCTCTACGGCCTGTGCGACACCACCAACCCCAACCCCGTGATGCAGGAGCTGTACGGCGCGTCGATCGCCGGCGTCTTCGGTTACTCGCACCTCGTCGGCGGGTTCGATGGCGGGCAGGCCGAGTACGTCCGCGTGCCCTATGCGGACGTCAACTGCCTGAAGGTGCCGGAGGGCATGCCGGACGAGCAGGCGGTGACGCTCTCCGACACCATGTGCACCGGCTGGCATGCCTGCGCCCTCGGCGAGGTGAGCGGCGGCAAGTCCGTCGCGGTCTTCGGCTGCGGGCCGATCGGCCTCGCGGCGATGGAGGCCGCGCGCGCGCTGGGCGCCGCCGAGATCATCGCGGTGGACCACCTCCCGTACAGGCTTTCGCTGGCGCGCCGGCGCTTTCGCGCGATCGCCGTCAACTACGACGAGAACGACCCGGTGAAGACCGTCCGCGAGATCACCTTCGGCCGCGGCGCCGACGTCTGTATCGAGACCGCCGGCTTCCGGTACGCTCGCACGTTCCGGCACCGCATCCAGCGCAAGCTCAAGCTCGAGACGGACGCGATCGACGCGCTGTCCGACGCGATCCGCAGCGCGCGCAAGGCCGGGAACGTCGCGATCATCGGCGACTTCATCGGTTTCGCGAACCAGTTCCCGATCGGCGCGATGATGGAGAAGGGGCTGACGGTGCGCGGCGGCCAGGTGCACGTGCAGCGCTACTGGAAGGACCTGTTGCCGCGGATGCGCGACGGCCAGATCGACCCTTCGTTCCTGTTCACGCACCGGGTGCCGCTGGAGCGCGCGCCGGAGGCGTACCGCATGTTCGACCGCAAGCAGGACGGCGTGATCAAAGTGCTGCTGCGTCCGGGCACGGGCTCAGAGGCGGCGCGCCAGCGCCAAGCGGCGGTCGCCGGCTGACCCCGGCGCGGAAGCCACAGAAAAGGGCGCGGCCCGAAGGCCGCGCCCCGTTCGTGCGCCTCGCTACCTGCCGCTAGAGGCAGAGGTTCGGCGTCGGCGTGCTCGTCGCCGCGCCCGGCGTGTTCGTCGCCGGCGGCGTGCCCGTCGGGGTACTGGTCGGCGTGTTCGATGCCGTCGCCGTCGCCGTCGTCGTGTTCGCGGGCGTGCTCGTCGGCGTGCACTGCGTCACGTCGATGCCGGTGCTCGACTCCGGCGCGATCGGCGTCCCCCCCTCCAGGCCGTCGGCCCAGACGTCGATGTGGTCGACCGTCGTGGCGCTGCTGGGCACCGTGGCCGTGATCTGCCAGTCCGCCGTCTCGTTGTGCGAGAGGTCGGCGACGCTCGTGTTCTTCGCCACCAGGACCACGTCGTCGCCGCTGTTGTAGACCACGACGCAGATCGTCGGGTCAGCGAGCTCGTCCGAGTCGAGATTCTTGACCGTCCCGGTGACCTTCAGCGTCGTGCCGTTCCGGGCGACGCGGATATTCGAGAAGCTGAGGTCGCCATCGGCGGTGTCGCCGACCTTGAGCGCCGAGTCGAAGGCGATGCGCGCCAGCGCGAAGGTCGTCGCCGATGCCGGCTGGCTCGAGGTCGCCGAGAAGAAGTCCGAGCGGCCGTTCTGGAACGACCGGAGGCAGGGCGCGACCGTCTTCGTCTCCACGACCTCGTTGTTCGCGTTGAGGAACGCGACCAGGACGTTGTGGCCCAGGAAGTTCACCCCGGTGTCGTTGCGCAGCTCGCCGCCGAACGTGTCGTGCGTGCCGATCGTGTTGAACGACGTGTTCAGCAACTGGCATGTCCCGGCGAACCCCGCCAACCCCACGATCGCCATGATCGCCAAGATCCGTCGTTTCACCTGATCCTCCTTGACTGATTGCTCGTGCGTCTCGGCTGACGGACGCACGGACGGTACTACGTACAACGCTTCGGCGGGGGCGAAGGTTAACCGCCCCCGCGCATCCCGGACCGGCGGTCAGCCGCCGGCGAACCGGGCGACATCGATCACCGCCCGCTCGTGCTCGCCTTCGCCGATCTTCACGCCATCCTCGTTGTAGACCTCGACGTCGAAGGTGTAGCGGCGCCCCTTCACCTCGCGCAGCACCACCCTCGCCGTCACGCGCTTGCCGATTGCCGTCGGCGCCAGGTGCTTGATGTTGACGCGGTAGCCGACCGACTGCTCCCCCGGGCCGACATAACGGCCCATCAGGCGCACGCACGTGCCCTCGATGAGCTGCACCATCGATGGCGTGGAATACATCGATGGGACGCCGGGCCCCAGGTGCGTGATGCCCATCTCGGGCGTCGTCTCGACGGTCATCTCGTCCGAGACCCCTGGGGCGAGCGCAGGATCCATCGCCGCTCCTTTCCTTGCCCCGCCGGCGCAGAGCGTAGCACACGTCCCGTCCCTCGATCCTGCTGCCAAACGGCCCGAACCGTCGCGCCTGAAGGCACCGCGCGCGGTTTTCCCGGCTGGTTGTAAAGCGCCATGCTAGACTCGGGGCGGACGATGGCCCGCATCCGCATCCTCCCGCTCGACGTCGAGATCGAGGCGCATGTCGACGCGACGGTGATGGGCGCGGCGCAGGCGCTCGGCTTCTGGTGGCCGACCACCTGCGGCGGCGAAGGCCGGTGCACCACCTGCGCGTGCGAGGTGCTCGAAGGCATGGCGGCGCTGACGCCGCGCGGGCGCGCCGAAGAACGGAGCCTCGTCGCCGAGCGCGGCCCGCGCGTGCTCGACACGAACGTCCGCCTGGCGTGCCAGGCGCGCGTACGGGACGACGGCGCGGTGGTCACGGTGCGGAAGATCGGCGTCAGGCGGCCGGGCGAGGAGTCCGCGCTGCGCTAGTCCCGCCGCCGACGCGAGGAGACCCGAGGGGAAGCCATGGCATACATCATCACAGAGCCCTGCATCGGCACGAAGGACGCCTCCTGCGTCGACGTCTGCCCGGTCGATTGCATCTATACCCGCGACGAGGACCCGCAGTACTACATCGACCCCGACACCTGCATCGACTGCGCGGCGTGCGAGGCGGTCTGCCCGGTGACGGCGATCTTCTTCGAAGACGACGTGCCGGAGCAATGGCGCCAGTACATCCAGATCAACCGCGACTTCTTCAAGAACGTGCCGGCGTCCGAGCGCACCTTCCGCCCGCGGAGCGAGCGCACGTCCTCCTGAACCCGCCGCTGCTTGCAGCGCGATCCGCGCCCCTGTACACTCGCGGCGGCGGCGATGGGCAGGAGGGCAACCGCACCCGGTGCGCAAGCTGCCGCGTCTCTCCGCCGCCCCTGCCATCGCGATCGCGGTGCTCCTCGCGGTCGGGTACCTCGGCTTCAACACCGCCCGCTATGTCGTGCACAACTACCAGCTCCACCAGGAGGAGGATGGCGTGCGCGCGCAGATCGACCAGCTCGACCGCGACCACGAGCAGCTCGTCGCCGTCCGCGACTATCTGAAGTCGGACGAGTACGTCGAGGACGTCGCCCGCCGCATCCTCGGCCTCGTGCGCCCGGGGGAGACGCTCGTCGTCGTGTCGGGCGCGGCTCCGGCGCCGGGCGCAGCGGCGACCGCCACGCCCGGCGCGCGCGCGACGGCCGGCGCGCCGTGGTGGAAGGAGCTCTTCGGCGACGCGACGCCGGCGCCGACGCCCGGCGCACCGTAGCGCCCCCGGCGGGTTGACGCCGGGCGGCGCGATGCCGACAATCCCGCTGTCCCCGCCCGTCCACGCGTCCGCGGCCGGCTCCGCGTATACCCCATCGAGAGGCTGTGATGCCGCACGTCACGTCCGGCCGCGCCGGATGGCTCGTCGCTGCCGTGCTCGCGCTGTTCGTCATCGCCGCCGTCACCGGGGTCGCGCGCGGCGGGCCGCTCGACCCGCCGGGCACCCCCGGCCCCACGCGGCCGCAGGCCGAGCCGCGCGTGCCGATCGGCCAGGCGCCCTTCGTCATCTCGCAGCCCGGCTCGTATTACCTGACGGGCAACCTGACGGTGAGCGCAGGCTCGGCGATCACGATCGACGCGGAGAACGTGACGCTCGACCTCAACGGCTTCACCATCTCCGGCAGCGGGCTCTTCGGCATCGAAACGTCCTCCGGGACCAAGACGAACATCACCGTGCGCAACGGCTCGGTGGTGGGCTTCAGCAGCGGCATCGTGATGGTCGAGGCGACGCGCTCGACCTTCGAGGACCTGACCGTCACGGGCAGCGCCGACCAGGGTATCCTCGTCGGCGGCGGGTCGATCCTGCGCCGGCTCAACGTCTTCGAGAACGGCGCAGACGGCGTGTTCATCGACGTCAACGGCAACAACTACGGCGCGATCCTGGAGGACTCGGATATCAGCCGGAACGCCAGCAACGGCGTCGCGATCTACGCGGACAACGTGTGGGTCCACGACTGCGTGATCGATGCGAACGCCGGCGCCGGCATCATGGTGAATGGCGGCTACAACAAGATCACCGATAACCGCATCACCCGGAACCTGAACCGCGGCGTCATCCTGTCGGGGAACCCGAGCGACCAGTTCAACGTCGTCGGGCACAACCTCATCGCCGCGAACACCGCCGGCGTCGGGCCGTTCTCAGTCCAGGACATGGGCCTCGGCAACCGCGTCCCGCCCGAGGTCACGGACCCGGCGCTCACCACGTCGAATCCCTGGGCGAACATCGTCTACTGACGTTCAGCCGAGCACGCGCACAGGCTCGAGATACCCGGGCTCGCGCACGTCGACCCCCGCCATCCGGCGCTTCAGCGGCGCCAGGTCGAGCGGCGTGAAGTCGGGCGCGCCGAGCCAGTTGTCGTGATGTCCGAAGATCACGGTCCGCGGCCGCAGCCACTCGACCTCCTGCGCGATGAATTCGGCCATCGACCCCTGAAACGGCTCACCATCGAAGTTCGGGCGCGCGGAGAGCGCGAGCAGCGCGACATCGGCCCGCAGGCCGCGCAGCACGCCGCTCCAGCAGCCGGACGTGTCCTGCCAGAGCAGGCTGCCCTCCGGCGTCTCGATGAGGTAGACGAGCGGCCCGCCGTCGCTGATGCTGCCGGCCGTCGCGCGCACGTGCGCGATGGTCGCGCGCCCCGGGTCGGTGTCGGGCTGCAGCGCCGAGCCCAGCGGGTTGCGCTCCGCCATCTTCGCGCGGCGCTCGTCCTCCGTGAGGCCCAGGTCGCCGCGCCACACGTCGTCGACGTCGTGCGGCGCGCCGCACCAGAGGCACGCGTGCAGCCCCGGGAACACGCGCACCGTCACGCCTTCCGCGAGCCGATGCCGCTCGCCGCCCTGCGCGGAGATGAGCTGGTCGCGCGCGACGCCGCGCTCGCGCATCACCCGGCACGTCTCGTTCGAGCCGATGATCCGCGCGCCGGTGTTCTGCGCGATGACCTCGGCGCCGCCGAGGTGGTCGAAGTGGCTGTGCCCGACGAGCACGAAGTCCGCGCGCTGGACGTCTGCCGTGCGGAGGCCCACCGCCGGCGCGCCCGGCGCCCGGTCGATGTAGGAGTCGAGGAAGACGACCAGGTCGCCGGCGGTGAGCCGGAACGTCGCGCAACCGAGCCACTCGGCCGTCACCCCCATCGCCGCGCCTCCTCGCCTCCGATGTTGTCGCTACCATACGCGCATGGACTCGCTCGCGCAGCAGGTACGCGACTACGTCGCGGCGCACGTGCCAGCGCTCGCCGCTGCGCCGGCGTGCACCCTGGCGGTCTCGGGCGGCGGCGACTCCGTCGCGATGGCGGCGCTCCTCATCGAGGCGGGCGTCATCGACCCGCGGCGCTCGGTGATCGCGCACTTCGACCATCGCCTGCGCGACGACGCCTCGCGCGAAGCCGACCGTCGCGTGGTCGAGGCCGTCTGCCAGCGCGCCGGCCTCGCGCTCGATATTGGCGCATGGGATGCGCCGCATCCGGGCGAGGCGCCGGCGCGCGAAGCGCGCTACCGCTTCCTCGCGGACGCCGCCCGCCGCCATGCGGCCCCGGTCGTCGCGACTGCGCACACGCGCGAGGACCAGGCGGAGACCGTGCTGATGCGCCTGCTCCGCGGCGCCGGCGAGCGCGGGATCGGCGGGATCGCGCCCGAGCGCCCATGGCCATGGCCGGACGGCGGTGCATGCTTGCGGCTCGTGCGCCCGCTGCTCGGGGTGACGCGCGCCGACCTGCGCCGTTTCGCCGCCGAGCGCGGGCTCCGGTGGCACGACGATCCGACGAACGCGGACCCGCGCTACCTGCGCAATCGCGTGCGGGCGCAGCTCTTGCCCGCGCTCGAGGCCGCTCCGCCCGGCATCGCGGCACGGCTCGCGGCGGCCGCGGACGCCGCCCGCACCCGCACCGCCGCTCTGGACGCGGAGGCCGCGGCGCTCGCGCCGGTGCGCGTTGACGCCCGCGCGGTTTCGCTCGACCGCGATGCGGTGCGGCGCCTCCGCCCGGAGCTCGTGCCGTACGCCATCCGGCACGCGGTCGTCGCAGCCGTCGGAGACGCGCGCGACATCGGGCGCGAACGGTACGCCGCCCTCGCCGCCGCGGCCGGCGCGCGCACCGGGTCGGTCTTCGAGCTGCCGGGCGGCCTCGCGCTGACCGTCGAGGCGCACCGGCTGGTCGTCGCGCGTCGCGGGGCGACCCCGCCCGGGATCGACCCCGAGGCGGCGCACCCCCTGCCGTTCTCGGGCGTGCTCGGGGCATGGCGGTTGGAAGTCGCGCCGGACCCGGCGGGGACGCTCGTGCTCCCGGAGGGGGCGTGCGTGCGCGGCCGCCGGCCCGGCGACCGCGTGCGGGCGCGGGCCGGCCATCGCAAGCTGCAGGACGAGTACGTGGACCGCAAGGTCCCGCGCGCCGAGCGCGATTCGGCGCCGGTCATCGCCCTCGGGGGTGAGGTGCTCTGGTCGCCGTTCGTCGCCTGGCCGCGGCACGGCGCGGGGAGGCGTTTCCACGTGCGGGCCGAGCGGGTCGAAGCGCCTCCGCCGGCCGGTGCTGGGGGGACGGGACGCCGGGATGCGAATCTGGAGCGGCTTGACGGCGCTTCGCGGCGATGAGTATAGTGGCGGTGACGGAAGAAAGCGGCGGGCCCTGCGGGGTCCGAGAGGTCCGGCGGCCCGTCAGGCGACGGGTCGTTTCTGTGCCGGGCCGGCGAACAGCAGAGCTGGTCCCCCTTCCGGGCGGACGCGACAGCTAACCTGATTCGGCCTGATTTCCAAGTCAACAGCAGGGTAGTCCGGGCGCCATCTGTCGGTGCGTGTCTCGTTGACACCGCCCGGAGGGGCCGATAGACTCCCTCGCTGTCTGCCCGGCGGCAGACGCGGCACCTTAACAATTGGATAGCGGTAAGAAGCTTGCGGGTGAGGGTTCTCCGTTCGAACCAGGCTCACTTCGGTGAGTGTGAATTGTCGGAGAGTTTGATCCTGGCTCAGGATAAACGCTGGCGGCGTGCCTTATGCATGCAAGTCGTACGCGGGACCGGGCTTCGGCCCGGGACCGAGTGGCGGACGGGTGAGTAACACGTACGTGACCTGTCCGGAAGTGGGGAATAACCAGCCGAAAGGTTGGCTAATACCGCATACGGTCTCCGCTTGGAAGCGGAAGACCAAAGCCGAAAGGCGCTTCCGGAGGGGCGTGCGGCCGATTAGCTAGTTGGTGTGGTAACGGCGCACCAAGGCGATGATCGGTAGCTGGTCTGAGAGGATGGTCAGCCACACTGGGACTGAGACACGGCCCAGACTCCTACGGGAGGCAGCAGCAGGGAATTTTGC
>Ga0070741_10004925_pt1 | contig 30519 bp, 25 predicted proteins | sample Coa_R1_4_FD_66440 | JGI IMG/M metagenome (GOLD analysis project Ga0070741, IMG submission 66440) | Surface soil microbial communities from Centralia Pennsylvania, which are recovering from an underground coalmine fire - Coalmine... | ecosystem: Environmental > Terrestrial > Soil > Unclassified ... | reverse complement strand
GGCAATACGCTTGCTATCCGGCGACCAGGAAAGCCCATTAAAGCCCCACTTATTAGCTGGCGTTGTATAGATTGTCTGACCAGGTGCAGAGGCAGAAGTAGGAGTATCTAGAGCTTTGGGAACATGGGTCGCTTGTACAGTAGGCGTGCCGACTGTGTCCAGATGGCGGCTCAGGTTCACAATCGCGACCAGACTTCCTACCAGCACCGCAGCTACCAGCACCGCCACCAGCACACCCAACCGTCGTGAAAAATTCCCTTCCCTGGAGACCTCGGAAACGTGATTTCTCATATGCAAAGTCCTTTCTTGAGGAGCCTGCAAACTAGGTATTGGCAGGGGTTCCGTTGGCGATTGGGAAAGGTCACGGTTCCTGGGCAACCTGGCTGAGACGCGCTTCCAGGCACGTTCAAGCGAAGCTCTATCCTCTTGCTGTTCGATCCGATAGTACGCCTTGAGATCACCAATGAGAGGCGCTTCCGCCTGAGAAAGCTGCTCTACTTGCTCATCTACACGTTCGGGTAAGAAAAAATCGTGATTGTGTGTCATGAGAGGATTCCTCCCTGATCGTTCTCGTAGATGCTACGCAAGAAGTTGAGTGCGCGCGAGAGCAGGACGCGAACCGTCCCGTCGCGTTTGCCCAGGACAGTGGCAATCTCAGAGCAACGTAAGCCATTGGCAAAACGCAGGCGTAACGCCTCCCGCTGGATAGGCGAGAGCTTTTCCAGGTGAGCATGCAAGTGTGCATACTCCTCACAAAGAACGTTACATACCTGGACCTGTTCCTCCTTTTTTGTCTCTGCAATACTTTGGCGAACGCGTGGGAGTAACAGAGCCATGTCTATATGGTCTTGCATTGATCAATTGATCACTCTTCAAAACGTGATATGATATCTGCCAGGATGTGTACCACTACTCGTGTGAGAAAACGGACAATAATAACTATACAAGATAGTCATGCACTTTCAGTACGCATTGGAGAAACACGTTTTGATGGAACAAACGACAGCAGATGCATTTGGAGATGTTCTCAGGAGCTTTCGCAAACGCAGACGCCTCACGCAAAAAGCGTTAGCCGATCTTCTGGGAGTGCATCGCAATACGATTCACTTTTGGGAAAGCGGAAATTTCTTGCCAGAGAGCAAAACGATGATGTTGGAACTGGCGCGCCACTTAGACCTCAATGAACAGGAAACACGCCTTCTATTGGAGGCCAGCTTGACGAGCCTCGCGCCTTACTGGTACGTTCCATTCCCACGCAATCCGTTCTTCACCGGCCGCGAGGAGATCTTACAGTCTCTGCACCAGCAACTATGCGCCCATCAGACGGTCGCGCTCACGCAATCGTATGCCTTACACGGGTTGGGCGGGATTGGCAAAACCCACCTGAGCATCGAGTATGCCTATCGCCATGCCCTGGAATACACGGCGGTCTTCTGGATTGATGCGGAAAACGTTGAGCGTATCATCGCTAGCTTCCTTGCCATCGCCGAGCGGTTGCAATTGCCTGGAGATCAACATGATCACCAGCAGATCGTGGCTGCCGTGCAACGCTGGCTGCTGATGCACAGCAAGTGGCTCCTAATCTGGGATAACGTGGAAAACCTGGAGCTAGTGCAGCGTTTTCTCCCCGCAGCACGGCAGGGAGCTATCTTGCTGACCACACGTCGCCGTGCTCTGGGCACGCTCGCCCAGGGTCTTGAATTGCCAACGATGACGCCAGAGGAAGGAATACTTTTCTTACTGCGACGTGCCGGATTCCTCTCTGCAGAGGTAGGGGACGTGCCCGCCCATCAGCTTATGCAGCAGATGCCCAGCGCATATGCGGCAGCTCAGAAGTTGGTAGCGGAGATGGATGGTCTTCCCCTGGCCCTCGACCAGGTCGGTGCCTATATCGAGGAGACGCCCTGTCGCCTGGAGGACTATCTGGACCTCTATCAGAGCAGGCGGGCAGCGCTGCTCGACCGGCGCGGAGAGACTGCTGTGGATCATCCTGCGTCGGTGGTTGCAACCTGGTCCCTTTCGTTTGAACAGGTGGAACACACCAATGCCGCAGCAGCTGATGTGCTGAGGCTCTGCGCCTTCCTGCACCCCGACGCCATCCCAGAGGAACTCTTCCTGCAAGGCGGGGATCAATTGGGTGAGAGGCTTGGGCCGGTGGGAGTCGATGTATTTGAGCTCCACGCGGTCTTCAGAACGATTGCAGCCTACTCGCTGCTCAAACGCAACGTGGAGGAACGCACGCTCTCTATCCACCGTCTGGTGCAGGCTGTACTGCAAGACAGCATGAACGAACAGGAGCGAGATTTGTGGCAGCAGCGAGCCATCCAGGCGCTCAATGCAGTCTTTCCTGAAGTCACCTATAAGAGTACCCCCGACGTATGGAAGCAAGCAGAACGCCTGGTGCTCCACGTGCTCGCTCTTGCTCCCTCCCTCTCCGAGCAGTCCGGCTCTCAGGAGACAGCAGCAGTATTACAAAAAGCTGCCAGTTATCTAACCCAGCGTGCTCAATACGGACAAGTAGAGGCGTTATATCAGCAGGCACTGCGTATCCGCAAACAGATCCTGGGACCAGAGCATCCCGATACAGCCAGGACTCTCAACAGTCTGGCAACCCTGTTCTTTAGGCAAGGGAAGTATGAGCAAGCCGAAGCCTGGTATCGCCAGGCGCTGAGCATGCAAGAACAGGCTCTGGGACCGGATCATCCCCAGGTGGGCTCAACCCTTTACGGCCTGGCCTACACACTCTTTGAGCAGGGGAAGTATGAGCATGTCGAAGCGTTATATCAGCGATCACTGCGTATCCGAGAACAGGCCTTAGGACCAGAGCATCCCGAGGTGGCGGGGACGCTCAACAATCTAGCGCTTTTCTACTATGAACAGGGGAAGTATGAGCAGGCTGAACCGCTGTATCAACGCTCTCTTTCGCTACAGGAACAGGTGTTGGGGCCAGAGCATAACCAGGTAGCCTATCCACTGAACAATCTCGCGTTGCTCTACTACGAACAGGGGAAGTATGAGCAGGCACAATCGTACTGTCTGCGAGCTCTCTCCATACTGGAGCAAGCATTGGGACCAGAGCATCTCCGCCTGATTTTCCCACAAAATAATCTGGCGCGCGTCTATGTGAAGCAAAACCGATATGAGGAGGCAGAGCAGTTGTACCAGCGCGCGCTCCATATCCTGGAGCAGGCGGTAGAAGCGGATCATCCCGATGTGGCGGGGACGCTCGACAACCTCGCATACCTCTATATGGAGCAACGCCGATATGAGGAGGCAGAACAGCTGTATCGGCGAGTACTTCACATTTGGGGCAGAGCCTTAGGGTCAGAACACGTCTATCTTGCCTTCCCCCTCGACGGGTTGGCACGCCTCTGTACAGAACAGGGCCGATATGAGGAGGCGAAGCAGTTGTATCAACAATCCCTCTCGATCAGGAAGCAGAAGCAGGAGCCAGATCATCCTTATGTAGCGTTCTCGCTCAATGGCCTGGCTAACCTGTACAGGGAACAGGGCAACTATGAGAAAGCGTTGCCCCTCTACGAGCGCGCCCTCTCAATTCGTGAGCAGCGCCTGGGCCAGGGTCACCCCGAAACGGCGCAAACGCTGCACGACTTTGCCACTTGCTTTCAGATGCAAGGCAAGTTGGACAAAGCTGCATCCCTCTACAAGCGCGCCCTCTCGATCCGTCGAGTGTCCCTGGGAAACACTCATCCCAAAACTATCGCAACGCAGCGGCAGTATGCTCGCCTCAAAGCATTGGCCGAGTAAAATAGTTCCGCTTTATAAGTGACTTGTTAGCAAGTCACTTATAAAGCGGAAACATTCAAACAGCCGTCCTCTATCGGGATAGAGTTGGTGCATCCTTGTGAATCATCTTAAATGCATTAGGGTCGTAGGCACAACACATCTGCCAGTCGCTTCATGCCGATCCGGTCGTAAGGACTCTTCCTTGCTCTCCTCTTGACAGGTACCGTTCCCTCTGGTAATATATTTTCACTATGAAAATATATTACCAGAGGGAACGGTCAGATGACATCAGCGCTCCATCAGGCAGAAAGGAGTTCCATGACAAGCATCCCGTTTCCTGATCGATCCCAGATGACGACAGAACTGCTTCGTTTTATCTTCTTTCTGAGCGACCGAATCGAGCAACAACAATGGAATTTTGAGCAACAGATGAAGGGATGCCATCCAGAGGATGTGCGCGTGCTCTTCCTGTGGATGGAACCGCGCGGGCCAATGATGGTCAAGGAGATCGCTGACGCTCTTAATGATGTGAACCTGAGTACCCTGACCAGGATCTTAGATCGGCTGGAGCAGCATGGCTACATTAAGCGAGTACTCAATCAAGAGGACCGGCGCAGCTTCCGTGTGTTTCTGACAGAGCAGGGTCAGCAAACCATTGAAACCTTCATGCTGGAATGGCAAAGTGTGGCGCAGGGGGTGCTCGATACGCTGACGACAACGGAGCAGCTGGTCTTCATCGACCTGCTCACGAAAGTCCAACAGAACTGGCCCTCCCGCTAGCTCATGGTCGCCCTTTGCGGTCCATGGGCAGGAACTTCCTGGCCTAGCACAAATGTAGCTTTTTTTTGCCCTGAATTTGATTTCATTTTGAAATAATACCAAAATGACATTATTGGAGCAGGGCGATTTTCACGAAAGGAACACGATCATGGCAGAGAAAACGGTAAAGTTGAGCATGTTTGCATTAATTGTCTACAACCTGACAGGCGGGCGCATTCAGATGAACAGCGAGAAGGACCCGGTGGGGATGCTGGAACTCACCACAACTGGGCGCAAGTCCGGCCTCCCACGCAAGGTTTCGCTAGTCTACATCAAAAGCGGTGCTGCCTACGTTGTGGCTGGCTCGAACGCTGGACGAAATCGACATCCCGCGTGGTTTCTCAATCTGCGCAGCCAACCGCACGTGCAGGTGCGCATTAAAAACTGGCAGCGCCACGCAGTCGCAGAAATTGCCGATCCCGAGCAGCGAAAAGCGCTCTGGAAACACCTTGTGGCTGCCTCGCCGATGTTTGCGCGGTATGAGAAGCTGACACAGCGGGAAATCCCTATGGTGCTCTTACGCCCGGAACAGTAATCTGGTTTCTGATCGAGAGAAAAAGGAGATAAACAGATGCAAAGGTTTCTCATCCAAAGAACAGATGAGCTTGTATTGAAGCTCCTTCTCCCTGTGCTGATCTTGCTCTACCGTGTGACAGGTGGGCGTATTGGTAGCTCAATAAATGGGACAGCCGTCCTCTTGCTCACCACAACTGGTCGGAGAACGGGAAAACAACGAACCGTGCCGGTGAGTTACATCAAGGACACTTCCTCGTATGTGATTGCGGCAACAAATGGGGGGAGGGATTCCTCCCCTAGTTGGTTTCTCAATGTCCGTGTTCAGCCGCAGGTGACACTTCAGGTGAAGAATCAGATGGTGAAAGCAGTAGCAGAAGTAGCAGGGCCAGAGCAAAGACAGCAGCTTTGGGCACGCTTCGTACAAGATGCCCCACACATCTATGAGGGACTTCAGGCCCGTACCAGTCGAGCATTTCCTCTCGTGATCTTCTCTCCCCTGGACGGCTGAGTTCGGGGAAGAGAGACGAGATGGAGATCGTCTCTTCAGAAGCGGAAGCGGTGATGTATGAAAAGCACCACATTGCTGAACACAAGGAGAGGCGCTCTGCGGGACCAGCCCCCGCGGAGCGCCTCTCCTTGTGTTCAGCTGGACCTCAGCAGCCACTCATTTCCTTACTTACCCGTGTGTTACCTCTTGTCCAGGAGTCCAGCTCAGGTTGGGTTTACGGGCAGCAAGGGCCTGATCAAGTCTGCCAATGACGGTGGTATGCGGAGCCGTCTGCACAATTTCGGGGTTGGTGCGCGCCTCTTCGGCGATCTGGTGCATGACACTGACAAAGTAATCCAGCGTTTCGCGTGTCTCCGTCTCGGTTGGTTCGATCATCAGAGCTTCATGCACGATCAACGGAAAGTAGGTCGTGGGCGCATACATGCCGAAGTCGAGCAAGCGCTTGGCGATGTCCAGAGCGGTGACGCCGTACTTTTCCTTCTGGGGTTCAGCAGTGACGACGAACTCGTGCTGGCAGGTCTGCGGATAGGCAATCTCGTAGTCGGACGACAACTCATGCTTGAGATAGTTGGCGTTGAGAATGGCGCTCTCCGAGACGTGGCGCAGACCATCGGGGCCATGTGTGCGAATGTAGGTGTAGGCGCGAACGAGCACGCCGAAGTTGCCCACGTTGGCGCGCACTTTGCCGATGGATTGCGGACCCGCATCTTCCCAATAATATCCTTGCTCGCTCTTCGCAGGCAAAGGACCGGGCAAGAAGGGCACCAGATGCTCTTTAACGCCTATCGGACCCGCGCCAGGACCGCCACCACCATGCGGCGTGCTGCATGTCTTGTGCAGGTTGAAATGCACCACGTCAAAGCCCATATCGCCTGGACGCGTGATACCCAGAACGGCGTTGGCATTGGCTCCATCATAGTAGAGCTGTCCCCCTACCTCGTGGATGCGGCGCGCTACTTCCGCCACATTGGCATCGAAAAGACCCAGCGTGTTGGGATTCGTCAGCATGATCGCGGCAACATTCGAGGCATGGGCATCCAGAACCGTCTTGAGGTGATCCATATCAATGCCGCCTGTAGCCGGATCGGTCTTGATCTCGACGGCCTTATAATCGGCCAGCGTAGCGCTGGCCGGGTTGGTACCGTGCGCGTTATCAGGGATGAGCACGAGGTTGCGATGTCCCTCGCCCCGGCTCTGGTGATAAGCTTTGATCAGCATCAGGCCGGTCAATTCGCCGTGTGCTCCTGCGGAAGGTTGCAGCGTGACACGTGTCATGCCAGCGATTTCGGCGAGATAGCGCTCCAATTCGTAGATCAGTTGAATGGCACCCTGCGCCGTGCTGGCAGGCTGCAAGGGATGGATATGCGCGAAGCCGGGCAGCGCTGCCATATCTTCGTTCAGCTTGGGATTATACTTCATGGTGCAAGAGCCAAGCGGGTAAAAACCTGTATCGACGCCAAAGTTACGCTGCGACAGATGCGTATAGTGGCGCACGACCTCGATCTCGCTGACCTCTGGCAGAGGAGCAGGTTCTTCGCGCAAGAGGTCCGAGGGGATCATGCTCTCCAGCGACTCCGTAGGCACATCCATGCTCGGCATAGTAGCGGCTCGACGCCCCGGCGCGCCCTTCTCAAAAATTAACGATTCAACAGTCATGCCTGCACCTCCTTTAACACACTTACCAGGTAATCAATATCTTCTTTTGTGCGCGTCTCGGTCACACAGAAGAGCATACAATTATCCATACCCGGATAGCTCTGGCCCAATGGATAGCCACCAATGATATCTGCCTGCTCAAAGCGCTGCTGCAGCTTGTTGAGAGGGACCGGCAACTTGATCACAAATTCGTCGAAGAAAGGGCTGCTGAAGGCGGCCTCGAAGCCGGGGATGGCTGTAATCTGACGGAAGGCATAATGGGCTTTCTGGAGACAGAGTTCGCCCAGTTCTCGGAACCCTTGCTTACCGAGAACAGCGAGAAAGATAGTGGCACCTACAGCCAACAGAGACTGATTCGTACAGATATTCGATGTGGCACGTTCGCGACGAATATGCTGCTCGCGCGTCTGCAATGTCAGAACATAGCCTGTCTGTTTCTTGCCGCCTTCCTCAATCGTCTGACCAACGAGGCGACCAGGCATAAGGCGCATAAATTTTTGCTTTGCCGCCATAAAGCCCAGCGCCGGCGCTCCAAAGCTCATCGTATTGCCAAAGCTCATCATCTCGCCTACCGCGATATCAGCTCCATAGGTCCCTGGAGGTGCAAGGATGCCGAGCGAAGCAGGCTCAGTAATCGCCGTGACGAAGAGCGTCTTGCCCCTGTGCGCAATCGGTTCTATTGCGCGCACATCTTCGACACACCCAAAGAAGTTCGGCTGCTGGATCACCACCGCTGCCGTGCTTGAGCCAACCACTCCATCCAGGGCTTCAAGAGAGGTCACGCCGTTTTGTACCGGTACCTCTTTGATGCTGAAACCCCGCGCGAATGCATAGGTATGCAGTACCTGGCGGTATTGCGGATCAACGCCCATCGATACGACGATCTCGCCGCGTCCGCCAGGGCCAAGGGCCATCAGTACCGCTTCTACGAGCGCGGTCGAGCCATCATAAAGCGAGGCATTGGCGATATCCAGTCCCGTCACCTGACAGACCATCGTCTGGAATTCGTAAATGGCCTGCAACATCCCCTGGCTCACCTCTGGCTGGTAGGGCGTATAGGAGGTCACAAACTCTGAGCGGCGCTGGAGGTGCGGCACAACACTCGGAATGGCGCGATCATAGGTGCCTGCACCCAGGAAAGAAACAGTAGTATCCAGATTCTTATTTTTCGCTGCCATGCGACTCAGCAGGCGCTTGAGATCCGGCTCAGGAAGCGCTGGCGGAAGATCGAGAGGACGACGCAGCCGCACGTCTTCTGGCACAGGTTCCAGCAGGTCTTCTATCGATGAAAGGCCCAGGCTCTCCAGCATCGCCTGCTGCTCTTCATCCGTATTTGGCACATAGCTCATAACAGTGAACACTCTCCCTATGGATAATTCCTTGCATGCATATAAATGTGAAGGCTCATATACATGCAATTGGATACAAATTAGTACATATCGATACCATAATTGTGCCCCCCGAAAAAATCTTCCTGGATGCTGATGTGCGGAGGGAGCTATGAAAAAGTAGCACGATTCTTCATTATCCGCATCCTTGGGGGAATGGTAAACTCAGCCGCTCTACCGAGGAAGCCAGCACCTAAAGAAAAGAACCGGATCATGCTACATTGGTTCTTACATGGCTGCTTCTATTATATCGCATCAGTATACTCTTTATCCAAATCATGAGAGAGACAGGATGACTGCATTCACAAGAAAAGAACTTCACACGGCAACAACTGCCCTCGGGCAGTTGTTGCCGTGTGAAGTTCTTTTCTTGTGAATGCAGTCATCTACCCTGAAGGTATTGCACGTAGCTGTCGGCCTCCATGAGACCGTTGAGTTCGTTGGGGTTAGAGAGCTTGACGGTGAGCATCCACCCCTGACCATAGGGGTCATCGTTGATGAGTTCGGGATGATCCTTCAAAGCCTCGTTCACCTGGACAATCTCGCCACTGACGGGAGAAATAAGCTCCGATGTCGCTTTGACCGATTCGATATCGCCAAATTTCGTGTCGTGCGCGACGCCTTCTGAGGCATCCCAGGGCAACTCTACATAAACGACATCGCCGAGTTGATCCTGGGCATAGTCGGTGATACCGATCACGGCTTGATCGCCTTCAACACGAACCCACTCGTCCGACTTGCTATATTTCAGGTTAGCAGGATGATTCAGGCTAGCCATACTGTGATTTTCTCCTTTTTCAGGATTATTTAGTTGCTCGCTCCCAATCACCCGCAAGGGGTGGCGCTACGCGATCCGCGCTAGCGCGGATCGCGTAGCGCCACCCCTTGCGGGTGATTGGGAGCGAGCAATTACACCTAAAAATTATATACTCCCCTATGTGCGCTTGTAAAAGGGTAGCGCCACAATCTGGGCTGCTACGCGTTTGCCGCGAATGTCGATCTGTACCTGACGGCCAACAGTAGCATATGCTGCTTCGACATAGCCCATACCGATGTTTTTGTGCACGCTTGGACCGGGTGCACCACTGGTCAGATTGCCAATCGACTGATCATTCTCAGGATCAGGCTCAAGATTATAAATGGCGTAACCACCCCGAGGCACACCACGTTCCAGCAGTTCTACGCCAATCAATAGGCGTTTGGGTCCCTGCTGCTTGACCTGAAGCAGAGCATCGCGTCCAATAAAGTTACCCTTATTGAGCCTGACTGTCCAGCCCAGGCGCGCCTCCAGGGGATTGGTGTTTTCATCAAGTTCGTGCTCGTACAGGCAATAGCCAGCTTCCAGGCGCAGCGTATCGCGTGCTCCCAGACCAGCCGGGAGCACGCCTTGTGGCTTGCCCGCCGCCAGCAAGTCGTTCCAGAGCTTGACGACATCTACAGGGGCACAGTAGAGTTCAAAGCCATCCTCCCCGGTGTAACCCGTGCGCGAAATAATACAATTCACGCCATCTACGACACCCGGCAGACAGTGATAGTAACGAATACTCTTGAGATCAACCTCCGTAAGCGGTTGCAGAATCTCCTGCGCCAGCGGTCCCTGAAGGGCGAGCAGCGCTGTAGTATCCGATTGATCCGTGATCGTAACGCCCTGGAAGTGTCTGGCCTGACCCTGCACCCACTCCAGGTCCTTGCTAATGTTGCCTGCATTCACCACCAGCATATAGTGATTTTCTGCCAGATGATAGATCAGTAGATCATCAATTGTGTTGCCATTGGGCAAGCACAATTGCGTGTAGAGAGCCTGGTGGAGAGCGAGGCGCGAGACATCATTGGGCACAAGATATTGCAGGAAAGCAAGGGAGTCCGGCCCTTCAACTTTAAATTCACCCATATGGCTGACATCAAAGAGACCGGCACGCGTGCGTACCGCCCGGTGTTCCTCCAAAATACCGCTATATTGTACAGGCATCTCCCAGCCGCTAAACTCTACCAGACGTGCACCGAGCGCTCGGTGCTGCTCATAGAGTGGGGTACGTTTGAGCTGGGCGGCTGCACCACCTTGTGTTGTCATATCAGCACTCCAGATACGCATAATGAGGGTTCGGCCCACGAGGGACCTTTGACACAAATAGATGTTGCTGTCACTATATCAGATTTTATAAGAAGCGTCGAGTGAGTGCTAAGCAAAGGGCGTTGCATCCTCACGACGATCTTCCGTCTGCCACACCTGGCGAAGCGGAGGAAGTTCTCTCCTCCTGTGAGATATAGAGCTTTTCCTCTGTTTTACCGTCTGCTTGATGATCTAATTTTGGTCACTAAGCAAAATGATTTGGTTGAAATAGAAAATTTTCTGTTGACAAAGAAAATTTTCTATGGTATATCAATTATAGATTTGCAAGCGCTTGCAGAACAAAATGCTTATCATCTGGGGCAAATGATGATCAAGAACCAGAGGGTGAGCGAGGGTGACTTGGACGGACGCTTCCAGCAGGAAAGAGTCTGGCCGCACGTTCGTCGAATTATCGTAGAAGGAGTTTTCACTGATCGAGAAGGATTTCGATTAGCATTGTAGCTTATGATGTAAGGAGAAGCTGATGAATAGGCAAGGAGGCATCCATCTTTTGGCTGTCCGCAGAGCGACGCTGGTGTTGTGCGCGCTCGCAATTGTCGCAACCTCCCTGTTTTTGTACTCCATTTCCCCGGTACGCGCGGCTTCGTATTGCCAGGTGACTTACACCGTGACCAATCAGTGGTCTGGCGGCTTCGGAGCTAACGTTGTCGTTCAGAACACTGGCACCTCACCCTGGTCGAACTGGACCCTGACCTGGACGTTCCCGGCCAGCGGTCAGACGATCACCCAGGGATGGAATGGCACGTTTTCACAATCCGGTCAGAATGTGACGGTGACGAATGCAAGCTACAATGGTAACGTTGCGGCCAATACATCCGTGAACCCCGGTTTTAACGGCGCCTGGACATCGAGCAATCCCGTGCCGACCAGCTTTAGTGTGAATGGGAATGTCTGTGGGGCCTCTGTGACACCGAGTCCCACCCCGGTAGGCTCGACTCCCACCCCGGTAGGCTCGACGCCGACTCCTACCCCGGTAGGCAACTGCAACGGCAACCCCGTCACCATCTCCTCGAACCAAACTGGCACCAATAACGGCAACTACTACTCGTTCTGGACGGCGGGGAGTGGATCGGTCTCCATGACCATGCGCCCGTGTGGCAATTACAGTATTCAATGGTCCGGCGTGGGGGACTTTGTTGCCGGGAAAGGCTGGTTCCCCGGCTCATCTCACACCGTGATGTACTCGGGCAGTTTCAACCCGTCCGGCGGCGCCGCCTATCTGGCGCTCTACGGGTGGACGACGAGCCCACTCGTAGAGTACTACATCCTCGACAACTGGAGCGGTTTTAACCCCGGTTCCTCGGCGACCTTCAAGGGCACCGTGACCAGCGACGGCAGTACGTACAACCTCTACGAGGATACGCGGGTCAACCAGCCCTCCATTATCGGCACCGCAACCTTCAACCAGTACTGGGCCATCCGGCAATCGACGAGGACGGGCGGGACCATCACAACCAGCAACTTTTTCAACGCCTGGGCCAGTCATGGCATGAACCTCGGCTCGTTCAACTACCAGATCCTGGCAACAGAGTCGTTCAACGGTGGCAGTGGAAGTTCCAACATCACCGTCTCAGGCTAAACGAGGGCGGCACCGGCAATAGCATAGTGACGACCTCCAGCACCGTCTGCATCAACCTCGACAATTCAGACTGACTGATGTGCGTCGAGAGGTGTGAGAGCAAAGTACGCCAGAGCTGCATTGGGCATGACCGCCAACGTCCTACCCAATGCAGTCTGGCGTACTTTTTGGTCGTCCGCTTGCTACAAAGGGTCATGTGCCTTCGGCACACCACCACGAATGAAAGTCATCCATTCGGGACTTTCAGAGGAAAACATAACGAACGCAGCTAAGCGACCACGAAGGTTGCAGAGTACACAATATCCGTCGCACTACTGCCCATCCCTAACTCGTGGGTTGGATCTGGAGCACCCTTCGAGAAGGTAAATACAAAGCGATACTGCCCCCGCGCCCAGGTTGATCCGCGTGCGAACGTGCCGGATTGTGGCGATAAAGATTGTACAGTCGAGGACCCGGCTGCCAGCGTGACCATCCTCGTCGCAATGCCCTCGCGACACAGACCCTGCATCTGCCAGCTACCTTTCGCATCCTGCATCTGAAGCAGTACCATCGTGCAGCCCGATTGATGATCTGTCGTCGTAATAGGCGTTGCAAAGCCATTCTGGATCGTAACAGTGATTGTCTCATACGGAGCATAGCTGGACTTGTTCAACAGAAGCCTGACGGCACCGGTGGATGGCGTGGTCTGTACTCCGGTGGGAACAGGCTTGCTAGTTGGCGTAGCAACTGCGTTTGAAGCGCCGGTCGTGGTCGGCGTAGCAACCGCATTTGAAGCACTGGTCGCAGCAGGCGTAGGAGTAGAGGCAGCGGTCGATGTACTGGTTGAGGAAACAGAATTAGATGGCTCAGTTGTGGCCGTACCATGATTTGCGTTGCCCGAACTGGTTGGCTGTGACGCACCACACCCAATCACGAGGAAGGCACTCACAAATATGCACGCGAAAACTAAAAATATACTATTACGCTGTCGCATTGCTAACAAGCTTCCCCTCCTTCAGAAAGAAATTTATGGCACCTAAAGCATAGACGTTACATAATATGGGGAAGTTCCAAATAAAGCTATCAATCAGAGAAGAGTCCAGACAAAAATTTTCCAGCTCCATCTGCTCTGTGAGCAGATGGAGCTGGAAAATTTTTGTCTGGATTTGTCTAAGTCTAAACACTATCAGCCAGAGACATGGCCGACAAATGTGCCCCAGTTAGCGAGCAAGGTGCGTGCGGGAGTACTGGGAATGTACTCATTCGCTATCCAGATGCTCCCATCGGGCGAGACTACTGCTGCTGAATAGTCGCCCCAGCGAGCAGCATCAGTATTGGCGAAAGGCGCATAGCCCGAGAAGCCGTCTTCGGGTGCCGTGCCTGCTCCGCCGACATGTACACCTCCGACGAGACCACGACCATTGACGCGGATATACGCCGCGCTTGGATAGTAATCAGGGCCAACAAGCGTGAAGCAAATGACCCCCTGACCAAACGCATTCACCGCGACGGATGGGAAGATGACATTCTCATTATTGACAGCAACATAGCCCTGGGTGTCAATACGAGCATTCAGGTCACCACCATTCGACCAGAATGGGTGTACCTTAAAGTATGCAATACCTGTGCGTGACCCATCACCGATAAGCGTGTTCACGCCCGACCACAGGCTATCGCCTGAGAAGATGACCTGATTCATGCGATCATCATTGGTATCCACATGCTCCACTGGGTTGGCAGTGGGCGAGGTGCACGGGTTAGCAGCAGTACCGCAACCCGGCGGATACTGACCAGCTGCAATGAGATCACGCAGCGGCGTTGGACCAGACTTTTGCGCCGCGGGATTGGGTTGCCCATACGTCTCGCTGCCAATCACCTTGAGGTGCAGCGCGATATCGGGCGTGGGAGAGTTCGAGTCGAGCGCGCGCGTATTCGTCAGTGCCCAGACGCCGATACGGTTATCCAGGACCTGATAGGGCGGATTGCCGAACTGGAGTGCGCTCAAGAAGTACTCGACTCCACTCTGGCGCACCTGGTTCACCACATCCTCAATGCCAAAATCGACTGGAGCACGATTAGCCGGTTGTATCGAATACGAGATACCCCCAAAGGGAGCCATATAATCTGCTGCATTGATATGTGCGAATGTAACGGCACCACCAGAACTATGTGTTGCAGCCGCAATCAAGTTCCTCTTGGCAACCGCGTACACCTGTGCGCCGTTGAAGCCAGAACCGTTGGTGGAGAATTCGTTCGTCGTCACATAGAAACCGTAGACATCGGAGCCGATTAAGGGCTGATCACCAAAACAGGGACAATTGGCGTGTACTGGAGTCCCATTCGTACCGTCATCGGTCGTATCAAAATTGAAGACAGTCCAACCCTTTGTGGGATCATCGGTCTTCGAGACGGCAACATAGGTATGAGAAGGGCCAGTATTTGCACCGGTTGAGGGATTACGATCCTCTTCCAGTACCGTGAAGAACCAGTGATTGGTTTGCCAATCATAGATACATTTAGGATCGCTAATAAAGGGTCCATAGGTGATCGTCGTGCGATTTATCTCTGGAGCCAGGCCAAGAAACTGGCTGTTCGGCGTGATCGCAGTCAACAACTTACCACTGGTATTATAGACGGCAATGGCATTGTTCACGCTCTCAACCACAAAGTTACGATTGGCACACAGTCCCTGGTCGGGAGGCTCCAGACTGAACTGTGTATTCGTGTAAGTACCGGTACCGGCATTACGCTGATCAGCATGCGAAATACCATTGAAGCCTGAGAAGCCTGTGTTCGTCGTCGTTACATTGATACCCGCCGGATTTGGAGTGTTCGTAGGTGGAGGTGGCAGACCAGGACCTGTAGAACCACCAGACGAAGTAGCAACCTTTGGACTGGTCTCAGTAACCAATTCCACCTGTAATCCTTGCTCGCTGACAGCAGCGAAGGGCTTTACACTCGGAGCGGCAAGAGAGGTGTCACCTACGGTTTTTACACTGCCATACGCCGTCGGCTCCCCATGAGCTGCCGCATACGCAGTTTTACCTGTCGCAAAAAAACTTAGAGTGACTGAAAAAATAAGCAAAAAACTGGCACCCGCGACTAAGAGCCGCTTACGTTTTAACATGCCCGTTATTCCCCCTAGAGGCCGGAAATATTGTGGAGAATCTTCCTATGAAAGCGCTTGGTTGAGTTTAGCATTAATCCTTGTGGATAGTACTGCCTGGCAAGCAGTATCGAGCGACAATAACATCCCTCCAGGAAATATTGCCTCCCGTTTTTGTGCTTTTCAATCATTCTGCGCTGATAAGGCAAATATTGCTCCACAGAATAAATAAGCATAGTATAGTTATATACTATGCTCTGCCTTTTTTCATCGGAATCTGGTACGAATCTGGTTAAGATTCCATTAAGAAATGGCACTATTTTTCAGGCACTCGTAAGCGTTTCTCAACCATAGGGAGTGTGGGAATACCCTGAATGCCTGGTTGCTCAACCGAAAACGAGGCGACACAATTGGCGAAATCTGCAGCCCGCTCAGGATCGCCATGACGATGTAAGTGAACTAGAAAGGCTGCCGCGAACACATCGCCTGCCCCTGTCGGGTCCACCTCTTGGGCAGGATAGGCCGCAAAACGTTGTGTGACGCCGCGCCGGAAAAGTGTGGCTCCATGTCGCCCATCAGTAGCCACCAGCAGCGGAACGTGCATGCTCCAACGTCGCAGAATGGCATCGGCATCGGCGCGGTTACCATCTGCGAAGGGTAATAGATCGTCATGACTGAGGATCAGCACATCGAGGAAGGGTAGCACCCGCTCCGCCTCCAGCCAGGGAGTAGGCCAGACACGCCCATTGGCGTCCCAACGGCGCAACCATCCCTGCGGGGTTGCGGCAATAATCGTACCGGGATGGCGCGGGAACAGCGTGACAAATTCGGGGGAGAGCTCCTGAGCAAGCGGGCCAAGCAGGATAATAGGAGCCTGGTGCCAGGCTTCCGGCACATCCGTTACCTGAAGAGGCTCGGCTCTGGCATGCAAATATTGCGTGCGGAAGCCCTCTTGATAATAGTTGGCAAACGTGGTCGTCTGCAACGAGGGATGAGCCTGCAAAGCAATGCCGTTGAGATAGGAAGGCAAATCATGCACGAGTTGAGCGTCCGCACAAGTCACCACGCCCGCCGCTAATCCCAAATGATAGGCGGTGAGGGCGGCAAACGTCACAGTACCGCCGAGCGAAAAAGAGCCATCAGCGTGTACATCTTTTGTAACATGTCCTATAGTGAGGAATTCAGGCACCGGGAGCATAGGCGATGGACTCCTTTTTCATAGTAGCTGCGCTTCTTCGTACCTTCTTATTCAGCCACAAACGCCGCTATCGCGTCTAGCTGCCGCTTATGTGGCTGCAAGGTAGTGCCTGCGGCGCTCTCACAGAAAAACCATTTCACAAAATCGGGCTTCGCCCGATTTTGTGAAATGGTTTTTCTGTGAGAGCGCCGCAGGCGCGAAGAAGTGCATCCTGTTTCCGCATAAGAATAATGGAAGACGCCGCAAATAACGTTAGCGTCCAGGACGTTTCAATGAAATCACCACACGACGTTCGTCACCTTCGCCGATGCTTTCGGTGCTGATATCTTTACTATCGGATAAGGCTATGTGCACGATACGTCGTTCGTGGGGAGGCATAGCCTCCAGCGCAATCGAACGACGATAGTTGCGCACCTGCTGAGCTACGCGCAAGGCCAGCGAACGCAGGTTCTCTTCACGGCGCTCGCGATAGTTCTCCGCATCGACAACGATACGCATACGATGCCGCGTGCGATGAGCCACGATGAGATTCACCAGGAGTTGCAGCGCGGCCAGCGTCTCGCCACGACGACCAATCAGCAATCCCAGGTTCTCATTGATGCCCTGAATATTGAGGGTCAAAGGGCTGGTAGAGCGTACTTGCACAGAGGCATGAATGTTCATGTAGCGTAAAACATGCTGGAGCACATCAACGGTGATCTCAACATCCTCGCGCGAAGGCGTCTCAACCTCTTGCATCTCTCCACTGGCCGCCCGGATATCTGCCTGCTCTTGCTCACGCTCAATAGCAGGTGCTAACGAAGATATCAGATCGGTAGAGCCAATGAAAGGTGCAGGTTCCTCCTCCTCTTCCTCCTCAAATTCCTCATCTTCATCGATAAATTCTTCTTCGTCCTCGGTGTACAGGTCCTCTTCGTCCTCGGGAAGAGGGACATCTATCTCGCCAGGGCCAAGAATAGCATCGGCCATTTCAGGGGTGATGACAGCGCCCGTACTGCCAGGACGCGGCGTGATACGCACACGTGCCTCCCGACCGCCCAGGCCAAAAGTGCCACGGCTGGGTTCTTGTAGAACGGTCACTTCTACTTCGTCACGGCGTTTTCCCAGGCGAGCCAATGCCTGGGAGACAGCCTCTTCAACACTTTTGCCACTAGCCTCTATGCTTTCCACTGTTTCCTTGCCTCCCTGTTAAAACTGTCGTTCAGATCGCGCCCATGTGGGAAATGAGAGAGGGCGCAGTCAACACGCAATCGGCGCGTAATATAACATTACCGTCTTGATTTCTGCGCACTTCCGCGACGGCGAGCAGACGCGCTGCTACCACGCTGACGCCTCGGGAGTTGAGAGGAGCGATTGCCATTTGATCGTGGCGCTGTACGCATTTTGCTTGCAATGGAACCCTCTCCCTCGCTCTCACCGTCTTCACCCGCAGATTCACCTGCCTGCTGTGCGATTTCGCGTTCCCGTCGACGATCACCAGTGTACGTATTGCCCGTCGTACCTTCAACTGTCTTCTTGGAATTTGAAGGTGCAGTTTTTCCTTTACCAATTTGCATACTTGCAGGGAGCAGAGATCCCCAGCCAGTCACAAAGAACTGCTGTATCACCTGGAAAACGGATGAAACCGTCCAGTACAGCGCCAGCCCGGCAGGGAAGGTCCAGCCGAAAAATACCGTGATCAACGGCATAATATATTGCATCGACTTCATCGACTGGGCAGTGGGGTCGGTACTCGCTTGCGTGCCTGGTGCTGTCTTGGGCTGCGACATGCGTAATTGGATAAACGTTGCCAGACCAGCCAGAATAGGCAGGACGTGTGTCGGATCGGGGTTGCTCAGCGGGAAGTGCCAGCTTGCACTGAGAAAGGTAAACCAGTTGAAGTCAATATTCGGGAATTTAGTGTAGTGCGGAATGAAAGGATAGAGATGCTGATTAATGTCGTTAACGTTGTGGGTAGTACTTCTTACCACGGTGCTCAGGGCATAAAACAACCCATAGAGCACGGGTAACTGGATCAGCATCGGGAGACAGCCGGCCAGTGGGTTGATGCCATATTCTTTATACAGAGCCTGCATGGCTCGCGCCTGCGCCTGCTGGTCCTTCGCATACTTCTTGCGAAGCTCCGCCATTTGTGGTTGCAGCGCCTGATTAGCCTTCATAGATTTAAGCTGCTGCAAGGTCACAGGCACCAATACGAGCCTGATAATCAGCGTCAAAACCACGATGGACAGGGCAAAATCATTAAAAAGGTGATCGAGCAGCACGAGCACATTTAAAATGGGAAATGTAAAAATGAGATTGAATAAATTACCTATCTCACCCACGAGAACTCTCCTGCCTTCCTTGATCTAGCATCCCCCAATGTTCTGGGACTGGATCATAGAGGTCACCGTGATAGAAAGGATGACAACGCCCGATGCGTTTAATCGTCAACCAGCCTCCACGGAAGAAACCAAAACGTTGAATTGCCTCATATCCATACTGCGAACATGAGGGCATAAACCGACACGATGAGGGCAGGACCACCGACAGCGTGCGCTGATATAATCGAATTAATGCCAGTGCAATATATTTCACGGTCGTAACCTTTGCGTGTTCTCAATTACTCGTCTCCACAGGACGCGTGGAAGAAAGCAATTGCGCTCGACGTAATAATATAGACACTTCCCGAGTCAGAACAGGAAGACTCACACCTATGATCTGGTTTCTAGCACTAAACACTATATCCCAGCCAGGGCAAATATCGGATAAAACAGGCCGCAGCGCTTCACTCAATAACCTTTTGATATAATTACGTTCAGCAGCACGCTTCGAGATACGTTTGCTGACTACAAAGCCAATACGTGGCGAAGCCTGATCATTCGGTGCCCACGCGAGGATAAGCAGCCGGGAAACAATGCTACGTCCCTGCTGCCTCACTCGCTGGAAATCACTACTTTTACGTAAGCGTAACGCACGGTTGAGTGCCACAATGTAAACTAAGTACTATAATAAACTAACTATCAAATTAAATGGTCAGGCTCCAGCGCCCTTTGGCGCGACGAGCCTTGAGCACACGACGCCCATTGCGGGTTGACATGCGCTTCATAAAACCATGTTCGCGTTTGCGCGGTATGCGCTTAGGTTGCCAGGTACGTTTCATGAGACCTTGCTCATCCTCCACTCAGAATTATCCCGTAGATTATAACGGGTATCATTCCTACTGTCAATTGTAGGACCAGAGTTGGTTATGCGTCAAGCAACACATGAGTCAAGCAGAAATTTTCTCAAAGACAACTTCTTTTCAAACCTGCCTGAGGCAGGTTTGAAAAGAAGTTGTCTTTGAGAAAATTTCTGCTTGACCCACGACTGATTACGCAATTAAGGTGTTTTGAAGCGCAGAAGCACGCGCCCAAGCCGAATCTCGTCGTTATCGTTCAGCGGAGTCGGCGTTTTGCCAGCGAGGCGCTGGCGATTGAGGAACGTAAAGTTCGTGCTGTTCTCATCCTCCAGCATATACTGACCGTTCTCAACAAAGATGCGCGCGTGCATACGCGAGACGCCACCCTCCTCACCGCCATGCGGGGTCAGGTCCACGTCAGGATAAATGTTGCTCACGGCATCCTCACGTCCGATAACTATAACGTCTTTGCCGCTCAGGTCAAATTCCTGGTTATCGGCTTCGACAATGAGGCGGGCCTGTAATGCCGCTGGTGCCGCAACTGCTGCCACTGGTGCCGCAGAAGAGACCGCCGGGGCAGGCGTTGGCGCCACTGGCGCAGGAGCTGCCGAGGTATCCACCGGGGCAGGCGCGCCCAACAGGCTCACACCGCAGTTCGAGCAAAATGCTTCACCAGCCGGATTGGTAGCACCGCACGAGGGGCATATCTGAGTGCCCGCTGGCGCTGCCTCTGGTGCGGCCGCTGCCGCTGGCTGTGGCGCCTGTGCTGTAGCGACGGGAGCCGCTCCGGCCAGCGGCTCTCCGCATTCATCGCAAAATGCGGACCCGTCCGGGTTTTCGTGTCCCAAAGAACATCGTACTGACATAAGAATCTATCCTTCCTCTATCCTATCTGGTTTCTTCCTAGGGTAACAAATCATCCAGGCGCTGGGTAAGTTTGCGCGTTTTGTTCCCTATTGATTTAACCTGCTCTTGCGAAATTTGCTGACCCTGGTTGATCTGCTCGATAGCAACCTGTGTCTCTTCGTCAAGCACGCGGGTCACGTTAGGTGCCAATCGGGTCGTTACCTTGCCGGTGCGCTTGTACTCATCGAGGAAGCGCGTTACCAGGCGGCTGGCATTGGACTTTTCAGCAAAATTCATGACTACGGCGTTCACCTGTGCGGTCTGGCTGGCGTCGCTGCTGAAGGTGACTTTGATATCTTCGCGTATTCTCTCGCCAACAAGTCCGGCCACAGGAACGTCATAGGTCAGTTCAGCCTGGGCAATACGGAAAAGACCAGCCGGGCGCGGATCGAGCATCAATTCGATCAGCACGGACTGTGGCGTATCTTTCTCCAGGTCGCCGAGCGAAATCACTACCTGCCGATCAGAGAGCGCGTTGGGCTCGACATCGCGAATGATCGGCAGCACTTTGACGGCCTTTCTGGGCGAGACACCGGTCGGCAGGCGCAGCGTTAACACGGCATTGCGCACCGCCACCGCCACCGCGCTTTGCACTTGCTGCTCGAAGATGCTCATGGCATCCGCAGGAGAGCGAATAAACTCGGCAGGCATACCACCGCTGAGTTGCCCAACATCGTCCAGCAGATTCTCATCCCAGTCTGCACCGATGCCAAGCGGGTAAATCGAGATGCCAGCTGCCGCCGCATCTCTGGCAAGTTGGCGACAGCGATCAGTATCACCATAGGTGACGCCATCGGTCAACAGGATCATGCGATTGACGGCATTGGGAATATTCCAACGCCGCAGCTCGCCCAGACCTTGAATCATGCCCAGCGACATGGTTGTACCACCGGCATCCTGGATGCGGTCAATTGCGGCCTTCATACCAATCGGATCATTGGCGGGCATCGATGGGATAATTACCTGCGCTGTATCATCGAAGATGACCACCGAGATATAATCGCTTGGCTGGAGTTGGTCAATGACCATTTTGACCGCTTCCTTGACATTTCTCAGCTTGGCACCTTTCATCGAGCCAGAATGGTCGATCACCAGTGCAAAGTTCAATGGCATACGCACCTGTGCCATCAACTCAGTTGGTTTCGCTTCTAATAAAACGTATGCGACCTGGCTACCACCAGTCACCGGCATGTAGTCTTTTCCTAACTGGTGTGCCAGTGTTACCTCTCCAGGCATAATATATCAGCTCCTTTCGCATTCGGCTGGCCCTAGTGCAAAATCACTTGACCTTTTGGGCATATTTATGTATTTTTTCCCTGAAAGACGGGGGCCTGGACTGCTTGCTTTGTCGATCCGCTTTGAGGTTACTGCAATTTGCGAATGCTGCAACATAGTATATCACAATCCTTTTCCCTGTACGCAGACGGCCCCCCGCCGCGCCTCCACGTTCTTGTATGTACAATACGGTTACCGCACAAAAACGATCACGGCACTGACGTTATCTTCACCACCATTGGTATTGGCGGCCTCGATCAACTGTGTGCATGCCGTTTGTGGATTAGGTGCGTTAGTCAGAATGTCGGTAATCTGAGGATCTCGCACCATCTCCCATAAACCGTCGGAACAACTCAATAAGATGTCGCCTGGATGGACCTGCTGTTTGAATATATCAATTTGCACATTTAATTTATCGCCAATGCTGCGGTAAATCTGGCTACGTTGTGGATGTGTGTAGACATCCTCCGGTTCAATCAGTCCACCAGCCACCAGTTGTCCAACAAGCGAGTGATCGTTCGTGAGTTGATATAATTTCTCATCACGCAGCATATACGTGCGGCTATCTCCCACATTAAAGATATACGCATGATCCCCTACCATCATAAAACCGGTCAGTGTTGATCCCATATCTGTCTTGTCGCGCTGGTTGATCTGACAGAGAGTAGTGTTTGCATCCTGTACGGCGTTCTGCACAAGCTGCAGGATGTCTTCTTCCTCCAGCTCTTTCGGCGTGTCGCCAGCCTTTTCGGCGGTCAACGGGGGCATCAGCAGTTCGCGCACAATCTTCTCGGCTATCACGCCGATGGTGGTGCGGCTGGCAACCTGCCCATAGTCGTGGCCTCCCATGCCATCAGCAACCACAAAGATGCCTGCGGGAGAGGCAACCGATTCATGCACGCGTTCAAACAGCAACACAAGGGTGCTGTCCTCGTTCGGCTCCGCACGCCGCACAGCACCAGCATCCGAGTCACAGGCAGCTAGCAGGTGTACGCCGTTAGGGAAGGCAACCTGCGTCGGCTGGGGTTGCTCGATCACGTAGGTATGGTTTTGCTCGACCAGGGTGTTGACGATATTTCCTTGCAGCACATGAGACTCTTGATCTTTGCTCTCTAACGCCGGGTACTCATGCATGACATAGGAAGCATCGCGCAGAGCGGCACCGCAATCGATACAATACTCATCACCCTCGGCATTCTGATCCGAGCCGCAGTTCCAGCAGCGCTGATAGCCCTGGTGATCGATAACCTCGTAGAGATGCTCTTGCTCATCGTCGGCGAGGACCTGGGTGATTTCATAGCGACCGCCCACAACCGTTCCAACAGCCAGAACGGGGAAAGCACCCTCATCCTGGGTCTGTACCGGCTGGTTGGTTGTCTCCTGTGTTGTATGCTCCAATTCTTCCTCCGCTTCAGGTGCCGAAGGGGCTGTTTCCTCCGCAGAGGAGGTCTGCTCCGTCGTACTACTTTCCGGTGCAGAAGCCTGCCCTGGCGTGTTGTCTGAGCCTCCTGCAGCATCACTATGGTTTGCGCTCCCTGCCTCTGACGCTACTTCCGTCCGCTCAGGCACGGGAACCGCCTCAGTATCCCCTGACGTATCGCTGTAAGCATATATCGTCGGTTGCTCAGATGCTGACTGGTTGAATGCATCCTCGCTGTGTGGAGGCATGATTACTGTTGGCATTTCGGCGATGTCTGGGGACTTCGCGTCTGCTGTTGGCGCGGGTGGAGCTGCTAGAGGCGTAAAGAGCATGGTTGGCACATCGGCGATATCCATCTGCTCATGCCCGGTTTCCTGCTGCTTTTGCTCTAGCTCCTGCTGCCAGCGACGCGCATGGAAAGCAACCATCTGCTGCGGTGAGAGAATCTGCGTCGGCGCGAGGCTGATATCATCAGGACTGCTACTCTCGGGAGCAGGAGTGGCCTTCGGCTGTGCCTCAGCAGGACCGCTCGCGCCGGGTGTAGGCTGATTGCTCTGCGCGGCGGGAGGTGTGCTGGGCGTCTGCCCGGCTCCCTGGGCGCCCTCCGCTTGTCTTGTCTGCACAGATTGCTCTTTTTGCCCGGCCTGCGCCGCTTGTGCTACCCCCACTGGTTCTTCAGGGAGTAGCCGCCCACAGCCTTTACAGAATTTGGCGTTATCACGATTTTGTGTATGACACAACGGACAGAGCATTTCTGCCCTCCTTTAGATCTGTTTTTGTAATCTAATGGCCTCGGCGTTGTTGGGATCTCTCTGCAGAGTCTCGTTTACCATTTGCCGGGCCTCTACCTTTTTGTTCAATTTAAGATAACAAGTTGCCATTGCGCTGTAGATTTCTGGGGCATAGGAGCCGACCTGACGCGCTCGTTCCAGGGCGCTGAGAGCAAATTTCCACTCTTTTGCGCGCATATGGGCACGTCCCAATTCATACCAACCCTCCCACAAAGCCTCATCACGTTGTGTTGCCTGTCGCAAAGTACTGATCGCATCCGCGATACGTTTCGTAGTGATGTAGAGACGCCCCAACGCTATAAGAATCAACGCGTGATCAGGGTTCAGTCGTAGACCCTCAAGGAAGTTGGTTTCTGCTTCGCGATTGAGACCCTGTTCCATTGCCACCAGGCCGAGCTGGTAATAGACCGCCGGGTCCTGTGGTGCCAGACTTAGCGCTTTCTTGAAGACTGTGGTTGCCTGTGGGTAGAGGGACAAATCACGATAACACATGCCAAGCTGGAAGAAAGCGTCGAGCGCATCCGTCTTCAAGCGTGTGGCTTCCTCAAAGTATTCGGCTGCATGCTTCATATTTTCGCTGAACAGCTTTTTATTGCTATCTCTGACAGACTGACCGTATTGGCGGTAAGCCCGTCCGAGGTTATACAGCACATCATAGGAAGACCCGCTCTGGCTTTGCGCCAGCTTGAACTGGTTAATAGCCTCAACAAAGTTTTTACTCGTCAAGTTTTGCAGGCCCAGACGATAGGCCGAGAGATTACCGTTGGTGGATACGGGACGCGCCTTGATCGCCGCTTGCGGCTGAACGGGACGCGCCCGGATAGGCGCAACCGGCTGACTTGGTCGTGCCTGAATAGGGCGATTTACCGGTGGCGGAACGGCAACGCGTGCCGCCTGCGTGCGAATCTGTGGCGGTGCGATTGCAGCCCCCTGGACCAGGGGTTGTCCATCGCGTTTGCAGAACTTGGCCCCCGGACGATTTTGTAAGCCGCATTTGGGACAGATCAAGCCCACACCAGCGCTTACCGTACTTCCGCTGGTGATAGTCGCGGCTGGCTGAACAATGATCGTGGCATTTGGCGACATGGCTGGAATTTGCACGGTTGACGGTGCGGCCTGTTGGGGCAAACATTGTTGCAAAGCCATACGCATCGCTTCGGCGCTCTGGAAACGCTGTGCAGGCTCCTGCTGCATCGCTTTGATAATCACCTGCTCCACCGGACACACCACTTTGCCATTGACCTGAACCGTACGCAAACGCGGATTCTTTGCCAGAATACTCCCTTGCGCAGGTGTCTGGATCGGATCAGGCTCGTAATTGGTGAGCAAATGATACATCGTGGCACCAAGCGAGTAGATATCGGAGCGCGCATCGGTCTGCACCAGCTTGCCCGGATTCTGAGCGGAGCGCCGCTGACCGGGGGCAGTAATCGACCCCAGGTGCTCAGGAGACGCGTATGAGATCGTACCCAGGTTCTCTGTATTTGTGCGCTTATTGGGATCGAAGCGGCGTGCGATGCCAAAATCGATCAACTGCACTTCATCGTCCGGTGTAATCATAATATTGCCGGGCTTCAAGTCGCGTAGGATGATCGGAGGATTGCGCGTATGAATGTAGGTCAGGGCTTCACACACTTGCATCATCCACTTGACCACCTGGGTTTCAGGTAGCGGGCCTTTCGTATCTTCGAGGATCTTCTCCAGGCTACGACCTGGCACAAACTCCATCGCGAAGTAGTAGTTACCGCGATCCTGAAAGCGCAGTGCCAGGGCAGCGATACGGGGATGTTTGAGACCGCGCAGCAAGTCGATCTCTTTATTGAAGCGCTCGATAGCAGCCTTGCGATCTTCCTCACTCGTATTCGGGCTAATCAGCAGTTCTTTTACAGCGTAATAATAGGGGGAAGAGCCAGGAGGCGTCCCCACCTGTTCCACCTTATAGACCGTTCCCATCCCACCTTCGCCCAGGATCTGCACAATTTTGAATTTTCCATCAAGAACCGTACCTATAGGGAGAGCCATACTCAAATTTTCTCCAAATGTGCTCCATGAACTTATCTTTCCCTGCATTCAGATGACACAGCGGCATAGCTCCAGAAGGAGCCATTGCTGAACGCTTATGGCAGAACGCGTCTAGATTAGTGAGCACTCACATGAACGACGATGGCAGTGATATTATCCTCGCCGCCACTCTCATTCGCCATAGTAATCAACTTCTCGCATATAGCCTGCGGATTGAGATGTTTGCCAAGCATATCGCGCAGGTCCTCATGACGTACCATCTCCCAGAGCCCATCTGAGCAGAGCAAGAGTTTATCACCGGGACGCAGGTTTTCGTGGAAGATATCGACCTCAATGTTCTTGTGTCCGGCACCTAGAGAGCGATAAATTAAATTGCGCTGTGGATGGGTGTAGACATCTTCAGGAGAAATCTGCTTCGCTTCCACAAGCCTCTGCACCAGAGAATGATCTCGTGTCAGGCGCGTCAATTCGCCATCTCGTAATAGATACGTGCGACTGTCACCCACGTTCGCAATAAAAGCTTCCTCGTTGCGCACCAGGGCGGCAGTCACAGTACTACCAAGTCCCCGTGCAGCTGTTTGTCGTTCGCCATAGCGTAAAATCGCGGTATTCGCTTGCTGAATCGCCGTAGCCAGCTGGTTCTCTATATCTGGCACCAGCGACGTCTCGGATAACATGCGCGTTTTTTGATTTCCTGAGTCAACTGATGATTTAGGAGATAATTTGATAGTCTCATCTTCGTCGAGCGATGAGGGATTTAGCTTGATGGTTGGTTGATCAGGCAGTGGCTTAAAGAAACTATCCAGCACTTTACTGATAGTTTCTATTGCCAGCTTACTGGCTACCTCTCCTGCCTTGTACCCCCCCATGCCATCAGCAACAATGAACAGGCCTCGATCCCCATCCTCCGCAGATTCGACGCGCTTATACACGCTGTCTTCATTTTGCTCGCGTTGTCTTCCAACATCAGTTTTATCAGCCGCAACAAGTTTTAGATGCATTGGTATGTACCTCACAGAAGCAGGAGCCTTCAACCTTCTCTACCGGCCCCTTCCCCATTCCAGAGAAGAGAGTCCCTGATTATAACATATAGTTGTAGCTGTGCCAGCTAAAACTTCCTTTATTATAAAGTATGGCACTAACTTTTTAAACACAATTTTATATGATTTTATGAGATGAATAAAGAATGCTCATCAATTCATCAAGAGAATGCCAGGCTTAAAGTCAAACAAACCCCGCCAAAGCTCCTGCTTCAGTTATATTACAACATATGTCAAAAGGAGAGCAATTTCCCGCAGAACTATCTTTCTGTGGAATAACGCATTCCTTCTTGATCGCTGTCGGCTTATCTTATATACGGAAGGACAAGCAAGAAAGTTGTGCAGAAAGCCGCATGAGGGAAGATGACTCCTTTTCAAAACTGCCTCCAGCAGTTTTGAAAAGGAGTCATCTTCCCTCATGCGGCTTCTCTATCTCTCCTCCCGTGAGCGAGGTCTGAAGTAGAGGCGGATCGCGGTACCTCTAAAGCTAAAAGCTTCTCGCAGGCGATTCTCCAGGTAGCGCTCATAAGAGAAATGCACAGCCTGCGGGTCATTGACGAAAAAGACAAATGTTGGCGGATTCACCCGCGTCTGAGTGGCGTAATAGATCTTCAACGGCTTGTGCAGGAGCGTGGTTGGATCGTGACGGCGCACAGCCTCACGCACCAGTTCATTGAGACGCGACGTAGGTACACGCAGGTAGCGCATCTCAGCAATATCGAGTGCCGTTTCGAGTATCGCTTTCACATGATACCCGGTTTTCGCCGAGGCAAAGATGACGGGCGCGTAAGGAATGAACTTCAGGCCCTCCTCAAGGATCTTGCGATACTCCTCAGCGCTTTTTATCTCATCATCGGGATCGGGATACTGACCTTCGCGTTCGGCGCGGCGTTGTTCCTGCGCCAGGTCCCATTTGTTGACCACCACAATCACGCCCTTGGCCTGATCATGAATAGTACCCGCGATATGCGTATCCTGCGCGGCCAGTCCCTCGCTGGCATCGATCACCATCAGCGCGATGTCGCAGCGCTCGATGGCACGGGTAGAGCGCAGCACGCTATACTTTTCAACACCCGGCCCCACACGCCCACGACGGCGGATACCTGCCGTATCAATCAGAGTCAACTTATGACCATCGAATTCAAACTGAGTATCAATCACATCGCGCGTCGTGCCAGGCACATCGCTCACAATCGAACGCTCGAACCCCAGAATAGCATTGAGCAACGAGGACTTGCCCACATTCGGACGCCCGACAATAGCGATGCCTGGGATATCCTCCTCTTCCTCCTCCTCCTCTTCATCCTGCGGGGGAAGCGCCTCAACGATCAGGTCGAGCAGATCTCCCGTGCCCGTGCCTTGCGAAGAGGAGATAGGAATTGGCTCACCCAGCCCCAGGCTATAAAACTCAACGGCATCCAGACGGCGCGAGGCGTTATCGGCCTTATTCGCAGTCAGGATTACCGGCGTCTTTGTGCGGCGCAACAGATCGGCAACTTCCTCGTCGGCAGGAGTAATACCAGAACGCGCATCAACCATAAAAACGATCACATCGGCTTCTTCGATAGCCAGCTGCGCCTGAGCCTTGACATGATCCATGATATCGCCGGGCTGCCCGGTCAAGCCAACCTGGCCGACAGGTATACCCGACCCCAGTTCAAGACCACCAGTATCGATTAAAGTAAAATCGCGACCATTCCAATCTGTATCACCATACAGGCGATCACGCGTCGTCCCCGGCATATCCTCCACAATGGCGGCACGCTCGCCGATCATTCGATTAAAAAACGTGGATTTGCCCACATTGGGCCGCCCCACAATGGCAACAAGTGGCTTCATTTGCCCCACCACCCTTTCCTGAAGCAAAGTTCACAGTAGACATAAAATTGGTGCATATTATAACACACTGGGTCGCGGGCGACCACAAGGGTACGCCCCTACTATATACGTATATAGTAGGGGCGTACCCTTGTGGTCGCCCTCCTGCTTTAGCACTACACAAAAAGTTCAGATACCGAGCGGTCCTCGTGGATTCTGTTGATAATATTGCCAAACAATTCTGCAACAGAAAGAACGGTCAGGTTTGCCAGGCGTTTGCTATCAGGAGTCGGGATGGTATCGGTAATCACGATCTCTTTGATCGGTGCATTTTTGAGACGCTCGATGGCGGAGCCTGAAAAGATGCCGTGCGTGGCGCAGCAATAGATATCGAGCGCCCCTTGTTCACGGACGACACGTACCGCTTGCGTAAGCGAACCGGCAGTATCGATCTCGTCATCGACAATCAGCGCATTGCGACCTTGCACAGTACCAATCAGGCCCATCGCTTCGGTCGTACCATTGTTGCCCAGACGGCGCTTCTCCACAATTGCCAGGGGTGCATTGAGGCGATCAGCCAGCCTGCGTGCCTTTTTGGCAAAACCTTCATCAGCGGAAACCACAGTGAAGCTATCCAATTCTTTTTCGGCAAAATAACGTGCCTGGAGAATTTCCGCCGATAACTCATCAACCGGAATATTGAAAAAGCCCTGAATCTGCCCCGCGTGCATATCCATCGTCAACACGCGATGGGCACCAGCTACGGTAATACAATCGGCAATCAGGCGTGCGGTAATGGGCACGCGCGGCTGATCTTTCTTATCGGTACGCCCATAAGCATAATAAGGGATAACAGCTGTAATACGAGCAGCAGAGGCACGCCTGAGGGCGTCGATCATAATTAGCAATTCCATGATCGAGCGATTGACGGGGGAGCTGAGCGGTTGAATGACAAAGACATCGTGCCCGCGTACATTTTCATTGACCTTCACAAAGATATTCTCATTGCTGAACTGAAAAACATCCGCATCACCCAACGGAATGCGCAGATGGCGGCAGATGGCAGCCGCCAGCGGGCGATTCGCGTTCCCGCTAAAAACTCTCAACTCGTACAAATTGCACCTCCTGGATGCCAGCAGTATATCACAATCCGATGCATTCAGTCCAGCACTATCTACTCGCTTGCTGCAAAAATTTGCAAGATACCCAATTGTCTGATTATCTACTCATACATTTGCATTTTTCTTTTAGTATGCTATACTCTCGATAGTGTTGTGCTATATGGAAGGGAGCATCATAGGATGATGAACAAGAAACCGCCTTACACCCATCTACTGAAGAACCTTTTTCACGAACAGACATCCGAGATCATCCCCCTCTTGTGGCCTGAATATCGGGTCGAAGAGGTTTTAGAGATCGAGATACCCGCCCTCAAGTCAACCTCCATCGAAGGTCCGCCT
>Ga0070741_10004924_pt1 | contig 30520 bp, 24 predicted proteins | sample Coa_R1_4_FD_66440 | JGI IMG/M metagenome (GOLD analysis project Ga0070741, IMG submission 66440) | Surface soil microbial communities from Centralia Pennsylvania, which are recovering from an underground coalmine fire - Coalmine... | ecosystem: Environmental > Terrestrial > Soil > Unclassified ... | reverse complement strand
ATCGAGATCCACAATACCGGCGCCCTGTGGTGCCGCCTCGACATTCCCTACCCGCGCACCGCCGGCCCCGGCCCCCACCTGCGCATCGTCGGCTTCGTGACGCCGCTCGACGAGGAGCGGACCACCGTGTACTTCCTGCGCTACCGGCAGCTTACGGGCTGGAAGCGGCACCTCTGGCGGACCCTGTACAAGGGCTTCCTGGAGCACAACCACTGGCTGGTGCTGGAGCAGGACCGGATGGCCCTCGAGGCGCAGCGGGGCATCGAGTCCCGCCTGCACGAGCACCTGGCCCAATCGGACGTCGGCGTCGTCCGCGTCCGCCGCTACTTCCAGCAGGAGCTGGCCCGCCAGCAGGCCGTGTACGCCCGCGCGGCAGCCGACGCTGCTGCCGAGGACCGAGGGGCCGCGCCCGAGCCCGTGACGCCCCTGCCCGCCGCAACGAATGAGCTGGAGCGGCCCGTCGCGGCCGTGGTGAGCTGAGCTGAGCGGCCAGCCTATGGCCGCGGCCCACGCGCCAGCGGTGGAAGTGGTCCACGCCGTGCCCGGCCGGGTGCGGCTGCGCGTCCCGGCGCTAAAGGCGCACCCCGCGCTGGCCGAGAAGCTGGTGACTGCGGGGCTGGCCCGGCCGGGCTGGCATGGCCTCCGCGTGAACGCCGCCTGCGCCAGCGTGGTGGTCCAGGCGGATAATCCCGAGCTGGCCCTGCGGCGGCTGCGAGCGCTCGTGGCCGACAGCCTCGCGGCCCGCCAGGAGTCACCACCGTCCCCGGCGCTCGAAAAGCGCCCGCTTGGGCAGGCGCCCGATCTGGCCGCTGTGGAGCGGGGCCCGCGCTTGCTCGCCCTCGGCGCTGGCCTGGCCGCCCTGGGGCTGACGTACCTTGGTGGAGGACTACCCCAGACGCTGGCGCTGAGCTTTACGGCGCTGGCCGCGGTGCCGACGCTCTGGCAGGCCGCCGTCACCGCCCTGGCCGAGCGGCGACCGAGCGGCGCGCAGCTCGACGCGGCGGCGACGGCGGCGATGTGCGTGGCGGGCGACGTGCGCGGCGCGGCTATCTCGCGCTTGATCGCCGTCGCCGCGGCCGAAGCCCGCGATTTCACCGCCCGCCGCTCCCGCCGCGTCAGCGTGAACCTGCGGGACGCGCTGGGCGCGACGGCATGGCTGGTCCTGGACGGCCAGGAGCTGCGCGTGCCGGTCGAGCGCGTGGCCGAGGGCGATCTGGTGGCGGTCTACGCGCGGGCGCCGATTCCAGTCGACGGCGTCGTCGAGGCCGGCCAGGCCCGCGTCAACCAGCGGGCCCTCACCGGAGAGGGGCGGCCGCTCGACCGGACGGTTGGCGACAGCGTCTATGCCGGTACGGTCGTCACCGAAGGGTGGCTGCACGTGCGGGCGACGGCCGTCGGGCAGGCGACCCGCGCCGGCTGGGTCGTACACACGCTCGAGCACCTTCCCAGCCGTGACACGCGGGCCACCGACTTCGCGGCGCACTACGTGGACCGCCAGGTCGTGCCGGCCTTCGCCGTGGCCGGCCTGACCCTGGCCGCGACGCGCGACCTCGAGCGCTGCGCGGCCGTGCTCAACGTGGACTACGGCACCGGCCTGGAGATCTCCGCCCCGACGTCGGTGCTGGCGACGATGGCCCACGCCGCGCAGGACGGCATCCTGATCAAAAGCGGGCGTGCGCTCGAGCGCCTGGCCGTCGCCGATGCAATCGTGCTGGACAAGACCGGCACGCTCACCCACGGCCGGCCCGACGTGACCCACGTCGTCAGCCTCGACCCATCGATCCACCCCAATCACCTGCTCGGGCTGGCCGCCGCGGCCGAGGCCGACCTCCGCCACGTCGTCGCGCGAGCCATCCGCCGCCACGCGCGCCGCCAGGGTGTCAGCATTCCGGACGCCGTGGAGCCGCGCCACGCGCCGCGGCTCGGCGTGGCCGCCCGCGTCGATGGTCGCGCGGTTAGCGTGGGCAACGTGCGCTATCTGGAGCAGCTTGGCGTCACGCGGCCGAACGCGGCCGTCGCCCAGGCGTCGGCGCTCGGCCAGGCCGGGAGCGCGGTGGTGTACGTGGTCGTGGATGGCACCGTCAGCGGCTTGATCGGCTACCATGATCTGCCCCGCCCGGAGGCTGCCAGCGTGGTGCGCTGGCTGCGCGCGCACGGGGTACGGGCCGTACACCTGGTGACGGGCGACGCGCCGTTCGGTGCTTACCCGGTCGCTCGGGCCACGGGGATCGCCGACCCGGACGTCCACGCGGAGACGCTACCGGAAGACAAGGCCCGCGTGGTGCGGGAGCTCCAGGCCGCGGGGCACGTCGTCGTCTTCGTAGGCGACGGCATCGACGACGCGCCGGCGCTCGGCATGGCCGACGTGGCGGTCTCGTTCGGCCACGGCGCCGACGTGGCCCAGGAGACGGCCGACGTGGTGCTGCTCGACCGCGACCTCCGGGGGCTGGTCCACGCCATCGAGCTGTCGCGGCTGAGCCTGGGTCTGATCCAGCAGAATCTCGCCTTCGTGGGGGCATCCGACGTGGTGCTGGTCGCGCTAGCCGTCGCCGGCCGCCTCGAGCCGGCTGCAACAGCGCTGCTCAGCGCGGCGGCGGCTGCGGTGGTCGAGGCGAACAGCCTGCGACCGCTGTTCGGCCCCCGCCGCGCCGGGGCTCATCATGCGCTCCACCGGCGCACGAACGGCGCAGCGGCGCCCAGCTACGCTCAGTAAGGAGGCGGCTCGATGATCCAGCGCGGCAACCTCTACCGAGCGGCAGCCCTGACGCTGCTGGCCCTGCTGCTCGCGGCCTGCTCTGGGGCGAAGCCGGCTGGACTCCCCGCGGCTAATGGTCTTCCGCCCGGCGCGCCGGCCGCTACTGTTCCGGAGCGGAAGAAGCTCACCATCGGCGTCGGGGGGCAGGAGCTGTTCATCTACCTGCCCGCGACGCTCGCGCGGCAGCTCGGCTACTTCGAGCAGGCCGGCTTGGACGTCGAGATCGTGAACTTCCAGGGCGGCGGCAAGGCGCTGGAGGCGCTGGTCGGCGGAGGCATCGACGCGGTCGTCGGCTTCTACGACCACACGATCCAGGCCCAGCCCAAGGGCATCGCCCTGACGATGGTCGTCGTCTACGACCGCTACCCCGGCATCGTGCTGCTCGCCGATCCGGAAGCCTCCCCGCCGGTCCGCGACTTCGCCGACCTGCGCGGCCAGACGGTCGGTATCACCTCGTTCGGCTCCTCGACCCACTTCACGCTCAACTACCTGCTGGCGCGGGCGGGCATTCTCCAGGACGAAGTGTCGATCGTGCAGATCGGCACTGGCAGCGCTTCGGTGGCGGCGATGGAGAACGGGAAGGTCACCGTGGGCCTGTTCCTCGATCCGGCCGCGACGCGGCTGCTCGAGGCGGGGAAGGCGCGGGTGATCTGGGACACCCGCTCGGAGCACGACACCGTGGCCGCGTTCGGCGGGCCATATCCCGCCGGCGGGATGTACACCACCCGCGAGCGGCTGGAGCAGATGCCCAACGCGATCCAGGCCGCGGTCGCCGCCAGCCTCCGCACGCTGGACTGGATCCAGGACCACTCGGCCGCCGACGTCGCGGACCGCATGCCGCCGGACTTCTACGGCGGCGACAAGCGGCTGTACGTCGACTCGCTGGCCGCCTCGCTGGCGCTGTTCTCGCCGGACGGGTTGATGCCGGAGAGCGGTCCCGCCAGCGTGCTGAACGTGCTCAAGCTGTCCGACCCTGTCGTGAGAGAGGCGCCCGCCATCGACCTGGCGGCGACCTACTCCAACCGCTTCGTCGAGGCGGTGCGGCAGACGGCCCGCTAGCGAGGCGCCCTAACGGGTGGGGCTAGCGGCGCGGCGGCCGCCCGGCACGATCGCGAGCAGCGCTCCGAGGGCCGCCACGCCGGCCATCAGCAGGCAGGCGCCGACGAAGGCGTGCTGGACGCCAACCGCCTCGCTGGCCGGGGTCGCGGCGGTGGCCAGGGCGAGGATCGCTGTGGGGATGGTGACGCCGAAGGCGTGGCCGAAGTGCCGCGTCGTCTCCAGCATGCCGGAGGCGACGCCGCGGGCGTCGTCGGGCAGGCTCCCCATGATGACGGTGTTGTTCACGGCGAGCAGGACGCCGTTGCCCAGGCCCGCGATCAGTCCCGCCGCGATCAGCGCGACGTAGCTGTCGAGCAGGCCCGAGAGCGCCCAGGCGGCGAGCCCGAGCGCTACCATGGCGGCGGCGCCCGGCCGCAGCCAGCGGCTGTGCGTGTGGTCGTACCACCAGCCGCCCAGGAAGGCCGTCGCCACGACGCTGACCTGGATGACGACGAGGAGCATGCCGCCCGCCGTCGTGTCCAGCCCCAGGCCGCGGACGACGTACAGCGGGCCGAGGAACATGGCAGCCATCATCGTCATGTGCAGCACGCCGTTCACGCCGACGGCAGCGGCGAAGCCGCGGTTGCGAAGCTGCCGCCAGTCGAGCAGCGGCACGCGGACGCGCCGCTCGTGCAGCACGAGGGCCACGCTGGCGAGGATCATCAGCGTCGGCAGCCAGGTGTGGAACACCGGCATCGTCGCCTCGCTCGCCGTCGTGTGCGGGTGGTTCAGGGCGATGGACAGGAGGGTGATCGCCAGCGCGAGCAGCGCGGCGCCCAGCCAGTCGATCGCGGTGTGGGGGATGCGCGTCTCGGCGGCGGGCAGGCGGCGGGCTCGCCAGGCCGCCCAGACGGCGATCGGGACCGTGGCGAGGAACAACAGCCGCCAGTGCCCGCCGGCGACGACGACCGTGCCGAGGCCGGCACCGAGGATGGCGGCGAGCGACGAGGCGGTTGCCACGGCGGCGATCGCCCGGCCGCGCTGCCGGGCCGGCACGGCGCCGGTGAGGATGGCGAGGTTGTTGCCGGAGACCATCGCCGCGCCGATACCCTGCGCCACCCGCGCGAGGAGGAGGACCTGGAAGCCGGGTGCGAAGGCCGCCAGGATCGCGGCCGCGGCGTAGACGAGGGCGCCGAGCCCGAACAGCCGCGCGTGGCCCAGCAGGTCGCCGAGCCGCCCGGCCACGAGCAGCGTGCCGGCCAGGGCGAGGATGAAGCTGGTGAGCAGCCAGGCCCCATCGGCGGCGCCGACGTGGAGGGCGGCGGCGAGCGCGGGCACCACGGCCGTCACCGGCGTTAGCCCAAGCTGGATGAGGACGTCGCCGAGGCCCACGGTGGCGATGGTAGCGCGGGGATCGCCTGAGCCCGCGTCGGCCAGGCGCAGCGCATCCGCACGCGCTCGCGGCGGCGCCAGGGACGCGGCCCCGCTCCCGGGCCGGTAGACGTCTGCCATCGCGCTGACGACTCCAAGGCGAGTTGCCGATTGTTGTTATAGCCTGCCGCGGCCCGGCTCGAGGGTACCCGGTCGCGGCTCGGTCGTTGCGCTCTACCCGTGGCCCGCCTCGACCAGCGCTTCCCACCGCGCTTCCTGTTCCGCGATGCGGCGGTCGAGGTCGGCGTACTCGCGGCCCAGAGCGGCCAGCGCCTCGCGGTCGCCATCCGGGTTGGCCAGCGCGGCTTCGACTTCCTCGCGGCGGGCGACGAGCGCCGCGATCTCGGCCTCGACCGCGGTCAGCGGGTTCGGACCGCGCTTGACGCGGCCGCGGCGGGACGACTCCGCGCTGCCGCCGTTCGGGCCAGGGCCGAGGCCTGGCTCCGCACTGGCGACCGGGGAGCGTGGTGGCGCTAGCCGGCCGGCCCGGCCGTTGGCAGCCGGCGTTGGCTCGGCCGCCGCGGCAGCCGCGCGGGCCTCGGCCCAGGTCGAGTAGCGGCCGAGCGTGATCGTGAGCCGCCCGTCTTCCAGCGCCCCGACGCGATCGACGACCTGCTCGAGGAAGTAGCGATCGTGGGACGCCACGACGACGGTGCCCGGGAAGACGCGCAGCGCCGCCTCGAGCGCTTCGCGCGACGGCACGTCGAGGTGGTTGGTGGGCTCGTCGAGCAGCAGCAGGTTGCAGGGGACGAGCAGCAGCCGCGCGAGCGACAGGCGGCTCTTCTCGCCGCCGGACAGGGTGCCGATCCGCTTGTGGACGGCGTCGCCCGAGAACAGGAAGCGCCCGAGGAGCGTGCGCAGGCGCTGTTCGGACCAGCCGTAGGGGAGGCTGCGCCGCATCTCCTCGAGCACGGTGGCTTCGGTGTCGAGCACCTCGGACTGATCCTGGGCGTGGTAGCCGACCACCACCCCGCGCCCCAGCGAGAGCGAGCCGCCGTCCGGGCGCTCGCGCGCGGCCAGCAGCCGCAGCAGGGTGCTCTTGCCGGCGCCGTTCGGCCCCACCAGGGCCAGGCGCTGCCCCCGCTCGAGCTGGAGGTCCAGGCCGTCCAGCACCGTCCGGCCGTCGTAGCCCTTGCGCAGGCCCCGCGCGCTCACGGTGATCGGCTCGCTGGGCGGGCTGTCGGCGAAGCGCAGCTTGATCGTGTCCAGCTCGGGCGGCGGGGCGGCGATCCGCTCCTGGCGCTCGAGCAGCCGCTCGCGGCTCTTGGCCTGCGTCGAGCGGGTGGCCGAGGCGCGGAAGCGCTCCACGAAGGCGTATTGCTGGGCCAGCGCGCGCTGCTGGCGGGCGAAGGCATCGGCCTGGGCCTGGCGCCGGCGGGCGCGCTCGGTCTGGTAGTAGGTGTAGTTGCCGCGGTAGTCGGTCAGCTTGCCGCGCTCCAGGGCCAGCGTGCGCGTGGCGACGCGGTCCAGGAAGTAGCGGTCGTGGGAGACGACGATCGCCGCGCCGGGGAAGGCGCGCAGGTACTCCTCCAGCCACTCGACGGCGGCCAGGTCGAGGTGGTTGGTCGGCTCGTCGAGCAGCAGCAGGCTGGGCGGCCGCACGAGCAGCTTGGCCAGGGCGATGCGCATCTGCCAGCCGCCCGAGAACGTCCCCACGGGCTGGGTGCGCTGGTCCTCGCGGAACCCGAGCCCGGCCAGCACCGTCCCGATCTGGCTCTCCACGCGGTAGCCGTCGAGCTGCTCGAAGCGCTCCTGCAGGCGGCCCTGGTGCTGGACCAGCGCGGCCAGCTCGGCCTGGCCGGCGGGCGGCGCGGCGAGCGCGTCGGCCGCCTCGCGCAGCGCGGCGTCGAGCGCGGTCAGCTCGGGGAAAGCGGCGAGCAGCTCGTTCCATAGGGTCCGCTCGCCCACCACGCCGGTGTCCTGGGCCAGGTAGCCGATGGTGAGCCCGGGCTGGGGAAGCCGCTGGCCCTCGTCGGGCGGCAGGGTGCCGAGGGCGATCTGCAGGAGCGTGCTCTTGCCCGCCCCGTTCGGCCCCACCAGGGCGACGCGCTCGCCTGCGGTGATGGCAAAGCTGACGTCGTCCAGTACCTGGTGGACGCCGTAGCTCTTGGACACACCGTGCAGCCGCAACACGCCTGCTACCACCCACAAAACGGCGCCCAGCCAGCGGCCAGGCGCCCCGAGCTGGCGCGACGCATCTTCCCGCGCCTCTGCGAAAACTATACTCCATGCCCGCTCGGCCGAGCATCTTTGGGGGGCTCCCGCGGCGGATGGTATAAACCGGTCTGGAGTATGACGAGCGAGAGCGTGGGGGGAAGAGTCGTGAGCACCAGGCTGCCAGTTATCGATGCCGATGGGCACATCTTCGAGCGGGACCCGGAGATTCGGGAGTTTCTCGGGCCGCCGTACAGCGACCTCACCTGGGCGCAGACCTACCCCTTCTTCCCGACGCTCGACGGCTGGTGCCGCGGCTTCTCGTCGCCCGGCCAACGCGACAACCCCGACCCCGCGTCCTGGCTGAGCTTCCTCGACGAGTGCGGGATCGAGCGAACCGTCCTCTATCCGACGGCGGCTCTGGCCAGCGGGCTCATCCAGGACCGAGCGTGGGCGGTGGCGCTGTCGCGCGCCTACAACGACTGGCTGCACGCCCGGTACATGCAGGAGAGCCCTCGCCTGATCGGCGTGGCCATCCTGCCGGTCCAGGCGCCGGCCGAGGCGGCGAAGGAGCTGCGCCGCGCGGTGAAGGAGCTGGGGATGCCCGGCGCGGTGCTGCCGGGCGTGACGATCACCGACCGGCCGTATGGGCACCCCGATTACGAGCCGCTGCTGGCCGAGGCGAACGCGCTCGGCTGTGCGCTAGGGATTCACGGGGCAGTGAGCTTCCGGCTCGGCCTGGATCAGTCCGACACCTTCATCAAGACGCACACGCTGGAGCATCCCTTCGCCCAGATGATTCAGCTCACCAGCCTGCTGTTCGACGGGGCGCTCGAGCGCTACCCCAACATCCGCTGGGCCTTCCTCGAGGCCGGCGCCGGCTGGATGCCCTACATGATGGATCGGCTCGATGAGGAGTGGGAGCGGCGCGGCAAGCGCTGGGCGCCCGACGTTCGCCGCAAGCCGAGCGACACCCTGCGCGACGCCAACATCTTCGTGTCCTGCGAGGTCGAGGAGCGCACGCTGCCCTACGTTGTCGAGGTCTTTGGCGCAGACAAGATCCTCTGGGCGTCGGACTACCCCCACGAGCGGGTCCACCACGAGTACCTCAGGGACATCCCGGAGTTCATGGAGCGGACCGACCTGTCGGAGGACGTCAAGCGGAAGATCCTGAAAGACAACGCCGTGCGCCTGTACGGGCTGTGAGCGGCGACGGCGACCCGCCCGCGCCGCCGCACGGCGCGGCGACGCGGGCTCGGCCCATCGCAGCCGAGCCCCCGGCCGAGGCTGCCCTGGCGCGTCCACGCGCGGCCGGCCTACGGCGCCACCTGACCGCGGCACGCCTGCGCGCGGTGTCGCGCCGCACGCTCTGGGCGCTGCCGTTCGTCGGCGCCAACTCGCTGTTCACCGACGTCTCGGCCATCTCTCTCAACGTGGCTGTTGGCCCGCCCCTGGCCTCGCTGCTGCACTGGTGCTTGCTGGCGCCCTGGTGCTGCCTGGTCCTCTGGGCGCTGCAGCACCATATCCTGCCCGATAGCGTGGCGGCCTGGCTGCAGGAGCGCGAGCAGGCGCTCAGCGCGCGGACGCAGCGCCTCCTGCGATGGGGCAAGCCGACGCTCGTGCTGGGGTTGGGCGCCGTGGGGCCGCTGTCGTCGTTGCTGGCGATTCGCCTGTTCGGGCTCGAGGCACCCAGGCGTTACGCGCTCGCGGTGGGCGCGGCCACCGTCTACTGCGTGGTCTGGACGGGGTTGATCTACGGAGGGGGATGGGTGCTCGTCCAGCACCTGCTGGGCTGGAGCGCGCGCTAGCGTCCCCGGCCGGGTCGTGGCCGGGGCGAAGGGCGAGCGCGACCGACGGATTAAGCTGTGCTCTCTTCGTCTTCGCCACGGCGGCGGGTAGCCCGCGGCCCCTCCGGCGGTGCGTCCGCCTCGGGCGCCCACAGCTCCACCTCTCCCGGGTCCAGATGCGGCACGCTGTCCTCGTCCTGCAATGGACGCTGCTGCAGCTCCTCGATGCGCTGCTGCTGCGCGTTCAGCCAGCAGACCAGCACCATGCCGGCCGCGCCGGCGGTAGGCTGGGAGAAGAGTCCCTTGATCTGGTCTGGTTGGAGGCTCAGCCCATTCAGGTACGACTCGGCTTCTTCCGCAGTGGCGAAGTGCACCACGCGCCAGCGCTTCATGGGGCGGGCTCCTGAGCCCCGCGCGCAGTCCGCCACTGTCAGATGACGGCTGGTGCGGTGCCCGCAGAATGACTGAGTAGTCGACCGACGAGTGACGGGCGCCTGGGCTACCCTGGGGTAGCAGCGCCGCGACCGACCAGCAGCGGAAGGGCGCGCGGTGACGCTGGGGGCGCCGTCGTCTCAGGTCGCGTTCTCCCCTCTATGTTAGCACAGCCGAGTCGCTGTCAGGAGACGGTTACATTCTCCTGGGGCGTGGTCCGGTCGAACGCTCACCCACTCTCCCCCAGGCGGCGCTCCAGGCGGTAGACGTGAGCAAGGACTTCCGCGACGGCGACGTAGACCTCTGGTGGGATGAGATCGCCGACGTTTAGGCGGCTGAGCGCCACGGCTAGCTCGTCGTTCTGGTTCACGGGGACACCCGCCGCGCGAGCGCGCCGAATGATCTCCTCCGCGATCAGCCCCTGGCCCACGGCCGTGACGACCGGTGCGCCGTGAACGTCCGGATCGTAGGACAGCGCAATCGCGCGTGTTGGCGTCCGACGGCCGTCTGGCTGGCTCACGTGGTCGAGTCCACTGTTGGCGGGGATGGCGGGACCCCGCCGCTAGGCGGGCGGGTCGGGCCCTGGACGGAGTTGATCGCCGGGCGGTCGTAGCCCACTTCGTGGAGCCGCTGGGCGAGCTCGGGCGCGCTGGCCGACAGCAGCGCCGCGGCAAACGGCGCGCCGGCCACGAAGCGACAGGCGACCTGCGCGCCGCGCACCGTGAGGTTGATCTGGAGCTCGCCCAGGCGGGGCAGGGCGAGCCGGAGCTGCACCGTCTGCGGCGCCTCCGCCGGCCCGTCTGCGGAGCCGGCCGGTCGCTCGCGCACCCGCAGCTCGATCGTGCCCGCGGGCTGCTGCCGCGCGGCCGGCAGCGTGAACACGAAGTAGCGGGGCCCGGTCGTCTCCGGCCGGGCCGCATTGAGGATCTGCTCGGCCTCCACGCTCCGCTGCAGGCGCTCCAGGGCGCGGCTCGCCGCCGCGGCATCCGACGCGGGTCCTTCTGCGACGGCCCGCTGCAGCGCCTGTAGCTGCAGGCGCACGTCTGACCGCGGCCCAATCGTTGCCGTGCCGGGCTCAGTCGCGAAGGGCTCGCCAGCGGAGCCCAGCCAGCTCGCCAGCGCGCGCTCGTCGCCCGCCTGCTCGACGAGCCTCGCCTCGAGCGGCGTGCCGACCGCCCGCAGGGCTCGCTCCAGCCAGCTCGCCAGCGCGCCCGGCTCGTCGCGGGCAGGCGACCAGGCGGCCAGCGACTGGTCCACCAGCCGGGCGGCGGCAGCGGGCAACTGGCCGGCGCGGCTCAATCGCTCGAGAGTGCCGAGCGCCTCCACCCAGGCGGCGCCGGGGGCGTGCTCGCCCGCCAGGAGCTGCCGGGCCAGGCGGATCGTCTGCGGCGTCGCCGATAGGCCCAGCCGCGCCAGCAGCAGCCGCGCGGGCCTGCTCTCCGGCGAAAGGCTCGGCAGCCCGGCACCGGCGGCCGGCGGTCGTCCATCTCCAGCGCCTCGCTGGCGCAACAGCTCGACCAGGCGCTCCACGGCGTCGGGGTGTGTCCTCCCAACGGAGCGGGCAGCGCCCACGTCCGCCCCGGGCGCGCGATCCGCGCCGGCCGGTGGGTCCTCAGGAGAACTCTGAGGGGCTGCGGGCCGCGCCGTTCGGGACGCCAGGTAGCGCGAGTAGGCCGGCAGCGCGGCCCGCGCGGCCAGCGCCAGTAGTGGGTCGGGCCCCGGCGCCGCGCCGGTCCCCGCCGCTTGCGCAGCGCCCGCTGTCTGCCCCGGAGCCTCTTCGTCGGCGGACGCGCGCCCTGGCGTTTCCGCCGGCTGGGACGCCGCCCCATCGGGAGCGCTGCGCGCCACGCCCGACCACGGCCTCGCCGCGGGCCCGGCGTCGGCCAACAGCCTGCCCCCGACCGGGGCGCCGTGGCCAGCGAGGCGGGCCGTACCCTGACTGGCCGCCTCGCCATCGACCGGGGCTTCGTCGCCGGCTAGCCTGGCGGTGGTGCCGCCGGGGGCGAACTGGCTCCCGGCCGCGGGCGGCGAGGCCTGGCCGGGGAGCCGGTCGGCGCCAACTGCAACCGAGTCGCCCAGCGCGGTCGATCGGGGGGCAGCCGCCGGCGAGCCCCCGGGCTCTGAGACGCTCGGCTCGCTCTCGGCGTCGCCCGGCACGGCGCTGGGGCTGCGGCCTGGTGGCGCTGCGTCAGCCGCGAGCAGGGGAAAGCGCGGATCGATCGGCGGCGCGGGCGCGTAGCCAGGGTGCGGCGACGGTGTTGTGACTGGGGCGCCGGCCTGCCGGCCGGCCGCCGCCGCGCGAGAGTTGGCCAGGGAGTCGTCGACCATGCGCAGCAGCGTCTTGCCGACCCCCGCCTCCTCGACGACGAGGCTTACTTCCTGGCCGACGGCCAGTGGCACCCGGCTGGCCGCCGCCAGCGTCCGGTCGCCCAGCCGCAGCTCGACGGCAGCGCCGTCCACGCGGCTCACGCGCGCGCTCACTACCTGCCCGACCGCCAGGCCCGCGAGGCTGGTGGGTGGCAGGCGTGCCGGCGTTACCCGAGCTACCGGCAGGATCGCGTCCATGCGGCCGGTCCCTCTCTCCGCGGTCGGCGCCGTCGGCGAAGCCGTCCCTCGTGGGTCTCGAGCTGGCGCTGCCGACTCCGGCCGGAGCAGTGCGTCAGGCGGCTGGTTTGCTTCGTCAATCACGATTATCGACAGCGCCTGCGCATTCCTGAGGGTGTCAGAGGGGGATTCGTTGCAGTCGCAGATGGGGCCGCCTATAGTTACGCTTTATCTGGTGCGGTGTCCCAGCCGGCAGAGCGGTCTCGCGCGCCGGGCTGAGCGCCGGGACGCGGGCGGAGGCCCCGGCGCCGGCCGGCCGAGCCCGGCGAGGTGACGCAAACCGGTCCGTATCGTGGTAGTCTAGGCAGGCCCCTGCTGGGCGATCGAGCGAGGACTTGGGCGATGACACGCTACTTGATTCGCCGCGCAATCGGAACGATTCCCGTCGTGCTCCTGGTGACGCTGCTGGTGTACGGCTTGCTCCACCTGGCGCCCGGCGATCCGGCGTCGCTGCTGTTGCCTGAGGACGCCACGGATGCCGACATCGCCGAGGCCAAGCGCCGCTGGGGGCTCGATCAGCCGTTCCTGGTCCAGTACCTGTACTTCATCGGCAACGCGCTGCAGGGCGACTTCGGCCGCTCCTTCCGCTTCGCCCAGCCGGTGAGCGAGCTGATCGGGACTCGGCTGCCGGCCACGATCGAGCTCGCGTTCTTCGCCATGCTCGTGGCGACCCTGATCGCGATCCCGCTCGGCGTGATGGCCGGGGCCCGCCCGGACTCGCCGGTGGACAACGTCGGCACCATGTTCGGGCTGTTTGGCATCAGCATGCCCAACTTCTGGTTCGGGATCATGCTGATCCTGTTCTTCGCCGGGGTGCTGCACATCTTTCCCTCCGCCGGCCGCAGCGAATACGGCGTGGCCGGCCAGACGATCACCGGCTTCTACTTCCTGGACAGCGTGCTCACCGGCAACTGGGCGGGCGTGGCGGACGCGTTCAAGCACGTGGTCTTGCCGGCCCTGACGCTCGGCACTGCCCTGGCCGGCATCCAGATGCGGATCACGCGCTCGGCGGTGCTCGAGATCACGCGCGAGGACTACGTGCTCGTCGCGCGGGCGAAGGGGCTGATGAACCGCGTGGTGCTGTGGCGGCACGTGCTGCGCAACGCCCTGATCCCGATCATCACCGTAGTCGGTCTCGAGCTGGGCACGCTGCTGAGCGGCTCGATCATCGTGGAGACGGTCTTCGCCTGGCCGGGGGTCGGCAGCTTGCTCATCACGGGGGTCACTTCGCGTGACTATCCGCTAGTGACTGGCATCGTGCTGATGTACACGATCGCCTTCGTGACGATCAACCTGGTCATCGACGGCTTCTATGCCGTGGCCGACCCGCGCATTCGCTTCTAGGCCCCTTGACCCCGGTGGCGGCAACCCCGCAGAGCCATAGCGAGCGGGGACCGGGTTGGTTACAATGGGGCCCATGACGGAAACGGTGCAGCGAGGATTAGCGGGCGAGGACGAGGACCAATGGTAGCGATCGCGCGTCCCCTGCCGCGGCAGCGTGCCCTGCCCGCCTGGGTCCGCCCGTGGATGCGGACGAAGATCTACATTGGCGGCCTGATCGTTCTGGGTTTGATCCTGCTCGGCCTGTTCGGCCCCCTGCTGGCCCCGTTCAACCCGAACGAGCAGCAGCTCCGCGAGTCGCTGCGGGTGCCGCAATGGTTCGGCGGCCCGCACTTCCTCGGCACGGACAACCTGGGCCGCGACATCCTGAGCCGGCTGCTGTACGGCGCCCGCGTCTCGCTGATCATCGCCTTCACCGTGGTCATCATCTCGGGCGCGATCGGGGTGACGCTCGGGGCGATCTCCGGCTACTTCGGGGGCAAGGTCGACTTCCTGATCCAGAAGTTCGTCGAGGTGATCTGGGCCTTCCCGGCCCTGTTGCTGGCCATCGCCATCCTGGCCTATCTCGGCCAAGGGCTCCAGAACCTGATCCTGGCCCTGGTGGCGCAGCGCTGGATCCAGTACTGCCGGGTGGTCCGGGGCGAATCGCTATCCCTGCGCCACCGCGAGTTCGTCACGGCGGCGCAGGTGGTGGGCGCCGGCCACGCCCGCATCATCGCCCACCACATCATTCCCAACATCGTGCCGTCGAGCCTGGTCATCGGCACCTTCAGCATGGCGACGGCCATCATCGCCGAAGCGAGCCTGAGCTTCCTCGGCCTCGGCGTGCCGCCCGACGTGCCCACCTGGGGGACGATGCTCGGCGACGGCCGCAACTACATCAGCACCGCCCCCTGGCTCACCATCTTCCCGGGGCTGGCGATCTTCGTCGTGGTGCTGGGGATCAACCTGCTCGGCGACGGCCTGCGCGACGTGCTGGACCCGCGACGGAAGAAGGCGGCCGCCGACCTGTAGGCACCGATTGAGCAGCCGTCCGGGTCGTCAATGGCTGGCGACGACGAGCGCCCGGGGCGGACCGAGGGCATCGCGCGGCGTCGTCGCCCACGGGTCGCGGTAGCGCAGCAGCCGCGCCGAGTTCGCCAGGACGGCGAGGCTGGACAGGTTGTGCAGCACCGCCGCGAGGAAGGGGTTGAGCGTCCCCGCGGCGCCGGCCAGGATACCGAGGCTGTTCACGCCGATCGATAGCGCGTAGTTCTGGCGGATGATCCGCAGCGTGTCGCGGCCGAGGCGAACGACGCCGGCCACCTGGCGGATGTCGTTGCTTGCCAGCGCCACGTCGGCCGCTTCGATCGCCACTTCGCTGCCGATGGTGCCCATCGCAATGCCGAGGTCAGCCTCGGCGAGCGCTGGCGCGTCGTTGATCCCGTCGCCGACCATCGCCACGCGGTGCCCCGCCGCCTGTAGCTCGCGCACCAGCGTGTGCTTGTCCTCTGGCAGCGCCCGCGCGCGGATCGACTGCTCGCCGAGCCCGAGCTGGTCGCCGATCGCCGCCGCGACCTCCGGGCCGTCGCCGGTGAGCATGACGATGCGCTCGATGCCTACATCGCGCAGCGCAGCGAGGGCCTGGGCCGTCTCGGGGCGAAGCTGGTCGGCGATGCCGAGCACGCCCAGCGTCTGGTCGTTGTAGGCGACGTAGAGCGGCGTCTCGCCGCTGAGACTGAGCCGCTGGGCGAGCGCTTCCGCCTGCGGCGGCACGGCCAGGCCGAACTGTCCGAGCAGGCGCGCGCTGCCTACCAGGATCCGGTTGCCGCGCATGTCGGCCCGCACACCCTGCCCGACCAGGATCTCGCACTCCTCGTGGGCGGGGATCTCCAGCGCGCGCTCGGCGGCGTGGCGGACCACGGCCAGGGCGAGGGGGTGGCGCGAGTGGACCTCGCCGCTGGCGGCCAGGGCGAGGATCTCCTCCGGCGGGTGCGCGTCGGCGACGCTGTAGACGATGGAGACGCGCGGCTGGCCCATCGTCAGCGTGCCCGTCTTGTCGAAGACCACGGTGTCGATCTGCCCCGCCGCTTCGAGGTGCGTGCCGCCCTTGATCAGCACGCCGCGCCGGGCCGCGTTGGCGATCGCGGCGCTGACGGCGGTGGGGGTGCTCAGGCCGGCCGCGCAGGGGCAGGCCACGAGCAGCATCGTCATCGCCCGCCGGGGATCGCGGGTGAGCAAGAAGACCAGCGCGGCCAGGCCGAAGGACACTGGCACGAAGCGACTGCTGAAGCGCTCGCCGAGCGTCGCGATCGGCGCTCGCAGGTCTTCGGCCTGCTCGACGCGCTGGATCAGGCGGCCGACCGCCGTCTCCGTGCCCACGTGCTCCGCGCGGAAGCGCAGCGCGCCGGATTCCAGGATCGTGCCGGCCCAGACCGGGTCCCCGCTCCGCTTGTAGGCCGGGATCGACTCGCCGGTGATCGGCGCCTCGTTGATCGCGCCGTCGCCTGACACGACAACGCCGTCGGCGGGCAGCCGGTCGCCACGGTACACGGCGATCACGTCGTTCGGCTGGAGCTGCTGCACCGGCGTGCGGACCTCGGTGCCGCCGACGACGACCCAGGCGTCGCCACTGTCGGCGAGCAGCGCACGGATCGCGCGGCGGGTGCGGCGCAGCACCACGGCCTGCAGCAGCTCGCCCAGATTGAGCAGCCAGAGGACGACGAGCGCCGTTCCGGTCTCGCCCATCGCAATCGAAGCTATAGTCGCCACGGAGACGAGGACGTCGGTGTCGACGCGCTGGCGGCGGACGAGGGTACGGAGCATCCCCAGCACGTAGGGATAGCCGGTAGCCAGGCCGACAGCGGTCAGCCCGGCGGCGAGCGGCGGCGGTACAGCCAGCGCGAGACCGGGCAGCAGGTGCTGCGCAGTCAACCCCAGCAGCGCCACCCCGCCGACGACGACCCGGGCGATCTCGCGCAACAGCGAGCCTTCCCCGTGGGCATGGTCGTGGCCGTTGGCCTGCCTCTCGGCCGTGCGGTCGGGGAAGGTCGCGCTCCGAGCCGGAGCCGGCGGGGGTGGGGCGGTCTTTACCGCCGGTATGCGTCCGTGCCCTCGCTCAACCCGCGCTGTGAGCCGCGAAGCCGCAACTGCTGCGTCCGGTCCCCTGAACCGAGCCACGCGGGGGACTTCGCCCGGTCTGCCCGATCGAGCCGACGGTGGTCCGCCGCCGTCAGCGCCGGCTGGTCTGGTGGCGTGTGGTGCGTCCGCGCCGAGGTTCAGGCCGCGCACCACCGCCAGCAGCGCGTCGATGGAAACCGCGCGGGCATCGAAGCGCACCAGCAGGCGACGCCGTAGCGCCGACACGTCGACCTGCTCGACGCCGCGCACAGCCCAAAGCGCGCACGCGACCGCCTCCCGCATCTGGGGGCCGGCGAGGGCGTCCCAGCGTAGCCGCAGCCGCCCGGGCGTAGCGCAGAGGATCTGCCAGTCGTTCGTCACAGAGGAATACTACCAGGCCCGACGGTCGCCACGGCGACAATGCCCCGATCCGGGGCGGTCGCCTGTCCCTGACGCGGTGCCGGCAGCGCGGCTCGGCTACAATCGCGCGGGATGGCCGAAGCGGCGGGCAGAGGGCGACGCCGCTCCGGCCCAGTGGCAGGAAGGAGACCAGGATGCGGCTACGGTACGGCGGTGCGATCTACGATCGCACCACAGCGCTGGCGGCGGGCCTGATCCGGCCCGAGGGCGTCGACCTGGAATACGTCGAGGACCTTCCCAACCAGGTGTTCCGGCGCATGTTTGCCACGGCCGAGTTCGACGTCAGCGAGATGTCGATGGGGAACTACCTCAGCGCGCTGACGCAGGGGGAGACCCGCTTCGTGGCGATTCCGGTGTTCCCGTCGCGGGTGTTTCGGCACGGCTCGATCTACGTCAACGCGGCTTCGGGCATCGAGCGGCCGGAGGACCTGCGCGGGCGCCGCGTGGGCCTGCCGGAGTACGGCCAGACGGCCAACGTCTGGGTGCGCGCCATGCTCCAGCACCAGTACGGCGTCCACGCCCGCGACATCCACTGGGTGCGCGGCACCACCGAGAAGATCGCGCTGCAGCTCCCGCCGGGCGTGACCGTCGAGGACGCCCCGGCGGGCTCCGACCTCAGCGACATGTTGGAGCGCGGCGAGATCGACGCGCTGGCCGCGCCCGAGAAGCCGGCCGCCTTCGCTGCTGGCTCGCCGCGGGTGCGGCGCCTGTTCCCGAACTTCGCCGAAGTCGAGGCCGAGTACTACCGCCAGACGGGCCACTTCCCGATCATGCACACGGTGGTGCTCCGCAGGGACGTCTACGAGGGCGATCGGTCGCTGGCGCGGCGGCTGTACGACGCTTTCCTGGCGGCGAAGGCGTGGGCCTACGAGGGGCTAGCGCGGGCAGGCGTGCTCTCGACCAGCCTGGCCTTCCAGACGGCGGCCTACGAGTACCAGCGCGCCGTGCTCGGCGACGACCCGTTCGCCTACGGCGTCGCACGCACCCGCGCGACGGTGGAGGCGATGGCTGGCTTCGTCCACGAGCAGGGCCTGGCGAGCCGCGTCGTGTCCATCGAGGAGCTGTTCGCGCCGGAGGTGCTCGACACGTAGCCAGAGATAGCTGGACCAGGTGGAAGGATCGGGGTTGTTCGCCCTTCCACCCGGCGGCGCGGCCGTCGGTCGCTAGCGAGGCAGGAAGTTGGGCTGCCCCGCGGGCGTAGCGGGAACCGCGCCAGGCGTCAGTACGACTTGTCCGGGCGCGACCGGCACCTGGCCGGGCGCGACCTGCCCTGGAGCGACCTGGCCTGGGGCGACTTGCCCCGGAGCAACCTGGCCCGGCACAGTTTGCCCCGGCGCAACCTGGCCGGGGACGCCGCTGGGGCCGATCGGCTGCGGGCCGGTGGCTGGCCCGGGCGGCGTAACCCGCACCAGCGGCGTGGGTGTCGGCGTGCCGACAGCGCCTACACCCGACGGCGGCTGGGGGACCAGGCCTGGCGGTGGCTGCGGTATCCCGCTGACCGGCGTGAGGGTCCCGGGGGCTACTCCGCCGGGCACGAGCACGGTCGGGCTGCCGGTGGCGGGACGCGCCGCGGCGGTCGTCGGGGTCGCCGCCACACGGATGGTCGGGCTGGGGATGAGCGGCGTGCCGCCCGGCAGCGGCAGGCTCACCGCGGTCTGGACGGGCGGCTGGGGACGCGGCGGCGCGTTCGCGGACGTCGCCGACACTGCCGACGCGGCGGGTTGGGTCGCCGGCGCCGGGGCGGCGGGTGCAGCCGCTGGCGCGGGCCCGCTGGCCGGGGCCGCCCCGCCGCCGCCTCCGCCCGCGTACATCACCGATACGCCCTGCAGCGTGATCAGCGGCTCACACACCGACCAGCCACCGTGGTCGTGCTGGCACCAGTTCCAGCCGTCCGCGGCCACCGGGCCGCTCAGGATCGTGATCTGGCTGCCCGCGGGAAGCGAGCCCACGATCGGCTCGTCCAGTCCGGGGCCAGCGCGGACGTTCAGATCCTGGTCGCCGTTGACCGTGGCTTCCAGATTCGAGATCTGCCCGGACGGTACCGCGGCGGCGCGGCCCACCGGCAGCAGTATGCCGACGAGCAGCGCGGCCGCGAGCAGTACCGACCAGCGTTGCTGGGCGGCGAGCGCCAAGCGCGCCGCAGCCGACGGGCGGAGTCGGTCGAGTTGTCGCAGCGTGCGTCCGGTAAGAGCGTGTCGTTTCGTAGCGTCAGCGCGAGGGTCGGTCAGTGCGTCGGGCCTATTGGTTGGTGCGGTTTGGTCCAGCATGGTCGTGATTATGCCCGATCGAGAGCGCCGGCTCCACTCTAAGTCCGTAGCTCAGCCCGACTTGACCGTTCGCCGCGACCCGCCGGGCCCTCCTCCGCCGGACGGCCCGCCGCTGTCGCTTGCGGCTCTGGCGTGGGGCCACCTACACTTTTTCTCAACCGCGACGAGGAGGGCGTGGCCTCATGCGTGCTTTGCGCCTGGAGCAGGGCCGCCTCGCGCTGCGCGAGGTGCCGCGGCCGGAGCCGCCGCCCGGCGAGGCGCTGGTCCGCGTTCGGCTGGCTGGCATCTGCCACACCGATCAGGAGTTGGCGCGCGGCTACATGAGCTTCGCCGGCACCCCGGGGCACGAGTTCGTCGGCGAAGTGGTGGCGCTGGGCGCGAGTGATGAGGAGCCGGGCGTGCCGCTCGGCCAGCGCGTGGTGGGCGAGATCAACGCCGCCTGCGGCACGTGCGCGGCCTGCCGCGCCGACCTGGGGCGCCACTGCCCGACGCGCACCGTCCTCGGCATCCTCGGCCGCGACGGCAGCTTCGCCGAGTACCTGACGCTCCCCACCCGCAATCTCCACGCCGTGCCGGACGGCGTCCCCGACGAGACGGCGGTGTTCGTCGAGCCGCTGGCCGCCGCACTAGAGATCCTGGAGCAGGTCCCGATTCGTCCGACTGACCGGGTGGTGGTGCTCGGCGACGGCAAGCTTGGGCAGCTCGTCGCCCGGGCGCTGGCTGCGACCGGGTGTGCGCTCACGGTGGTCGGGCACCACGCGACGAAGCGCGCGCTGCTGGCGAGCGCGGGGATCGACGCCGTCGCCGAGCTGCCCGCGGAGCGCGCCGACGTCGTGGTCGACTGCACGGGCCGGGCGGCGGGGTTTGCCGAGGCGATGCGGCTGGTCCGTCCGCGCGGCACCCTGGTGCTGAAGAGCACGGTGGCCGACGCGCGCCCCGGCGCTGACGCTCCCCCGCTGAACCTGGCGCCGCTCGTCATCGACGAGATCACCGTGGTCGGCTCGCGCTGCGGTCCCTTCGCGCCGGCGCTGCGGGCGCTGGCGGAGCGTCGCGTGGCCGTCGAGCCGCTCGTCAGCGCCGACTACCCGCTCGGCGACGGCGTGGCGGCCTTCGAGCGCGCCGCGGCACCGGGCACCTTGAAGGTGTTGTTGCGACCGTGAGCCGCCGGCGGGGCGCCGACCGCGCGGCGAGGCGAGCTCAGCAGATGGGGTTGACGATGCACAGACCGCTGGCTGCCTGGGGAGTCCTGCTGGTTGGCGCGCTGGTGCTGGGCTGCTCCTCGCCGGCGGCGCCGCCCGCGCAGTCGAAGGCCGCGGCCACCGCGCCGGCAGCGGCGACCGCGCCCGCGAAGGCGCCGCCCGCGGCCACGGCCACGGTTCAGACCGCGCCGACGGTCGCCACGGTGCCGTCGCCGCCCGCGTCACCCGACCGGGTGCGGATCGCCCACGTTCCCTCGACGCTATTCGCGCCGCTCTACGTGGCAATCGAGAAGGGCTACCTGCAAGAGCAGGCGATCAACCTCCAGCTCGAGGTCATCACGGCGGGCCAGGACGCGATGACCTTGACCGCGCAGGGGCAGCTCGACGCAGTGGTGGGGGGCTTCGGCGCCGCGACGTTCAACGCCATCGACCGCGGCCTGGAGATCCGCGTCGTCGGCTCGATGGGAGCGCAGCCGCAGTCGGGCTTTCCGTCGGCGCTGATGGTGCGCAAAGACCTGCTGGACAGCGGCCAGGTGAAGACCGTCGCCGACCTCAAGGGCCGCAAGGTGGCGCTCGCCGGTGGAGCCGGCAGCACCGGCTCCTACTGGATCGCCACGAAGCTGCGCGAGGCGAACCTGTCGCTGCACGACATCGACATCGTGAACATGGGCTTTGCCGACATGGTGGCCGCCTTCAAGTCCTCGGCCATCGAGGCCGCCTTTCCGCCAGCGCCGTTCACCACGCAGATCATCCGCGATGGCACGGCGGAGAACTTCGGCGGCCCGATCCGCCCCGGCGCCTCGGCGGTCGGTCTCGTCTACGGCACCGCCTTCATGCGCGACCACGACGCCGCCGCCAAGCGGCTGTTCGCCGCGCTGGTGCGCGGGGCTCGCGACCTGCAGGGCGATCGCTACTACAGCGACGCCAACCTGGAGATCTTCGCCAAGTACACCAACCTGCCGGTGGACACGCTGCGGAACATCGATCAGTACGGCTTCGACCCGGACATGAGGCCCGACGTCGAGACGCTGATGGACATGCAGCGCATCTTCCAGGAGGCCGGCATCATCCTGTACAGCCAGCCGCTGCCGCCCGAGCGCGTCGCCGACGAGTCGTACAGCCGGGCCGCGGTAGCGTCGCTCGGCCCATATCGTCCGTAATCGAGGGGGGGAACAGGAATGCGTCTCGAGGGAAAGGTCGCCATCATCACGGGCGCCGGCCACGGCATCGGCCGCGCCTACGCGCTGGGTCTGGCCAGGGAGGGCGCGCGGGTCCTCGCGGCGGACATCGACCAGGCGGCCGAGGAGACGGCGCGCCAGATCGTCGCGGCCGGTGGGGAGGCGCTGGCCGTCCGCACGGACGTAGCCGACCAGCAGAGCACGGAAGCGATGGCCCGCGCCGCCGCCGACCGCTGGGGCCGCATCGACATCCTAGTGAACAACGCCGCGATCTTCGCCACCATCCCCATCTCGCGGGTGGGCTTCGAGGACGTCAGCGTCGACGAGTGGGACCGGCTGATGGCGGTGAACGTGCGCGGGGTCTGGCTCTGTTGCCGCGCCGTGGCGCCCTACCTGCGCCGCGCGGGCAAGGGCAAGATCGTGAACATCTCCAGCAGCACCGTGCTGGAGGGCTCCCCCACGCGCGCTCACTACGTGGCGTCGAAGGCGGCCGTGATCGGCCTGACGCGCACGCTGGCCCGCGAGTTGGGCGACGCGAACGTCTGCGTGAACGTCCTCCTGCCTGGCTCCACGCTCAGCGAGGCCGAGCCGACCGAGGAGATCATCAAGATGCGCGCCAAGCCGGCCGAGAAGCGGGCGATCAAGCGCGTGCAGCGCCCCGACGACCTGGTCGGGACGATGATCTTCCTCTGCTCCGACGACAGCGACTTCATCACGGGCCAGAGCATCGTCTGCGACGGCGGCGGCGTGCTGAACTGACGGCGGACCCGGCTCACCAGGCATGCCGGCGCAGATAGCGGACGATCGGCACGCCGATCAGCGCGGCGTTGAGGATCGCACACAGCGCATTGAGCTCTATCACCGGCGGGTTACGTGGGAACACGATTGCGAGGAGGCTCGTGCCCATCAGTGCCACGCTGCCCGCGTGCAGCAGCCACAGGGGCCAGGCGGGCAGCGTGAGGAGCACCAACAGCGGCCAGGCCGTCGGCAGCCGCCCGCCGAAGATGAAGGCGGCAAGGACGCCGACAATTGGCCAGCTGAAGAAGAGGAAGGCTAGGCAGATGAGCAGCAGGGCCTCTTGCGCCAGCCGCGTCCGGTTACTCACGCCAGCGCTCCCCGTGCTGGTGGTCATCAGGGAGGCGCGACTGGCAGCGCCAGCGCCACAAGCGTCTCAATCATGCCGCTGTTGTAGCGGGCCCCCGACCGCTTGGCAAGCCCTCGGCTGTGCCCTCATGCTGGGGAGCTGAACGCTTACTAGCGGACAAACAACGAGCCCGGACGCCGAGATCAGCGTCCGGGCTCGTGCCGCAGTGGGGACAGGTTAGGGCGTGGCGATGACGATCGACTTGCTCTCCATGTAGTAGTCGAGCGCCTCGACGCCGTGCTCCTTGCCGTAGCCGCTCTGCTTGAAGCCGCCGAACGGCAGCTCGTCGTAGGCGACGTGCAGGTTGTTGATCCAGGTGTAGCCGGCCTCGATCCGCTCGGCCGCCTCGCGCGCCTTGGCGATGTTGTTGGTCCAGATCGACGAGCCCAGCCCGTACTGCGAGTCGTTGGCCTGGGCGATGGCGTCGTCGAGGTCCTTCACGCGGAAGACGGGGAGGGCCGGGCCGAAGCACTCCTCGCGGACGATGCGCGCGTCCGGCGGGACGTCGACCAGCACGGTCGGCAGGTAGAAGTTGCCCTTCGCGTACTCCTCGCCCTCCGGGCGCTTCGCGCCGGCTAGCGGCTTGGCGCCGCCGGCGATGGCCTCCTGGACCATCTCCTCGACCTCTTCCCGCTGCTTCGCGGTGTGCAGCGGACCCGTGCGGACGTCGGGGCTGAGGCCGTTGCCGACCTTCAGGCGTTCCACCTTGGGCAGGAACTTCTCCAGGAAGGTATCGGCGATGCTGTCGAACAGGTAGAGCCGCTTCACGGCCAGGCAGGCCTGGCCGCAGTTGAAGAAGCGGCCGACCGAGGCGGCGCTGGCCGCGGCGTCGAGGTCGGCGTCGTCGCAGACGATCATCGGGTCGCTGCCGCCCAGCTCGAGCGTCACCCGCTTGACCTCGCGGGCGGCGACCTCCATGACGTGCTTGCCGGTGACGGTCTCGCCGGTGAAGGCGATCTTGCGCACCTTCGGGTTGACCAGCAGCTCCTCGCCGACCACGCCGCCCGGGCCGGTGACGATGTTCAGCACGCCGGCCGGCAGGCCGGCGTCGTGGAAGAGCTGCACCAGGCGGATCGCCGCCAGGGGCGTGGTGCTGGCCGGCTTGACGACCATCGAGTTGCCGGCCACCAGGGCCGGGGCGATCTTGTTGCCCATCAGCGAGACCGGGAAGTTCCAGGGCACGATGGCCGCGCACACCCCGACCGGCTGCTTGACGACCAGGCCGTACTTGTCGTGCTCGGCCAGCGGCACGTACTCGCCGCGGATCTTGTTGGCCAGGCCGGCGTAATACTCGAGGTTCTCGGCGAAGCGGCTGCACTCGATCTGCGACTCGCGGAGGGTCTTGCCCTGCTCCTTGGTCTCGAGGGTGGCGATCTCTTTGATGTTCTCGCGCACCAGCTCGGCGGTCTTGTAGAGCACCTCGGCGCGCTTCGCGGCCGAGGTCTCGGCCCACTTGCGCCAGGCCTCGTAGGCCACGTCGACGGCCTGCCGCACGTCTTCCACGCTGGCGCGGGGCACCGTGTCGACGACCTCGCCGGTCGCCGGGTTGTGGATCTCCATGACGGCGCCGTCGCGCGCGGCGACGTGCTCACCACCCACGATCATCTTGGCCATCGCGTCACCTCCCTCGTCGCGGCGGGCTGTAGTGGGTCATGCCCGGGGCACACGGCCCGGCGGCGAGCGCGCCGACGACCGGGGACCTGCGCTCCGGGGAGAGGCTCTACCGGCCCGGGGCCCGCCAAACCCGCCGGAAGAGCAGCAGAAGTGGATCGACTGATGGGTGCCCTGTCGCGATTATAGCAAAGCCGCCCGGCCCCCCGGGCCGGTCCCCGCGGCCTACCCGCGGCGCTCTTACGGTCTCGACACTTGGTAGCTCAGCGGCGGCCAGGGCTTGCTGAACCGCTGGGCCAGCTCCTGGATCTGCGGCCCGTACTGGGGCATCTGCGGCACGTACTCCTTCCAGGGCGCGTCGTAGGCGATCTCCCGGAGCTGCCGGGCCTCGTTCTCGGGGAGGCGGACGACCTGCATGCCGTACTTGCTCACCAACTGCTCGACCGCATCCGCGGCCATGGCGCCGTGCCGCTCAGAGACCCAGACCTCGATCTCGGCCCAGGTGTCATCCAGGATCTTCTGCTGCTCGGGGGTCAGCTTCTGCCAGGCGTTGAGGTTCATCAACAGCACCGAGCGCACGGTCCAGACCCCGGGCTCGATGATGCAGCAGGTCACCTCGTGGAGCTTGAGGTCGTCGATCCCGATGCGCGGCCACATGAAACCGTCGACCACGCCGCGCTCGAGCGCGCTGTATACGTCGGCCGGCGCCAGCGTCACCGGTGCCGCGCCGAGCCCGCTGATCAGCGGGCCGTACAGGGGCACGCTACGGAGCTTCTTGCCGCGGATTTCCGCCACCGACTGGATGGGCCGCTTGGTGTAGAGGTGGTAGGGCGTACGGCTCGTCGTGTAGCCGACCATCTTGACGCCGGCCCGCTCCTGGTGGATCCGGTCGAACAGGTCGTTGACCCCGCCCTGGCGCAGCTCCGCCAGCTCGCCGTCGAAGTAGTCCGTCAGGGCCGCCTCCGGCACGAGCTGCGTGTAGTAGGAGCCGGATGTGACCAGCATGTCGAACACGCCGCTCTTGATCAGCCCAAGCTGCTCAAACGGCGGGGCCGCCTCGGGGCCGCCCTTGTACACGATCGTCATGGTGCCGCCCGACCGCTCGGGCAGCCGCCGCTGCAGCTCCCAGAGCGCGTCGAGGTAGGCGTAGTCCCGGTTCCAGGCACCGATCGCGTTGATGGTGACCGACGGGCTCGCGGGCTGCGCCGCTGGCTGGGCCTGCTGCGCGGGTTGCGCCGGCGCCGCCGGCACAGACGCCGGCTTGGCCGCGCTCCCGGTCGGCGCCGTCGGCGCACAGGCAATCACTAGGACCGCGGCCAGGACGATGGGCAGCACGCGACAACCGGATAGAGGACGCATGGCCTCCTCCTCTGAGCGTGGCACGAATCACATCGGTGGCTGTCGTGGCCCGCGGGCCTAGCGCTGATAGAAGCGCTCGACGTTGTCGCAGAAGATGTTCCGCTTGGTCTGCTCCGAGAAGTCCTCCCGCTCGAGGAGCTCCTCGATCTCGTGCTTAGCCCGCTGGACGTTCGTCTCGTGGGGGTAGTCGCTGGCGTAGAGCATGACCTGGTTGCCCAGTCGCGCGATGGCGTAGCCCATGCTCTCTTCGCTGCCCTCTGAGGAGAAGTAGACGTTGCCGCTGGCGACGTACTCGCTCGGGCGCTTCTTCACCCACTCGCCGAACTCCTTGTACTTCGCCCCCGCCCAGGCCTCGTAGGAGCGGTCCAGTCGGTCCATCATGTAGGGCACCCAGCCCGCGCCGGCCTCGAGGAAGGCGACGCGCAGCGTGGGGAAGCGCTCGAACACCCCCTCGAACACCATGCTCGTGAGCTGGATCATCTGCGCCACCGGATGTTCGAGCGCCTGGGTGGGCGCGAACTTGGTGAAGAAGTTGAACCCGAGGCCCATTGAGGGAGCGCCGTGGATGGCGATGGGGCAGTTGAGGCGCTCGGCCTCTTCGTAGATCGGCCAGAACTCGGGATCGCCCAGCGGCTTGCGCACGCCCAGATCGGCGCTGTGCGCCGGCAGCACCACGCCCACCATGTGCAGCTCGGTGATCGCCCGCCGCAGCTCCCGCACGGCCTCCCCGACGTCCTGCAGGGGAATCAGGGCCACGCCGCGCAGACGCGGGCTCACCTTGTAGTAGCGATCGTAGAACCAGTTGTTGTAAGCGCGGGCCAGCGCCACCGCCCATTGCGGGTCCTGGATCAGCCCGAAACCCAGGCCCATCGTCGGGTACAGTACGGTGTGCTCGATGCCCACCTCGTCCAGGAACTCGACCCACATCTTCCCGTCGGGGTACGTCTTGTGGATGCCCAGCCGCGCGGCGATCGCCGTCCGCTGCCAGCCGTCCAGCGTGGGGAACAGCGGCAGGCCGGTTACCAGGGGGTTGCCTTTGTAGGGCTCGTCCAGGTATTCGAACACCTCACGATCGGTCTCCATCACGTGCCCGTCGGCGTCGAGAATCCTCAGACCGTTCCACGCCATGGCTGCACCTCCCTCCAGAGGGGCTGCTCGTACCCGGAGCCGACAACGCTGTTCCCAGGCCTGGTAGTGGCCCCCGCCCTCGCTCTCGTTCCACCCCCTGACACGCTGGCCTCACCGGCGAGCGCGCGCTCTAGCCGCGGGTTAGCGATGGGTATCGCGGCTCGTCTCGTGGGAACCATTGTACACCTGGGCTGACGGGCCGGGGCTGCCTGGAAAGGGCCGCGTCAGAGCGACCCGGCGGGACTCGCCCGTCACTTCACGAGATTCACGAGCACGTAGGTCAGGGGCGGAAAGGCCATGAATACCAGAATGCAAATGAATTGCATGATGACGATGGGCCACACCGTGTTGTAGATCTCGCCGATGCTGAGATGCGGCATGGTGGCCTTCATGACGAAGAGCTGCAGGCCGAACGGAGGGGTGATCCCACCCAGTTCCAGGCCGATCAGGATCAACAGGTTGAACCAGAGCGGATCGAACCCCAGGAAGGTCACGACCGGCATGAATAGTGGCGTGGTAATCAACATGATGGAGACGGCGTCGATGAAGCAGCCCAGGATCAAAACGATCACGACGAAAGCGAAGATGGTCAGGATGGGTGCCACGGGCAGCCCGACGACCCAGTTCACCCAGCCCGTCGTGGCGCCCGTGACCGCCATGAGCTGGCTGTACGTCTTAGAGCCGACGATGATGAATAGGACGAGGGCGGTCGTCGCCATCGTGCTTCGCAGGGACTCGCGGAGCACGTTCCAGGTGAGCCGACGGTAGGCCGCAGCCAGCACCGCGCTGGCTGCCGCACCGAGGGCCGCCGTTTCCGTGGGCGTGGCGATGCCGAGAAAGATCAGCCCGGTCACGATGAAGATCAGCCCGGCCAGCAGCAACACGTGGCGCAGCACGAGGATCCGCTCCGTTAGGGTCGCGGTTGGGGACTCGTAGGGTGGGGCTAGGGCAGGCTGGAGCTTGGCGCGCAGCACGAAGTAGAGCATGTACAGGGCGGCCAGGAAAAACCCCGGGCCGGCCCCGGCGATCAACAGCTTGCCGACCGAGACGTTGGCCAGCACGGCCAACAGGACCGCCAGGGCGCTCGGCGGGATGAGCGGGTCGAGGCTGGCCCCGGCCAGGATCGGCGCCACCGACATCTGGGGCTTGTAGCCGCGCCGCTCCATCTCCGCCCCGAGCGTCGAGCCCAGCATGGCGGTCGAGGCCATGGCCGAGCCGCTCAGCGCCGCGAAGAACGTCCCCCCGCCGACGGCGACCGCGGACAGGCGGCCGGGCACGCGGCCGATCCACTTGTCCACGGCCTCGATCGACAGGCTAGCCAGGCCCGAGCGCGTGAGGAGCTCGCCCATCAGGATGAAGAAGAGGATCGACGTCAGATTGAAGTTGGCCACCGAGTCGTAGGCGCTCGGCACGAGCAGGGCCAGCGCGTGCGGGCCGCCCAGGACGATCATCACGCCGACCACGTTGATCAGCAGGAAGGCAAACGCGACCGGCAGGCCGGTCAGGAGCACCAGGACGAACAGCCCGAACAGCACGAAGAGCGTCTGGTACCATTCCAAGGTCAAAGACCTCGCTGTTCCTCGAGCTCCCCTGCTTCCAGCCCGAGGGGCACCTGGGCCGGCCGGCCGGTAACCCAGGCCTGGAGGTCCTCCGCGGCCTGGCGCAGGAATTCGACGCACATGAGAAGGCTCCCCACAGGAATCGGTAGCAGGATCGCCCACCGCGGCACCCGCCAGGCTTTCAGCATCACCTGGTTGTTCACGTAGGCCTCCCAGACCAGCTCGGTGCCCCTCCACACGAACACGGTCATCACGGCGGCGCCGACGAGCGCCAGGATGACGTCTAGGAGGAGCCGCGGCCGGGGCCCGAGGCGCGTGACGAGCATGTCCACCCGGATGTGTGCGCGGTCGCGCAACAGGCAGGCGGCCCCGAAGAAGGTGATATACACCAGCACGTACTCGGTCAGGTCGACCGCCCAGATCGTGGGGCTGTTGAAGAAGTAGCGGGCGACCACCTCGTACACCACGGCCAGGACGGCCACCGCCACCAGGATGGCCATCAACTCCTGGATGCCGGCGATGAGCCCGTCCCAGGCCCGCCCCAGCCTGCTCAGGCCGCGATCGCTAGAGCTCGAGGCTGCCATACGGTTCGCTCTCCTTACCTGGTGTACGGCTCCACGACCACGCTCGCCGCCAGTCCAGAGAGGGATGAGACAGCTACAGAGACGTTCGCCCGTGCCCTGGCCGCGTGGCGCGGAGCGTCGACGGCCGCGCTAGTAAGGCTGGAAGACCTGATAGTCATCCGGCGGCCAGGCCTTGCTGAACGGCGCCGCGAGCTGCTGAAGCCTGGCCCCGTGGTCCGGCATCGTGGGCAAGAATTTCTCCCAGACGCCCTCGTACGCCAGTTGGCGGTAGCGTCGCGCCTGATCCTCGGGCAGCCGACTCACCTGCATGCCGTGTTGCTTCACCAGCCGGTCCATCTCCTGGGCCGACTCGCGCGCGAAATGCTCTTCCATCCAGGCCTCGACTTCGAGCTGGGTATCCATCAGCAGCTTCTGCTGGTCGGGCGTCAGCCGCTGCCAGGTTTGCAAGTTGAGGAGATGCACCTCGCGAACGGTGAACCAGCCTGGATCGACGATGCAGCAGCTCACCTCGTACAGTTTTTGATCCTCGATCTGGCCCCGTGGCCAGCCGTAGCCGTCGACGACGCCGCGCTCGAGCGCACTATACATTTCCGCCGGCGCCATGGTCACGGGGGAAGCACCAAGGGACTCGATCAGCGGCGAGTACACCGGGATCGACCGGATCTTTAAGCCACGGAAGTCCTCGAGTGTCCGCACGGGCCGCTTGAGGTACAGGGTAAAGCCCGAGGCACCGGTGCTCGGGCCCAGCAGCTTCACGCCGGCCTTCTGCTGGTTGATCTGATCGAACAGGTCGATGACGCCCGCGGCGCGCAGTTGCTGGGTTCGCCCATCGATGGCGTCCAGAATGACGGCCTCGGGCATCAACTGCGTATAGTAGCTGCCGTTGGTGTTCACGATGTCGAAGACGCCGGCCTTCACCATCCCGACCTGCTCGAAGGGCGGGGCCGCCTCGGGGCCGCCCTTCCAGTCGATCGTGATGCTCCCGTTTGAGTTCAGCTCCAGCCGCCGCTTGAACTCCCAGAACCCCGCGTTGTAGGGAAAGTCCCGGACCCAGGCCGTGATTCCCTTGAGGACGATTGCTTGGGCCGCGGGCGGAGCTCCGGACTGGGCTGCCGGCTGTGCGGCTGGCTTGGCCGCTCCCCCGGTCGCCGTGGGCGGGGCCACGGGAGCGCAGGCGACGGCAACGACCAGGGGGAGCGTGGCCAGGAGCAGGCGCGGCACTGGCTGACGATGCATCCCTACCTCCTTATCTCAGGCCGTCCGCCGCCCGAGCCTCAGCGCCGGTAGAACCGCTGCACATTCTCGCACAAGCGGAGCTCCGCGACATCCAACAAGAAAAGGGGCAGCGCAAGCGCGCTGCCCCGATGAAGGCGGCTACGGTATCGAAGCTAGGAGTGCACCTAGGCTGCTCGCACGGCCCGCGGGATGAC
>Ga0070741_10004922_pt1 | contig 30523 bp, 21 predicted proteins | sample Coa_R1_4_FD_66440 | JGI IMG/M metagenome (GOLD analysis project Ga0070741, IMG submission 66440) | Surface soil microbial communities from Centralia Pennsylvania, which are recovering from an underground coalmine fire - Coalmine... | ecosystem: Environmental > Terrestrial > Soil > Unclassified ... | reverse complement strand
AACCCACGCGCTTTCATCATGTATCCACCGACGAGGTTTACGGCAGTCTGGGCGCCACAGGTTTTTTCACCGAGACGACCCCCTACGCTCCCAATTCGCCTTATTCGGCGAGCAAAGCCTCCAGCGATATGTTGGTGCGGGCCTATCACCATACTTACGGACTGGATACGGTTATTACCAACTGCTCGAACAATTACGGCCCGTACCAATTTCCGGAGAAACTCATCCCGGTGGTCATTCAGAGCGTGATGGCGCGCAAACCGGTGCCCGTGTATGGCGATGGGATGAATGTGCGCGACTGGCTGTATGTTCGCGACCATGCCCAGGCGCTTTGGCTCGTGCTGACCCGCGGCAAAACCGCCGAGACGTACAATATTGGCGGCCACAATGAATGGGCCAATATCCGGATCGTGGAACTCATCTGCGATTTGATTGATGAACTAGCGCCGCAACTCGGTGGCAATTCGCGCAAGCTCATCACGTTTGTGAAAGATCGCCCTGGCCACGACCGCCGCTACGCCATCGATGCCAGTAAGATCCAGAAGGAACTCGGCTGGGTGCCAGCCCACAAATTCGAAGAAGGTATTCGCGAGACCGTGCGGTGGTACTTGGACAGCCAGGCTTGGGTCAAAACGGTTCTGGCGGAGAAATAAACCCTACTTCTGCCCGCTAGCCAGGACCGTCTCGAAATGCGGTGGCTGCTCCTCGCGCGCCACGACGCTGATCTCGATCTTTTTGAATCCGGCTTGTTCGAGCCATGCATTGAGCTCGCTTTCGGCGAACCCGAGCCAGCGGTCGCCATAAAGATGATGCGCCTGCTCGAACTGGTGCCGCGCCAGGTCGAGCATCATTAACTGCCCGCCCGGTTTGAGAATCTTATAGGCCGCGCTCAACGCTTTGGCCGGCTCTTCCGCGTGATGCAGCGCCTGGCTCAGCACCACCAGGTCCACGCTGTCCGGCTCAATCGGTGGCGATTGCAAATCGCCCAGGCGAAATTCGAGATTCTTCAAGTTGTTCTTTTTCGCCTTCGCCGCCCCGAACGCCACGATCTTTTCCGAGTTGTCCACCGCAATCACTTTTTTGCAGCGGCGCGCGAGCAGTTCGCTCAATAATCCTTCTCCCGCGCCAAGATCAGCGACCACCAGCGGCGGCAGGATGCGCAGGAGCAAATGGCCGAACGCCTGCCACGACCGGCCTGGCCCGTAGACCCGGTCAAAGCGTCCAGCCACCTGGTTGAAATAAACCTGTGCCTGCTCGCGCCGGCGGTGCAGAATCCGCTTGAGGTTGATTTGATCGCCGCCGTGCTCGGGTAGTTCCCGCGCACCTTTGCCTGCCAGCCTCAATACCTCACCGGTGGCGCCATTCGCTGTCGCTTCAAGTTTGTAGAAGGTCCGTTTTCCTTCACGCCGCGATTGGACCAAACCGGAGTCCTGCAGCAGGCCCAGATGCGTGGAGATTCGCGATTGCCCCATGCGGGTAATTTCCTGTAACTCGTTGACCGACAGTTCGTCTTTTTCCAGCAGGGCGATAATCCGCAGCCGTGTGGGGTCGGACAGTGCCCGCAGGTATTTGAGTGTCGAAGCCATGATCGTTTTTTTATTTAAGAAACGTGTTGACGAACTGGTGATACGATATATCATCCTATCTTGATACGTCAATATGATATTAATGTCCGTCCATCCAGCTTAACATGAGCAAGAACTTTATTTTCTCTTCTGAATCCGTCGGTGAAGGTCATCCCGACAAGGTGTGCGACACGATTTCCGATGCGGTGCTTGATGCCTGCCTGGCGCAAGACCCCAATAGCCGCGTGGCCTGTGAGACCTACGCCAAGTGCAACCTGGTGGTGGTAGGCGGTGAAATTACGACCAAAGCCAAGCTGGATTTCAACGCGATTGCGCGACAGGCCATTCGCGAGATCGGCTACACCCACGAGGATGATGTTTTCCACGCGGACAAAGTGTTGATCATGAACGCGATCACGTCCCAAAGCCCGGACATTGCCCAGGGTGTGGACGCTCGCAAGGCTAAAGGCAAGGACACTGCCGAGCAAGGCGCGGGGGATCAGGGATTGATGTTTGGTTATGCGACCAACGAGACGCCGGAATTGATGCCGGCGCCCATCATGTATGCGCATCAATTGGGCCGCGCGCTGACGCGCATCCGCAAGAGCGGCAAGGTCAAGTGGCTCCGCCCTGACGCCAAGAGCCAGGTTTCGGTTCGCTACGTGAACGACCAGCCGGTCGCGATCACCAACGTGGTCATCTCGACCCAGCATAGTGTCGATGTCGAGCACGACACCATCAAAGATTTCTGCATCGAAGAGGTCATCAAGAAGACTTTGCCCAAGAACCTCCTGACCAAGGAAACCAAGTTTTTGATCAACCCGACTGGCCGTTTCGTCGTCGGCGGCCCGCAGGGGGATACGGGCTTAACCGGTCGCAAGATTATCGTGGACAGCTACGGCGGGATGGGCCGGCATGGCGGTGGGGCTTTCAGCGGCAAGGACCCGTCCAAAGTGGACCGCAGCGCCGCTTACATGGGCCGGTACGTGGCCAAGAACATCGTCGCGTCGGGCCTGGCCTCCAGCGCCGAAATCCAATTCGCTTATGCGATTGGATATCCTGACCCGGTATCGGTCTGCGTGAACACATTTGGAACCGGCGTGGTGAGCGACGAAGATATCGAACATGCGGTATGCGAGGTGTTCAGTTTCAAGCCCGCGGCAATTATCAAGCAATTGAACCTGCTGCGCCCAATCTATTCCAAGACCACCAACTACGGTCACTTCGGCAAGAGTGACCCGGAAATCACCTGGGAAAAGACCGACAAAGTAGATGCGTTGCGACGCGCGATCGGCAAAACCGCGACGGTCTCCGCGGTTACTCTGCGCAAAGCCGCAAGTTTGGTGAATGGGCAACGCAGCGCCGCGACGACGGTGCGCCCGCAATTGAGCGCTTAAATTCTTTCGAGATGGAAATCACGCCACGAACATTTATTTAATCACGCACGACTCCAAATATCTATGGCTACAATCAAATTGAATTCCCGGTCCCGGGCTGCCAAGGCGAACGCGGCGGCGCCCGCTCGCAACGGCAACGGCAAAAGCCGCAAGGACTATTACGTAAAAGACATCACGCTGGCCGATTTCGGCCGCAAAGAGATCTCGGTTGCCGAGCAGGAAATGCCCGGACTGATGTCGGTGCGCGAAAAATACGGCGCCGAGAAACCTCTCAAAGGCGTGCGTGTCACCGGCTCGTTGCACATGACCATTGAAACGGCCGTGTTGATCGAGACGCTCGTTGAGTTGGGCGCTTCGGTGCGCTGGGCCAGTTGCAATATTTTCAGCACCCAGGACCAGGCCGCCGCCGCGATCGCCAAAGCCGGCGTGCCGGTCTTCGCTTTCAAAGGCGAGTCGCTGGAAGAATATTGGGACTTCACGCTGGACGCGTTGACCCATCCGGGTGGCAAAGGCCCACAGTTGATCGTCGACGATGGCGGCGATGCCACTTTGCTCCTCCATAAGGGATACGAGATGGAACACGGCAGCGACTGGGTCAATACCACCAGCCGCAGCCACGAAGAGCAAGTGATTAAGAATCTGCTCAAGCGCTGCGCCAAGGAACGGCCGGGCTGGTTCACTCAAGTGGTAAAGGATTGGAAAGGTGTCAGCGAAGAGACCACCACCGGCGTGCATCGGCTCTACCAGATGCTCGAAGCCGGCAAGTTGCTGGTCCCCGCAATCAATGTGAATGATTCAGTCACCAAGTCCAAGTTCGACAACTTGTACGGCTGCCGGGAGTCGCTGGCCGACGGGCTGAAGCGCGCGTTGGGCGTGATGATCGCCGGCAAGACCGCCGTCGTGTGCGGCTACGGCGATGTCGGTAAAGGCAGCGCCCACAGTTTGCGCGGGTTCGGCGCGCGGGTGATCATTACCGAAATCGACCCCATCAACGCCCTTCAGGCCGCGATGGAAGGTTTCAAGGTAACCACCATTGAGCAGACCCTCGGGGAAGCGGACATTTACGTGACCACCACCGGGAACTGTGACGTGATCACTCTGGAGCACATGCTCGAGATGAAAGATCAGGCCATCGTTTGCAACATCGGCCACTTTGATAATGAGATCCAGGTGGACCGGCTCATGACCGCCAAAGGCGTGTCCCGGCTGAACATCAAGCCGCAAGTCGACCGCTTCGATCTGCCCGGGGACCGCAGCATTTACCTGCTGGCTGAAGGGCGCCTGGTGAACCTTGGTTGTGCCGAAGGTCATCCAAGTTTCGTGATGTCCAACTCCTTCACCAACCAGGTCCTGGCTCAGCTCGATCTGTGGGCGAACCGCGAGAAGTACAAACCCGCGGTGTACCGCCTCTCCAAGAAACTCGATGAGGAAGTGGCCCGGCTGCATCTGGAAAAAATCGGCGTGAAACTTACCCGGCTCACCCGGAAACAGGCCGACTATATCGGCGTGCCCGTCGATGGGCCGTACAAAGCCGAACATTACCGATACTGAGCAGAATCCTGAAGAACAGACGGTTTCAGATTTGCGGGCGAACCAGCAGGTTCGCCCGTTCTATTTGACCCCATTGGGACGCGCTTGCAGTAATTCCAGGAAAACGTTGACAAGTATTTGAATGCAGTATCTTCTTTGTATATACATATGAAAGCCCGCATTCAGAAATGGGGAAATAGCTTGGCGCTGCGCCTGCCCAAGTCGGTTGCTCAGCAAATCGAGGTGGGTGAAGGGGACGCGGTGGAGTTAGAAATCGGCAAAGAGGGATTATTGATTCGGCCCAGTTGTCGAGAATACGACTTATCCGAACTGATTCGTGAAATCACGAAAGCCAATCGCCATAACGAGAGTGATTGGGGAAAGCGGGCCGGCAAGGAGGCTTGGTGAAAGCCGGTGGTTACGTTCCCGATCGCGGAGAGGTGGTTTGGCTCGAGTTTGATCCCCGGACTGGTCATGAACAGGCCGGCAGACGGCCGGCAATGGTTCTGAGCCCGGCGCTATACAATGCCCGATCCAGCCTCGCGATCGTCTGCCCAATCACTCGTCAGCAGAAGGGATATCCCTTTGAGACGCCAATTCCCGAAGCGCTGCCGATCGGCGGTGTCGTACTCGCGGACCATGCAAGGTCTGTGGACTGGAAAGCGCGCCGTGCCGAACGTATCTGTCGAATTCCGGACGAGGTTATCGCGGAGGTGACTGCGAAGCTGGTGGCGTTGATCAGTTCGCCCGAACCCGATTAAACGCTGGCGCTCGCTTAATTGACAAAGGAAGTCTCGTTGGCTTGCAACAGGGCGTGTGCGTATTCCTCCCAGGCTTTGAGCGGGGCGCGTTTGCGGCCAAAAGCGCGCCCTTTGCGTCCGGGTTCCCCTAGCGGCATCGGTCGGGACTCAATGCCTTCGTTGGAAACGGGCCGCAGAGGCCGTTCGACGGCTGAAACTTTCTCCGACTCGGGGGCTTCGTTGATGAACTCTTCACCGAGATTAATCTCTTCCGCTCTCGGCGGGCGTTGATAAATTCGTTCGTAAAGGAACTCGATGCGAGCGGCTTCATCCTGACAAGCCAGGAACTCCGGCAGCGCGACGAGTTTTTTAGCCTGCTCGATCACCAAAGGACTGTTCATCAGAAACAAGGCTTGCTGGGGAACGGTAGTGTCGTGCCGGCGCCCTGTCGGCATATCCGGATTGGCGAAATCGAAATTGATCAGCACGTCAGCGATGTCCGAGCGGTCCACCCGGCCATAGACTGTCCGCCGCGTTGAGAAAGGCTCAGTTTCGATGTCCACCGGGCGGCCGTACATGGTCGAATCGAGGTCGCCGCCGATAGCCAGGAGCGAGTCCCGGAGCGCCTCGAATTCCAATCGGCGGATATTGGCGCGCCAGAGCAAACGGTTGTCGGGATCGATTTGGGCGAAGCGCGGGTTGTTGGCGCTGCTTTCCTGGTACACGCTGGAAAGCATAATCAGCCGGTGCATTTTCTTAATGCTCCAGCCGTCTTCGACCATGCGCGAAGCCAGGTAATCGAGTAGTTGCGGATGGCTCGGCGGTTCGGACCGCATCCCCAGATCGTCCGGGCTCGAAACAAAGCCTTCACCGAAGTGGTGCAGCCAAATCCGATTTACCAGGACACGCGGGGTGATCGGATTTTGTTTGCTCACAATCGCCCAGGCCAAATCCAGCCGCCCGCTCCCATTGGTAAAGGGCGGACGGTATCCGCCCGAAAGCACTTCGAGGAAATGCCGCGGAACAACGTCGCCTTTTTGACCGGCGTCGCCGCGGATGAATACGGGTGAATCATGGGGCCGACGCAGGTCCTCCAGCACCATTGCCCGCGGCGGCGAGGCCGGGTGATTCATCTCGAGGCGCGCAACTTTGCCCTGGTTCTGCCTCAACTCCCGCAGGACCTGACGCAGGCCATCCCGGTCCCTGTTCCGGCGCAGTTCACGCAGTTTGGCTTCGAGGGTGTCCTTTTCCTGCTCCAAAGCCATGCGTTGCTTGTAGTAATCCTCGTACTCCGCGCCGCCGAGATTTTTCACAATAACCGGCTCGAACTTCGGTTCCACGCAACTTGAGAACACGCCAAAGAGCGAATAGTAATCCTTGGTGGGAATCGGGTCGAACTTGTGATCGTGGCAACGCGCGCACGAGACGGTCAGGCCCAGGAAACCTTTGGTGACCACATCGATTCGATCATTAATGATGTCGTTGGGCATCTCCATAAAACGATCTCCAACCGTGAGAAAGCCCAAGGCGCAGAGGTTGGTCGGATTCTTTGTCGTGGCCGGCAGTTTGTCCGCCGCCAACTGTTCGATAACGAATAAATTGAAAGGTTTATCTTCGTTAAAGCTGCGAATCACGTAATCGCGATATGTCCACGCGAACGGGTAATTAGGATCCTCGCGCTGGCGCCGGATTTGGCCTTTGGTATCGCTATAACGCGCCACATCCAGCCAATGGCGTCCCCATCGTTCCCCGTAATGAGGCGAGGCGAGCAGTCGATCCACGACTTTGGCGAATGCGTCCGGTGACTCGTCTTTCAGGAACGCGTCGACTTCTTCTTTGGTAGGCGGCAGACCAATCAGATCGAAAGTGGCGCGCCGGATGAGGGTGCGCTTGTCCGCCGGTGGATTGGGTTTCAACCCCTTTTCGTCCAGCTTCGCCAGAATGAAATTGTCGACCGGCGTTTTAGCCCAGGTCGGGTCGGAAACCGAGGGCACCGCCGGCTTGCCCAGCGGCTGCCACGCCCAATGAGTTTTGCTATTATCTGACCACGTTTTTTGTGCAACCGTGGCCGCGCGCGGATCCGGCGCGCCCATTTTGACCCAGTTGACCAGGTCCGCAATCGCCGTGTCAGGCAGTTGCTTGCCTTTGGGCGGCATTTGGAGGTCGGGGTCGGTGTAGCGGACGGCTTTGATGAGCAGGCTATGCTCGGGATCACCAGGAACAAGTACCGGCCCGGAATCGCCGCCTTTCAACACGCCTTCGCGGCTGTCGAGCAGCAGGCCGCCTTTCACCTTCTCGGATTGAACACTGTGACATTTGTAGCAGTTATCCGCCAGGATGGGCCGGATGCGGTTTTCAAAGAATTGCAGCTGGGCAGGGGTCGGTTCGCCCGCGGACGCGCTGAGGACGATTGTGGCACTCAGGGCGGTCAACAGCTTCAGAGTAATCGAGCGCAATCCACGAGGAGCGCAGACTTTCAGTCCGCTGCATCGCCGACTTTCCAGTGGGCAGGGGTGGAAGCGGAGTAGCCGTGAAGAATTCCACAGTACAGCCGGAAGGGTCGTCTTCGCAGAATAGAAATTCTGCGATACAGCAGGCAGGAATGCCTGCGCTACGGGCCGAGGTCGAGCCTCGTACCCGTTGCTTTCGAGTCGGCGGGGTTTAGAAAACCAGGGGCTCATGCGATCACGGGTGTAACGACCTGTCCGGCGACATCCGTTAACCGGAAATCACGGCCGTTATACCGATAAGTCAGTTTCTGATGATCGAACCCGAGCAAGGCCAAAATCGTGGCGTGGAGATCGTGGATGTGGACCTTGTTCTCCACGGCCGCGGCGCCGAACTCATCGGTCGAGCCGTAGATCGTCCCACCGCGAACGCCGCCCCCGGCCAGCAGAGTGGTAAAGGCTTTGGCATTATGGTCGCGCCCCGGATTGTCATTGCCATTGCGATCCTTGACTGGTTTGCGGCCGAATTCGCCCCCCCAGATCACCAGCGTGCTGTCGAACAGGTTCCGCTGCTTTAAATCCGTGATAAACGCCGCCAGTGGCTGATCGATTTCCTTGGCGCGTTCCGGCAACCGTTCCTCGATATCCTGGTGATGGTCCCATCCGCCGGCCCACACCTGAACAAAACGCACACCGCGCTCGATCAACCGGCGCGCGATCAGCATTTGATTGCCTTGGGGACTGCGGCCGTACAGGTCGCGGATGTTGTCCGGCTCTTTTCTTAAATCGAAAGCGTCCGTCGCTTCGGTCTGCATTTTAAAAGCCATCTCATAGGCCTGCAGGCGTGCTTCCAGTTGCGCGTCTTTTTGCAGGTTCTGACTGTGCAATTCGTTGAGCTTGTGCACCAGGTCCAGTTGGCGCCGTTGCTCGGCCAATGGCGTGTACTGGTTATGGATATTCTGAATGATCTGGTTTACGCCCGGCGATTTGGTGTTGATGCTGACGCCTTGATAGAGGCCTGGCAGAAAGGACGCCTGCCAATTGGAACTGCCGCCCGGTGGCGTGCCGCCCGGACGCAGCGAGATAAAGCCGGGCATATTCTGGTTCTCCGTGCCGAGACCGTAAAGCACCCATGAGCCGAGGCTCGGCCGGGAGAAGCGCGTTGAACCCGTGTTCATGAAAATGGTCGCAACTTCGTGCGCCGGGATGTCGGTGTACATCGAGCGAATCACGGTCATGTCGTCGACCAACTCGCCCAATTTGGGAAAGACTTCGCTGACTTCGATCCCGCACTTGCCCTTCTTCTCGAACTTAAACGGGGATGCCATCGCCACGCCATCCATTCCCGGGATGGATTTCCCATCGTACTGGGCCAAGGCCGGTTTGGGGTCCCAGGTATCCACATGGGAGGGGGCGCCCTGGGCAAACACATGAACGACGTGTTTGGCTTTCGCTGGCAGCGGCGGCGCTTTGGGCGTGAGCGTCGCAATTTCCTCAGCCTGGGCGGACGAGGTGAAACCCTCTTCGCCCAGCAAAGTAGCCAGGCCGAGCATGCCCAGACCCATGCCGGCGCGTTGGAGGAATTGGCGGCGAGTAACGAAGAGATCTTCGATCCGGGGTGAATGCTCGCGGATATACTTGTCAGCACTCATACATGTATCAATATCAATACCACATCAGACGGCCCGGGTAAGGGCCTGGTTTCGCATTATTTGCAAGTTCAATGCCAAAAAATGAGCAAAACCAAGTATTTAAAGGGCGCCTGCCAGCATTGCGGCGGGCACCTCGAATTCCTGGCCGATCACATCGGCATGGTTGTGCCCTGTCCTCATTGCCAGCAGGAAACCGAGCTGAATTTGCTTCCCCCGGCCGAAACGCCCACCGTCCCCCGGCGAGCTTTGGTTTGGACCGGCATAGCCGTAATCATTCTCATCCTGGGGTTTGGAGCGGCGTTGGTGGCCCTGAAACGGGCGCAACGGTGGGCTGAACGGCAAAAGAACCAGACCGCAGTCCCTGCCTCCTTTCCCATGGTCGAAGGTCCGGGCAATCCAGTGCCCGAGCCCGCCGAGACAAACTCCGCCAGTTTAAATGAACTTTCAGCGTCAAGCGTCACCCTTGAAAAAACGCCCGGATCTTCCCTCGTCTACGCCGTTGGGATGATCCGCAACACCTCGACGCGCCAGCGATTTGGCATCAAGATAGAGCTGGAACTGGCCGACGCCGCGGGTCAGAAAGTCGGGACGGCGAGCGATTACCATCCGCTGCTCGAACCCGGCGCTCAGTGGCAATTCAAGGCGCTCGTCGTCCAGGCCAAAGCTGTTTCAGCAAAGATCACTTCTATTCGGGAAGACCAATGAGGCATTTTTGTGGTTCCTTCACCCCAACCTTCGATTCAACCGATTTGTCACGACCAGCTAATTGTGTCCAAAGGGATCAATGAAACCGCGTTGCCGATGCTTTCCCCAGGCGTGGATATGGTCTTTTATTATTTAAGATCAGCTTTCGGATCATGCTCGAAGAATACCGAACTGGAAGGACGGAACAGAAAGAAAGCAATCAGGGCGAGCAACAAACCGTGCACGATCAGCTTGGAAACTGAATGGAGGGAGCTCAGAACGACGTGAAACGCCATCCACAATACCAGCAGCCAGCGCGCCCAATTGTGAGCGCGAAACAAAAAAACAGCTCCGACGATCGCCAGCAGGCGGACCCCTAAAGTCCACACCAGCTCAGCACGGAACGGGCGGCTGGGGCCAAGCTCGGTGGCGTGGTAAATGATTGCGACCACACCGGCCACGAAAAAAAGCCCTGAAATCAAAGTTACAGTGAGCGGGCGTTTGGTCATTCCAAACAGGTCTTTCACCGCAGCTTGCGACCCAGCCCGAATTGATCTCCGGTCCGCACCGGCTGATTGCCGTCAAAATCGATTTCGAGAAGCTTTTCGCTTTGGACGGGATGCCCGGTCTCATCGGCGAGTTCCGCGATAATTTTGCGTGCCTTGACGTCGACCACGTCCCCCGTCGATGGATAAGCAAAGCGGCCATCGAGGCCGAAAGTGATCCAGCCGGGCTGGTCGCGCAAGTGCACCTGGCCGGTTTCCTTGGGCGGCATGACCGTGGCATCGAAGATATGCAACTGGCTGTTGGCCGCATCGGTCAGCCACAACTCAGTTTCGTCCGGAGTGAGCCCAATCCCGTGACTGGGACAGCCATGGCGCTTTTCAGAGCCCGGTTTGGCACCCGCAATTTCCACCCGATACAACACGTTGCCCGTTTTCAAGTCGCCCATCTCGAATCCTAGGAGACCGTTTACATTGACGAAGCAAAGAGTCTGACTGCCATTGACCGTGAAGGGACGAATCACGTTGCCAAAGGGGCCGACTGTTATGCTGACCTGGCGGGTGCGCGCATCCATCACCGTGAGGATCGGTGATTTAAGGCCAGCCAGGAAAACGTGCTCGCCATCCAGGCCATAAATGGTGTTATGCGCCCCGGACTTGCGCACGATTTTTTCGACGACCGCCCCGCCAAGCGCGTCAATGACGTGCCAGTGGTCGCCTTCGAGCGAAGGCACATAAATGGTTTTGCCGTCGGGCGAGAGCGCCAGCCGGTCACACCCGCCGTCATAAGCTTTTTCCCAAATCAATTTGTCCGTGGCGAGGTCCAGGCACAGAATGGATTTCGTGGTGCTGACATAAATGCGTTTGGTGACGGCACTGGCACAAACGCCCTTTACGTTGAGGGGTTTGCCATTGCGATCCACGCCGCCGGTAGCAATGCGGCGCAAGAACCGATGTCCATCGTCGATGTCATACACCAGCAATCCGTGCCCGCCGTATTCGAGATAATCGCGGATGCCAGGTTCGGCTACATAAAGCAGCTTGCGCTCGCCCGGACCGAGATCACGCGCGAAGCCAGGGTTGTTGCCAAGGAGCGCTAAAGCGCAGCCGAGGGTGAAGAGGCTTTTCATTGAAAATGACAGGTGACGGTTAAGCAACTTGTCAGAAATCCCACCGCGACGCTACTAAGTTCGCCTGTTTTCGATTAAGCCGCGTCCACCCACAGATTCAGGGCGACCCAGCGCAATTCATAAAAGGGGTGGGGACGAGACGTTCCCGCCCGGGTGAACCGACCCGATTCCGAAGGTTTTGGAGTGCGCCGCTTTGCGGCGCTTTTTTGGGGCGACACAGGGTCGAACTGAGATCTTTGGCGGGTCACCGCCGTTCGGTTTCAAGAGAGGGGCAAAAGCGCCGCCAAGGCGCTAGCGCGAGTTTACTCGAACTCTTGGTTCAAGCCAGGATATCCGTCACGACTTCACCGCTGACATCGGTTAGGCGGAAGTCCCGTCCGGCGTACCGATAGGTGAGTTTCTCGTGATCGAAGCCGAGGAGGTGGAGCATGGTGGCATGGAGATCATGCACGTGGACGGGGTTTTCGACCGCGCGGAACCCGAACTCGTCAGTTGCGCCGTAGACGTGGCCTCCTTTGACGCCGCCTCCCGCCAGCCAAACGGTGAAGCCGTAATGATTGTGATCCCGGCCTTTGCCTTTGCCGGGTGTGCCCGGTGCAGGGACCTCGACGACGGGAGTGCGGCCAAACTCGCCTCCACAAATGACCAGGGTATCTTCGAGTAATCCGCGGGACTTGAGGTCGGTAAGCAGAGCGGCAATGCCCTGGTCAATTTCACCAGCGAGCTTGCGATGGTTTTCTTCGACCAGTTCGTGGCTGTCCCAAGGCTGAACATCGCCGTGATAGCATTGGACCACGCGGACACCGCGTTCGAGCAAACGCCGGGCAATGAGCAACTGCCGGCATTGAACGGTGTCGCCATACATTTCGCGGATCTGCGCCGGCTCTTTGGAAATATCAAATGCGTCGGTCGCTTCGAGTTGCATGCGGTAAGCCAGCTCGAATGACTGGATGCGCGCTTCGAGCTGCGGATCATCACCCCGGGCCCGCTGATGCTCGGCATTCAGCTCGCTAAGCAGATCCAACTGACGGCGCTGGGCGACACGGCTGATGCGCGGATTGGTAATGTTTTCGATCAGTTCTTCGGGCTTTGTTTTCTTCGTGTTGATATGTGTGCCCTGGTAAATCCCGGGTAAGAAGGCGGCGCGCCAGTTGGAGACATCGGCGACCGGGAGGCCTGGACACATAGCGATGAAGCCCGGCAGGTTTTCGTTCACCGTGCCCAGTCCATAGGTGATCCAGGCACCGTAGCTTGGGCGGGAGAGCCGTTCGTCGCCGCAATTCATCAAACGCATGGATTGCTCGTGGTTCGGCGTGTTGGCGTGCATCGAACGGATCAAACAGAGGTCGTCCGCATGCTGCGCGGTGCGAGAAAATATTTCGCTGATCTCCATCCCGCTTTTGCCGTAAGGCTGAAATTTGAAGGGCGACGGTAAGGCCGTGCCCGTCGGACGTTCCGTGGTGAGATTGCCCGTGGGAATCACTTTCTCGGCCCACTTACCCAATGCTGGTTTTGGGTCAAAGGTGTCCACATGGGACGGACCGCCATTGAGATAAATGTGAATGATGCGTTTGGCCCGGGGCGCGAACTGGGGTGGCTTGGCCGCCAATGGATTGAGCGCAGCCCCGTGTGCTTCGGCCGCCAGGAGACCGGAGTCTCGCAGCAACGAAGCCAGGCCAAGCATGCCCAGGCCGGTGCCCATTTGGTGGAGCATTTGTCGGCGGGTCAGCAGGCGCGGCGGAAGATGTTGAAAGGGATTCATAGTTTAATCAACAAAGACAGCTTCGTTCGACATCAACAGCACCTGGGCGAGTTGTTCCCAGGCAGTCAGGCCGTTCTCCGGCGCCTTTTCCGATTCGGCCTGGTGGATAAATCGGGTGCACGAAATGGACTCAGCCCTCGTGGCATGGCGGCCAAGCACTCGGCCGAACAAAGCGTCAATTCTTTGACCCGGATCGACGGCAGACGCCTCTGGCGATTGAGCGGCTAGCGCCTGGGCCTGGCCCAGCACGAACAGCGAGTTCATCTCAAAGAGCGCCTGCTGAGGCACGGTGGTCCGCGGCCGGCGCTCGATGCATTGATCCGGAACCGGAAAATCGAACGCGCGGAACATGGAGGGCAAATCCTGGCGGTTGATGAGGGCATAGACCGTGCGACGAGTGCTCAGGGGTTCGGACGCCAGATCAATTGGCCGGCCGCCGGAGGTCAGATCCAGACGTCCGGAAACGAACAGCAGCGAATCGCGCATCGCCTCAAAATCCAAGCGCCGGCGGGGAAAATGGCTGAGCAGCTTGTTTTCGGGGTCGGCGGGATTGGATGTCGAGGAGGCTTGCTGATACGCCGAGCTCAGCAACATCACCCGATGCAGATGCTTAATGCTCCAGCCCGAGCGGATGAACTCCGAGGCCAGCCAGTCAAGCAGTTCGGGGTTGGTCGGCGGATCACTGCGCGCGCCGAAATCGGCGGGAGAAGCCACCAACGGCTCGCCAAAGTGATGCATCCAGATTCGGTTGACCAAAACGCGCGCGGTCAGCGGATTGTTGACGGAGGCGATGTTCCGCGCAAGTTCGAGCCGGCCGCTGCCGTGTGTGAACGGTTGCGGCTTTTCGTCCGTCAACAAGCGCAAGAAGGCGCGCGGGACCGGATCACCCAGTCGCGCTGGATTGCCACGGCGGAAAATGTGCGGGTCGTAAGGCTGGGGCAAATCCGCGACCACCATCGCTCGCGCCGGGGGCGCATTGGTGGCATTGGCCGCGAGTTTGTCCAGGTTGGAAACGAGAGTCCCGTAACGGTCCTTTTCGGCCCGAGACATGTGATCGGGAGTGTCCCGGCGCGGAAACCAGATTGGCCCATCCGCACCGGTAACCACTTCGACTAACTCGCGCTGGTCGGAATCTAAACCGCCGTTCGGGCTGCCAGCGGCGGGCTTTTTGGATTCTTCGTACAGGTCGTGCAGTAAATTCCCGTAGGTACGCGCGACGGCAACCTTGTTGGTGAGCGCGGCTTGCTCCAAGACCTGCAGCACAAGCGGATTGAAGTTGGGGTTGTTCTTCTGCGAGCCAGCCTGGACCGCTGTCGCGAGCACTCGTTGCGCGTTCGTGGCGAAACCTTCCTCATCGAGAGCCATCAATTCGGCCCAAGGGCCGAAAAGCCGATCCTGCGCCACGGCGCGGCGTTTGAGCCATTGGCGCGTTCGCTGAACCAACGTGGGTCGAAAATCGTCGGGAGTCAGTGAGAGCGCGAACTGAGCCGTTTCGGTCAGGTCCGGTTCGGTCGTGCCAGCGCGAACGAGGTAGTCTCCAATGCGCTGTCGAAAGTTCTCGGTTAACCTGGCGAACTCGGTGTCGATGTGTTGTTCCAGTTCCTGGCGCGCCTTGGCGAGTTGCTGTTCGAACTCGATGCCTCCGGGAACATTGGTGGGATTTTCGATCAGTGGCAAATCGTACGGCCGCTCGGTGCTGGCGAACACGCCGTACAGGCCATAGTAATCGGCTTGGGTAATCGCATCGTACTTATGGTCGTGACAGCGGGCACAGGCGACGGTCAATGCCATGAAGCCGCGTGTCGTTGTGTCGATTTGGTCATCAATTTGATCGTTGCGATTGTTATCGAACAGACGTCCGAGGGTCAGAAACCCAAGTGCGGCCAGGCGCCAGCGGGGCAGATCCGGACCCAGCAAGTCAGCTGCGAGTTGGTCCTGGACGAATTGATTGTAAGGCAGGTCTTCGTTGAAAGCCCGAATAACGTAATCCCGATATGTATAGGCGTAAGGACGCAGCGCATCTTTTCCATAAGCAAGCACCAGATCTTTGGTGTCCGCGTATCTGGCCACATCCAGCCAATGCCGGCCCCAGCGCTCACCATATCGAGGAGAAGCCAACAAGCTATCCACCACTTTGGTGAAGGCCTCTGGTGATCGGTCGTTCTCGAAAGCCTCGATCTGCTCCATCGTCGGCGGCAAGCCGACCAAATCGTAATATGCCCGCCGCAGCAGTGTCCGCCGGTCGGCTGGGGGAGCGAACGAGAGATGTTTTTCGGAAAGCCTGGCCAGGAGGAACGCGTCGACTGGAGATTGGCGCTTTTCGGAAATGCGCGGAGGCGTCGGGCTGCGGAGCGGCTGATAAGCCCAGTGCTGGCGAGCCGCTTCGAAGGATTGTCCGGGATCCGCCGCCGAGCGGGTTGCTGAAAATGCCGGAACCAGCATGGCCAGGGTGACCGGCCCGAGGATTTGCGCCAGGCGCTTCATGGGAGCTTCGTATATCTTTCGCAGTCCGAGGGCGTTGCGTCAACCTCGTAGCCGCTTTCCGACCGGTCCCCGGCCCTGCGCGGATTGTGAAATTTCTAACCGCGAATGGACGCCAATGGACGCGAATGGACGGGAACGAGGCGGACACAGGGAATCACCAGTCCCAATTCTGCCCGGCAAAATACGCCGTCGGTACCGGCAAACGCGCCGATCAGCCCTTTTCACTCGCGATAGGATAAAGGGGATCGGCATCCTCGCTCCATGACGGACGGTAGGTTGGTCTCGCGCTTCCGTGAACTTTAGTTTCAAGAGAGGCCTCCGTAGCGGCAGCTCGGCAGAGTACCGCTATTGTCGGGGTTCTAAGAACCTCGGCCTTCGATTTAGAGTGCGGCGCTCTGCCGAGTCGCGCTAAGGCATGCTCGCTTTGGGCAGGGGCTCTTCCAATAATCCCGGCAAAAAATGAATCGAAAAGTGCCAAAAACGGAGAGAGGCGGCATCGACTTTAAATCACATTACGCGGACCAGCTCAAAAGCAAATCGTCCACTAACCGGATCGTCGAGTCGTTCTTATGAAAGGCCAAAGCAACCTCTGGAGAGGAATCCTGATTCTCGGGCTGCTGTTGGCCTTGGGTGCAGGAGTGATTCTGGCATTTAAAAAATCCGTGACGCGGGCGGCACCCAGCCTCTCCCAAGGGCCCGTTGCAGCACTGGCAATCACTCCGCCGGTCATCGCGGGCAAAGACGATCTTTTCGAGGATGTCACAGCGAAAGCCGGGATCAATTTCGTCAACCAATACTGTGATTCACGGATCGCCAATATTCTCGAATCGAACGGGGCCGGCGGCGTTTGGCTCGATTTCGATGGCGATGGTTTGGTGGACCTTTACCTGGTGAATTCAGGTCCGCTCGAGGGCGTGACTCACCAGCCCCCTGGAACCGCGCGGCAGCCCAATCGGCTTTATCGCAACAAGGGCGACGGCACCTTTGAGGATGTTACCAAGAAAGCTGGGGTCGAAGGTGCTGGCTACGGCACCGCCGCAATTGCTGCCGATTATGACAATGACGGCCACACTGACTTATACGTGATCGGAGTAGGCCGCTGCATCCTCTATCATAATCGTGGCGATGGCACATTCGAAGATGTGACCGATAAGGCGGGCGTTGCCAATGCCGGCGGGACAGGAATCGGCGGCGTCTTTGTCGATGTGGACAACGACGGATATTTGGACTTGTTCGTGGCCAACTACCTCACGTTCGATGCGAGTTATCAGTTGTATTTCAGTGCGGACGCTTACCCGGGGCCGCTCTCATACAAACCCCAATTCAATAAATTATACCGCAATCGTGGTGACGGAACGTTCGAGGATGTCAGCGCGAACTCGGGGATTCAGATTCCAGGGCATCGCGCCATGTCCGTCACGGTCCTGGACTACAATCGGGACGGAGCGCCGGATTTGTATGTGTCAAATGATGGCACGCCGAATGTGCTCCTGGTCAACGACGGTAAAGGTCATTTCAAGGACATGGCTCCGCAAGCGGGTGTGGCTTTCAATGCCATGGGTGAAGCCGCCGGGTCCATGGCGGCGACGATCGGCGACTGCAACGGTGACGGGTATGATGACATTTTCGTCACCCGTTTGGGCTATGGCTCGCTCTATCTTGGCAATGCCAAGGGTGCGTATGACGATCGGATGATGGCTTCAGGGTTAGGCAGCCTGACCGCACAATTTGTCGGTTGGGGCGGTTGTTTCCTCGACTTCGACAATGACGGCGACCTCGACATTTTCATCGCCAACGGCGACGCCCATTACCTCGTAGGCTGGGAGAGTTTGCTTTTGGAAAACACCGGCAACGGGAGCTACTCGGATGCCGCCGAGAAAGGCGGCGCTTACTTCAAAACCAAGGTCCGGGCGCGCGGCAGCGCCGTGGCGGATTTTGATAATGACGGACGGATGGATGTCCTGGTCACCACGATGGGAGATCGGCCGTTTCTGCTGCACAACCGCGATCAGTCTGGCAATCACTGGCTGACCCTCGACCTGGTGGGTACTAAGAGCAACCGGGATGGGTTCGGCTCCACCATTAAGGTCGTGGCGGGAGGAAAGGAGCTGTTCGCTGAAGCTCGGTGTGCTTTTGGATTTCTCATGCAAAGCGATCGTCGCCCGCACTTTGGGCTGGGCAAAGCGGCCAGTGTTGACCGTGTTCAAATCAAATGGCCGAGCGGACAGCTTCAGGAGTTAACAAATGTTAAAGCGGACCAAATCCTGAACGTGATTGAGCCGTGGGAAAGAAAATGAGGCTGAGGACGATTCGGGCAGAGGATGACCTGCGACTTAGTGCTGCGCCAACTCTCGCCGGAAGCGGCGCTCTGCCGCATAAATGCGGCGTTCCGCTCGCTGCCAGTGCATGTGCCTGTCCGGTTGCAGATCGGAACGCCGCATTTATGCGGCAGCCCAACCTTACGAGCCTGGAGGATGAGTCGCGCCTTCAGCGCTGGCTGCTTCTTGGCGGCCGATTACCCAGGCCTTCGGCCTGGGCTGGTATGAGTCACGCCGTTGGCGTGAAGAAGGTAAATCACGCAGTTCGCGTGAGGAATTGCCTCTATCGAATGAAGCGTGGCTTTGAAGTATGGGTGGTCCTGTGTTGCCTCTGGCTCTGGGCACCTGGTTGCTCGCGACCGGTGCCGGAGAATGCTCTGATTGTTACCCAGGTTCCGCACGATGCCGAATCAACGGCCTCGGCAAACTTGCTCGATTTCAGATATCCGCAGGGCAGCCGGGTGGTGCTCGCAACAGGGACTGATTACAAAAACATTCGCCTGTTATCGTCCGGTTTAGCTGCGGCCGGGGAGCCGGTGATCTCTTATGACGGGCGCCGCATAGTCTTTTCGGGCAAAAGCTCTCCGGGCGCCGATTGGCAGATCTACGAGAATACTCCCGATGGAGTCCATCCAAAGGCGTTGACGGCGGTGAAGGGCGGTGCGGTGAACCCAGCCCTGCTCGGTGACGGGACTCTGCTTTATGTTTCACCGGCTCCGACGGCCGGAACTGTAGTGGCCAAGCCGTCTTTGTTTGCCCAGAGCTCGGGAGCTCGGGCTCGGCAGCTTACGTTCGGCATGGCAGTTTCAGATCCGACAGTCCTTTCGGATGGCAGGATTCTGTTTGTTTCGCCAGGCGCTGGCAAACCGGACGCCGGTTCGTCCCTTTATACGATTAACAACGATGGGACTGAACTGACCGCCTTTGCCTGTCAACACGATCGGCCGGCGTGGCTTCGGCGTCCTAGAGAACTTGACGATGGCCGAATCGCTTTCCTCGCTGGTAATGACTCGTCCTTTCGAGATGCCGATGCCGAGTTCGTTTTAACCGCCCACCCGTTCAGCAGCCGGGCACGGCTGCTATCAAGTTCGACCGCACGAATCAGCTCAATCGATTTGGTCAGAAACGGTGATTGGTTGGTCTGCGCGCAAACGGGACCTGAGCGTGGCATTTTGCCGGGTTGTGTGGTGTTTCAGGCCAACCCCGCGGCTGCCGGTTTGGAGCGGCCGGCGTTGAGAGACCCTGCTTGGGCATGCATCGAGGCCGTACCTGCGGGCGCCGGTCGACGTCCAATGGGGCGATTATCCAATGTCGCTCCGAGCCAGAAGACCGGGCAGATCCTCTGCCTGAACGCCAACGATACATCGCTTGGCTCGGAAACGGAGTCACACTGCACGCAAGCAAAGCGAATTCGAGTTTTCACCAATGGCTCGTCCGGGAACGAACGGTTGCTGGGCGAGGTTGAGGTGCAATCGGACGGATCTTTCATGGCCGAGGTGCCGGCGGACATGCCGTTGGGATTTGAAGTAGTGGATGAGCAGGGAACGGTCCTGCGCCGGGAACCACCGTTGATATGGGTGCGGCCTGGGGAAAATCGGTCGTGTATCGGCTGTCATGAGGCCCACAACCATTCCCCTCGAAACCTGCGGCCCTTGGCGGTGCGCGTTCCGGTGCCGCGCTTGCTGCCAGTGCCGGAGAAACTGGCTCAAACTTCTCGATGAACCTCCCCACAGATTCGGGGCGAGCGCAGATGGGAAATCTCCCTGGGGAGAGGGTCAGGGTGAGGGAGCAATTTCCAAATGAAAGTGGCAATGGGCGAGATGCCGGCGCCCCTGAGAGATGATTATGACGCCACGCCATTTTGTGGGTTGGGTCGCATTGGCGGGAGTGTTGGGTACAGCGGGCGCCTTGGGCCATCACTTTGGCGGGCAGGCCCACATCCGCAGAAGACTAGGCCAGGCGCCGCTGGCCAAGGCAACGTGTTTTAATTGCCATTTTGTCTCGACCCAAAATTTGCCCTGGGCCAAGCCGAAACCTCATCACGACTGCCTCGCGGGTATGGCGATCTCTCCAGACGGGAAACGAATCTTTATCGCTCTGGATGACCGCGATGACATCGCGGAGATCGATGCGCGCTCCCTTCAGGTTCTTCGACGAGTCAAAGTGCCCGGAACACCGTATGGCCTTGCTCTGGATCCTGTGGGCGAAAATCTGTTCATCACCTGCCGGAGTCAGGATCGCCTGGTTGTCTTTGAAACAGCCAGCCTAAAGCAAATCGGTTCCGTTGACACCGGCATGGGCCCGGTGGCGGTGGCTTATTGCCGTACAACTGCTGGCGATCGCCTGGTAGTCGCCAATTCAATGTCGGACGACATCTCGATTGTCTCTGTCTCGCCGCTCACCGAGTTGAGCCGGGTGAGTGCCGGTCGCGAGCCGTTCGCAGTCGCCGCGAGCGCAGACGGTTCGCGTGCCTTCGCAGCCAACCGGTTGGTGGGATTGAGTTCGGTGAAATCCATTCCGGAATCCGAGGTGACCGTGGTCAATACGGCGCTTGGGCGCGTCACTGAGCGCCAGCGATTGATTTCAGCCCATTTGTCCGAGGGGATCTGCGTGGTCCCCAGCCGTGACTGGGTGCTTACGCCTCTGGTAAAGGTGCGAAACCTTGTTCCCATCACGCAGGTGGCCAATGGCTGGGTCATGTCCAGCGCGCTGGCCGTATCCGACCTCAAGACGGGTGAAATGGTCCAGCTGCCCCTGGACGAAGCCAATGACTATTTCAGCGATCCATCCGCAATCGTTGCGGATCGGCAGGGGCATCGGGCCTTTGTTGCTTCCGGCGGCAGCGATGTGGTGAGCGTAATCGACCTGGACCGTTTGGCAAACTGGCTCGGGCACGCCACCGCCGCTCAAAAGCAGGATGCCATTTACGACATGGCTCTGTCCGCGGAATACGTAACGGCTCGCATCCACACCGGGCGCAACCCCCGCCAACTGGCCCTTAGCGCCGACGACACCCGACTGTTTGTGGCCGAGCGATTGCAGGACAGCGTGCTGGTGGTCGATACGAGAACGCTTAAGCCGGTGGACCGTATTACTCTAGGTGACGGCGGCCTGGAAGATCCGATTCGAAGGGGCGAGCGCGTTTTCACCAGTTCAGCCTACACCTTTCAACATCAGTTCTCTTGCCGCTCCTGCCACCCCGACGGCCATGTCGACGGCTTGAGCTACGATTTTGACGGAGACGGCATTGGAGACAACTTGCTGGACAACCGCAGCCTCCAAGGAGTCGCCGGGACTGGACCTTTTAAGTGGAACGGCAAGAATGCCAGCCTGGAAATCCAATGCGGCCCCCGATTCGCCAAGGTGCTGATGCGTACCGAGCCGTTTCCGCCCAAGGAACTTCACGATCTGACGACCTTCATCCGCTCCTTGCCTCCGCCGCGAATTGCTAAGGGCGCTGACGGCAAACTCACTCCTTCAGAGGAGCGAGGCCGCGCGATTTTTTTCGCAACGGCCATGCCTGATGGCAAGGCGATCCCGGTGAGGAATCGTTGCGTCACTTGCCACGCGCCGCCGCTGTATACGGTTCGGCTTCCGTTTAATGTAGGCACAAAGGGCCAGTACGACACCATTGAAGCCTTCGATACGCCTCATTTACTGGGAGTGGCCGATACCGCGCCCTATTTGCACGACGGCCGGGCCCAAACACTGGAAGAAATTTGGACGCTGTACAGCACCAACGACAGTCACGGCGTCACGAGCTACATGAACAAAATCCAACTGAACGATTTGGTCAATTTCCTGAAAACACTCTGAAGGTCAAAACATGAAGAAGTCAATCTACACAACGTTATATGCCATAGTGTTACTGGCTGCTTTCTCCAATGCGTACGCCGCCGTTCCGACCAAAGAGTTACCCTTTCCGTTGCTCGAACGATTCGAAAGCTTCGGGATGAAGGACGGGTTTCCCACCCACAAGGTCCATTGTGTGCTGCCGGCCAGCGATGGGAAGTTGTGGGTTGGCACCTGGAAAGGCCTGATGGTGCGTGAAAATGGCACGTTCCGCAAAATCGGGGTTGAAGATGGGTTGAGCCACTCGATGATCGTCTGCATGGTTGAGGATCCGCGCAGTGGGGATATTTGGATTGGGACCATGCGCGGGCTGAACCGGTATAGCGCCGGTCGGATCACCACTTTCACCCAAACCAGTTGCGGTTTGCCCAATAACGTCATCTACGGCGTCGAGATTCTGGGGGATACCCTTTGGGTTGCGACCGCCGCCGGGCTTGGGGCCTTGAACCTCAAGACGGGAGCCTGGAGCATTTACGACCACAACAATACGGTGATGCACGAGCCCTGGGTGTATTCGATCGCCGCCGCAAAAGATCGGGTCTTCGTCGGCGTCTGGGGTGGCGGCATTCTCGAGTACGAGCTCTCCAAGGCCATCTTCAAGGAACACCGCGACCCGGATCGCGACTTTCATTTCGACCTCGTCCCGAATGACGGCCCAATTAACGACGTGACTGCGTGGGTCGCCTGGTCCGATGGCATCCTCTGGCAGGGAACCTATTTCGGCATGTCCAGGTATGACGGGTTGCATTGGCGCACCTGGCAGGAAAAAAAGTCCCCGCTCCTCTCCAACTTCGTCAATTTTATCTACGCTCGCGGGCGCATCGCCTGGGTCGGGACGGATCGAGGTGTTTCGGTAACCGACGGTGATACCTGGGTGAATTACCGCTCCGATGAAAAAGAAAAAGGTCTGGTGGAGATCTACCAAGCCGGTCAGCCGGTACAGAGCCGCACGATGGCGACGCGCCTGCCGAATGATTTCGTCCTCGGGATCTGGGTCGATGACCATGAAGCCTGGTTCGCCACCTCAGATGGCCTCGGCCACGGCTTTTTTCCCGCGCCCTCAAAACCGCTCACCGCCTCAGCCAAGAACTAACCAGAAAGCACCCCCATGAAAACATCTCCTAGCCAAAGCATGAACTTGGAACCCGCGCCCGCTCAATACACGGACGGCGAGAAAATTGAACGGCGGGCACTCGGACTGCCCGCCTGCGAACCGGCGCCCTCGGGACTGATTAAGCGAATGCCCAAGGGACGTATGCCCGTGACCAAAACGGCCGTCACGGCGCCAAAAGTACTCAACGAAGCGCGCGAGTACGGCAGCGCGTTCACGCGCGGGTTGCGGGTGGAGCTGCCGGGCGGCATTACCCATCTGCTGATCAGCGGCACCGCTAGCGTGGGGCCACAGGGCGAAACTTTATACCCGGGTGATTTTCGCGGACAACTTTGGCGCACATACCACAACCTTTCCGCTCTGCTGGAGAGCGAGGGTGCTTGCTGGGAAGACGTGGTCCGAACCACTTGTTATCTCCGGGATATCGAGCGCGACTACGCCGAGTTCAACGCGATTCGGAACGAGTTCTACCGCGCACTGGGACTGGACCCGTATCCGGCCAGCACGGGTATCCAGGCGCGAATCTGCCGCAGTGACCTGCTGGTGGAAATCGAGGCCATGGCCATAATGGTTAGGCAATAGGGAGGCATATGAATAAGGAACCCATTGGAGAGAGCTTCCATTTGCGTTCACTCATCCATTTGGCCCGTGGACGCGGTCAGGCGCAAACCTGCGCGCCAGCATTTTGGAGTGCGGCGCTTTGCGCCGCTCTTGGAACCAAACGAGGGGTGACCCTCCAAAGATCTCAATCGTTTAATCCTGCTTCGCCGCCAAAAGCGCCGCAAAGCGGCGCACTCCAAAACCTTCGGATTCCGTCCAGTTCATGGGGAGCTGCAAAGCGGCGCACTTCAAAACCTTCGGACTCCGCGCGGTTCATGGAGAGCTGGATAGTGGTCCTGGCTTGCGCCGCAATTCTATCGTCTGCCCAGCAAGGCTGGTGCGGTTACGAAGACAAACCAGACAAAAACCCCAACGCAACGACTGAACCGGTCCTCAAGCCGGGCACACCCTCGGTGCTTCAAACTCAACCCGGCGAATATCCTTACTACGGAAACGCCCCGGCCGACATGCTGCCGTACCGCAATATCGAGCCGTACTACCGCTACTGGCTCACGCGCCTGCCTTTCCGGGGCCCGGGACGTGATTACGCCGTTCCGACCAATTTAACCTCACTCAAAGTTGGATTGCTCAGCCCCCCTCCATATGGACCGGAAGCCCGCCGCGGTGAAATGAGCCGCAAAGGCGTGATGCTGGCGTTCGACGAGGCTAATGCCGCTCGCGCTGGCCAACTCCCGTTCGAAGTGATTGAAAAGGCGGATTCGCCGCAGTGGGGCAGCGCGGCGAATATTGCGGTCGAATTTGCCGACAAAGACGTGCTTGGATTCATCGGCACTATTGATGGAGATGCCACCCATGTCGCCTTGCGCGTCGCGTTGAAGATTGAAACTTTTATGGTGAATTGCTCCGACCCGGATCCAACGCTGACCGAAACGCAAATTCCCTGGCTGATGCGAATCTTTCCTGACAATCGCCAGCAAGGCTATCGCCTGGCTTCGCTGGTCGTGAAGGAGAACGGGTTGAAGAAGATCGTTGTTTTAAGGACCAACAGCCGACCAGGCCGCATGGGTGTGAGGCCTTTTGTCGACGCAGTGCGCCGGCTCGGCTTTCCTGTGCTGCAGGAAATCAACTTCAAAGATGGGGACCGGAACTTCGATACTCAGGTGGCGGTGATTAAGCAGGCCGAGCCCGAGGCCGTGATTTTTTGGGGGAACCCGGCCGAAACCGCCCTGGCGGCGGTGCAGCTACGCGCCGCGGGAGTCAAAGCTGCCTTTTTCGGTTTCGATCGTCTGGTCGATCCCGAGTTCATCAAGCTGGCCGGTCCCGCAGCGGAGGGAGCGACCGCCACGTATTTCTTTGATCCCGAAAAGAAGGATGCTGCCTGGACCAGCTTTCAAAAGCGCTTTCAAACGCACTATGGCCTGGACCCCGATATTTATGCCGGGTACGGCTATGATGCCGGGCGCCTCATGATTGACGCGATCAACAAGGCCGGGCCCAACAAGTACCGGGTTCATGACCAACTCGCCGGACTCGACGAGTACAACGGAGTTACCGGCCACATGCGATTTGACGGACGTTGGGACAACATCGCCCCAGTGGTAGCAGCACAGTGCAAACAGGGGCGTTGGCAATTCGATCCAGTTCCGGCCCAAGCGGCCAGTCTGAAATAGTTTGGGAAAATCTGCCGGCCAAAATGTTGCGATCAGCCTTTTACGTAGCGCAGGCTTTCCAGCCTGCTGTATCGCAGAATTTCTATTCTGCGGAGGCGCCCCCTTGGTTGGACTTGTGGGTTTCCTCACGGCGATACCAATTCCACGCCTGCCGACTGGAAAGTCGGCGATACAGCAGACTCGAAAGTTTGCGCTGCGCAAAGGTGTGTCGCGGTCGCCAAGTGTTTGCCGCGGTCGCCCTGCTTTTGGTGTTGGCCGGATTTCCGCTCAAGGTGACAGCCTCGGGAAGCGATGCCTTGAAGATTGGTGTGTTGCTGCCGCCGGAAGAACCGCAGTTGCAGAGCGTTCGCGAAGGCATTTTGCTCGCCGAGGAGCACGCCAACCAAAGCAGTAATGGCCCTGTGCGCGTGAGCATCCGAGGGCGTGTGGGACAGTGGGGAGCAGATGCCGTGGAGGCGGCGCGATTAGTCGCTGAGGATGGAGCAGCCGGGCTGATCGCGCCACCGGATGGCGCGGCCTCCCACCTGGTTTTGCAAGTCTCCGGACGAACAGCCGTGCCGGTCATGACCTTGTGTGCTGATAGTTCGGTGGGGTATACGGGGGTGCCCTGGTTGTTGCGGATGGTACCGCGAACGCAGGACGAGGCCACTGCTCTGTTCAAAGGGGTATTCCCCACGAACGAAAGCAGAGGCCGGCGGTGGGTAGCGCTCGTTCCGGACCAGCGGGCAGGAAGAGAAATCGGAGGTGATCTGAGAAAAGCGGCCTTGGCGTGCGACTGCATTTTGGATCCTGTTTTGGAGCTTGGGTCGCAAACCAATGCCGACGCGATCATCGCTCGCGCATTAGCGAGTCGCCCGGAAGGAATCTTCCTATGGCTTGCTCCTCAATCTGCCGCAGATGCTGCCAGAAAGCTTCGAGGCAGCGGGTACGTCGGGCCGCTCACGGGGCCGGGCCGATTACAAACGGCCGGATTCTTCACCCGCGCCGGCAGCGCCGCCGAGGGCTTCACAATTCCAGCGCTGGCCCGCGGGCGTGAAGAGATGGTTCGGCTCAAGTCCTTTGAGGCCGCCTACCACGAGCATTGGGGCCGTGACCCAGACGTCATTGCAGCCATCAGCTACGATGCAGCCATGGTTCTCATTCACCTCGCGAGACAGGATGCATTCCAAAACCCGCCTCACCGCCTGCCGTCGGGTTTCTGCTGGCCTGGAGTGAGTGGCGATGTGAGCTTTGACTCGGAAGGAAATCGCAAAGCGAGATTCGAATTGTTGCGAGTGTCTGGCGGCCGCTTCATGGTGGCAGATCGTTCCAACTGAGTTCGGCCTGCCGCATAAATGCGGTGTTCCAGTGACAGCGCCGGCGCGCGGACTTCCCAGTCCGCAGAGATCTCCGAACTGAAACTGGCGCTGAAGGAGTTCTCATCGTCAGCAGAGGTGGTTTGCTGCGGGCAACGGCGCCCGCGCCGACTGCCGCATCAATGCAGCGTTCCATTTTTGCTGGAGGTCACCACTTACACATCGAAGCTGTCAGTCAGACAAAACCGACTCAGACGCGCCCCCATCTTGTCGGTTGCATCCACCCCGTTCAATCCAATAGCGTGGAGGAACATCTACAACTCAACGAGCTAAGGCATATTAAGACTTCCTGTAGAACCAGGTCACTGAAAGGCCGCCCCACGCGGTGGCACCGGTCGGGCAGAATCCTTGAAAAGCTCGCGGCGCTGGTTTTGGGCGGCCACCTGCTCGCCGGGACCAGCCACGCTGAAATGCTTTCGATTCAAAACTCGGCCCTGAACGTCACCTACGATACGTCCCGGGGCAGATTCACCCTGGCCGAACGAGCACTTGGAAAAGCGGCGCTTTTTGATGGACGGCTGGTCGGGGCTGCTTCCGTAGATGGCAGGCAAACCAGGGACTTTGCCTTCGGCACGGATGTGGGCAAACCGACTGCTCCGCACGCGCAGGTGCGGACGGCGGCCGACGGTGTGTTCGGCCAAGGCCGCCAGATCCGCGTCACATATTCTGACGGCTCGGTGTCTGAGTTGGAACTTTATCCGAAGCTTCCCTTCCTGCTCATCAAAACTGAAGTGCGCGGGCCGATCGGCAAAGAAACGGATTTGAATCAGATGGTTCCGGTTGAATTTGGGCTCGACCTTGGCCGGCCCGCAAATGAACTGCGCACGCTTGGCACCGCGGGCTTGACCGCTCCGGATAAAAACCCCGGCAGTTATCTGTTTCTGACCTTGGCACAGCCAGAAACACGGCGCGGCGTGGTTGCCGGCTGGCTCACACAAGATCGCGCGAGCGGTGTGCTCTTCTCGTCCATGGAGGCGGATCAGGTCCATTTTAGAGCGCGGATTGACTATGGCCATTTGCTGGTGCCCAGCGGCAGATCAGTTCAACTCGAAACGCTGGCGGTCGGGGTTTTCGACGATGCCCGGATCGGCCAAGAACTGTATGCCGAGGCGGTTGCGCGGCAGTACCACATCCGGCTCCATCCACAAATCAATGGCTATTGCACCTGGTATTCCAAGCCTCACGGCGGCGCGGCCGATGAACAATCGATTGTCCAACTTGCGGAGACCGCCGTGCGGGAGCTAAAACCGTTCGGCTTTTCCTTCATTCAAATCGACGACAAATGGCAGGATGGCACGGAACGGAACGGACCGGCGCGCAGGTTCTACCGGGTTAAACCGGACGGTCCTTATCCGCACGGGATCAAGCCCGTGGCCGACAAGCTCAAAAGCCTGGGCCTGATCACCGGGCTGTGGTTTCTTCCGTTCGCGAGCGATTGGCAGGACCCGGAGTTCAAGGATAAGCAGGATTGGTTTGTAAAACGCCGGGACGGATCGATGTTCGAAACCGCCTGGGGAAACACTTGTCTGGATCTAACGCATCCGGCCGTCACGAACTACCTCGCCGAACTTGTGAAGACCATTCATTCGTGGGGCGTGAATTATTTCAAAATGGACGGGCTGTGGACCGGAACGGCGACCGAACAAATCTACGTCAACGATGGCTTTCACGAAGATCATATGGGCGAAAACGCGCCCTTTTTCGACCCAAAGAAAACCAATGTTGAGGCACTCCGCGGCGGACTTAAACTGTTGCGCCAGGCGGCCGGGCCCGAGGTGTTCTTTTCCGGGTGTAACCTAAGCCAAAATATGCGGTCGCTGGCGGGATCGATTGGGCTGGTGGATTCGATGCGCATCGGGCCGGATAACGGCCAGGGCTGGCGCGATTACCACCAGGAGATTTCTGAAAACGCCAGCGGGTCGATTATCACCGGCCCGGTACGTGGCACGCGGCTCTATTTCATGCACGGCCGATTCTGGTGGAACGATCCGGATCCCTGTTACGTTCGCGCAAGTATTCCATTGAACCAGGCTCAACTCATTACCTCCTGGGTCGCCATCAGCGGCCAATTCAACTTGAACAGTGATTGGCTTCCTGGCTTGCCGCCCGAGCGGCTCGACCTGCTCAAGCGCACAATGCCGCGGCACGGCGCGGTCGCCCGCCCGGTCGATTATTTCGACACGAGCATGCCGGGCATCTGGCTGGTGACCGACACCCGCCAGCAGGTCCGGCGTGATGTGCTTGGCTTGTTCAATTGGGACAGCGCTAACCGTTCGATCGCCTGCGGCGTTCAGAAAGCGGGGCTTGACCCAAAGAAGACTTACCATGCATTCGATTTTTGGGCGGCAACGCCGGTCGACTCGTTCAGTGGTCAATTCAAGTTCGATGTTCCGGCGCAATCTTGCAGAGTCATTGCAGTACGCGCGGCCGAAGGACATCCGATCCTGGTCAGCACCTCGCGCCACGTCACACAGGGGATGGTCGACGTGACGGAAGAGAAATGGTCGACCGCGACCAAAACATTGACTGGCACCAGTCAAATGGTGAGCAATGATCCGTATGAATTGCGCATCGCCGCGCTGCAGGATGAGCACCAGAGTTGGAAATTGGTTTCGGCGAGTGTTTCTGACTCAGATGCTACGGCCGGTGTAGCCATTGCCGCATTACCGGCCCGTCGCAATGAAGAGGGTTGGCTGCGGTTAAAGGTGAGTTCGACTACCAGCCGCCCCGTCCGATGGGCACTGAGATTTGCGAACCCGTAAAATTGAGATACTTCGAGAATTCAACGGCAAACACTGCCACTGCAATGCACAAAACTTTCTTTGTTTCGATTGTCGGTTCTCGGCGGGCATTTAGAATGTTCGCTTCGACTATACTTTTCGCTCTTTTGCTCCTCGGCGGCTCGGGATGTGGCAAGCATCAAACCAATACCGAGACTAAGGCGGCACCGGAGGTCACTTTTAAACCTCAAGAAATGGCCGATGCTTTGCACGCCGTCATTGCGGCGGATCGAGAGGTCTATTCCCGCCATATCGTGCAGCGCCTTGGAACTGACGAAACGCTGGTGAAAGTTTCCGAGCACTGGCAGGCAGACAAAGCCCTGCCCTTGCCCGCGCAAGTCCTTCGACTCGGTTCGGAACAGGTGCAGCAGAACGGGGCCGAGTTTCATTATATCCTCCGATCGCTTTGGCCTCTAAATCCGAAGAATGGCCCGGAGACCGCCACCGAGAGGAAAGGCCTCCAGGCCGTGGTCGAGCATCCCGAAACCAACTTCTATTCCGAGGAATCCCTGGGTGGCCGGCGCTATCTCACCGCGGTGTACGCCGACCGCGCGACGGTTTCCAGTTGTGTTGAGTGCCACAATGCACATTCGGGCAGCACTAAAAAGGATTTGAAGATCGGCGATGTTATCGGCGGCATCGTTGTCCGAGTCCCGCTGGAGTTTTAAAGGGGTGTGATTAAATCTGTCGGTCATTCTGTGTTGATCGGCAGAAAAGCGGCAGAGGGCTGCCGCACTCCAAAACCTTCGGCTCTCGAGGCCCGCGCCCGTGTCGCGCTTGCGTTTTGGACTGCGGCAGCCCTCTGCCGCTTTTTTCGGCTTCCAGCCAAGACCGACACTTCTAATCGCACCCGTTTTAAAGGGGGTGGACGAGATAAAAGTGGGATTTATCGGGCGCGCGAAGCCCAGAAATCTTCGAAGCGGCCGGAAAGGATGCAGCAGCGCAGAGCGATGATCGCGTTGGCTCCGCGCACTGACCAACG
>Ga0070741_10004921_pt1 | contig 30526 bp, 31 predicted proteins | sample Coa_R1_4_FD_66440 | JGI IMG/M metagenome (GOLD analysis project Ga0070741, IMG submission 66440) | Surface soil microbial communities from Centralia Pennsylvania, which are recovering from an underground coalmine fire - Coalmine... | ecosystem: Environmental > Terrestrial > Soil > Unclassified ... | reverse complement strand
CGGCCAAGTACCAGCGGGAAATTCTGCTTTTTTATATCAACCATCTGGACTGGGAATTGAACAAGACAGATCAGATATTCATGCCGGCCGCGTGAGGCTATGACAGACGTAAAGACATTTCAAGAGAGCGTTAAAAAAGGCGATTTGGGGGCTGTACGAGTAGCGCTGGCGGAAAACCCGGCATTGCTTGATGCCACCAATGAAGCGGGCCAAAGCGCGTTTCTGCTCGCCATGTATTACCGGCAGCGCGAGACCGCGGACTACCTTTTAGGTCTTGGGCCGAAACTGGACCTCTTTAACGCGTGCGTCGCAGGTCAAACGGCCCGGGCCATGGACGACATTCGAACCAACCAGGCAGCGCTCGAAGCGCAAAGTTCCGACGGTTGGACCCCACTTCATTTGGCGGCGTTCTTCGGCCATGAGGAGCTTGCTAACAGGCTCATTGACCAAGGCGCGAAGATCGACGCGCGCTCGGGCAACGCAATGAAAAATACTCCGCTGCATGCGGCAGCGGCGGGTGGACAGACCGCGCTGGTACAGCTTCTGCTAAAACGCGGGGCAGACGCGAATGCCACTCAGGAAGGCGGCTGGACCGCTTTGCACTCTGCCGTTCAATCGGGCAATCGCGAGATGGCGGAGATGCTGATTGCGAACGGCGCTCACGTGAACGTACGCGCGAGCAACAACCAATCGCCCCTGGATCTGGCGCTTTCGAGAGGGCACGGAGAAATCGCGGCTCTGCTGGAACAACTGGGAGCGCAGCTTCAGTAAACGATGTTGGAACAGAAGCTGGAAGAGCTAAGACGCTCGACCTTGGCGGGCTTTGCCGAAGCGATTTCTCTCGAAGAATTGGAAGAAGCTCGTGTGGGTGCGCTGGGGCGCAAGGGTGCGCTCGCGCAGATCAGCAAAGATTTCGGCAAACTGCCGCCTGCCGAAAAAGCCTCATTAGGCAAGTTGCTGAATTCAGTCAAACAAGACCTGGAGACCGATTACGAGGACAAGAAGCAGCGCTTCGAAGAAGCCGAGATGGCCGGGCGTCTGGCGAAAGAATGGGTCGACGTAACGCTTCCGGCGCCCGGCGTACGGCCCGGCAGCCTGCATCCCATTACTCAATTGCAGCAGGAAATTGAAGACCTGTTTACATCATTGGGATTTGCAATTCTGGATGGACCCGAGGTCGAGACCGAAGAGCACAACTTCGACGCATTGAATATTCCGCCTACGCATCCGGCGCGGGACATGCAGGATACCTTCTGGCTTTCGAATGGACATCTGCTGCGGACCCATACCTCGCCGGTCCAGGTTCGGGGCATGCGCCAGCTCGGGCCGCCGCTGAGGATGATCGCGCCGGGCCGCGTGTTTCGAAACGAAGAAGTAGACGCTTCGCATGAGCACACCTTCTATCAGTTGGAAGGCATGATGGTGGACCGCGAAGTTTCGGTCGCTAACCTGATCTACTTCATGAAAACGCTGCTTAGCTCGATCTTCAAACGTGATGTGACAGTGCGGCTGCGGCCGGGATACTTTCCCTTCGTGGAGCCGGGTTTTGAGCTGGACATTCATTGCCTGATCTGCGGCGGTGTTGGCTGCTCCGTTTGTAAACAGAGCGGTTGGGTGGAATTGTTGCCTTGCGGTTTGGTTCACCCTAACGTATTAAGGATGAGCAATATCGATCCCGAAGAGTGGGGTGGATTCGCCTTCGGCTTGGGATTAACTCGCCTTGCAATGATGCGGTACGGTATTGACGACATCCGACAACTGCAGGGCGGAGATTTGCGGTTTCTAACTCAGTTTTAAACAGTCCTGCCAAGCGGGATACAAAGGACAAGACTTGAAATTTTCGTATCGGTGGCTGTGTGACTTGGCGCCGGGTCTTGCGGCCGAGCCCAAAGAATTGCAGCGGCTCATCACGATGAAAACGGCGGAATGCGAGGGGATTGAACCATCGGCTCAAGTAGTAGCTGCGCAGATTGTCGGTATCGATCAAACCGCGCGCGGCAAAAACAAGGTGTTGCGCATCGATGTTGGCGGCGATAAAGAGACTACCGTTGTTTGCGGCGCACCCAATGTGCGTGTGGGAATGCTGGCGCCATGGATTGCGCCAGGTGTTACTTTTCGCGGTAAAACCATTGGTCGGGCGGTCATTGAAGGTTTTGAGAGCGAAGGCATGCTCGCCAGCGGCGCCGAATTAGGAATCAATGACGATCATTCGGGCTTGTTGGAACTCAACAATCTGCAACCGGGCCAGCCACTCCGCGGAATCGAGCCAGATTGGATTATCGAAATCGATAACAAGAGCCTGACGCATCGGCCCGATCTTTGGGGTCATGTCGGGATGGCGCGCGAAGTTGCCGCAATCACAGGATTGACTCTCGAAGATCCTGTTCACCTGGAATCGCTTCCGCAGGGGGAACCGGTCGTCGGCGTGAACATAGCCGATCATGCGCTTTGCCCTCGTTACAGTGCTTTGACCTTTGATAACGTTCAGGTCGAGCGCTCTCCTTTATGGCTACAGGCCCGGTTGGAAAGCCTGGGATTGAATGCCATTAACAACATCGTCGATGTAACGAACTTCATCCTCGCGGAACTGCCGCAACCGATGCACGCCTTCGATGCCGACAAGCTGCGCGGCGGCACTATTTTCGTTCGGACAGCGCGAGGGGGAGAGACTTTGAAGGCCCTGAACGGCGAGACATATGAGCTGACAACGGCGGATTTGGTCATTGCCGATGAAGCCGGGCCTGTCGCGCTTGCAGGCGTCATCGGCGGCGCCGATACTGCAATTTCGGAAACAACGAAGCGCGTGGTGCTTGAGTCAGCCAACTTCCAGGCAGCGACGGTGCGCTTAACTTCCGCGCGGCACAAACTGCGAACGGATGCGTCCATGAGGTTCGAAAAGTCGCTGGACCCGGAGAATACTCTACGGGGGCTCGCGCGGGCCGTCGACCTATTTCGCGCGGTGGCTCCCGGCATTGTTATGCGCGGTGGAGTGACTGATAACCGCGGACCGTTGCACGTGAGCCAACCGATTGCCTTGCCAATAAATTTCGTTACGCGAAAACTTGGAACCACCGTTAGCCAGCAGCGAGTCACTCAGATACTGCACGCTTTGGGATTTCGGTCTCAAGAGACATCGCCCGGTTTGCTGACCGTAACCGTTCCGTCATGGCGAGCCACTAAAGACATCAGCCTAAAAGACGACTTGGCAGAAGAAATCGGCCGGATGATCGGGTACGACGAAATAACGCCGACTGCTCCGCGACTGGCATCTACAGTGCCGTTTTCAAATCCGATGCGAACGTATCTGCGCAAAGTGCGCGCCCAGTTCGCGGATCAGGGCTTCACAGAAATCTACAACTACTCTTTCGTGGCCGAAGCCGATGTAAGAAAGTTCGGCCTGGATATTCGCGAACACGTTGAAATACGCAACCCGATCGCGTCGGAGCTGACACACCTGCGGCGTAGCCTTCTGCCTCGCATTTATCAGAACATCGCCGGCAATGTTCGCCACTACGCCGATTTTCGAATCTTTGAAATCGGCCATGAGATTCATCCGGCTGTGGGTGCCGCTCTTCCGAATGAAGTGACGCACGCTGCCGCCGCACTATATAACGCTCACGGCGACGAGCAAGACTTTTTTGAATTGAAACGCGTGATGGAGTGCATATTCCCGGACGCGCGCCTAACGGCCGCTCGCGCGCGCGGCTACGAGCATCCGGTTCGGGCCACAGAGATCCATTGGCGCGGCTCGGTAATCGGCAGGCTTTTTGAGCTGCACCCCTCGCTTTTGGCGGATGAAGGCATAGAAGGCCGCGCCTTCTTATTCGATGTCGATCTGCAACTCGCGCAACAACTTTCGGCAACGCAAGAGACTAAATACAGACCGCTGCGAAAGTATCCGACAAGTGGATTCGATTTGTCGGTGGTGACAGAGCTGAATCGGCCAGTCGCGCAGATTCAAGATGACTTGACGAAATTCGCTCAGCCGGAACTGGCATCGATCGATTTCATCAGGCAGTACGACGGACCACCATTAGATGCGGGACAGAAGAGCGTTTCGTACCGCCTGGAGGTTGGAGCGCCGGATCGCACGATGACGGCGGAAGAAGTTGCCGCCATTCGGAATCGCATCATAGAAGATATGCGCGGTCTCGGCTACGAGTTCCGCGGCTGAGCAGGTCCTCTTATGCCCGGCAGTCCCGGCATCACGTTGTTGCCCGATCTTTACGCCCACCCGTCCGGAGTTTTGTGGATTCCGGAAACACAAACCGCGCTTGTAGCCGATGTGCATTTGGGCTACAGTTGGGCGCAAAGGCGGCGCGGCGAGCTGGGGCCTTTGGCGGATTCGCATACCCAACAAAAGCTTTTCGATTTGTGCGACGATCTCGCCCCGCGAACGATTGTTTTTTTAGGCGACCTGGTGCATGCGCCGCGTTCTTCGAAACCGGAACGTAGCTGGATCGAAGAGACGCTCACCAGCCTAAGCACTCGCGCTGAACTAATTGCCGTGCGGGGCAATCACGATCGCGCGTTTGCGCGTGAGTTCGGTCGTCTGAATATCCGTTTTGTCGAAAGTTGGTGCGCAAAAAACCTCACTGCGGTACACGGGCACCGCCTTGAATTCGCTCTGCCTGAAGCGCACACACTGATCCTCGGCCACCTGCATCCCTGTCTCGGTGTGAAGGACGCTTCCGGCGCCACTCAAAAATTGCCGCTATTTCTGGTTACGCGGAAGTGTATAGTGTTGCCCGCTTTCTCGCCGTTCGCGCGCGGCTATGACGTGGTCTGCGGCGTTCCGCAGGAACTGGTTGCGTTTTTTGGAGGAGCGGAGATTCAAGCCTATGCGGCAACGGGAAATCGGGTGGTTGCACTCGGTCCGCTACATCAGGCAATAGAGAAGATGTTTGAGAGCGACGTCAGCGGGCCAGAGCGGTTTCGCGGAACGCGCTCAGCCTGATTCCGCACAACGCGCGGCGCTACAAAACCAAATCGGGCCGCTGCCGTATTTCAAGACATCCTTTGCCGGTTGGCAATACCTTTCCGGGATTCAGTTTGCACGCGGGGTCGAAAAGCGCTTTGAATTTCTTGATGAGATCGAGCGTTTCTTCGGGAAACAGGTGCGCCATCAGTTCCATTTTTTCCATGCCCACGCCATGTTCACCGGTAATCGAGCCGCCGACGGAAATGCAGTAATCCAGAATCTCGTCGCCGGCTTTTCTCGCTTTTTCAAGGCCGTCGGGACTCCGTGGATCAAAGGGCAGTATTGGATGCATGTTGCCATCACCGGCATGAAAGACGTTGCTGATGGCGATGCCATATTTTTTCGCGATTGTATCGATGGCCTGAAGCGTAGATGCGATTTGCGTGCGTGGAACAACCCCATCTTGCACATAATAAGTGGGGCTCACACGGCCGATGGCCCCGAACGCATTCTTTCGGCCTTTCCAAAGTAGATCGCGCTCCGCCGCAGTTTTGGCTACACGGACTTCCCGCGCACCGGACTCTTTGCAAACTTCGGCGATGCCTTCGGCCTGTTCTTCAACCGCTTCCACAAGGCCTTCAACTTCAATTAGCAGCACGGCGGCGGCATCTAAGGGATAGCCCGCGTGAGTGGCCGCCTCAACCATGCGCAGCATGGGGCCATCCAACATCTCCAGCGCCACCGGAGTAATGCCGCGCGCAGTCAGCGCACGCACGGAATTCCCGGCCTCCGCAGTCGAGTTGTAGATGGCGAGCATCGTCTTGACAGCTTCCGGTTGGCGCATGAGTCGCACCCAAATTTTCGTGACAAGCGCCATCGTTCCCTCGGAGCCTGTCAGCAGGCCCGTAAGGTCATAGCCGGAAAGATCCAGTTCTTTGCCGCCGTGTTGAATCACGGTTCCATCAACCAGAACGGCTTCGAGCCCCAGCACATGGTTTGTCGTAACGCCGTACGCCAACGTATGCGGCCCACCAGCGTTCTCCGCAACGTTGCCGCCGATGGTACAGGCGCGCTGGCTGGATGGATCGGGCGCATAGAAATAGCCGAAGGGTTGGACCGCAAGCGTGATATCAAGATTGACAACGCCGGGCTGCACAACCGCGCGCTCATTCCGGATATCGATTTCGAGAATGCGGTTCATGCGAGCAAACGAGATGACTACGCCGCCCGCTCGGGCAATGGCGCCACCGCTCAGCCCGGTTCCGGCGCCGCGCCCAACAATCGCGAGGCCGTGCTGCCGCGCCAGCTTCACAATCGCGACAACATCTTCCGTGGTACGCGGAAAAACGACTAAATCCGGAATCGACTTGTCGACACCGCCATCATATTCGTAAAGCTTCAAATCGAGCGGATCGGAGAGCACGCCACCAGGCGTAAGCTGCGACTGCATTTCGGCTAGGACACGCGCGTCTAGAGCCATTGCGATAAAGAGCTACAGCAAACTTTTGACGTACTGTTTCATATCGTCGCTAAGCCAGTTTTCCGCGTTGGCAAACTTTCGCACGACACGGCCATCTTTGATGATGTAGCTTTCAGGGTACTGAAAGGTCCCATATTCCGCACTAATATTGGCCGAGGGATCGCGAACAGTGTCGAACGACACTCGCACATGGTCGAGAAAGTTTCGATAGCGTTGCGGGTTTTTGTCGATGCTGACTGCGACTACCACCACGCCGTTTTTAGCGAATTCCTTCTGAAATTCGTTTAGCGAGGGAATTTCCTGAACACAGGGGGCACACCATGTAGCCCAAAAGTTGAGAACCAGCACTTTACCGCCAAATGCAGTTGGGGTGACATGCTGGCCGTTGTCAGTTGTGATGTTGAATTGAGGCGCTTTGCCTCCTTCTTTCGCGGAAGTGTCTCTCAGGCTAAGGAAAATTACCCCGGCAAAACACAACGTCAACGCTAGAAGCAGCGCCTTGAGAGCGTTATTTACGTTCACGATATAAACAGAGTGGGTAATTCCAGTATCTAATGACCGGATCGCAGCATCCAATAAACGGCGATGTTTGTCACCCGTAAGGTTGAGTTCTCGGCATCGCATGTCTGCCGTTTGGCCGGACTGAGCGAGCGAGAGAATCTGAGGCTTTTCGGGCGTGAAGCCAGTCCGAACGGGCACGGTCATAACTACGTGCTGGAAGTGACGGTGGAAGGCGATCCGGATCCAATCACAGGTATGGTTATCGATCTGAAGAACTTAAAAGACATTTTGGAAGACGAGATCGTGACTCCGATGGATCACCGCTTTCTGAATGCAGAAGTAAAGCCGTTTGATGAAATTGTGCCCACGACAGAGAACATAGCTCGTGAGATCTGGAACCGGCTGCAGCCGCTGTTGAACAAGTCGAATACTTCGCTCTCTCGGGTAAGGCTGTTTGAAACCGCCGATCTGTATGTCGACATCACGCGGGGAGAAGCCTTCCTATGACCAGCGTCACGCGTGTTTACCGGTTTTCCGCATCGCACCGTCTGCATTCTGCGCAATTAAGTGACAGTGAAAACGCTGAGATCTTCGGAAAATGCAACAATCCTTACGGTCACGGCCATGATTACGTGCTGTCAGTTACGGTAAGCGGCAAAATCAACAATCGAACGGGCGTTCTGGTTCCCCTTGCATTGTTAGACCAGCTTGTCGATCAACACGTACTGGGCCTGTTTGCGCACAAGAACGTCAATGTAGATGTCCCGCAGTTCGCAGACGTCATTCCTACCACCGAGAACATCGTCCTGGTGATTGCAGGTTTGATGGAGGAGCATTGGGCCGCCTATTTCGACCGCGGCGGTCCGCGTCTGCACCGGGTGCACGTCCAAGAAACAGATCGAAATGGATTTGAAGTGCTGCTGCCGCTGGCTTATCCAGCGAAGAGATTAACTGATAGCGAAGGTTCATTAGTTCATGCGTAAAGCTCACGTGCCAGCGGGCGATAAACCGCGGCCTGTTGCCGGAGAGAAAAGCTCCGTTATCGAGTTCCAGCCGAAATCGTCGCGAGCGTCTATTGCCGATCACATGCGAGACGTACTCGTATCTCTGGGCGAAGATCCCGACCGCGATGGGCTATTGCGAACTCCCGAACGCATGGAGAAGGCGCTGAAATATCTCACCAGCGGTTATTCGGCGGACATTGCAAAGATTGTCAACGGTGCGCTTTTCGATGTCCAGTACGACGAAATCGTAGTGGTCCGAGACATCGAATTCTTCAGCATGTGCGAACATCATATGCTGCCGTTCTTCGGGAAAATGCACGTTGCGTATCTACCCGGCTCGAAGGTAATCGGGCTCAGCAAGATTCCGCGCATCGTCGACGTGTTTGCCCGCCGGCTGCAAATTCAAGAGCGGCTGACGAAGCAAGTGGCGGAAACACTGCAAGATCTACTATCTCCGCGCGGGGTTGCCGTAATCTGCGAAGCACGTCATTTCTGCATGATGATGCGGGGTGTCGAGAAGCAGCACTCTGGGGCGATTACCAGCACAATGTTGGGTGCATTCCGTGACAGCAAAGAGACTCGCGCTGAGTTGCTTTCACTCGTCGGCCAACGCTCCACAGCCATTTAATTCCACCAAACAGTCTTATCCTGCCGGCGCGTGTTAGCATCGGGTCATGAATGACCAGAGCCGCCTGTTTGAGGCGGGTCCGGACCCTTTCGGACGAATGTGGCGCGTTCAATTTCGCTGGCTTCAAACCGGCATCTCCATCCGGCACGCCAATACGGTTGACGTAAAATTTTTCGTTACTCCGGATGGCGGCGAAACAGAAGAGAAAGTTGTGTCGCTGCCGCACGCGGCGCTGCTGAACCTTACGCGCGAACGGCAAAAAAAACTCTCTGACCCGTACTGCATGCGCATGGCGGCGTTTCATCTAAAGCGCATGATTGAAACTTCGGAGGATATGGAAAAGACGCTGGTGACCGTAACTGCCGAAGAATTGGCCGAGTACGACCAGCAGTTGAACGGTGTAACGGTTACTCAGCCTCGATAATCCATTCGAGCGAGCAGTTCTGTTCCTGCACGTGCTAAGAGTATTTTGTACGCTAACAACCAACCGCGGCTAGTAGTCTAAACGAGGAAACCTTATGGTCAGTTGCCCTAAATGTGACGCCCCTATTGATGTGGAAGAAGAAGAACTCGACGAGGGTGATGTGCTTTCCTGTGATGAGTGTGGAGCGTCCTTGACGGTCGCCAGCGTGAACCCGGTGGAACTCGATACCGAAGACGAAGAGGAAGACGACGACGAGGACTTCGACTTCGACGAGGACGACGAAGAGGGTGAGGACGATGAGGAGGATGACGAAGAAGAGGAAGGCGAGGAGGACTGGCGTTAGCCTGATACGCGCTTTTTTCCTGTTGTTGGCTGCCGCAGTTCTCAGCTTCTCCCAAGCTCAGTCGCCCGTGATTGGGCAGCCTGGATCGAACACCACGAGATCGGTGATGGGTACCGTAATTGATAGCCACGGGGCCCCCGTGCCGCGCGCTGTTGTTCTGCTAAAGGATATGAAGACTCTTCAAATCCGTTCTTACATCGCGCAGGACGATGGGTCATACCACTTCTATGATTTGAGCGGCGACATTAATTATCAGCTCCGCGCCCAATCGAATGGATTGACGAGTTCAGAAAAGACGGTCAGTGTCTTCAATAGCCACAAGATTGTGAAGCTGAACTTGAAGCTGAATAAAAAACTGAAAACTTGACGTTCTAACCGCCGTACTTTGCGCGGGTTCAGTTGCGCGAGAATGCCTACATGCAGCATGCTGAGGCAGTTCGTTGGATAAAAGATATCGCGCTTGTCCCGATTATCCGGGCGCCGAAGGCCGAGATGGCCATTTCCGCCGTGGAAGCGCTGCGCGAGGGCGGCGTTGATTGTGTTGAGATCACCATGACCGTCGATCGCGCCCTTCGCGCCCTGGAGACGGTCGCGGATCGTTACGGCGATAGCGTGCTCTTAGGAGCTGGGACGGTTCTTGATCCGGAGACCGCGCGCGCCTGTATTCTTGCAGGTGCTCACTTCCTGGTAACCCCCAGCTTGAACTTGAAGACGATCGAAATGGCGCAACGGTACAGTCGTCCTATTTTCCCCGGCGGATTAACCCCTACGGAAATTCTGACCGCGTGGGAGGCGGGCGCGGATGCAGTGAAGGTTTTCCCGTGCAATGCGATGGGCGGCGCAAAATATATCAAAAGCCTGAAGGCTCCGCTTCCGCAGGTAGAGATGTTTCCCACCGGTGGCGTGAATCTGGAAACGATTGGTGAATTTCTCGCCGCTGGATCCGCTGCGGTGGGAGTAGGAAGCGAGCTGGTGGATGCCAAGTCCATCGCGTCCGGAAACTATCGTGTCATTACGGAGCGTGCAAGAAAATTTCGTGAAGCGGTGGATGCTGCGCGCCCCGGCCGAACCGAGGCGATGGCCGGTTCAGCACGATAGCCGGCGCTGTTAATACCGGGGTATCGTCGCGTCCAGTTCCCGGCTCCAGCGATCGATTCCGCCTACAACGCTATAGCAGTTTTCGATTCCTTGGGCCCGAAGCCACGAAGCGACTTGCAAACTTCGAACGCCGTGATGACACAAAATTAATAGAGTCGAATGGTCCGCCATCGCCTCAAGCTTTTGTAGGTCAGCCGGAATGGACTGCATAGGTATCAGATGTGCTCCATCGAGTCGCGATAGAGCAAATTCCTCCGGTTCGCGCACATCTATTAACACGGCATTGCCGTTGTCGAGTCTGGCCTTGGCATCTTGCGGTGATAATTCCAGAGTTTCCACTGATTTCTACTTTCTCATCAATGCGAGAACTACTAGGAAGCGGTTACAACTATTTATTTGATCGGTCCCATTTTTTTGTACACTTGACGCGGTCCGTAACGTCTGCGGCTTAACTGGGCTCTTTGACTAAGTAGGCGGTTGGGAATGTTGGGAAAAAACGAGGTAATCGTTGCAGGCATTTTTTTGTGGAGCCAATCGTCCCCGCCGATATATCCAGCAGGTGAAAGTTCTCCCGTTGGTTGTCGGCTACGTCGCACTCAGCTTCGTGGCCTACGGTCAGGAACAGGTGACCCCAATGTCCGATGGGCAGGCCGCGCCCGGCGTCGGTGAGTCCGGAATGGTGTTTCCCTCCGCAGCGGCCCGAGCGGCAGCAGAACTAAAAGCGGAGGAGCGACAGCGGATCTTTGGTGTTGTTCCCGACTTCAACACCAGCAATGTTTACAACGCGGCGCCGCTCAGCGCGCCCCAAAAATTTCAGCTTGCTCTAAAAGGCGAGGTTGATCCATTCGCCTTTGTGGCCGCCGGACTATACGCCGGGCTCAGTCAATGGAAAAAAGAAACTTCGGAATACGGGTATGGGGCGCGCGGCTATGCGAAACGCTTCGGCGCCGCTTATTTGGACGCTTTCGACGGAGCGATGATCGGAGACGCCGCCTTGCCCGCTTTGCTGCATCAAGATCCCCGTTACTTTCGCCTCGGCACCGGGCCGTTCGCCGTCCGGCTTATCCACGCCCTGTCCGCCGCCTACCGTTGTAAGAATGACAATGGCAGGTGGACGTGGAATTATTCGAATCTGCTCGGCAATCTGGCCGCAGGAGCCATCGCAAACGCGTACTATCCCGCAAGCGATCGCGGCGCGGCCCCGACCTTCGAACGAGCCTTAACAGTCACGGGCGAGGGCGCTGCCGGCGCGGTTTTCTTTGAATTTTGGCCTGATATATCCCGAAAATTTGTCTCGCATAAGAAGAAAGTGCGCGGCTGACAACGCCGCAGCCTTTAGGAGAAATTTGGCGCTTTCGTGCAACTCCTGTAGCGAGTGCCCTATACTAACTATTTAAGCGAGCGATGAACCTGCTTCTACAGGGCGGAATTCTCATTAGCGTGGCCATTAGTGGCCCCGCCTGAGACCTCGCATTCCAAGTTTTAGAAGTTGAGGCCACCGGCGGGAGATTCCAACCGGTGGCCTTTTTATTTCGGGACAGTTCAGACGGAAAGGTTCGAATAAGCCATGAAGATTTTCACCTTCGATACAACGTTGCGGGACGGCACGCAGGGCGAGTCGGTGTCACTATCGGTAGACGACAAGCTTCTGATTGCGGAGAAGTTGGACGAGTTAGGTATCGATTATGTTGAAGGTGGCTGGCCGGGGTCGAATCCGAAGGACAAAAAATTCTTCGAAAAAGCGAAGCATTTGCGGCTCAAACACGCACGGCTGACGGCATTTGGCGCAACACGCTTTGCGAAGAATCCGGTTGAGAAGGATGCGAACGTGGCGGCTTTATTGGCCGCGGGCACGCCAGTCGTCTCTATTTTCGGTAAAAGCTGGGATTTTCATGCCCATCGCGCTTTGGGTGTGACGGAAGAAGAGAACCTGGACTTGATCTCCGGAACGGTCGCGTACCTTAAGCAACACGGACGTGAGGTCGTCTACGACGCCGAGCATTTCTTTGACGGCTACAAAGCGAATGCAGCCTTTGCGTTGCGGACGTTGGAAGCGGCCAAAAACGCGGGCGCCGACGTGCTTTGCCTGTGCGACACCAATGGGGGGACGCTGCCGGGGCAATTGGCGGAGATCGTCCGGCAGGTGCGCGAGCGCTTCAACGGCACGCTTGGAATTCACTGTCATAACGATTCGGATGTTGCGGTTGCCAACACGCTAGTTGCGGTTGAGGAAGGCATTACCCACGTGCAGGGCTGCATGAACGGTTATGGCGAACGCTGCGGAAACGCCAACCTGGTGTCGATTATCGCGGACCTGGAACTGAAGCTGGATCATGACACGATTGGGCGCGAGAAGCTAAAGTCTCTAGGCGAAGTTGCCAGATTCATAGCCGAGTTGGCGAATTTGCCGCTGCGGCGCGATCAGCCATTCGTAGGCCAAAGCGCGTTCGCACATAAGGGTGGCATCCACGTGAGCGCGGTGCTCAAGGACTCGGCCATGTATGAACACGTAAACCCGGATGCCGTGGGAAACCGTCAGCGCGTGTTGCTGAGCGATTTGTCAGGACGTGGAAATGTCTCGTACAAGCTAAAGCAACTTGGGTTGAACGAAGAATCCGTCGATGACACAGCCCGCCGCGAGCTGCTGCAGCGCTTGAAAGTGATGGAGCACGAAGGCTACGACTTCGAGGCAGCGGAAGGCACGTTCGAATTGCTTGTGCGCGAAGCGATGCTGCCGGAGTTCGTTCCCTTCGATGTTGTCAGCTATGAAGTTTCGACGCGATTGCAGGGCAACGCCGCGGGAAAACTGCCGGGCAATGACGAAACTGTCACAACTGCAAGTGTCACGCTGAGGGTCAATGGCGATGTACATTCGCATACGGCGGCCGGCGAGGGGCCGGTCCATGCGCTGGACATCTGCCTGCGGCAGTGCCTGGCTTCCGTGTATCCCGAAATTACGGCCGTGAAGTTGACCGACTACAAGGTGCGTGTTCTAGGCAGCAAAGTCGGCACCGAATCGAAAGTACGCGTACTGGTGGAATGGACAGACCACGTCAGAAGCTGGGTGACTGTGGGGGTTTCGAACAACGTAATTGACGCAAGCTGGCGCGCATTGGTGGATGCGCTCCGGCTGGAACTGATACGCCTGCAAGCAGGCGATCAGTCCGGCAAAACTACGCGAGATTATAGTTGGGCGGTGTAAGGGCAGTCCAGCTATCTACCGGTCACGTCGTTGTTGCGGACACGGCATCCTGCGTCGAGCTTCGCGCCTCGGTTGGATTGACTTAGCTTCTGCCTTGAGCCAACTACAGCAGACCACATTCCGCGTGCGTGCTGAGATCAGAAAGCAGCTTCTTGCGGAAGACGCAGCCCGCAAAAAGAAAACGGAGTAGCTCAAGTTATCATCGGCTAGGTATGAAGGCTGTTGTCGCTGATCCTACGGGTGGTCCTGAAAATCTCAAGGTGTTCGATTTGCCGAAGCCGGAGCCCGGCGAAGGTGAAGTGCTGGTCAAGCTGGAAGCTTCTGGTGTCAACTTTATCGACATTTACTTCCGGATGGGCCTCTACAAAGCGCCCGAAAATCCGGTGCGCCTCGGGAGCGAGGGAGCGGGAACCGTCGAAGCTGTGGGTAAAGGCGTTGATCGGCACATTGGCCAACGCGTGGGATACGCGATGGCGCGCGGATCTTATGCGGAGTACGCGATTGTGCCCAACTCCATGCTCGTGGATCTTCCCGATGATGTGAGCTTCGAGCAGGCCGCTGCCGTTCTGCTGCAGGGCATGACTGCCCATTACCTGACGCGCTCCACCTTCGAGTTAAAGCCGGGGAGTACCTGCTTGATCCATGCCGCCGCTGGAGGCGCCGGGTTGATGCTGGTGCAATTGGCGAAAATCGCGGGCGCGACGGTCATTGGTACGGTTTCGACACAACAGAAGGCAGACCTTGCCAAAAAGCACGGGGCTGACCACATCATTCGATATATGGAGCAAGATTTCGTCGCGGAGACCAAGATGATCACCGGCAACCGCGGTGTAGACGTGGTGTACGACTCGGTGGGGAAGTCGACCTTTTACGGCAGTCTCGACTGCTTGCGGCCGCGAGGAATGCTGGCGCTCTTTGGGCAATCAAGCGGTCCCATCGGCCAGATTGATCCTCAAATTCTCAACCAGAAAGGTTCGCTTTTTCTCACCAGGCCAAGTTTGGGACATTACGTCAGCGATCTCAAAGAACTGCATTGGCGCGCCTCGGACCTATTCAAGTGGATCGAACAGGGAAAACTGAAGCTGCAGATCCACAAAATCTACCGCTTGGAAGACGCGGCTGAGGCCCAGCGCGACCTGGAAAGCCGGAAGACAACCGGCAAGCTGCTTCTCAAGCCGTAGTACATGCCTATTCGAATCAGCGAATCCGAGGAACGGCGCGATAGGCTGCGAGCGGGTTTGCGGTTATATCGCGTAAGCGGCTGGGTAGTCACTGCGCTGCCGAACGTGCGTTATCTCAGCGGTTTTACGGGCACCAATGCGATTCTGTTACTGTCGTCCGATCGGGCGATCCTATTCACCGATCCCCGCTACCAAACTCAGGCCGCTCTTGAATGTGACTGCGACATAAAAATCGTGAAAGGGCCGCTGCTGATCGAGGTAGCGCGCTGGATACAACGGTTGCGGCTGAAATCGGTAGCATTTGAGCAAAATCGGATTGGCTATGACGACTACGTACACCTGAAGGAACTGGGGATCGGCGTTCGTTTGAAGCCAGTAAGTGGCGCGATAGAGAGCTTGCGAGCCGTTAAGTCGGCGGCTGAAGTGGCGACGATTCGGGCGTCTGTCCAACTGAATTCAGCGGCACTGGAGCAGGCGTTGCGGCACTTTAAGTATTCAATGACCGAAGTCGATCTGGCGGCAGAAATTGAATATCGGATGCGGCGACTGGGGGCAGACGGCACTGCGTTTGAGACAATCGTAGCCTCCGGAGAAAGAACGGCGCTCCCCCACGCCCGTCCGACGGACCATCCGATCCGGGAGGATGAACTACTATTAATTGACATGGGCGCTAGTGTCGCCGGGTACGCCAGCGACATGACGCGAACGTTTGCCGCTGGCAAGCTAGATACGAAAAAAAGGCGAATGTATCGCGCTGTTCTGGAGAGCCAGCTTGCGGCAGTCCACGCAGTCAGGCCGGGGGTGACGTGCGCGTCGGTTGATGCTGCTGCGCGGAAGGTGTTACGAGGATTCGGGATGGAGAAGCAGTTCATCCATTCCACCGGGCACGGCCTGGGTCTGGAGATCCATGAGCGTCCGCGAATTGGACGCAAGGAGGCAACAAAGCTGGAAACTGGAATGGTGATAACAATTGAGCCGGGCGTTTATCAGAAGGGCTTAGGCGGTGTTCGCATTGAGGATACGGTTGTCGTAACGACGTCGGGCTGCCAGATCTTGACTCCAACATCCAAAGAGCTGTTCTTCTTATAGGCGGAAGTTTACCGTGTTCGGCAAGAGCCAATCATGACGATTGATGAAATCAAAGAATTGATCCATGTAGTGCATGAAACTGGAATAGCTGAACTGGAAGTGCAGCGCGGAGACAATCGGGTACGGATTCGCAGGTCAAACGCCGCTCCGCAAGAAGTGGTTCTCCCGACAGTGCTGCCCGTTTCGGTAGGCGCGGCGGCCCCTGCAACCGCTGTCGCCGCGCCCCTGGCGCAAGACGCATCGCCGGTTCCTGCTGCAACGCCGGTGTCGCCACCGGAGGATCTGCGCGATTCAGTGGTGAAGTCGCCGATTGTTGGAACTTATTACGACGCGCCGTCGCCGGGAGCGGCCCAGTTCGTGAAGGTCGGGGATCGCGTGGAACCGAAGCAGGTTCTGTGCATCATCGAGTCGATGAAACTGATGAATGAAATTGAGGCGGAGATTGCCGGTACGCTGATCGCCAAACATGTCGAAAATGGACGACCAGTCGAATACGGAGAGTCTCTGTTCACCATCCGGCCCTTGTAGCCCTTCATGTTCCGAAAAATTTTAATAGCGAATCGCGGCGAAATCGCCGTCCGCGTAATCTCCGCGTGCCGCGACCTAGACGTCAAAACGGTGGCTGTCTACTCAGAGGCGGACCGCCATAGTCTGCATGTCCGCTTTGCCGATGAAGCCATCTGCATTGGCCCTGCGAAGAGCGCGAAGAGCTACCTGGACATTCCGTCCGTCATCAGCGCGGCTGAGATTACGAATGTCGACGCCATTCACCCGGGCTATGGCTTCCTAAGTGAGAACCCGGATTTCGCGGAGGTGTGCGATCTTTCCGGAATCAAGTTCATTGGTCCGAAGCCCGACGTCATCCGCCAGATGGGTCTGAAACAGAAAGCGCGCGCCATCATGGAAGCCGCCGGCGTGCCCATACTTCCCGGTTCGCAAGGCGTGCTGAAGAGTCCGGAAGAAGCGCTAGCTCTAGCGAGCGACATCGGCTATCCGATTATGTTGAAAGCCGCCGCGGGCGGTGGTGGCCGGGGCATGCGTATTGTGCGTTCCGATGCGGAGCTTCCAGGACTGCTGGCGCAGGCGCAATCGGAAGCAGCAGCCGCGTTTTCTTTGGGCGACGTATACATGGAAAAGCTTGTCGAACGGCCACGCCACATCGAATTCCAGATTTTGGCTGACGAAGCCGGCAACGTGGAAGTATTGGGCGAGCGTGAATGCTCAATCCAGCGGCGGCATCAAAAGCTGCTCGAAGAGTCTCCTTCTCCGGCCGTTTCTAAAGAATTGCGCACGCGAATTTCGGACCGGCTGCGGACTGCGATGAAAGCCATTGGGTACACGAACGCCGGAACTGTCGAGTTCCTGATGGACCGGAATGGGAGCCTCTACTTTATTGAGGTAAATGCTCGAATTCAGGTAGAGCACCCGGTAACAGAATTCGTGACCGGGATTGATTTGGTGAAGGCGCAAATCCGGATAGCCGCGGGAGCGAAGCTCGATGAAATCTTAACCGGACCGGTCCGGCTGTGCGGCCATGCCATCGAGTGCCGCATCAATGCGGAACATCCGGAGACTTTTGCCCCTTCGCCTGGCCGGATTACCGGGTTAAATCTGCCCGGTGGCATCGGCGTCAGAGTGGATACACACGCCTATACCGACAGCGTGATTCCCCCGTATTACGATTCGCTGGTGGCGAAGCTGATCACGTCGGGTAAAAACCGGGATGAGGCCATCCAGCGCATGCGCCGCGCCCTCAGTATGTTTGTGGTGGAAGGGATTCACACGACAATTCCTCTGCACGAGAAGATTCTGGTAAATGAGGATTTTGTGCGAGGAAACTTCGATACGTCGTTTCTTTCGAAATTCGACAAGCAATAAAAGAGGCGTCATTGCTGACGCCTCTTTTGAATTCTTAACCAGCTTTGATTCTTCTTACGCTTTCACCGGCTGCTCCACATTTGTTGCAGCGCCGGCGGGCGCGGCTTGCCCAACGTGTTTATCGAGCATCTTCGCGAATTCGGGCTTTCCAATGGCCCCTACCTTTTGCTCCACTACTTGGCCATCCTTGAAAAGCAGCAATGTGGGAATACCTCGGATGCCGTACCGATAAGCCGTTTGTTGATTGGCATCAACATCCAGCTTGCCGACTTTGACCTTGCCGGCGTATTCCGAAGCAACTTGGTCCACCGTCGGACCCATCATCTTACAAGGACCGCACCACTCGGCCCAGAAATCAACCAGAACCGGTAGATCCGATTTAAGAACATCAGTATCGAAGTCTGTGTCCGTGAAAGTCAGTGTGTTTGCTCCAGCCATTATTAGCTCCAGTGGTTTGATGAAAATCTAGTAAATTTGATTCAGTCGGGATTGCGGCCGGCGACCGAATAGCCCTCAGACAACCCGCTATTAAGCTACACTGAGGGCAGACAATTCCAGTCCCGATCAGGTCGTCTTGGTTCGTATCGCCCGCCTCTTTCCAATCCTTATTATTCTTATCATTACCCTTCCGCGACATGGTGCTGCCCAGCAGCCGTCGCGCGGGGAAGGTGGCGAAAACGGTTTTAGTACCAGCGTCACCATGTTTACGACGCTGGCCGCAATCAATGCCGCCGGATATGACGCGGGTATGGATTCGCCGCTGAATCAGCATTACAAAATCCGTTCAGAAGTGCGCGACATCCTGGCAAAGGAAAAGATTGCTTGTCTATCGGAACTGAGGGCTTTCTATAAAGACCACAAAAAGCCCACGGACGCAGGGGACTTGAGCCAGTACATTTCTTTTGCGCTGGTAGCCGGCGATGCTCCAAATTTCGAGTTGCCAACAGGCCAAGTTCCTCCCGATGTGGAGCCCTTGCGCGGATTGAGCCAGATTCTCGCGGACTTTTACCAGCAGGCGAACATCGCAGATCTTTGGAGGCGGGCACAGCCGGCTTACAATGCCGCAATTTCCGAGTACCAGGACCAGGTAATCAACACTCTGTTTGAAGCCAACGGATACCTGCGTAACCCGTCGGGCTATCTGGGCAGAAGGTTTCAGATCTTTTTGGATCTGATGGCCGCACCTGACCAAATTCAAGTGCGAAGCTATCGTGACGACTATTTCGTGGTGATTACCCCCACCACCGCTCCGCCAATCGACCAGATACGCGACGCTTACCTAGGCTTCATGATGGACCCGCTGACGTTCAAATACAGCGAGGTAATCAAGCAGAAAAAGCCATTGCAGAAATACGCCGAAGACGCGCCGGCGCTGGACTTGGCTTACAAAGACGACTTTTCGTTGTTGTTGAACAAATGCCTGGTGAAGGCGATCGATAGCCGACTGATGCATCAAGGCCCAGAGAAGCGGCAAGCGTATATCAATGAAGCTCTTCGTGAAGGCTTCATTCTGACAGCCGCTTTTGCCGACCTGCTGCCGGCTTACGAGAAGCAGCAAGACGCTTTCCGGATTTACTACCCGGACCTTGTCAACGCCATTGACATACGAAAAGAAGAAAAGCGTCTTAAAACGGTTCAATTCGCTGAATCTATGCCGCAGAAGATCATTGCGCCTCCGGCCAAAATTCAGCTCGATCCGGCGGATGAGTCGCTGGAGACCGCGCAGGGCCTGCTTGACCAGAACGACGTTGAGAATGCCCGCAAAATGTTCAAGAAAGTTTTTGAACAGACCCCGGACAAAGCGAAACAAGGCCGGGCATATTATGGTCTAGCCGTAATTGATCTTCAGGAGAAACATTGGGATGAGGCGGTAGATCTCTTTCAACGTACGGTCGATTCGAACACCAATCGGTCGATCGTTGCGTGGGCGCATTATTATCTGGGTCAACTGGCCTTAAAGGCCGGAGATCCAGAGAAAGCGACTACTCACTTCAAACAAACGCTTGCAAACCAAGAGGCCTCTTCCAAGGCGCGTGAAGCTGCGGAAAAAGCCCTACAAAGCATTTCAGGAGACATAAAACAATGAGACTTCGAACGTTCGGAATATCCGCCGCAGTTTTATGCCTGGCGTTGCCGCTGGCCGCACAGAACCCGCCGAAACCCAAATCGCAAAAAGAATCGGACGCGCTGCAAAAAGTGCTGCAGGCGCAACAGGCCCAAAACTGGGACGGCGAAATCCAGGCCATTAATAACGTGCTGGAGAATTTCGCCGATACGGAATACAAAAATCTACTGCTCAGCATGGCGGTTGATGCGGCGCAGAATAAGGGGGATTACGCGCAGACAATCGCATTCGGCGAGCAGGCCGTGCAGGCCGATCCAAATAACATTACCGCACGCGTAACCATGGCCGAAGATATCGCCCAACATACTCGCGAAAACGACCTGGATAAGGAACAGAGCCTGAAGAAAGTAGACGACTTAGCCAACAAAGCGCTAGATCTGCTGAAAAATGCCTCCACGCCTCCCCCCGGGATGAATCCGGCTGCGTGGCCCGATACCAAAAAGCTGCTCACTTCGCAGTCGTATGACGCCTTGGGTCAAGCCGCAGATCTTCGAAAGAATTACCCGACCGCGATTACAGATTTTAAAACCGCCATCGACACAGATCCATCGAATAGCGTTGCCGTAGCCAGATTGGCTAAGGCTTATGTTGATAACAAACAGTATGATGACGGAATCACCACTGCCGACAAAGTCTTAGCCATCTCAGACGCGCCCGCGCCCGTGAAAACCTTCGCACAACAGCAGAAGGACATCGCGACCAAACTCAAAGGAGCGGCTAAATAAGAAGTCTCGTCTGTTATGAGCGCCCCGGCTGAGGAACTGGAACAGAAGCTTGGATACCGGTTCCGCAACCAGGAACTGCTACTACGTGCTCTCACGCATCGTTCTTGGGTTGCGGAACTCAGCCCGCGCCTGCCCCAAGACGACAACGAGCAGATGGAGTTCTTAGGCGACTCGGTTCTGGGATTTCTGGTCAGCGAATCGCTTGTCTCGCGGCATCCTTCGGCGTGGGAGGGAGAGCTTTCGCAATGGAAGTCGCACTTGGTGAGCGCGGCGCATCTGCATCGCTGCGCTCTGAACCTCGGTTTGGGAGAATATCTCCGCCTCGGGCGGGGGGAGGACCGAAACGGCGGACGCGAGCGGCGAGCGCTGCTGTCAAATGCCTTTGAGGCCCTGATTGCCGCACTCTATCTTGACGGCGGGCTGGAGCCGGCGCGTGACTTGGTGCGCCGCCACGTCCTGAATGTCATTGCCGAACCGGAAGACGTACACGCTCTTCAACTGTTGAACTACAAGAGCGTGCTGCAGGAGCGAACGCAAGCGATGGGCATGCCCGCGCCTCGTTACGTGACGGTGGACACCAATGGTCCCGAACATGCCAAGGTTTTCGTGGTGGAAGCACGGGTGGGGAACCAATTCGTTACGCGAGCAAAGGGCAGTTCGAAGAAACAGGCCAGCCAACACGCAGCTCAATTATTGATCGAGCAGCTAAATGCGGCCGATGAATCGAGTGTGGCGGTTCGCGCCGACGCCGGCAAGTAACAACTTATTCGTCTTCGAGAAGCGACAGAATGTCCTGCAGTTCGCGCCGCAGATCATGATAAAAACTGGCTGTTCCGGTGAATAGCTCGCCTTGCCGCCGCGCGGGCGCATGCTTCATAGGCTCACGCTTTGGCTTCGCCTCCAGAACTTTGCGCGCCCCTTCGATAGTGAATCGCTTTTCGTAAAGCAGCCGTTTGATCTCGAGAACCATCTCGACATCTTTACGGCGGTAGAGACGATGGCCGGTTCCCGACTTCTTCGGACCGAGCCCGGAAAACTCGGATTCCCAAAATCGCAGAACGTATGGTTTGATGCCCGCTAATTTGGCGACTTCACCGATTCGGAAATATAGCTTGTCCGGGATTTCGGGGTCTACCGACGCCTGAGGAGCCAAGTCTTCCATACGGAATAGAGCGGTCCGCCCTTAATTGTAATCTTGACGCCGTGTTTTTAGCGAATGTGACTAACGGACTTCCAGCGCGACCGTAACAGTGGCGTGAATTTCTATATCACCGGCTTCGATGGGTGTCGACTGGACCTCTGGAGCGTTCATCACCGCGCTCCTGGCAAACATGGGAACCGGATTAGGCGCTTGCGTGCCGGTTTGAGCCTCAAGCACGCCAACAACCGTCAGACTTAGCGCTTTTGCAATGGCTTGCGCGGCGTCATATGCTTTGCGGCTTGCCTGGGCCAACGCCTGCGCTCGAACCGCTTCATCGTCTTTGAGCGAAAATGTGACGCCCTCTATCTGTGTCGCACCGGCCTGGATAGCTGTATCGATCACTTTAGAAACCAGCGTCAAATCGTCCAGCGTGAGAGTGAGACGGTTATTTGCCGCATAACCGGTGATCTTGGGCGTCCCGCCGTTTTTTCCATATTGCATTTGCGGGTTGGCCGCAAATCCGCTCGTCTTGATCTGCCCCTTAGAGCCGATTACTTGCTTCAACGCGTCTAACACGTGTGAAGAGAGCGTCGCGTTCTGTTGCGATGCGGCATCCGCCGTCAACGCTTGCGAATATATTCCGACCGTCACTTGCGCTCTATCGGGCTTGGCGCTTACGGTTGAATCAGCCGAAGCTCGCACGGTATGCGGAGGCTGAGCCATTTGTTGTCCTACTCCTTTGAGTGGTAAACAGCAAAGGGCACAGGCGAGTAAGTAACAGGTTTTGAGTTCCTTTTGAAACACCATTCAAATGTACGCCATCTGCACTATTGTTGGGGTATCTTCGTTAGCCAAATAAATGCGTAAACGTGTCGCGTATGTACTCTTGGCGGTCTTCATTATCGGCTTGGGAGTGGCGGCGGTTGTGTTCTTTTGGGCCCGCCACAAGGTGCAGGATTTTGGACCGATGGCCCGGAAGAGGCTCATACAGGCCATAAACGATCGCTTTGACGCGGATACCGATCTCAATTCGCTGGCCATCAGCCTATATCCGAAGCCGAAGGTGGTCGGCGAAGGGCTTTCGATACGGCATAAGAACTGGACCGATCCTCAGCCATTGATTTATATACGCAAGTTCACTGCGGAAACCGATTACGACACCGTCATTGCGAAGCGCAACCACGTGGATTTGGTTCGTTTGGAGGGGCTCACGATTCGCATACCGCGCCGCGGTCCGTCGCTGTCGAAGAAAGGCGAAGAGCAAGGTCACGAGGTGGATAGTTCCACGCCCGGACAAGATCGCAGTCAGTTCAAGTTCGTGATAGAGACGATTGTTGCAGACGGAACGCAACTGCAGATCGAGCCGAAAATCGAGGGGAAGGACCCTCTCATCTTCGATATCGCCAAGCTGACGCTTCATGACGTCGGCCCATTGCGGCCCCTTTCATTCAAAGCGGAGTTGACTAATGCTAAGCCGCCCGGCCTCATTTATAGTCAAGGCAACTTCGGTCCGTGGCAAAAGGACGATCCACGCTCAACGGCTGTCTCCGGCTCCTACAAATTTCAAAATGCGGATCTGGGCGTATTCAAAGGCATCAGCGGAATTCTTTCGTCCACGGGACAATATCAGGGCGTTTTGCAGCAAATCAACGTGGACGGGACCACGGACACGCCGAAGTTTGCTCTCAAACGAGGCGGGCAACCGGTCCATCTGGTCACCAAGTTTCATTCCGTGGTGAATGGAACAGACGGCGACACGATTTTGGACCCTGTAGACGCGCACTTCCTAAATTCGGAATTTATCTGCCGCGGCGGTGTGGTTCACCGGCAGGGCAACCCTGGTAAAACGGTCTCCTTGGATGCCGTCGCTCCGCAGGCGCGCATGGAGGATATTCTGCGGCTTATCATGGACGGAAAGCCGATCTTGACAGGAGCGGTAAACTTCAAAACCAAGATTGTAATTCCGCCTGGGCACCAAGATGTGATCGACAAGTTGGACCTGGATGGGACCTTCAGTTTGGCCCACGCGGAATTTAGCAGCCCAACGGTAGAGCAGCACCTGCGCACGCTAAGCGATCGCGCACGCGGGATTAGTAAGAGCGAAGAAGCGGATGTGCCGCCGCAGACCGTTGCTTCCGATTTCACGGGGCGATTCGGCTTGGACAACGGCGTAACCACGTTCAGCCTGCTGCAATTCAGCGTGCCGGGCGCGGCCATCCAGCTCGCGGGCAGTTATAATCTTCGGACAAAGGCGATCGACATGAACGGCAAATTCCGGATGCAAGCCACGTTGTCACAGACTCAATCCGGCGTGAAACAGTGGCTGCTTAAACCCTTCGACAAGCTCTTCGAGAAAAATGGCGCCGGTTTCGAAGTGCCGATTACAGTGAGCGGGTCCAAAGAGCATCCCGAGATTGGCGCGGACGTCTTTCATAAGCACTTCACCATACACTAGAGGATTCAATTCGAAAAAAGACATGAAGCCACTTTTCACCATCCTTGGCGCTCTTTGCTTTGTGCTGGCGATTGCGCTGCCGTCTCTAACGCAATCCTCCGCAAACATCCAGAAACAACCGTTTGGGAAAACGCCCAGCGGTGAAGAAGTTTATCTATACACATTGAAAAGCCCATCCGGAATGACGGTAAAGATCACCAATTACGGCGGCGCGGTCAATCAGATATTGGTTCCGGACCGCAACAAAAAATTTGGTGACGTGGTGCTTGGGTTCGATTCGCTCGAAGGATACCTGCCGAAGAACAACTCATCTTATTTCGGCGCGTTGATTGGCCGGTATGCCAACCGCATTGCAAACGGTAGGTTCACGCTGGATGGAAAAACCTATCAGATTCCCGCCAGCGACACGCCCCGGCCAAACTCACTCCATGGAGGCAAAGTCGGATTTGACAAGCGCATTTGGCAAGCAACGCCCGTAGGGACCGCCGATTCACCGGCGCTCGATCTGCACTACACAAGCGCGGATGGTGAAGAAGGCTTTCCGGGAACCATGCAGGTGGACGTTCAGTATTCGGTCGTGCGCGGCAACAGCCTCCGCATTGAGTACCGGGCGACCACTGACAAGCCAACCGTGTTGAACCTGACGAATCATTCTTACTTCAACCTGGAAGGTTCCGGAAGCGCCACAGTCCTGAATCACAAGCTCACGTTGATGGCCGACAAATACACTCCCGTCAACGCAAATTTGATTCCCACGGGAGCAATTGATTCAGTTGCCGGCACGCCATTCGACTTTCGCAAAGCGACTGCAATCGGCGCGCGGATTAATGACAACGATCAGCAACTGGCCTACGGCAAGGGCTACGACCACAACTTTGTGCTGAACGGCAGCGGCGGCAACACACTGATACGCGCCGCGAAAGTGGAGGAACCTACCGCCGGCCGCGTGATGGAAGTGTGGACGACTCAGCCCGGCATACAATTCTATTCCGGTAATTTTCTGGATGGGAAGAATGTCGGAATTGGAGGTCCGTTCCGTTACCGTTCCGCCTTGTGCCTGGAGACCCAGCACTTTCCCGATTCCCCGAATCACACGAATTTTCCAAGCACAGTGTTGAGACCCGGCCAGGAGTTTCACAGCGTGACGGAGTACCGGTTCTCGACGGAATAGCGGTTACTTGTGAACCCGCCTGAGCGTAAACGCCTCGGGACGCAGCGTCGCGTGCTTGAGTTTTTTCCAGTCGTCGGTAACGTGAATCAGTTTGCCGCTGATGTGATTGGATTGCTCAGAAGCCAGAAACGTCACGTGTTCGAGTTGAAGCTCCGGCGACACACCGCCCGTCCGCCTGGTCTCTTTCGCCGCAGTAACGACAGAGGGCTCTATCCGGCTTTCAGCGCGAATGATTTCGTCGGTCATGTTCGTATAAGCCGGACCGGGATCGAAGCAGTTCGCCTGAACGTTATGGTCAAATACCTCCGCCGCAAGCGATTCCACGAATCGGGCCACTGCTGTCTTTGAAGTCGAATAGGCTGAAAAGTTTGACTTGGGCGGATCGTCGCTGGAGCACGTGAGGACGACAATCTTGCCGGCGCGCCTGTCGATCATGTGTGGCAAAACGGCGCGGCACGAATGCACCACGCCCAAAAGATTGATTTGGATGGCATCGGTCCAGGCTTTAGCGGAGGTCTGCGCAAAAGGAGAAAGCGGTCCGATGGTTCCCGCTGCGCAGATCAAAATGTCGACCGGCCGGCCGAAGACGACTCGCGCTCGATCTACCGCAAGCGCCAGTTGTTCGGGATCGGTTACATCCGCGCGAATGCGTAGCGCGTTACCACCGGCCTGTTCGATCTCGATATGCGCGAGATCCACTTCCGCCTTGCTGCGGCTCACTAAGCCGATCCTCGCGCCCAACCGCGCGAACCCGAGAGCTAATCTCTTACCGATTCCCCGACCCGCGCCCGTTACCAAAACGTTCTTGTTTTTGAATTCGCTCGTGGGATTTGCCACGTTCGTTTCACTCCAACAAAGGGACCGCGGATGCAGCCCCGACTAAAGAGTAAAACACAACGTCCTGCAAGCGGCACTCTGCGTGGATTTTACAGTCGAACCAACTGTAGGTCTATTGGAGCGAACGTATTCTTGCCCAATAAAATAGGATTTTTGCGCTATACTCCGTGGTAGCGGGCATTTAACTCACTCTCGCCCGCATATCAAACTTAAGAGGCGAATGAGCAAAGAAGATAGCATCGAGGTCACTGGAACAGTAGTAGAAAAATTTCCTAGCGGGTTATTCAGCGTTCAATTGGATCAAGATAGAACGGTACTCGCTCACTTGGCCGGAAAACTGAGACGTAATCGCATTCGCGTGCTAGCTGGCGACCGCGTGACCTTGGAGATGTCGCCCTACGACCTCACCAAGGGTCGAATTACCTACCGCCACAAATAGTCGCCGCTACCCCGCTGGAACTTCACCAGCACCGCAACACGTCTCAATCACAGCTCCTGAATTTTTCTGAACACGGACTTCTCGCATAGCCGTCCACTACCATAAAATTTGTCTACCGTCGCATCCCCCCATCTAGACGTCATCTCTTCGAAGAAAAGAACTCATTGGCCCCAGATCTATTTCGGTCTCGCCGCAACCTCTTTGGCGACTCTATTGCTGGAATTGGCACTGACTCGCGTGTTCTCGGTGGTGTATTTCTACCACTTCGCGTTTCTTGCCATCTCTATTGCGCTGTTCGGGCTGGGGGCTGGTGGTGTGTTTTCCTATGTCATAGCGGGATGGCGTGGCTCGCTTTATGAAAAGTTAGGCGTCCTAGCGGCAGTGAACGCAACCGCGCTGGTGCTTTGCCTGTGGTTTCTGTTAGAACGAACAGGTGAGATGTCCACGCTGGAACTGGCGGCGGCCTATTTTGTTGCGGCGATTCCATTCCTGCTGTCCGGATCCATCATTTCGCTGCTCATCGCGGAAACTATCCAACGCGTGAATCGCGTTTATTTCTTCGATTTGCTGGGTGCGGCAGGCGGCTGCGCAGTTCTGGTCCCTCTGCTTAATTGGGTTGGGGGGCCTGGTACGATTCTGGTGGCTGCAATTCTATTCGCCGTCTCCGCTGCAATTTGGTTTCATCTGGCACACGCACCGCGCGGGCGCGTCATCGCGGTCGTTTTGGGCTTGCTCATCGTCTCGCTGATTACTTACAACGCGAAATTTTCAGTGATTGACGTGAAGTATGCCAAGGGCCAACTGCTGACGAATGAAGAGTTCGTGAAGTGGAACAGCTTCTCGCGAATTGCGCTCAAGCCTGAGCCCGGCAGCGGTTTGAAAAGCATCGTGATCGATGCGGATGCGGCAACGGGCGTAGCGAATTTCCACTTTGATCGTCTATCGCCGCAACAACGATTCGACCTTGCCTACGAAGGCCCGGGATTGCCTTACGTCTTGCGGCCGGGCGCCAAGACGCTCGTAATCGGCCCTGGCGGCGGTTGGGACATTTCGCGCGCGCTGGCGTCCGGAAGTAAAGACGTGACGGGAGTAGAAATCAACCCCATCATCGCGAACGTCATTATGCGCGAAAAGTTTCCCTTCTACAGCAATTACCTGTACTTCAGGCCCGAAGTGAAAATCGTTGTCGAAGACGGGCGTTCCTTTGTGCGCAGATCGCCAGAACATTATCAGGTTCTGCAGGCCACTTTAGTGGATACGTGGGCATCGACAGCCGCCGGGGCGTTCGCACTCTCAGAGAATAATCTCTACACAACGAACGCTTTTGTCGACTATTTATCGCATTTAACTTCCGACGGAATCATGGCATTCACTCGCTGGGGCTTTAAGCCGCCTCGCGAGTCATTGCGCGTCGTCGCGCTGGCGGATACGGCGCTTAAGCAGTTAGGTCAGGCAAATCCAGCGCAAAATGTCGCCGTGTTCCGCGAGAATGCTCAATCTTTGCAAGCGTGGGGCTCCAAGGACACGATCATTATTTCGCGTACTCCTTTCTCCCAGAGAGACTTGAACTTGCTTAAGTCCGCGGCGCAAACGGGCAAAATGGAGTTGGTCTACTATCCGGGCACCCAATCGGCGAGCGCGTTTCGGGATCTGCTGCTTGCGCCCGACCTGAAGCGCTTCTATGAGACATACGATTTTGATGTACGGCCCGTTAGCGATGATCGACCTTTTTTTTTCTACACCGTGCAACCACGCGATCTGTGGCAATTCGTGCTGCACGCGTCGCGGAAGACGGCCGACTACAAAGTCAACTCGGCGCTCCCCGTGCTTTTCGCTCTGGTCGCGATTAGTTTGATCGCGACGGCCGTAATGCTGTGCCTGCCGCCTCTTTTGCTAGGCCAGCGACTTCCGCGCGAAAGCGGCAGTCTGCGAGCGCTAATGTTTTTTGTCTGTATCGGCGCCGGATACATCCTGATTCAAGTGGCACTCATACAGAAGTTCGTGTTGTTTTTGGGGCATCCGACCTACGCGTTGACGGTGATCATTTTTTCGATGCTTTTGTTCAGCGGGGCGGGAAGCTTTCTTAGCAAGCGGTTGGTGGGCGGCAGCATAACCCGGCTTAGCCGCGTGCTGGCAATCGTCATTGTGGCGATCCTCATCTTGTCGGCGGTGATCACGCCGATTGCAGAAAGCGGAGTCGCGCTGCCGTTTCCCGTGAAGGTGCTCGTCTCGGTGGCGTTAATTGGGCCTCTCGGCTTTGTTATGGGCATGCCGTTTCCTACAGGGTTAACGCTGCTTGAGAGCGTGATGCCTGCATCTGTACGATGGGCTTGGGCCATCAACGCAGCGTCCAGCGTCATGGGCTCAGCGGCAGCCATGTTTTTGGCCATCTATTTGGGCCTCAAGCTTACCCTTATTGTCGGCGGGTTGTTCTATGCGGGCGCTTGGCTCAGCGTCATAAAATCGCCTTTGCGCCGCGCTCACTATATTCTTTTGCATGGTGCGAAGTAAAGTGTAAAAGTGAAATCTCAACCGGGCAAGCAGCATGACCTGCACGGTAGCGCTCCCGATAATCATCACACTGCGCTTCTACTCATCGACGTAATCAGCGACTTCGAATTTCCACGCGGCGATGAACTGTTCGAGCACGCCTTACCGATTGCACCGCGAATCGCGGCTCTTAAGAGGAGAGCCGCGGATCTGGGCATTCCCGTTATTTACGTCAACGACAACTTCGGCCGCTGGCAATCCAAGTTCGAACAAATCGTCAATCATTGCCTGAAGGACAATGTCCGCGGCCTGCCGTTTGTGAAGCAACTTGTTCCGGGTTCGCGCGATTATTTTGTCCTGAAGCCGAAGCATTCCGGCTTCTACCAAACGCCGTTGGAACTGCTTTTGAAGCACCTGGGATCGCAACGACTGATTCTCACAGGTGTCTCCACCAATAGCTGTGTATTGTTCACCGCAAACGATGCTTACATGCGCGACATCGAATTGATGGTTCCCGAAGATTGTGTTGCCGCGTGCAATGCCGAAGAACACTGCTTCGCAATGGATCAGATCAAGAACATGCTAAAGGCCGATACCAGGCCGTCAACCGAGATAGACCTTGACAATCTGGGGCCTCCCGAAAGTGAGTAGGGCTAGTGGCTGCAGATCGCAGGCTCGACGTTATTTGTCGCGCCCGAGGTGATCACTTCCTGTTTTCCAGTGTTGAGATCGAAAACGGCAAGATGTGCACACCACACTTGATGCTTACTTTCAGCTAAGGGGCAAAGATAGCGCGGAGTGCTGTAGAGGATGGCGTCTCGGCCGGGAATCCAATAAGCGCTGTTGCCGGTTCCAGCGCTCCGCAATTTCCTGGTGGTCAAATCCAATACGAAAAAATCGGATTGTGGAGAACTGCTACTAGTGTTCTCGCCAACCGCTCCCAACAGCAGCCTCTTGCCATTCGCCGTCCAGGCGAGAGGGAAAGCTACCGGGCCCTTGAATCCTGAAGCAGTAGGCTGATTCAGATTCGCTCTCCACAACTCTTTTTCGGTTACAGCGTCCTCGATCAAAACGTACTCGCCATTTGCGACCGCTATCTTCGATCGATCGGGCGAAAGCAGTCTCTCGGAGTGTTCCGGCTTCTCACGAGTTTTCCCAATCTGGCGCTCTTGTCCGCTTACAAGATCGAAACTCCACAATTGATCGTCCTGATCGATTCCGCCATCGGAATGTGACGTAAACAAGATATGTTTCCCATCTTGTGAGCAATTAACAATGTCGTGATCTCTCGGTGTGCGACTCAGTTGCACGATTCGCCTTGTCCCAAGATCAAGCTTCCAGATTTCCTGGTAGGTTCTTCCTCGCGGTTGATAGACTCGCCGGCTGAAAAAGAT
>Ga0070741_10004920_pt1 | contig 30527 bp, 30 predicted proteins | sample Coa_R1_4_FD_66440 | JGI IMG/M metagenome (GOLD analysis project Ga0070741, IMG submission 66440) | Surface soil microbial communities from Centralia Pennsylvania, which are recovering from an underground coalmine fire - Coalmine... | ecosystem: Environmental > Terrestrial > Soil > Unclassified ... | reverse complement strand
CGGGACAACTCCTTCGAGCATCATGTCCCCCGGACGTGAGGTGGAGCACGAGAGCCGTGCGCACGGCTCTCGTGCTCCACCTCACGTCCGGGGGACATGATGCTCGAAGGAGTTGTCCCGTACCCGCCTGAATTTGCCGCGCGCTACCGCGAGCGCGGCTACTGGGAAGACCGCTCGTTGGCGAGCCAGTTCGACGAGGCGTTCGCGCGCCACGCCGACCGCATCGCCTTCGTGGCGGGCGACGAGCGCGCGACCTATCGCACCCTGGCCGAGCGGGTGGAGCGCCTGGCGCGGCACCTGCTCGGGCTGGGCCTGCGACCGCTCGATACGGTCGTGATGCAGCTCCCCAACGTGCCCGACTTCCTCTATCTCTACTTCGCGCTGCAGAAGGTCGGCGCCATCCCGCTGATGGCGCTGCCGCCGCACCGCTACCACGAGATCAGCCACTTCGTCGGGCTTACGGGCGCGGTCGGGCTAGCGGTCCCCGAGCGGATCGGCGACTACGACTTCCTGGCGATGGCGCGGCGGCTGCAAGCCGAGTACCCGACGCTGCGGCATGTGTTCCTGCACGCCGACCAGGCCCCCGCCGGCTGCCATTCGCTCGCTGGGCTGCTAGCGCAGGAGCCGAGCGTGCCCGCCGAGGCGCTGGCGCAAGTGGCGATCGACCCGACCGACCCGGCCGTGTTCCAGCTCTCCGGCGGCACCACGGGCGTGCCGAAGATCATCCCGCGCACGCACAACGACTATGTGTACAACTCGAAGGCGTCGGGCGCCGTGATCGACATTCGGCCCGACGACGCGCTGCTCGTCGTGCTGCCCATCGCGCACAACTTCCCGCTCGCCTCGGCGGGCATCCAGGCGTTCCTGCTGGAGGGCGCGCGCCTGGTGCTCAGCACCAGCACGCGCGCGGCCGACGCCTTCGCGCTGGTCGAGCGCGAGCGCATCACGCACCTGGAGCTGGTGCCGGCGCTGCTCATCCGCTACCTGGACGATCCCGCGCTCAAAGACTACGACCTCTCCTCGGTCCGCGTGATCAACACGGGCGGCCAGAAGCTGCAGCCCGAGGTGAAGCGCCGCGCCGAGCAGCTCATCCCGTCGTGCAAGGTGCAGGAGGTGTTCGGCATGGCCGAGGGCCTGCTGAACTACGTGCGGCTGGACGATCCCGACGAGGTGCGCTGGGAGACGGTCGGGCGGCCGGTCTGCCCCGACGACGAGATCCGGCTGGTGGACGACCAGGGCCGCGACGTGCCGGACGGCGAGGTGGGCGAGCTGTGGACGCGCGGGCCGTACACGCTGCGCGGCTACTTCCGCGCGCCCGAGCACAACGCCCGCGCCTTCACGCCCGACGGCTTCTACATGACGGGCGACCTCATGCGGCGGCACCCGTCCGGCAACTACGTGGTGGAGGGGCGCAAGAAGGACCTCATCAACCGCGGCGGCGAGAAGATCAGCGCGGAGGAAGTCGAGAACCTGCTGCTGGCCCACCCGGCCGTGCTGAACGTCGCCTGCGTGCCGATGCCGGACCCGGTGCTGGGCGAGCGCATGTGCGCCTTCGTCATCCCGCGCCCCGGCCAGAGCCTGGCGCTGCCCGAGATGCAACGCTTCCTCGAAGAGAAGGAGCTGGCCAAGTACAAGTGGCCCGAGCGCATCGAGCTAGTGCCGGAGTTCCCCTTGTCGCCTTTTGGCAAGGTCTCCAAGCAAGACCTCAGCGCGCGCATCGCCGCGACGCTGGCCGCCGAGCGCGCCCACGCCTGAGGCGCCCGCGGCGCCCCGCGCTGTATCCCGTCTCCGTGAGCAAGCAAGCGGCTTACTCATCCCCAAATGCTGCTGCGCGGATAGCACACTGCTCCCTGCTGTCTCAAGGGAATCTCTAAGAATCGTGCGTCGCGCGCAGCCACGGCGTAATTACACGAACATGCCGCGCCAAGATATGTATTCGACTGGGAAGGATGGCATACATCCTGCGTAGCGGCGCTTGCTCGCTCCCGTGGCCGTGCTCAGGCGAGAGAGTGGCGATAACTAGCCGTCACGTGGCGAGTGACATACCAGTTTGGGCAATGTGGCGACTGAGGGGATCGCGGCGATGGCAATGCGAACCGGCGAAATCGAGCGCGTTTCCGATCTAGTAACCGAGCGTATGGCGGAGCTGCTCGGCGCGCGCGTCTCCGTGGTGGATGAGCGCGGGGCGCTGATCGCCAGCAGCGAGCCAGCCCCCGGCGGCTGGACCGCGCTCGGCGACGAGGCGCCGCCCGCCGACGACGCCTTCCGCGTGCCGATGACGCTCGGGCCGGGGACCGCCCAGGTCGTCATTCAGCCCGTTACCGGCGAGCGGGTCTCGCCGCGCCTGGCGCAGACGCTCGTCGAGTGGATGTTCGCGCAGACCACGGCCGTCGCGCGCCTGGCCAACCAGCATGAGCTGAAGGACAAGTTCATCAACGACCTGTTGTGCGGCACGCAGCGCGACGAGGACGACATCCTGCGCGAGGCGCAGATCCTCGGCATGGACCTGACGCGGCCGCGCGCCGTGATCCTGGTGGATGCGGCCGACTACATCCTTGACGCCGACCACCTGGGGCGGCTCTCAGGCTGCGAGGCGCGCACGCGCCGGCGCGCTCAGTCCGTGATCAACGTGGTCGTGCGGTTCTTCAACCTGCCCGATCAGACGATCTGCGCCTACATCGGCGACGGTGAGGTGGCCGTGCTGAAGGCTAGCAGCACCGAGGACCTGGTCGCCTGGGCGGATGGCGAGCGGGGCTGGGACCAGATGAGCCCCTCCTGGGCCGACCTGGCGGCGCTCAAGCGGGCCAGCAACGAGCTGCTGGCGCGGCTGCGGCGCGAGACGGGCGCGCCGGTCAGCCTGGGCATCGGGCGCTACCATCCGGGGATACGCGGGCTGGCCCGCTCATACCAGGACGCGCGCGCGGCGCTGTCGCTGGGCCGCCGCTTCCACGGACGGAACGGCGTCCACTGCCTCGACGGCCTCGGCGTCGCGGCGTTCGTCGGCGTGTCGGACGAGCGCACGAAGGTTGACCTCGCGATGCACCTGCTCAGCCCCCTCGACCACGAGCCTGAGCTGCTTCAGACGCTCGACGCTTTCTTCGCGGAGGATTGCTGCCCGTCGTCCGTCGCCAAGCGCCTGGCGATCCACCGCAACACGCTCAGCTACCGCCTCGACAAGATTACCGCCCTCACCGGGCTCGATCCGCGCGCCTTCGACGACGCGGTGCAGATTCGCCTCGCCCTCCTGCTGCGCTCCCTGTAGAGAGTGGCGCCTTCTGTCGCATCGGTCGGTCGGGCTGTGCAAGCGCCCAATAACCTGTCGCGGGCGACCGGCAACTCTCTGGCAACCGCCCGATGTGACGGGTGCATCCCTACTTCTAGCATCTAAGTAAGAAGCGTTGCCGCGTCCAGCCGGGTTGGGCGGACACGGCGCGGGAGGGAACCGCGTGGCAGTTGCTCAGCGCTCCGCGACGCGCGTGGCCGTCGCGCCCGCCGCGCCGCCGGACCATTCTGGATCGCCCTCGTATGGCGCCGTCATCGCCGCCGCGCTGGCCGAGCGGCGGGCGGCGCTCGACGTGGCGCTGCGCGAGCTGGCCGCGCGAGCGGACGAGCTGGCGCTGGTGGCGGCGCGGCTGGTGGCGACCCTGCGCAGCGCGAACAAGGTGCTGGTGGCGGGCAACGGCGGCAGCGCGGCCGAGGCGCAGCACTTCGCGGCTGAGCTGGTCGGGCGCTTCAAGCGCGAGCGCGCGGCCTATGCGGCCCTGGCGCTGACCACCGACACGGCCACCCTCACCGCCGTGGCGAACGACTACGGCTACGCCGACGTGTTCGCGCGGCAGGTGCTGGCCTTCGGGCAGCGGGGCGATCTGCTGCTGGCGTTCAGCACGAGCGGCGAGTCAGAGAACCTGCTGCGCGCCGCCGCCGCCTGCCGCGCGCGGGGCGTCGGCCTCGTCGCCGTCACGGGCGAGCGGCCGAGCCGCCTGGCCGCGGCCGCCGACCTGACGCTGCGCGTGCCCGCCAGCGACACCGCCGTGATCCAGGAGCTGCACAAGATCGTGACCCACGTGCTCTGCGACCTGGTCGAGACGGAGTTGATGGCCTGGGCGGGGGAGGCGGCGCGATGAGCGCGCCGGCCCTGTTCATCGACCGCGACGGCACACTCATCGAGCCGCGCCACTACCCGACGCGCCCGGAGGAACTGCGCCTGTGCGACGGCGTTGGCCCCGAGCTGCGGCGCCTGCAGGCCCTCGGCATGCGGCTGGTGGTCATCACGAACCAGGCCGGCATCGCCCGCGGCTACCTGACCGAGGCCGACCTGGCGCGCCTGCACGCCCACCTGCGCGGCGAGCTAGCGGCGCTCGGGGTGCGCGTGGACGGCATCTACTACTGCCCGCACCACCCCGAGGGGACCGTCGCCGCGCTGGCCGTCGCCTGCGCCTGCCGCAAGCCCGCGCCGGGCATGCTGCTGCGCGCCGCGATGGAGCTGGGGCTGGACCGCGGGCGGTCGTGGTTCGTCGGCGACATCCTGGACGACGTGGAGGCGGGCAACCGCGCCGGCTGCCGGACGGTGCTGGTGGACATCGGGACCGAGCCGCCGCCGCCCAGCCCGGTGCGCTCTCCCGCCTACATCGCCCGCGACACGCGCCATGCGCTGCGGATCGTGCGCGCCGTGGCCCACGGGGACGCGGCGGCCGAGCTGGGCTACCGCCCCGCGCGCTGGGGCGCCGCGGCGCCCGAGACAGCGCTCGCGGGGGCAGGCACGGGAGGAGGCGACGATGCCCGCGCTCGTTGACGTGGTGCGCCGCTTCCGCCGCCTGCGGACGCTGGCGATCGGCGACGTGATGCTCGACAGCTACCTGGAGGGCACGGCGGCGCGGCTGTGTGCCGAGGGGCCGGTGCCCGTCGTGCGCAAGACGGCCGAGCAGCGCGCGCCCGGCGGCGCGGCGAACACGGCCGCCAACCTGCGCGCGCTCGGGGCCGAGGTGGACCTGCTTGGACTGGTAGGGCGCGACGCGGCGGGCGCGCTGTTGCGCGCGGCGCTGCGCGAGCGTGGCGTGGACCCGCGCTGGCTGGTGGAGGACGACCGCGCGAGCACGCTCCACAAGCTGCGCATCCTGGCCGACGGCCAGTACGTCGTGCGCTTCGACGAGGGCGAGACGCGCTGCTGCGCGGACGCCGCGGAGGCGCGGCTGCTGGCCCACCTGGAGGAGACCTATCTGCGCTGTGACGTGGTCGTCGTATCGGACTACCGCTACGGCGTGCTCTCGGATGGGCTGCTGGCGCGGCTGCGGGCGCTGCGCGCCGCGCGGCCGCGCGCGCTGCTGGTGGACTCGAAGGCGCTCGGGCGCTTCGCCGCGGCCGGTGCGACGGTCGTGACGCCGAACCACCACGAGGCGCAGCTCCTGGTCGAGCCGAGCGGCGACGCGCCGACCGAGCGCCCGGCCCTGCCGGCCATGGAGCGGCTGGGGCGGCGGCTGCTGGAGGCCGTGGACGCCGAGTGCGCGGCGATCACGCTGGGGGCCGACGGCGTGTGCCTGGTGCCGCGCGGGGGCGACGTCGTGCACCTGCCGGCGCACCCGGTGGCGCGCGCCAACGACGTGGGCGCGGGTGACTCCTTCGCCGCCGCGATGGCGCTGGCGCTGGGGGCCGGGGCGGGGCCGGCCGATGCGGCGCGGATCGGGATCGAGGCGGCGGCCGTCGCCGTCACCCGGCCGCGCACGGCGATCGTCGCGCACCAGGACTTGCTGCGGCGGGTGAGCCTGCACGCGCACGCCGAGGCGCCGGGCGGGCGCGAGGCGCTGGCGCGGCTGGCGGCGCGACTCGATGGAGCGCGCGCCGCCGGCCGCCGCATCGTCTTCACGAACGGGGTCTTCGACATCCTGCACGCCGGCCACGTCGAGTTCCTGCGCCAGGCAAAGGCGCTGGGCGACGTGCTGGTGGTCGGCGTGAACACCGACCGTGGCGCGCGGCGCCTGAAGGGCGAGCGGCGACCGATCAACCCCGAGGGCGACCGCCTGGCGCTGGTGGCCGCGCTCGACGCGGTGGACCACGCGGTCCTGTTCGACGAGGACACGCCGGCGCGGCTGATCCGCGCGCTGCGGCCGCACGTCCACGTGAAGGGGGGCGACTACGCCGAGGCGCCGCTGCCCGAGGCGGAGGCCGTCCACGCGGTGGGCGGGCAGGTGGTGATCCTGCCGCTCGTCGGCAGCCTGAGCACCACGGCTGTCATTGACCGTATCGTGGCGCGGGTGGGCGACGGCGCGGCGGGAGGGGCGCCGTGATCCCGCGGGAGTGGCGCGCGGCCCGCCGTATCCTGGCCGTGCGGCTCGACAACCTGGGCGACGTGCTGGTGACCACGCCGGCCCTGCGCGCCATCAAGGAGTCGCTGCCTGAGGCCGCGGTGACGCTACTGGCGAGCCCGGTGGGCGCGCAGGCCGGGCGGCTCTGTCCCGATGTGGACGACGTGATCGTCTACGAGGCGCCCTGGGTGGACCCCTGGCAGACGCTGCCGCACGACAGCGGCCGCGAGCAGGCGATGATCGCGCGGCTGCGCGAGCGGCGCTTCGACGCGGCGATCATCTTCACGTCGTTCCGCCAGAGCGCGCTGCCGGCCGCCTATATCTGCTATCTGGCCGACGTGCCGCTGCGGCTGGCGGCGTCGGTGGACGGGCCGGGCTCGCTGCTCACGACGCGGCACAAGCACCCCGAGCGGATGATGCACGAGGTGGAGCGGGGGCTTGATTTGGTGGGCGCCGTCGGCCTACGCACAGAGACGACCGACCTGGCGCTCGCGGTGCCGCCGACCGCCCGCGCGCGCGTCACGAAGCTGCTGGCCGCGCACCGCGTCCCCTCGCGGCGGCCGCTGATCGTGGTCCACCCGGGCTGCAGCATGCCCGCGCGGACCTACCCCTGGGAGCTGTACGCCGAGGTGGTCGAGCGGCTGGTCGCGCGGCTGGGCGCCATGGTCGCGCTCACGGGCACGGCCGACGAGCGACCACTGGTGGACCGCATCCGCGCGCGGCTGCGCCCTGCCACGCGGCGCGCGACGCTCGCGCTCGCCGGGCCGCTGCCCTTCGCCACCTTCTGCGCGCTGGTCGCGGCGGCCGACCTGGCGGTCACGAACAATACCGGGCCGATGCACGTCGCGGCGGCGGTGAAGACGCCGGTGGTGGCGCTGTTCGCGCTCACGAACCCGCCGGAGCAGTGGGGGCCGTGGCGCGTGCCGCACCGACAGCTCTACGCCGACGTGCCCTGCCGCCTGTGCTACAGCCGCGTCTGCCCGGTCGGCCACGAGTGCCTGCGCGGCGTCGCGCCGGCGATGGTCGTGGACGCGGCCGGGGATCTGCTGGCCGCGGCAGGCACCGGCCGGGCGCCGCTGGCCCTGGAGGGGGAGGCGGCGGGATGAGCGGCGCCACATCGCGCCTGGGCGGCCCCGTGCGGCGGATCGCGGTGTTCCGCGCGCTGAACCTGGGCGACCTCGTGCTGGCCGTGCCGGCCTGGCGGGCGCTGCGGGCCGGGTTCCCGGACGCCGAGATCACGCTGATCGGGCTGCCGTGGGCGGCCGAGTTCGCGCGGCGGCTGCGGCGCTACGTGGACGCGTTCGTGGAGTTTGCTGGCCATCCGGGCATCCCTGAGGTGCCGTTCGAGCCGCGGCGGAGCGCGCGCTTCTTCGCCGCGCAGCGCGCCTACGGCTACGACCTGGCGATCCAGATGCACGGCAGCGGCCGCACCAGCAACGCCGTCGTGCGGGCGCTCGGCGCGCGGGCCACGGTGGGTCACTACGACGGCGCGCCGTCGCCCGACCTGACGCTCGGCGCGCCGTATCCCTGGAAGGAGCACGAGGTACGGCGGAACCTGGGGCTGGCGCGGCTGCTCGACTGCCCCGCCGACGACACGCGCCTGGAGTTGTCGCTGCTGCCCGAGGACCACGCCGAGGCGGAGCGGCTGCTGGGCCCGCTGGCGGGGCGGCCGCTCGTCGGCATCCACGCCGGGGCATCGGCGCCGGCGCGGCGCTGGCCGCCGGGGCGCTTCGCCGCCGTGGCCGACGCGCTGGCGGCGCGGCGTGGCGCGGCGATTGTGCTGACGGGTGGCCGAAGTGAGGTGGACGTGGCGGCGGCCGTGGCGGCGCGGATGCGGACGCCGGCGCTGAACCTCGCGGGCCGCACGAGCGTCTGTGGGCTGGCGGCGCTCATCGCGCGCTGCGACCTGTTCATCAGCGGCGACACCGGCCCGATGCACGTCGCGGCCGCCGTGGACACGCCGAGCGTCGCCATCTTCGGGCCGGGCGACGTCCGCGTCTGGGCGCCGCTCGACCAGGCTGAGCACCTGATCGTGCGCGTGCCAGTCGAGTGCAGCCCGTGTGGCTACCGCAAATGTCCCATTGATCACCGCTGCCTGGGGCTCGTCACGCCGGAGATGGTGCTGGCGCGGGCCGAGTCGCTGCTGGAGAGGGGGGCGGTCGCGTGCAGCGCCTGAAGATCCTCATCTGGCACGTCCACGGCAGCTACCTGAACGCGCTGGCGGCGCTGGACCACGACTGGTACGTGCCGACGAAGCCGGGCGCGCCGGAGGGCTACCTGGGCCGCGGCTGGACCTTCCCCCAGCACGCGCGGCTGCACGAGCTGCCGGCTGAGCGGGTGCGCGACCTCGACCTCGACCTGGTCATCTTCCAGACGCCCCGCAACTACCTGGAGGACCAGCACGAGATCCTGAGCGAGGCGCAGCGCCGCCTGCCGCGCATCTACCTGGAGCACAACACGCCAAAGCCGCACGCGACCGACACGCCGCACCCGGTGGACGATCCGAGCGTCCTGCTCGTCCACGTCACGCACTACAACCGGCTGATGTGGGACAACGGCCACACGCCGACGCGGGTAATCGAGCACAGCGTCGCCGTGGACCCGGCGATCACCTACGACGGCAGCCTCGCGCGCGGCATTATGGTCGCCAACTTCATCGAGCGGCGGCCGCGGATCGCTGGGCACGACCTGTTCCTGCAGGCGCGCGAGGCAGTGCCGCTCGAGATCGCTGGCCTGGACACCGAGGCGTACGGCGGTCTCGGCGACATCCCGTACCGCGATCTGCACCGGCGCGTGGCGGCGTACCGCTTCCTGTTCAGCCCGATGCGCTACACCAGCCTGCCGCTGGCGGTAATCGAGGCGATGACGCTCGGCATGCCGGTCGTCGCGCTCGCCACCACCGAGCTGCCCACGGTGATCGAGAACGGCCGCACGGGCTACATCTCCTGCGACCTCGACTACCTGATCGAGCGCATGCGTGGGCTGCTGGCCGACCCGGCCGAGGCGCGCCGCCTGGGCGCGAACGCGCGCGCGGTGGCGCGGCAGCGCTTCGGGCTCGACCGCTTCGCGCGCGACTGGAACGCCGCCTTCGCGCACGCCGCCGCGCTCGCCGCGCCGGCACACACTGGGGCGCCCGTGGGGCGCTGAGAGGACGGAGCTAGTGAGGGCACCGATTCGCGTGGCCTGTCTGAGCGAGCACGCGAGCCCGGCCGCCCTGCGGGGCGGCGAGGACGCCGGCGGCCAGAACGTCTACGTGGACCAGATCAGTCGCCACGTGGCGGGCCTGGGCTACGCCGTGGACGTATTCACGCGCCGCGACCGGCCGGACCAGCCGGTCGTCGTGGACTGGGCGCCGGGCGTGCGCCTCGTGAACCTGCCCGCCGGGCCGGCCGAGCCGATGCTGAAGGACGCCATGTGGCCATACATGCCGGCCTTCCGCGACGCTTTTCTCGACTTCGCGGCGCGCGAGGAGACGCGCTACGACCTGGTCCACGGCAACTTCTGGATGTCCGGCTGGGTGGCGGCCGAGCTGCGCCGCCGCCTGGGCATCCCGACCGTGCAGATCTTCCACGCGCTCGGCAAGACGAAGCGCCGCCACCAGGGCGCCGCCGACACCAGCCCGGCGGGCCGCATCGCCGTCGAGCTGGATGTGGTGCAGACGGTGGACCGCGTGATCGCCCACTGCCCCACGGAGCGCGCGGAGCTGGTCGAGGACTACGGCGCGGACCCCGACCGCATCGAGCTGATCCCGTCAGGTGTGGACCTGGCGAACTTCTGGCCCGTACCCCAGCGCGAGGCGCGGCGGCGCATCGGCCTCGCGCCCGACGGTCCCGTGGTGGTCTACGTGGGGCGCCTGCTGCCGCGGAAGGACGTGCGGAACGTCGTGCGCGCCGTGGCGCTGCTGGCGCGCGATGGCCTGCCGCTGCGGCTGCTCGTCGTGGGCGGCGATGCGCCGACGCCCGACCCGATAGCGACGCCGGAGATCGGCGCGCTGCAGCGCCTCGCCGCCGAGCTGGGCGTTGCCGACCGGGTCATCTTCACGGGGCAGCGCCAGCCGAGCGAGCTGCGCGACTACTACGGCGCCGGCGACGTAGCGGTGACCACGCCCTGGTACGAGCCGTACGGGCTGACGCCGCTGGAGGCAATGGCCTGCGGAAGGCCGGTGATCGGCGCCGCCGTGGGCGGCATCACTTTCACGGTGCTGGACGGCGTGACGGGCTTTCTCGTGCCGCCGCGCGATCCCGCGGCGCTGGCCGCGCGGCTGGCGCAGGTGCTCACCCAGCCGGCGCTGGCGGCGCGGCTCGGGCGCGCGGCGCGGGCGCGCATGGAGCGCGAGTTCACCTGGCCGATCGCGGCGCTGCGCACGGCGGCGCTGTACCAAACGTTGCTTGCCGAGCGGGCGGCGGCGCTGGCCCTCGGAGTTGATGCGCCCGTTGAGGAGAGCGCGCTCGCGCCGGAGCCGGCCATCGTCCACGCGGGCGACCACGCTCGCCGCGGCGGCCCGCGGGTCACGCGGCGGGCAGCAGTGCAGAGGAGCAGACGATGAGCGACGATGCTCTCCGCGGCAAGGTGATCCTGGTTACCGGCGCCGGCTCGGGGTTGGGCGAGGCGACGGCGCGCGCCTTCGCCGGCGCTGGCTGCGCGGTCGCCTGCGTGGACGTGAACGGCGCGGCGGCCGAGCGTGTGAGCGGCGCGCTCACCGCGCAGGACGCGCGCAGCCTGGCCATCCGCGGCGACGTGCGCGACGCCGACACGGTGTTCGGCGCGGTGGAGACGGCCGTGCGCGAGTTCGGGCGGCTCGACGTCGTCGTGAACAACGCGGCCGTCGACCACACGCTCTCGGTGGCCGAGCTGAGCATCGAGCAGTGGGACCAGGTGATCGGCGTGAACCTGCGCGCGCCGTTCCTGTTCGCCAAAGCGGCGCTGCCGCACCTGCAGCGGCAGGGCGGCGGGCACATCGTGAACGTCGCCTCCACGGCCGGCACGCGCGCCTGGGCGAACGCCTCCGCCTACCATGCCTCGAAGTGGGGGCTGATCGGCTTCAGTCGGGCGCTCGGCGTGGAGGGCCGCCCGCACGGTATCTGCGTGACGACGATCATCCCCGGCGGCATGCGCACGCACTTCTTCGATCGGTTCGCGGAGCAGGGCATCCCGATGCCCGACATGGCGAGCCTGCAAGACCCCGCGAACGTGGCCGAGGTGATCCTGTTCGCGGTCCGCATGCCGGCCGGCTCGGCGCTGCAAGAAGTCATCGTCACCCCGCCCAACGAGACGAGCTGGCCATAGGGGGAGCAGGCTATGTATACGTTGGGCATCAACGCGGCCTTCCACGACTCCGCCGCCTGCCTCGTCGAGGACGGGCGGGTGATCGCGGCGGCCGAGGACGAGCGCTTCACGCACGTCAAGCACGGCAAGCGGCCGCTGCCTTTCTCCGCCTACGAGCTGCCGTTCCACGCCATTGACTACTGCCTGAAGGAAGCCGGCATCTGCCTGACGGACGTAGACCACGTAGCCTACTCCTACGACCCCGCGCTGCGGCTCGGCCGCCACTGGGGCAAGGAGACGATCACGCTACCGCTGGAGCCGAGCGCGCATCCGACGCCCGACGAGTGGGAGTCGGCCTGGGACCCGCTGTTCCTGTCGTACATCGTGAACGCGCCGCGGCACCTCGTCGGCGGCGTGCCGCACCACCTGCAGGCGCGGCTGCGCGGTGCCCGGCCGGACGGTCCCTACCGGTGGCACTTCGTGGAGCACCACGTCGCCCACGCGGCGAGCGCCTTCATGGCGGCGCCGTTCGAGCGCGCGGCGGTGCTGACTATGGACGGTCGCGGCGAGCACGCCAGCACGACCTACGGGCTGGCCGAGGGCACGCGGCTGCGGGCGCTGGGCCAGGTGGACGTGCCGCACTCGCTGGGCCTGCTGTACGAGCAGGTGACGAGCTACCTCGGCTTCCTGCACTCGTCGGACGAGTACAAGGTGATGGCGCTCGCGTCGTTCGGCGAGCCGCGCTACGCCGACGAGCTGCGAGCGCTGGTGCAGGTCGGCGAGGCGGGGCAGTACACCGTCGCGCCGCTGGAGCTGGAGCGCCGCTTCGGGCCGCCGCGCGCGCGGGGCGGCCCGACCGAGCCGCGCCACTACGACCTCGCGCGCTCGCTGCAGCTCGTGCTGGAGGAGACGGCGCTGCACCTGAGCCGCTGGCTGTACGAGGCCACTGGAGCCGACGATCTGTGCCTGGCCGGCGGCGTGGCGCTGAACTGCGTCATGAACGCGCGTCTGCGGGACGAGGGGCCGTTTCGCCGCATCTGGGTGCAGCCGGCAGCGGGCGACGCCGGCACCGCGCTGGGCGCCGCGCTGTGGGTGGACGCCCACCAGCGCCGCGACGCCGAGCGCCGCTACGTCATGGAGCACGCTTTCCTCGGGCCGGCCTACGGCGATGACGAGATCGAGGGCTTCCTGCGCTGGTCGAAGCTGCCCTATCGGCGGCTCGCCGACGTGGCCGAGGAGGCGAGCGCGCTGCTGGCGCGAGACAAGATCATCGGCTGGTTCCAGGGCCGCATGGAGTTCGGGCCGCGGGCGCTCGGCGCGCGGTCCATCCTCGCGTCACCAATCCAGGCGGCCATGCAGGACCGTCTGAACGAGATCAAGGACCGCGAGGACTTCCGGCCCGTCGCGCCCGTCGTGCTGGAGGAGGAGGCCGCGAACTGGTTCGTGGGCGCCGAGCCGTCGCCCTACATGCTGTTCGTGTACGACGTGCGCCCCGACAGGGCCGACCGCATCCCCGCCGTGCGCCACGTGGACGGCACGGCGCGCATCCAGACCATCAACCGCGCGCAGCACCCGCTCTACTACGACCTGCTGAAGGCGTTCCAGCGCCGCACGGGTGTGCCGGTGCTGGTGAACACGTCGTTCAACACGCGTGGCGAGCCGATTGTCTGCACGCCGCGCGACGCCGTCGAGTGCTTCTGGACCTCGCCGCTCGACGCGCTGGTGATCGGCTCCTTCCTGCTGGAGAAGCCGGGGGCGGCGGCATGACCGGCACCAGTCGTGTGCCGACCGTCGGGCCGGTCAGCGCCCATTCTGTCAGAGGGGCGAGTCTCGCGCCCGCCCGCGGCCGCCAGGCCGCCCGATCGTCGCACGCCGACCGCTCCGCCGCCCCACGTCCCGCCGCGGCGCCCCGTAATGGACACGCGATGGCTGATGCTCTGACGGCCACGCCCGCCCGCACCAGTTCCGCGCCCGCCGCGCCCACCGCGCCGCCCCGCGTCTCCGTCGTCGTGCCCACCTACCATCGCCCGGATCTGCTGGCGCGCTGCCTGGCCGCGCTGGTGGCCCAGGACCTGGCGCCGGATGCCTACGAGATCGTCGTGGCCGATGACGGCGCCAGCGCCGCCACGGCCGCGCTGGTGGCCTGCTGGGCCGAGCGGGCATCGTGCGCCGTGCGCTACGTGGCGGTCACCGGCGCGCACGGGCCGGCCGCGGCGCGCAACCGCGGCTGGCAGGCGGCGCGGGGCGACCTGATCGCCTTCACCGACGACGACTGCGTGCCCCAGGTGGGCTGGCTGCGCGCGGGGCTTGCCGCCTGCGCGGACGGCGTCGCGGCCGCGACGGGCCGCATCGTGATGCCGCTGCCGCCGGTGCCGACCGACTACGAGCGCGACGCGGCGGGCCTGGAGCGTGGCGAGTTCATGACGGCCAACTGCTTCTGCCGGCGCGACGCACTGGCGGCGGTCGGCGGCTTCGACGAGCGCTTCCCGGCCGCCTGGCGCGAGGACAGCGACCTGCAGTTTGCGCTGCTGGAGCGCGGCGCGCGCCTGGTCCGCGCCGAGGATGCGGTGGTCGTGCATCCGGTGCGGCCGGGGCGCTGGGGCATTAGCCTGCCGCAGCAGCGCAAGGCGCAGTACAACGCGCTGCTCTACAAGAAGCACCCGGCGCACTACCGCCAGCGCATCCAACCGGCCCCCCCCTGGCGCTACTACGCGACCGTGGGCGCGCTGCTGACCGCGGCGGGCGCGGCCGCGAGCGGCCGGCGGGGGCTGGCGCTCGGCGCCACGGCCGTGTGGGCCGTGCTCACCGCCGAGTTCTGCGCGCGGCGGCTGCGCGGCACGTCGCACGCGCCCGCCCACGTGGCCGAGATGATCGTCACCTCGGCGCTCATCCCGCCGCTCGCGGTCTACTGGCGGCTGCGTGGCGCGCTGAAGTACCGCGTGGCGTTCCTCTGAGGCGCCGCGAGGGAGGTCCCATGCAGACCCTGCCGCTGCCGACCTACCTGCAGATCGAGCCCGTGGGCCAGTGCAACCTGCGCTGCCAGATGTGCCCGATCCAGTTCCGCCGCGACGGCCCGCCGCACGGCCCGCTGGCCTTCATGCCGTTCGAGGACTTCACGCGCGTCGTGGACGAGTTCACCGCGCTCGACCACCTGCACCTGCAAGGGCTGGGCGAGCCGATGATGCACCCGCGCTTCTTCGACATGGTCGACTACGCCGCGGGCAAGGGCATCCGCGTCACCACGAACTCCAACCTGACGCTGCTGAACCGCGAGCGCGCGGCTCGCTGCGCGGCGAGCGGCCTGGACACGCTGTTCGTCTCCATGGACGGCGCGACGCCCGAGACCTACGAGCGGATCCGCGTGCGGTCGCGCTTCGACCGCGTCGTGCGGAACCTGGAGGGGCTGCTGGCGGCGCGGGGCGCGCGCGCCACCCCGCACCTGCGCCTCGTCACGGTCGTGATGCGCCAGAATCTCCACGAGCTGCCCGCCATCGTGCGGCTGGCGGCTGGCTGGTCAATAGAGGGCCTCTCCGTGCAGCACCTCTGCCACGACTTCGGCGAGGCCACGCTGCCGGCCCACTACCAGCCCATGCGCGAGTTCGTGGACGCGCAGACGCTGCTGGGCGAGGACCCCGCGCGCGTGACCTACTATTTCGACGCCGCGCGCGCCGCGGCCGCCGAGGTTGGCCTAGAGCTGCGCCTGCCGCGCACGACGCCACGCCAGCACCTGCCCGGCACGCCGGGGCGCCAGCGCTGCGATTGGCCCTGGACCGGCGCCTACCTCAGCTACGAGGGCCTAGCCATGCCCTGTTGCATGGTCGCCACGCCCGACCGCATCCACTTCGGCAACATGGTCGAGCAGGGCGCGACCGCCGTCTGGAACGGCGACGCCTTCCAGGCCTTCCGCGCCCGCCTTGACTCCGACAACCCGCCCGACGTCTGCCGCTCTTGCGCCCTCTACCACGGCACGTTCTAGCGATGGCTAGCTCGCCCGGCGGGCATCCTGCGGCTGCTCCTGGCTCTCGGCCAGACGGCGCTGGAGAAGCACGAGGACGGCGGCCTCCTCGGGGGAGAGCTGGCCGAGCGACTTCGCTAGCTCGCTCTCGACCTGCTCCCTGAGATTCGCCACCAGCGAGCCGTCGAGGTAGGCGTCGAGGATGGCGGGGTGGACGTAGCAGCGGCGGCAGACGGCCGGCGTGTTGCCCAGGCGCTCGGCGACGCGCTCGATCGCGCGCACGACGTTCTGCTTCGCCTGCGTCTCCGAGTCGAACGCCTCGAACTCGCTGAGCGCCCATGCCGCGAGCACCGTGCCGGCCCAGGTGCGGAAGTCCTTGGCCGTGAAGTCCTGGCCGGTGATCTCGCGGAGGTACTCGTTCACGTCGCCCGAGCCCACGTCGCGGCGCTCGCCCGCGTCGTCGTAGTACTGGAATAGCTCCTGGCCGGGGATGTCGCGGCAGCGCTTCACGATGCGCGCCAGGCGGCGGTCGTGTAGCTCCAGCGCGTGCTGCTTGCCGGCCTTGCCGCGGAAGTGGAAGCGCAGCTTGCCCCCGTCCACGTCCACGTGGCGGTCACGCATGGTGGTGAGCCCGAACGAGTGGTTGTGGCGCGCGTACTCGTCGTTGCCCACGCGGATGAGCGTGGCCTCCAGCAGGCGCACGACGGCGGCCAGCACCTTTTCGCGCGGCAGGCCGGGCAGGTCCAGGTCGCGCTCGGTCTGCTCGCGGATGCGCGGCAGGGCCTGGCCGAAGGCGATGGTGTGCTCGTACTTCGTCTCATCGCGCACCGCCTGCCAGCGCGGATGGTAGCGGTACTGCTTGCGGCCCTTCGCGTCGCGGGCGGTGGCCTGGATGTGGCCGTTCGGGTCGGCGCAGATCCACACGTCGGTCCAGGCGGGCGGGATGGCGAGCGCCCGGATGCGTTGCAGCACGGCGGGATCGCGGACCGGCTGGCCGTCGGGGCCGACGTAACGGAAGTGGCGGCCCGCCCGCTGGCGCCGGATGCCGGGCCGCGCGTCGCTAACGTAGCGCAGGCCGGCCGCCTGCGCCGACTCGACCGGCGTGATCGCCGGCGCTGGCGCCGCCTCCGCGACCGCCGGATCCTCGCGCGTGTGTGTTGCTACCGCCATGCTGCCCTCCCGCGCGCGCCTGCTGACTCGCCCCCGGCCCCGCGCCGCACGGTACAGACGCACACGCCATGCCAGGGCGGCATGCAACTTGCGACACCCGGCCTACCTAGACTCATTCGCCGGGTTGGCGTGGCGGATTTGCGTTGCACAAAGGTCCCGCGCGCTCACGCCGGCGGCTGAGCGAACCGTTTGGCGGCAGCGCGCAGAGGAGCCTATGAGAGCGTTAGCTTACTACGGCAAGAACGACGTGCGCGTCGTGGACAAGCCGGAGCCCGCGATCCTGCACCCCGAGGACGCCATCGTGCGGGTGACGACGGCCGCCATCTGCGGCTCGGACCTGCACCTGTACCACGGGCTGGTGCCCGACACGCGCGTCGGCTATACCTTCGGCCACGAGTGTGTGGGGATCGTGGAGGAGGTCGGGCCGCAGGTGACGGCCATCGCGCCGGGCGACCGCGTCGTGGTGCCGTTCACCATCTCGTGCGGGCGCTGCTTCTACTGCGAGCAGCAGATGTGGTCGCAGTGCGAGAGCTCGAATCCTTACAGCGACCTCGGCGGCATCTACGGCTACTCGCACACCACCGGCGGCTACGAGGGCATGCAGGCCGAGTACGTGCGCGTGCCGTTCGCCAACGTCGGGCCGAAGCGCCTGCCCGACGATGTGACGGACACGCAGGCGATCATGCTGGCCGACATCTTTCCCACCGGCTACTTCGGCGCGGAGATGGCCGGCATCCGGCCGGGCGACACGGTGGCCGTGTTCGGCGCGGGGCCGGTGGGGCTATTCGCCATGAGATCGGCGCGCGACTTCTTCCACGCCGGACGGGTCATCGCGATTGACCACGTGCCGTATCGCCTGCAGTTCGCGGCCGAGCAGTGCGGCGCCGAGCCGGTCAACTTCGACGACGTGCCCGACGTGATCGCGCTACTCAAGGAGATGACCGACGGGCGCGGCCCCGACGCCTGCATTGACGCCGTGGGGCTGGAGGCCGATGGCTCGCGGCTGCACAGCGTGCAGGGCGCCATGTTCCTCGAGGCGGGCTGCATCACCGCGCTGTCGTGGGCGATCTACGCCGTGCGCAACGGCGGCACCGTCTCGATCCTGGGCGTCTACGGGCCGCCGTTCAACCACTTCTTCCCGATCGGCTGGGCGATGAACCGCAACCTGACGCTGCGCATGGGCCAGTGCAACGTGCTCACCTACCTCGACGACCTGCTGGCGAGGACGCGCAGCCGCGAGATTGATCCGGCGTTCGTGGTGACGCACGAGTTGCCACTGGAAGACGCGCCGCACGGTTACGAGATCTTTGAGCGCAAGCTCGATGGCGCGATCAAGGTGCTGCTTAAGCCGCAAGCCAGCACGAACGGCCGGAACGGAGCCCACTGATGCAGACTGCCGAGCGCATCGTCCCGCAGGCGCCGCCCGCGGAGGGCGCGCTGCCGTTGCCGATGGAGCTGGATCCCGAGGCGGCCACGCCGGTCTACGGCACGGCCGCGCCCACGAGCGGCGTGCCGGCCCAGATTCGCCGCCAGGCGTACAGCCTGCCGCAGCACGACCCGAATCACTGGATGCTGCTGCTCCTGGCCGACCGCGTAGAATCGGGCGGCAACTTGCTGCACGAGGCGGCGTCGCTGGGCCAGCAAGGCTGGGTACTGCGCCACTTCGGCCGCCAGATACGGGCCTACCCGGGCGCCACCGCGGCGTTCGGCGCGCTCGCGCTGGGCGGGGTGGTGCTGGCGGTGCTTGCCCGGAGAAGGTAGGGCAGGGACTCGTTCCCTGCCGCCCGGCCGGGGCAAGCCCACACCGGGCGGCGGGGGCCAGCCCCCGCCCTACGATACCGTTGCCGGCAGCCACCCGCCGGGCGGCGGGGTATGAAACCCCGCCCTACCGCTTCGGTCCGGTCGCCGCGCGGCCGGGCGGCGGGGGACGAGCCCCCGCCCTACCCCGTTACTGCGGCCTGGCTACTTGCCGACGAGCCAGCCCCACTGCTCGTAGGCCTTGCGGGCGGTCTCGGGCTTCATGGCGTTCACGGGCGGGAACTGGTCGCGCCACTCGTAGGGACGGGTGGCGTCGATGATCGCCCGCGAGTTGGTGAAGTCGTTGCGCTCGCGCTTGTCCGGCCCGATGCGCGGGTCGAGCGGCGTCGACCAGGCGCGCTTGATGAGGTCGATCGAGGTCTCGGGGTCCGAGCGGGTGCAGAGCGCCCACATCACCTGCTCCAGGTTCGTGGGATCAATGTCGTCGTCCACGACCACCACGTAGCGGCCGGTGTAGGCGCCGGCGCGGCACATCGCGGCGACGTGGCCGGCCTGGCGGGCGTGGCCGGGGTAGCGCTGGCGGATGGCCACGACGTTGAACAGCCGCGAGCCGCCCACCTCGTGGCACCAGACCGCGCTGACGTCGGGCACCCCTGCCTTCTCGATCTCGTCCTTGAGCAGCGCCGAGCGCATGAAGGCACGGTAGCGCGCCTGCTCGTCAGGCGGCTGGGCGGGCGGCTGGCCGAGCAGGATGGGGCTGTTGCGGAAGTACATCGCCTCGACCTGCAGCACCGGCTCGGGCCGCACGTCGGAGGCGTAGTAGCCGGTCCACTCGCCGAACGGGCCTTCGAGCATCCGCTCGTCGGGCAGGGCGTAACCCTCGAAGACGATCTCGGCGTTCGCCGGGATCGGCAGGCCCGTCACCTTGCCGCGAATCACCGGCACCGGCTCGCCGCGCAGGCCGCCGACCCAATCGTACTCGGAGACGCCGTAGGGGATCTCCGTGCAGGAGGCGAGGAACAGCAGCGGGTCGCTGCCGACGACCATCGCCACGGGGCACTTCTCGCCGCGGGCGAAGTACTTCTCACGCTGGATGCGGCCGTGCTTGCCGGGCGAGATGTAGTAGCCGAGGCGGTAGCGGTCGTGGACCATCACGCGGTAGGTGCCAAGGTTCACCCAGCCCTCGTCGGGGTCGCGGGTGATGTCGAAGCTGCCGGTGCCGATGTAGCGGCCGCCGTCGTCCTCGTGCCACTTGGGCGCGGGGATCTTCAGGATGTCGACGTCCTTGCCCATCAGCACGTTCTCGAGGATTGGGCCGTCGGTCACCTCGACGTGGGGGATGGGCTGCAGCTCCTTCACGCGGCGGCGCCACAGGTCCACCAGCTCGGCCTTCGAGCGGTCGGGCGGCAAGCCGACCGTGTAGGCGATGCGCTGGATGGAGCCGAGCGGGCAGGCGAGCACGCGGAAGCCGGGCTCGTAGCCGGGGATGTTGTCGAAGAGCACCGTGGGGGCGCCGTCGTGCTTGGTCAGCACCTCCTGGGCGAGGCCGATGCCCTCCTCGGCCGTGGCGCCATCCACGCGGCGCAACTGGCCCAGCTTGTCCACGCCCTCGATCCACTCGCGCAAGTCCTTGAACTGCGGGCGGAGGGCGGCATCCTGGGGACGCGAGACTACTTCGACCACGGTACTCCCCTTTCGCAAGGTGCGCGGCGGGCCGCGGCGCGGCCGCATCGCTCGCGCGATTGAACGGGCTCGCAGGCTGAACGTCGCCGCCCGGCGCGGCGCAGCCCTGGCGCTAGACTCGCGGGTTCCGTGAATGTGGCGCTGCCAGCCCGGGCGCTTGCCCCCCTCTCCCCCTGGGAGAGGGTTGGGGTGAGGGCCGCGCCCCCGCCCAGCCGCGCGACCAACGGCTATGCGCCGCAGCTCAGTGGGCCGGCTCGAGCTCCGGCTCGGTCCAGGCGACCCGGACCCAGCCCTCGACGACCTCCAGCGGCAGGTGGCGCAGCCGGTACCCGAACGGCGGATAGACCGCGCGCCCGCTCGGCAAATCGAACTCCCAGCCGTGACGGACGCACTTGAGCAAGTCGTCGCGCATTTCAGCCTGGGAGAGCGGCCACTCGCGGTGCGGGCAGGCGTTCGGGATAGCGTACAGCGCGCCGTCCATGTTAACGAGCAGCACGGCGTGTGGCCCGACGCAGACCAGCCGGCGCGTGCCCGGCGGCAGCTCGTCCACCCGCGCGACCGCCACGTACTCCGGCTGCTGCATGCCGCCGCTCCCCCTAATCTGCAATTCTAGCTTAGCACGGCGGGCGCGGGCCAACCGCGTGCAGACCGCTCTTCCCCTGCCCCCTCTCCCGCAGGGGACCAGGGGGCGCCGCCCGGTTAGGCGGAGTCATTTAGGCGCCGCAGCACGGCGGGGGAAGGGGCTGCTGCCTTCGCCCGGAAAGGGACGAGCGCTGGGTGACGTACGCAGAAATTCGATTAGACGGTAAGCGAAGTTCTGTCTAGTATGGCCGCGGGCTGTCCCCCTGGCCCCCGGCGGTGGGCAAAGGATGGGCCGCCCCGGGAACCGCCCTCTACCCGATAAGGCGATTTCACGGAGCCGAGGGTCCGGCGGGCGGATGCCTTCAGGGCTGCGACGCCTGGGCGCGGTCCGAGGGGTGAGGCGTGCGTGCTCACGTCCTTCCCTGACCCTCGCGCGGTGGCGCGGGAGCCAGGGTGAGGGACGAGGTCGGGAAGTCGAAACAGATACGGTCGAACTGACGGAAGAAATCAAGCCCAGGAGCCCCGCGACTTGGAGCACCGTGAGTCGCGGCAGCACGCAGACCGTCACATCAGGTAGTGGCGGCTTGCCAGGGGCTTCTTCGGCCGTGAGATCGGCAAGGCCGAATAGCCTCGGGTCATGTGTGACCCTACGGGAATCTGAAGCTCACCACCGTGCATTGACGTAGGGGTGCTTGGCGGCTCCCTCTGCCAGAGCAGCGCGAAGCTCGTCACCGACGAGCCGTCGGGTACCGCCCAAGAATACGTACAGATGCGCTGTGGGGTCTTGTTGGTGCAGCCGCCGAACAGCGCGCGAGATATCCCGGCGGTCGGGGCTGTGCTTCACTACCTCGCCGATCGCCAGGTTGGTCTCCGCATCTTCGCCCGTGACGCGCAGGAGAATCCACTCGCCCGGAAACCGCTCAGAAGCGGCATATACCGAGAGGACAGGGTGCTCGGCTTCGGACGTGAGCTTGGACGCACGAGCCTTAACCTGCGGCGCGGGCTGCTCAGTCGGCGGTCGAGATGGACTGTTGCGACTGAGTACTGTTTGCCTGCGGCTGTGCCGAACGCTTGAAGTCACGGCTGCCCCCTAAACCGGATTGCCGGAAACGCTATTCACACCGGTCGGTCCGAGGTCGTGTCCAGAACTCGACACAGCAAACGTCGTGTGACGGCTATATGTTACAGCTTCGAGGGCGCGCGACTCGCTCGGCGTTTAGTCCTCGGTCTCCAGCTCGGCGCGCCAGGTGGGGTAGGTCTGGTCGAGGAGGGTCTGGAAGGTGTCGATGACGGCGGCGCGGAGGAGGTAGGCGAGCACCGCTTCGCGTAGCTCGACGGGGGCGGTGGCCTGGAGATGGGCGATCTCGGCGGCGAGCGCTTCCTGGACCTGGTGGGTGAGGGCGCGCCAGTCCGTGGCGGCGCCGTGGGCGCGCACGACGACAGCGCCGAGGATGCTGTTGGCCCACTGCTCGACGAAGTCGCCCTCGTCGCCGGTGAGGGGGACGGCGAGGCCGTTCGCTAGCTCGTACTCGTCGCTGGCCGTGTCGTGATGGAAGGTCACGGGCTACTCCTCGGCGGGGCCGCGGGCGCGGTCGGCGGCGCCTGGCTCGGCGCCCAGGATGTGGTAGCCAGCGTCCACGTAGAGGACGTCGCCGGTGACGTTGCGGGCGAGGTCGGAGGCGAGGTAGACGGCGGCATCACCTACGTCGGGTGGCGCGATGTTGCGGCGGAGGGGCGCGCGCTCGGCGATGTGGTCGAGGATCCAGTGAAAGTCGCGGATGCCCGACGAGGCGAGCGTGCGCACGGGGCCGGCGGAGATAGCGTTCACGCGGATGCCGTCGGGGCCGAGGTCGCGGGCCAGGTAGCGTACGCTGGCTTCGAGCGCCGCCTTGGCCGCGCCCATGACGTTGTAGTTGGGGTAGGTGCGCCGCGCGCCGTCGTAGGTGAGCGTCAGGATGCTCGGGTTGGGGCCGCGCATGAGGGGCGCGGCGCGCTGGGCGAGGGCGACGAGCGAGTAGACGCTGACGTCCATGGCGAGCTGGAAGCCGGCGCGCGAGGTGTCCACGTAGCGGCCGGCGAGTTCTTCGCGCTTAGCAAAGGCGACGGCGTGGACGAGCACGTCGAGCCGCTCGTAGCGCGCGGCGAAGCGCAGGAAGACCTCGTCTAGCTCGGCGTCGTCCTGCACGTCGCAGCGCTCGACGAAGTCGGCGCCGACGCGCTCGGCGAGCGGGCGCACGCGGCGCTCCAGCGCGTCGGTGGCGTAGGTGAAGGCGAGCGTGGCGCCTTGCGCCGCGAAGGCCTGGGCGATGGCCCAGGCCAGGCTGCGCTCGTTGGCCACGCCGAAGATCAGCGCCGTCCGCCCGTCCAAGAGTCCCATGCTCGCACTCCGCACGCGCCGTCCGTGGTTGGTTGTCTCAGTGTACCGTGTCGGCGGGCCCCTGCGGGCGGCGGGTGGCATGGGGCGTGCACGAGGGCGAGCCGCGCCGGGGGGCGAGGCGGGGCGCGCTGTGCGCCAGTGGCGGCGGGGGTGAGGCGGGCGTGGACGACGTGCGGGTGAGGGGCTGGAACGAGCTGAACGAGCTGGTGTACGAGGGGGCGTGGAACCCGGCGCTGGGCCGCTATCGCTCGAACTGGGCGTTCCGCGGCGTGTGCGGCACGGCGTTCGACCTGACCACGGGGCTGGGGCGGCTGGGCGGGGACGTGGCGCGCCTGGAGACGTACCTGCTGCGCAACTTCCGCAAGTACGCCGGCCCCGATTCGGTGCCCGGCGACTCGGTGTGGAACTGGCTGGCGCTTGGGCAGCACCACGGGCTGCCGACGCGGCTGCTGGACTGGACGTACTCGCCCTACGTCGCCATGCACTTCGCGACGGATGACGTCGAGTTCTACGCCGTGGACAGCACGATCTGGTGCATGGACTACGTGGCCGCGAACCAGGCGCTGCCGGATGGGCTGAAGGAGGCGCTGGCGCGGGAGGGGGCCAACGCCTTCACGGCCGAGATGCTGGAGGCCGTGGCCGGCACGCTACAGGAGCTGGACGGGCTGGCGCCCGCGCCGTTTGTCGTGTTTCTGGAGCCGCCGTCGCTCGACGCGCGGATCGTGAACCAGTACGCGCTGTTCTCGCTGATGTCGAGCCCGACCGCGGCGCTGCACGAGTGGCTGGCCGGCCGCCCGGAGCTGTTTCGGCGGCTGATCATCCCCGCTGCCTTGAAGTGGGAGGTCCGTGATAAGCTCGATCAGGCGAACGTCACGGAGCGGGTGCTGTTCCCGGGCCTGGACGGCCTGAGCCGCTGGCTGCGCCGCTACTACCTGCCACGAAGCGGCGTGGCGCCTACCGTGGCGCCGGCCGCGCCGCCGGCGAACGCAGCGCTGCCAGCGCAAGCCGAGGCCCGCCCGCCGGCTGCCGCGCCCCCGCGACGGCCGCGCCGCGGCCGCCCGGCCGCGGCGCGCCGGCGCTCGGGCACGCGCGACGACCGGACGGCTTGACGCCCGCTCCGGCCGGGCCTATGCTCGACAGTGAGCCGCACGGCGGCGTGAGGAGGGAGCATGCCACGCATTCGCCTGGTGGACAAGGAGCAGGCCGCCCCGTTTACGCGCGAGCTGATGGAGCGCGACCTAGCGCAGCACGGCTACATGTATCCGGGCACCGGCATCTACGGCCACGCGCCGACGATCCAGGAGGGCACCCGCGCGCTCGATGCCGGCATCACGAACGCCGGCCGGATCTCGCAGCAGCTCCGCAAGCTGATGAACGTGCGGGCGGCGCAGCTCGTCGGCTGCCCGTTCTGAATGGACAGCAACGCTGCTGGTAGCAGCCGAGAGGGCGCCTCGGACGAGAAGATCGCGGCGATTCCGAACTTCCGCACAAGCGACCTGTTCACCCCCGAGGAGAAGGTGGCGCTGGAGCTAGCCGAGGCGATGACGGTCACGCCGCCGAACGTGACGGACGAGCTGTTCGCCCGCTTGCAGCAGTACTACGACGAGGCGCAGCTCGTGGAGCTGGCGGCGATCGTCGCCCAGGAGAACTTCCGCAGCCGCTTCAACACCACTTTCCGCATCGAGAGCCAGGGGCAGTATTGCCCGCTCCCATCCGCGGTCGCGCCGGCGACGTAGTAGGAGGTGGCCGGCCGGCGCGCTGCCGACCGGCCGCCGAGCTACGCGGGTAGCCTTGGCCGCTCTTGCACAGCGCCGCCGTGAACGGCGGACCAGCAGACGGGATCCAGGCCCGCCTTGCGCGACGACGGGCGCCGCCAACGCCAGCGAGCCGTCCGTGCTGGGTGGCTGCGCGCTGGCTGGCACGCGCGGTTGGTGAGCCGACTGCCCGCACGGTAGGATCAGGCAGCGAAAATTCCTGACTTGGACCGGGTACGGATCTTGCGGCCGGTGGACGGGACGGCGGCCGGGAGGGCGCATGGAAGAGCAGGACAGTACGGCAGCCGCCACGATGCGCGCGGTGAACATCGTCGCCGCGGAGGAGCATACCGACCACACGGCCGCCTTGCTCATGCTGGCCGTCGTCGCCGCCTTCAAGGTGGGGCTGACGGTGTGGGTTGTGCTGGCGTTCCGGTCGAGCCAGAACTTCATCATGAACCTGGCGCTGAACTGGCCGTGGTTCATCTTGCTGGTCGGGCTGGTCGGGGCGCTGATCGCGACGCCGGTGCTGTTCTGGACGCGCCGCGTGCGGGTGCGCGCCAAGCGGGCGCGGCTGCAGCACGCCGAGTGGCACGTCGACTAGCGCGTTTGGACGCGCCTCGGCCGGCGCGGGTGCGTCCCCGCCGAGCGGCCGCCGGCGCGGCAGGAGGAGAGAGCGATGGTACAGGAAGCGGTAGCCTGGCGGCACGACCTGGCCGCGGCGCGCGAGGAGGCGCGGGAGGCGCAGAAGCTCGTCCTCGTGGACCTGTGGCGCACGACCTGAGGCGGCTGCAAAGCGATGGATACCGTGGTGTATCCGCAGCCGGCGGTCAGCCAGTTTGTCGACGCCCACTTCGTCCCGGTGAAGCTGAACCTGAGCGAGACGGCCGAGGCGGCCCAGGCGCGGGAGCTGGTGCCGCTCTGGACGCCGACGTTCATTATCGCCGACGCGCGCGGCCGGGAGGTCCACCGCGAGATCGGCTATCTGCCCGCCGAGGACTTCGTGCCGATGCTCACGCTGGCGTATGCCAAGGGCCTGTTCGCCACGGCGCGCGGCGAGGAGGCGGTGCGGGTGCTGGGCGAGGCGGTCGAGCGCTACACGCGGGGCTACTTCGCGCCGGAGATCCTCTACTGGCGGGCGCTGGTGGGCTACAATGTGACCCACGACCGGGAGCAGCTCCAGCACTACTGGGGGCTGCTGCGCCAGGCGTTCCCGGACAGCACCTGGGCGGTGCGGGCATCCTTCCCAAGGGAATAGAGGGAGAGTGGGGGGACACTCCCCCACGCCCCCGCCAGGGGACACCCCTGGACCCCGGGGATGTGGGCATCCTTCCCAAGGGAAAGGGAATAAGAGGCGGGGAAGTGGGGGACGCCCCCGCCAGGGGATGCCCCTGGACCCCGGGGGTATGGTTTTCCTGGCCCCCGATTCCTGACCCCTGACCCCTACGTGGAGGTTGGCGGATGGAGGTGTCGCGGCCGCCGGTGGCGCCTGGCCCGGGGCCGGCGGCGCTGCCGCGCGTGCCGCCCCCGCTCGCCGCGCCCCGCCCCGCGCTGCCCGAGCGGCTGCGCCGCGGCTGGCGGCGCCACTGGCTCGACGTGGCGCTCGTCGTGCCGCTCGCCGCCTACATCCTCGGCTTCACGCTGCTGCCCGTCTTGCAATCCATCGCGCTGGGCTTCACCGCGCGGTTTGGCGGCGCCTTCCCCACGCTCGCCAACTACGAGGACCTGTTCGCGCGGCCGGACTTCGGGCTGGCCGTGTTGAACACGGTCGGCATCACGCTGATCGGCGTCGCGCTGGAGCTGGTGGTGGGCCTCGCCATCGCGCTGATGCTGGCGCGGGCGTTCCCGCTGCGCGGGCTGTTCCGCACGCTGGTGCTCGTGCCGATGGGCGTGCCGACGCTGGTGGCGGGCGCGGCGATGCTCTACATCGTCGGCGTGAACGGGTACCTGAACGAGCTACTGTTCCGCCTCGGGCTGATCGACGCGCCGATCTACTGGCCGCAGAGCGGGCCGAAGGGGATGTTCGTCATCGCGCTCGCCGACATGTGGAAGACGACGCCGATCGTCGTGCTGATCCTGCTGGCGGGGCTGGAGGCGATCCCCCGCGACGTGTACGAGGCGGCGAGCGTGGACGGCGCGAGCGCCTGGCGGCAGTTCCGCGACCACACCCTGCCGCTGCTGATGCCGGCGATCACGATGGCCGTCATCCTGCGGGCGATTGACGCCTTCCGTATCTTCGACATCGCGCTCGTGCTGGCGGGGCGCTCGGTGCCGGTGATGTCCACGTTCGTGTACTTCGAGTACTTCTTCGGCAACCTGAACACGGCCGCGGGCGCGGCGACGGTGCTGCTGCTGATGATCGTGGTGTTCGTGGCGGGCTACTTCTGGCTCGTCGAGCGGCGACGGGAGGCGGTGTGAGCACGGCCTGGACGCCGGGGCGCGTGGGCTTCTACGCGCTGGCGGCGCTGTTCGGGCTGCTGGCGGTGGCGCCGCTCGCCATCCTGCTGAAGGTGTCGCTCAGCGGCCCGGAAGACGTGCTGGTGCAGCACCCGCCGTTCTGGATCTGGCACCCGACGACGGAGCACTGGGCGGCCGTGCTGAAGCCGGAGGTGATCTGGCCGCCGCTGCGGAAGAGCTTGGTGGTGGCGACCGGGACGGCCGTGCTGGCGGTCGTCATCGCGGCGCCGGCGGCCTACGTTATCGCGCGGCTGCCGCGCGGCTGGCGCTACGGGGTGGTGCTGGCACTGCTGTTCACGCGCATGTTCCCCGAGGTCATCATCGCCACGCCGATCGCCGTGACGTTCCTGCGCGCGGGGCTGATTGACACGGATATCGGGCTGATCCTGGCGCACCTGATCCGCAACCTGCCGTTCGTCGCCTGGATCCTGGTGGGGACGTTCGAGGTGATCCCGCGCGACCTGGAGGAGGCGTCGTGGGTGGACGGCAACGGGCGGCTGGGGACGCTGTGGAGCGTGGTGCTGCCGCTGGCGCTGCCGGGCATCGCCGTAGCGGCCATCTTCGCCTGGCTCGACTCGTGGAACGATCTGCTGTACGCGATCTACCTGCTGCTGGCCGAGCGCACGCTGCCGCTGATGACCTACTACTTCGCCAACCGCGGCAGCGTGTTCGACGTGGCGACCTTCTCGGTGGTGCTCACCGTGCCGGTGCTGGTGCTGACGCTGCTGTTGCAGCAGTACATTCGGGCGGGCACGCTCGGCGGGGCGGTGAAGGGATGAGGGCCGCACCGCTGCCGCGCTACAGCCGTCGGCGGGCGCTGGGGGTGGGCGCGGGCCTGCTGCTCGTGGCGGCGTGCGGCGGGTCGGCGGAGGACGTGCTGACGCCGGAGGCGGACGCGGGCAGCCTGCGCGTGGTGATGGGGCTGGCGGAGAGCGAGTGGCGGGTGGTGCGCGAGGTGGTGCTCGCGCCGTTCGAGCAGCAGACGGGCGTGCGCGTGGTGCCGGTGCAGATGGAGGCGGCCGACCTGGTGCGGCAGCTCGACGCGCAGGTGCAGGCCGGCGCGGTGAGCATTGACCTGTTCACACAGGACAACAACCAGCTCGCGCCGCTGGTGGCGAAGGGGCTAGTGGAGGACCTGACGCCCTACGCCGACCTGATCCCCGCCGAGACGCCGCAAGCGCTGCGGCCGGTGCTGGAGTTCGACGGGCGCCTGTACTTCCTGCCGTATCGGCCGAACGTGCAGATCACGTACTACCTGGAGCCGCACTTCGCACAGTACGGGCTCACGCCGCCGCAGACCTGGGATGAGCTGCTGGCGGTGGGGCGGGCGTTCGAGGCGCGCGAGAAGTTCGGGCGGGTGGTGATCCAGGGCGTGCCGGGCGGGCCGGTGGGCGTGGTGGTGACGGAGTTCCTGTGGCAGGGCGGCGGCGACCCGCTGGAGCTAACGGCGCCCGGCTCGGCGCGGGCGTTCGAGTTCTTGCAGCAGCTCGAGCCGTACCTGTCGCCCGTGTACCAGACGGCGAAGTTCGACACGATCAACACCTACCTGGCGAGCGAGACGGCGTACCTGGGGCAGAACTGGCCGTTCGGCGCGGACGTGATCGTGAAGCAGTACCGCAAGCAGGGCGTGGGCGCGTACTCGGGCTGGGCGGGGCCGGCGGGCGAATTCCACGTGCTGGGCGGCGAGGTGATCGGCATCCCGAGGGGGACGCCGCGCCGCGAGCAGGCGCTGGAGTTCGCGCGGTTTCTCATGTCGCGGCCGGTGCAGGAGGCGCTGGTGCAGCGGCTGGCGTGGCCGCCGATGCGGGATGACGCGTTCGGCGCGGTGGCGGAGTGGCAGCAGCCGTTCTTCGCGGCGGTGCAGGCGGCGCTGCGCCAGGCGCGGGCGCGGCCGAACGTGGTCTACTGGGGCGAGGTGGAGCGCGTCCTGAGCGACGCGTTCCGCGATATCGTGACGAACAAGCAGCCCGTGCCGCCGACGCTGGCGCGCTACCAGGCGCAGATCGAGCAGGCGCGCGCCGCGGCGCGGTAGGGAGCCCGCCAGGAAGAGGCGGGCAGGGCCGCCGCCGTGAACGGCGGGCCAGCGGGAATGGGGAGGGCGCGTGGCGGACGTGGAGTTCTCGCACGTCACGAAGCGGTACGGCGGCGTGCTCGTGCTGCACGACCTCGACCTGCTGGTGCGCGACCGCGAGTTCCTGGTGCTGGTGGGGCCGTCGGGCTGCGGGAAGTCCACGGCGCTGCGCATCGTGGCAGGGCTCGAGGAGATCACGAGCGGCACGCTGACGATTGGCGGCCGCGTGGTGAACGACCTGCCGCCGGCGCAGCGCGACGTGGCGATGGTGTTCCAGAGCTACGCGCTGTATCCCCACATGACCGTCTACGACAACCTGGCCTACGCGCTGCGGCTGCACCACGTTGCGGGCGACGAGCTGGACCGGCGGGTGCGCGCGGCGGCGGCGAGCCTGGGGCTGGAGACGCTGCTGCGGCGCAAGCCGCGCGAGCTGTCGGGCGGCCAGCGGCAGCGCGTGGCGCTCGGCCGCGCCATCGTCCGCGAGCCGCAGGTGTTCCTGATGGACGAGCCGCTGAGCAATCTGGACGCGCAGCTCCGCGTGCAGACGCGCGCCGAGCTGATCCGCCTGCAGGAGCGGCTGCAGACGACGGTCATCTACGTGACGCACGACCAGGTCGAGGCGATGACGATGGGCGACCGGCTGGCGGTGCTGAACGGGGGGGTGCTGCAGCAGCTCGACACGCCACAGGCCATCTACGACCGGCCAGCCAACCTATTCGTGGCGCGGTTCATTGGCAGCCCGGCGATGAACGTGCTGCCCGGGCGCCTGGAGCGCGACGGCGGCGAGGCGGCGGTGGTGGCGGCCGGGCTGCGGCTGCCGCTCGCGCCCGCTCAGGTGGCGGCGGTGGACGGGATGGCGGGCCGCGACGTGCTGGTGGGCATCCGGCCCGAGCACCTGGCGCTTGACGGCCAGGCGGGCGGCGACGGCGCGCTCGCGGGGCAGGTGGAGCTGGTCGAGCGGCTGGGGAGCGAGTCGTTCGCCTACGTGGAGACGGGCGCTGGGACGGTGACGGCGCGGCTGCCGGGGGAGGTGGCCGTGCGGGTGGGTGAGCCGCTGCGCCTCGCCGTGCGCGACGGGCAGTTTCATCTGTTCGACCCGCAGACCGAGCGCGCTCTCACTGTACCGGTTTGACGGGCGCGGGTTCAGCCCTTGCCG
>Ga0070741_10004919_pt1 | contig 30529 bp, 33 predicted proteins | sample Coa_R1_4_FD_66440 | JGI IMG/M metagenome (GOLD analysis project Ga0070741, IMG submission 66440) | Surface soil microbial communities from Centralia Pennsylvania, which are recovering from an underground coalmine fire - Coalmine... | ecosystem: Environmental > Terrestrial > Soil > Unclassified ... | reverse complement strand
ATGGCCGGGCAGGCCAAAAACCTGCATGGGGTTCTCCTTGATTCTCGAGCTTCGACAACCCGAGCTTCGGAGAACCCCATTCTTCACTCAACCCGTCTCACATCTGTCTGAGCCAGCACAGGCGCGCATAATCACGGCGTTCCACGCCGCGGCGCCGCGTGACCCGCCTTGTCAGGCATCTCGCCGGCCTTGCCCAAAAGGAAAGGGCGACGCCGCGGCGCCGCCCTCGGTCCAAGGCCTTTGTCGGAAGAGCTAGTCTTCCTTCACGACGTGCCAGACGCCGCCGACCATGTCGCCGTTGACGTCGCCGGGCTTCTGGTCCTTGACGAAGTAGTAGAGCGGCCAGCCGTTATAGGCCCACATCTTCTTCATCGCGCCGTCCTTGTCCTTGACGTCGACGATGGTCCACTCGCCTTCGGCCTTGGCGTCGGCAGGGGCGAGGAACGGCGGCCACGCCGCAATGCACTTGTCCGTGCAGGCGGACATGGCGGCGCCCTTGGTGTCCTTGTCGAAGGTGTAGAGCGTCATGCCTTTCATATCGACGAGGACCTTGCCGAGGCTGGTCTCCATCGTCTTGGCCGGCTCATCCGCAAAGGCGGCGGCGGTGAGGGTCATGAGCGCGGCAATGGCGAAGGCAAAGCGTTTCATCCGTAGTCTCCCTGATTTGTCGGTCGGATCCGTCGCAAGGGACGGCATTCCGCAAGGAGAACGCGCCGGGGCGGAGATTTATTCGCCCCGTGCCCACAAAATTCGGAAGGATGCCGCGCCTTGATGGGCGCCCGAGCCTGTGCCATCACCGCCGAAATCGCACGGGAACGGGGAAATGGCGGATTCGGTCGGGCTGATGGTCGGGAAGCGCGGCCTCGTCATGGGGGTTGCGAACAACCGCTCGATCGCCTGGGGCATCGCACGGGCGGTGCGCGAGCAAGGCGCAACCCTTGCTTTCACCTATCAGGGAGACGCGTTGAAGAAGCGGGTCGAGCCGCTGGCGGAGAGCCTCGGCGGCCACGTTGTCGGACATTGCGACGTCACCGACGCCGCCACGATCGACCGGGTCTTCGCCGAGACGGAACGGGTGCTGGGCGGTCTCGATTTCCTGGTCCATGCGATTGCCTTTTCCGACAAGGACCAGCTCGACGGGCGCTACATCGACACCACGCAAGACAACTTCCTGAAGACGATGCTCATCTCGACCTATTCGCTGACCGCGATCGCCCAGCGCGCCGAGAAGCTGATGACTGCGGGCGGCTCGATCCTGACGCTCACCTATTACGGTGCGGAGAAGGTCATGCCGCATTACAACGTCATGGGCGTCGCCAAGGCCGCACTCGAAGCCAGCGTGCGCTACCTCGCGGTCGATCTCGGCGGCAAGAACATCCGCGTCAACGCGATTTCCGCAGGGCCGATCAAGACGCTCGCCGCTTCCGGCATCGGCGACTTCCGCTACATCCTCAAGTGGAACGAGCTGAACGCGCCGCTGAAGCGGACGGTGACGATCGAGGAAGTCGGCGACACCGGCCTCTACCTGCTCTCCGATCTGTCGCGCGCCGTCACCGGCGAAGTCCACCACGTCGACAGCGGCTACCACGTTGTCGGGATGAAGGCCGTCGACGCGCCCGACATTTCGACCGTCAAGGACTGAGCCGGCGGTTCGCCCGCGTTCCCGCCATGAGCGTTCCGACGATCGTCTTCATCCGCCACGGCGAGACCGACTGGAACGTCGAGGAGCGGCTGCAGGGTCAGCGCGATATCCCGCTCAACGACAGAGGCAGACTCCAGGCCAGGCGGAACGGCGAAACGGTGCTGGCCGAGCTGCCGGAGGCAATCGGCTACGATTTTGTCGCCAGTCCGCTGACCCGGTCGCGGGACACCATGGAGATCGTGCGGACGGCTATGGGGCTCGACCCGAAGGCCTACCGGCTCGACGATCGCCTGCGCGAGCTGACTTTCGGCGAGTGGGAGGGGTTCACGCTCGCCGAGCTGAGCGCGCGCTACGCCGATGCGGTGAGCGCCCGGCAGAAGGACAAGTGGGGCTACCTGCCGCCGGGTGGCGAGAGCTACCGCCTGCTCTCCGAGCGAGTCGCCGGCTGGCTTGCCGAACTGCGCGCGCCGACTTTCGCGGTCGCGCATGGCGGCGTCGGCCGGGTGCTCTGCGGCCTCCTGCTTGGACGCCCGCCCGAAGCGGTGGTCAGCATGGAATTCCCGCAGGACCGCGTTCTCCTGATCGAGAACGGCACCGGCACCTGGCTTTAGCCGGCGGCGAGGGGTGGCGGCCCGGGGAGGGCCGTCCACCCTTGCGCTCGGCCGGACTAGTCGGACAGCGGGATCACCTGCGTGGCAATCGCACCGCCGCGGCCGCCGACATACTTGACCGCGACACGCTCGCCGACGTGGAAGCTGCTGTTGGCGGCGCCCAGGCAGCCGTCATTGTAGAGGTCGGTCATGTTGGCGCGCATGCGGTCATCGTAGCAGACAGCGGCATTCCGGCCGGTCTGGCCGACTTCGAAGGTGCGGATCTTCCCGCCGGACAGGGTGATGGTCCCCGGTCCGACGTGGGAGATGACGCCGCTTTCGGTGGCGGCGAAGGCACTGCCGGTGCCGAGGATCAATCCGAGGGCGGCAACGGCTGGCAAGAACTTGCGCATGGGATCACTCCGTTGGTTGCTCTGGTTTCGTCGTCGTCGCCCGAGCGCCCTTTTGATCGGGCCTCACAACAGAGCTAGGCAGCAATCCGGAGCCATCAATACTTGACGGAGTACAACAAACTGTGAGGCAGATCCGAGATATATAGATAAGATAGAAGTATTGTAGGCGATATGTCGCAGACGGTTGAGTATATTTGTCGCGGGGCACGGTCTTGAAATCGGGAAGGCGGCGCGAGGCCGCCTTCCCGACGCCATGCGTGCCTAGTTCGCGGGGACCATGGCGATCGCCGTCGCGACCGGCTTCTTGTTCACGATGTCGTAGGTGACCTTGACCTTCTCGCCGACCTTGAAGTCGTCGACGCTCACGGCCTTGTCGAGCCAGAACACTTTCACCTTGCCGGTCTTGAGCGTGATCGTGGGTGCCTTGGTGTCGATCTTGTCGATCACGCCGGTTTCGGTATGCGTCGCGGCAAGCGCGACGGAGGCGGAGAGCGCTACCGCAAGCGCAGCGGCCGGGAATGCAATTCGCATGATGGTTCCTCTTGTCGTTGGTCGCTCTGCGGCGCCCACGAGGTGCGACGCAGATGCGCGGTCGAGGTAGCATCACCTCGCCAGTAATCAATTCGCGAAAACTTAATCTTCGCCAGCGCAATTTTTGCCACGATTGCGACTTGGCAAGGTCAAATATGGCGATAGTCTGTAAAAGGCCCGGATTGTAACCGGCTGTTACAGTATAGTGCGACAGTCGACCGCGGCGTGCGCGAATGTCGCAGGGCCGGCGCACGCCGTTCAGGGCGCCGTTTGACGGGGACAGGGGGCTTGCCTAGAACCGCGCGGCAAAGCCGGGCGCCCCATGTCGCACAATACCTTCGGGCATCTCTTCCGCGTCACCACCTGGGGCGAAAGCCACGGGCCGGCGATCGGCTGCGTCGTCGACGGCTGCCCGCCGCGCATTCCGATCTCCGAAGCCGAGATCCAGGCCTATCTCGACAAGCGCCGGCCGGGACAGTCCCGCTTCGTCACCCAGCGGCGCGAGCCCGACGCGGTACGCATCCTTTCCGGGGTGTTCACCGACGAGGCAACCGGGCAGTTGCTGACGACCGGCACGCCGATAGCCCTCGAGATCGAGAACGTCGACGCGCGGTCGAAGGATTATGCCGAGATCAGGGACAAGTACCGCCCCGGCCACGCCGACTTCACCTACGAGTCGAAATACGGCATTCGCGACTATCGCGGCTCCGGCCGCGCCTCGGCGCGGGAGACCGCAAGCCGGGTCGCCGCGGGCGCGATCGCGCGGAAGGTAGTGCCCGGCGTGAAGGTGCGCGGGGCGCTGGTTCAGATCGGCCGGCAGGCGATCGACCGCAGCCGCTGGGACTGGGAGGAGGTCGACCGCAACCCGTTCTTCTGTCCCGACGCCGAGACGGCGAAGGCGTGGGAAGCGTATCTCGACTCGGTCCGCAAGGCCGGCTCGTCGATCGGCGCGATCGTCGAGGTGGTCGCGGATGGCGTTCCCGCCGGCCTGGGCGCGCCGATCTACGGCAAGCTCGACCAGGATATCGCGTCGGCGATGATGTCGATCAACGCCGTGAAGGGCGTCGAGATCGGGGCCGGCTTCGGCGCCGCGGCGCTCTCCGGCGAGGAGAACGCCGACGAGATGCGATCTGGCGACGACGGCCGCCCGCGGTTCCTGTCGAATCATGCCGGCGGCATCCTCGGCGGCATTTCGACGGGCCAGCAGATCGTCGTGCGCTTCGCGGTGAAGCCGACCTCCTCGATCCTCAATCCGCGCCGCACGATCGACCGGACCGGCGGCGAGGTCGACGTGACGACCAAGGGACGCCACGACCCCTGCGTCGGGATACGCGCGGTTCCGATCGGAGAGGCGATGCTCGCCATCGTGCTTGCCGACCATTATCTGAGGCACCGCGGCCAGGTCGGCTGAACAGGGCGGACGAACAAGAAGAATGAGCAGCCAGAGCGAACGCGTCGCGGAGGCGGTCCGCGCATTCAAGGCGGGCGCGATTGTCGTGGTCACCGACGACGACGACCGCGAGAACGAGGGCGACCTTATTCTGGCGGCGAGCATGGCGAGGCCCGAGCAGCTCGCCTTCATCATCCGCCACACCAGCGGCATCGTCTGCGCGCCGATGCCGCGCGAGGAAGCCCGCCGCCTGCGCCTCGACCCGATGGTGGCGGACAACGATTCGCCGCATGGCACCGCGTTCACCGTCTCGGTCGACTTCCGCCACGGCACCACCACCGGCATCTCGGCCGAGGAGAGGACGAACACGATTCGGGCCCTCGCCAATCCCAATGCCGGCGCATCGGATTTCGTCCGGCCCGGTCATGTCTTTCCGCTGATCGCGCGCGAGGGCGGAGTGCTCATGCGCTCCGGCCACACCGAAGCGGCGGTCGACCTTTGCCGCCTGGCCGGCCTGCCGCCCGTCGGCGTGCTGGCCGAGCTGGTCAACGATGACGGCACGGTGATGCGCGGCGCGGAGGTCGCCGCCTTTGCCGCGAGGCACGGGCTGGTCCAGCTCTCCGTCGCCGACCTCATCGCCGAGCGGCAGCGGAGCGAGAAGCTCGTCCATCGCGTCGCCGAGTCGGAGATTGCCACCGTCGGCGGCAGGGCGCGCGCGCTTGCCTACCGCACCGAATGGGACCCGATCGAACATCTGGCGCTGGTCTTCGGCGATATCGGCGACGGCAGGTCGGTTCCGGTCCGCCTGCACCGCGAGGACGTGGTCGGCGATGTGTTCACCGCCGAAAGCGGCCTCGATCGTGCGATCGAGCGGATCGCAGCCGGCGGACGCGGAGTGGTGGTCTATCTCCGCGAGGGCGCCGTTGGCGTGAGCAACGCCGGCATGCGCCCGCGCGCGGGGCTGGTGCCGGCGCATGAAGCGCATGGTTCGGCCGCGGCGCGCGCGGCGGAATGGCGCGAGATCGGGCTCGGCGCGCAGATCCTCCGCGATCTCGGCGTCGTCTCGATTCGGTTGATGGCGACGCGCGAGCGCCGCTACGTCGGCCTCGCCGGCTTCGGCATTGTCATCGAAGGCACGGAGCTGATCGAGGTCTAGCGCCGGAAGGCGGCAACCGCCTCGACCTCGGCCGAAAACAGGAACTGGTCGACCGGCAGCACTGTGGTGAGGCGGTAGCCGCCGTCGACGAGGATGCGCGCGTCGCGCGCGAGCGTCGCCGGATTGCACGACACCGCAACGATTGTTGCGACGCTTGAGCGCGCCAGCGCCTCGCTCTGTGACTTGGCGCCGCCGGACGGCGGGTCGAAAACGACCGCATCGAAGGCGTCGAGCTCGGGCGGCGACAGCGGGTTGAGGAACAAGTCGCGCTTTCGCGTCGTGACCGGCTTGATGCCGCGGCTGAAGCGCGTGGCTTCGGCAAGCGCGGCAAGCAGCGCCGCATCGCCTTCGACCGCGGTGACCCTGGCATGGGCCGCCAGCCGCAGGCTGAACGTTCCGATGCCGGCGAAAAGGTCGGCGACGCTTCCGGCCTCGCCGACATGGGCAAGCACCGCCGCGGCCATGGCGTTCTCCGCCGGGCCGGCGGCCTGAACGAAGCCGCCGGGCACCGGAAAGAGCGTGGCGTTGCCGGCTTTCAGCTCGGGGCGGCGGGCGACGAGAATGTCGCTGCCGTCGACGGTGAGGCGCGCGATCTCGGCGTCGCCGGCGAAGCGGGCGAGGGCTTCCAGCGTCGCGCGGTTTGGCTTCGCGGCGTCCGCAATTGCGATGTCGAGGCCGTTGTCCGCGGCCAGCACCGTCACCCGCGCCGGCTTGCCGGGGCGAAGGACGAGGCGGGCGAGCTGGCGGAGCATGTGGAGTTTGCCGACGATTGCCGGTACGAGCACCGCGCACTCGGTGAGCGAGACGATGTCGTGCGTGCCGCGGCGATGGTAGCCGAGAAGGACTTCGCGGCCGGTGTTGAGCGCCGAGAAGACCGCGCGCCGGCGCGAGCCGGGGGCGATCGGAACGATCGCTTCCACCGGCGGGTCGAGGCCGCGCTGGCGGAAGGCGCTGACGACGAGGCCGCGTTTCCAGGCGAGGTACGCGGAGGGCGACATGTGCTCCAGCGCGCAAGTGCCGCACTCCCCGAAATGCCGGCAGAGCGGCCGCACCCGGTCGGGGCTGGCCGCGAGGATCTCGAGGACGCGCCCGCGATTGCCCTGGCGGTCGATCGCGACCTTTTCGCCGGGCAGCGTTAACGGCACGTAGATCGGGCCGTCGCTGCCCTCGGCGATGCCGTCGCCCGAATGACCGAGGCCGGTGATGGTCACCGTCTCAGTCACGGCGCGCGCCGATCAGGAACTCGCGATTGCCGTCGCCTCCGGCGATCGGCGAATCGGTGATGCCGTCGACGCGCCAGCCGGATTGACCGAGCCAGCCGGCGATTGCAGCGGCCGACGATCGGGCGGCTGCAGGATCGCGGACGATGCCGCCCTTGCCGATACGGTCCGGGCCTACTTCGAACTGGGGCTTGACCAGGGCGACCAGCCAAGCGTCGGCAGCCGCCAGACCGAGCGCGGCGGGGAGGGCGAGCTTCAGCGGGATGAAACTGACATCGGCGACGATCGCCTCGACCGGCTGCGGAACGTCGACGGCGGTGAGGTCGCGGGCGTTGCGGCCTTCCAGCGACACGACGCGCGGATCGGCGGCGAGCTTCGGGTGGAGCTGGCCGTGGCCGACATCGACGGCGAAGACCTTCGCCGCCCCGCGGGCGAGCAGGACCTCGGTGAAGCCGCCGGTCGAGGCTCCGATGTCGAGCGCGACCCGTCCGGCGGGGTCATAGCGGAACGTGTCGAGGGCATGCGCGAGCTTCCAGCCGGCGCGCGAGACCTGCTGCAGGGCGGGGTCGTCGACGGCAACGGCAGCGGACCGCCCTACCGCCGCGGCGGGGCGTTTCTCCGTCACGCCGTCGACCGTGACATGGCCGCGCCGGATCGCATCGCGGGCCCGCGAACGGCTTGGTGCGAGCCCGCGCTCGACCAGCGCCAGATCGAGCCGTTGCCGGGTTTCAGCCGAAGCAGCCAATGAAGGAGGCGGCGAGCGCGTCGAAGAAGACGCCGGTGCCGTATTTTGCCCAGAGCAGCGCGCCGCCTGCCCCGATGACGAGGAGCGTGGCCGGGATGGCGATCTTGGGCGCAAGGGTCATGGCGGCGAAAATATCAGTCTGCGCGCCAGGAAACCAACGGTGGAAGTTCGCTCAAGCGTCGGCTACCATGAGGAGTAGCGACAGGAATTGAACGCAATGGATGCGGGAGGGGTCCTTGGCCAGGCTGCCCAATCCGGTGATCGTCGTTCCCGGCATCATTGCGACTTATCTCCGCGATCAGTATCCGATCCCTTCAGAGCTCATCTGGACGCTGATGAGCAAGAACTACGAGCGCGCCGCCCTCCATCCCGACGATCTCGCTGCGAGCGTCGCCAATCAGGCAGCGACCTATGAGGCGATCCAGCCCGCGCGCGTGGTCCCAGACCAGCTCTACGAAATCGCCTATAGCGAACTGATCAACGAGCTCCGCCACAATCTCAGTCTTACCAGCGATCGGCCGGTGCCGGTCTATCCGTTCGGCTACGACTGGCGACAGCCGCTGGAAGTCGTGCAGGCCGAGCTGGCGGCCTTCGTTCGGGAGGTAGCCCGGCGCACCTCGCTGCTGCGCCACTACCATCAGGATGGCTACGCGGCCGACTCCCAGGTGAACCTCATCGGCCATTCGATGGGCGGCCTGGTGATCGCGGGATACCTGTCGCAGTTCGGGGACGAGAAGCGAGTCCAGAAAGTGGTGACGCTGGCGACTCCGTTCCAGGGCTCGTTCGAAGCGGTGATCAAGGTGACTACCGGCACCGCCAACCTCGGAACGACACCGCCATCCTCGCGCGAACGCGAAGCGGCACGCATGACGCCCGGCCTCTACTACCTGATGCCGTCTTTCGCCGAAGGGCTGACGGTCGCGCCGGGCCTTCCCAATTCGCTGTTCGACCCCGGTCTCTGGCAGACGACCATCATCGATACCATTGCGGAATATATCCGCCTGCACGGGCTGGATCCGGACCGGGCAAAGGCGGACCGGCGCGCCGCTGCGGCAAAAATCTTCGCGGACATGCTGCGCATGGCGCGGCAACATCGAACCAACGTCGAAAGGCTCGACCTCGGGAAAGCCGGGCTAACTGCGAAGAGTTGGCTATGCGTCGTCGGCGTCGACGCCACGACGCGGGTCAGGCTGGAGGTGGTGAAGAACGGCCAGGAGCCGGAATTCGCGTTCCGCACGGCCGACCGCATGGACGAATGGGGAAAGCCGCCGCCCGCCGATCCGAAACTCACCGGAGACGGCACCGTTCCTTTCGCCGGCGCGGTGCCGCCGTTCCTTCCCTACCAGAGCCTCGTTTGCGTCACGCCCTCGGACTACGGCTACTGGGAGATCGGCGACGTCGCGCTGACCGAGGTCGGCGGCTTCCACGGCATCCTGCCCAACATGAACATGCTGCACAGGATGATCGTTCGTTTCTTCGCGGACCTGCCGGATACGCGCAAGAACACGTGGGGCCGGCCGCCGCCCGGCGTCACCGAAGCGCAATGGGACCCGCCGCTGAAGCTCAGCCCGCCCTGACCCCTTAGCTCACGCCCACCAGTCTCTTGAGCTTGGCGAGCGCGGCTGACGGCGGATCGGTGTAGTCGACGGTCGCCGTGAAAGCTGCGTTATTGTCGAAGAGATAGACCGCGGCGCTGTGGTCCATGAGATAGCCGCCGCCCTCCTGCGGAACCTTGCGGGCGTAGATGCGGTATTCCTTCAGCATCGCGTCGATCGCGGGCGGCGGTCCGGTGAGGCCGGTGATGCGCGGATCGAAGGCGGCGAGATATGCCGCCATCTGCTCCACCGTGTCGCGCTCGGGATCGACCGTGACGAAGAAGACCTTCAGCCGGTCGGCGTCGGGGCCGAGTTCCTTCATCCACGCGGTCAGGTCGGCGAGCGTCGTCGGGCAGACGTCGGGGCAATAGGTGTAGCCGAAGAAGAGCGCCGACGGGTGGCCCTTCAGCGCCGCTTCGGTAACCGTCTCGCCGCGCTGGTTGACGAGCGAAAAGGGTCCGCCGACGGAGCCGACGCCCGGCGAACCGGCGGCCGGCTCTCCCCCGGTGAGGAAGCGGCCGAGGAGTGAGTCGGGACCGGTGCCGACGGTAAGCGCGACCACCGCAATCGCGGCAAGCCCGACGATCGCCCAGAGGCCGATCCGGATCGCGCGGAGCCCGTTCATGGCGCCATCTTCATATCGGGCATGTCGTGGTCCCCGTATCCCTTGGCCCCGATTGCGAGAACATGCAGGAACGTATCGACCTTGCCGGCCTTCGCGAAGGTAAGCGAGACGGGAAATCTGTCGCCTTCCCTCAGCGGCGCTTTCGGGCCGACGAACATGATGTGGAGACCGTCCGGCGCCAATGTGACGCTGCCGCCGCCGGGAATCTCGATACCGCCCTCGACCGGACGCATGGTCATGATGCCGTCCTTCATCGCCATCACGTGCAGTTCGCCCTTGGCGGCGAGCGGCGAGGCGGCCGCGACAAGCGTGTCCGGCTCGGCGCCGCGATTGGCGATCGTGAGGTAGCCGCCGGCGGTCGGAGCATTGGGCGGCGTCGCCCGCGCCCACAATTGCGTGAGTTCGAGGTTGCCGACCTTTACCTCGTGGGCGGCGAGCGGCGATACGGCAAGGAAAGCCGCGGCCCAGGCGGCAAGCGTCATGCGCAACATCGGATTTGAGTCTCTCATGAGAGGGGAGCGCGCCGGGCGCGTCCCAACGGAAGAATGACGCGGACTTCCGTCAGATGAGAGGCGGCCCGCGGGGTTCCGCCGCAAGCAGGGGGCGGACGCTCTCCCAGCGATCGTCGCGCGCGATCTGCGGTGCGCGCGACGGAAGCGGGTTAAAACCGAGGACCGGCGGCCCCGCCTCCGGGGCGGCCGAGGCCGCCGGAATGCAGCAATCGTGGTCGCGGTTGGGATGCAGAGCGCCATCGCCGGGTTGGCCGCCGGCGGCGCCGCAGAAGACGGAATGCGAGCTGTCGGCGCGTGCCGCACCGGCGATGCCGGCGGCGATCGCGTTGACGAGGACGAGCAGGACGAGGGCGAGGCCGATCGAGCGGGCGTCGCGGTCGACCCGGAGGCGGCCGGCGAGCGTCATCAGGCCCGCTTCACCGGGATTGTCGCGACCTGGCCGAGCGCGGCGAAGGCGGCGCGAACGATTCCCGCGGCATCGAGGCCCGCCGCGGCATACATCGCCTCCGGCTTGCCGTGGTCGACGAAGCGGTCGGGCATGATGAGCGTCCGCACCTTGACGCCGCGATCGAGGGCGCCGGAGCGCGACAGGTGGTCGAGAACCTGCGCTGCAAAGCCGCCGATCGAGCCTTCCTCGACCGTAACCAGCACTTCATGCTCGCGTACCAGCCGGTCGATAAGTGCGGTGTCGAGGGGTTTTGCGAAACGCGCATCGGCGACCGTGGTCGACAGACCGAGCCCGTCCAGTTCCTGCTTCGCCTTGAGGCACTCGCCGAGCCTGGCGCCGAAGGAGAGGAGCGCGATCTTGGTGCCCTCGCCGAGGATGCGGCCGCGACCGATCTCGAGCGGCGTGCCGGTCGCCGGCAGGTCGACGCCGATGCCTTCGCCGCGCGGGTAACGGAAGGCCGAGGGCCGGTCGTCGATGGCGACCGCGGTCGCGACCATGTGACGAAGCTCGGCCTCGTCGCCCGCGGCCATCACGACGAAGCCGGGGAGGCTCGCGAGATAGGCTATGTCGAACGAGCCGGCATGGGTCGCCCCGTCGGCACCGACGAAGCCGGCACGGTCTATGGCAAAGCGCACCGGCAGGCGCTGGATCGCCACGTCATGGACGACCTGGTCGTAGGCGCGCTGGAGGAACGTCGAGTAGATCGCGGCGAACGGCCTGTAGCCCTCGGTGGCGAGGCCGGCAGCGAAGGTGACGGCGTGCTGCTCGGCGATACCGACGTCGAAACAGCGCCCCGGGAATTCCGCGGCGAAGAGGTCGAGCCCGGTTCCGGCGGGCATCGCGGCCGTGATCGCGACGATCCGGTCGTCCTTCCGCGCCTCGCCGATGAGGCTGTCGGCAAAGACGCGGGTATAGGAGGGGAGATTGATGCCGCTTTTCGCCTGCGCGCCGGTGATCACGTCGAACCTGGCGACGCCGTGATACTTGTCCTCCGACTCCTCCGCCGGCGCGTAGCCCTTGCCCTTCTGGGTGCGGACGTGGACGAGGATCGGCCCGTTCCGCATGTCGCGGACGTTCTTCAGGACTGGCAGGAGGTGGGCGAAGTTGTGGCCGTCGATCGGCCCGACATAGTAGAAGCCGAGCTCCTCGAAGAGCGTGCCGCCGGTCCAGAAGCCGCGGGCATATTCCTCGGTCAGCTTGATCTTGTCGCGGATGAAGCGCGGCATCCAGCCCGCGATCTTCTTGCCAAGCGCGCGGAAGCGCCGGTAGGTCGGGCCGGATACGAGGCGGGCGAGATAGGCCGACATCGCGCCGACCGGCCGCGCGATCGACATGTCGTTGTCGTTGAGAACAACGATCAGCCGGGACTTGAGGTGTCCGGCATTGTTCATCGCCTCGTAGGCCATGCCCGCCGACATCGCGCCGTCGCCGATGACGCAGATGACGGCATTGTCGCCGCCCCGAAGATCACGCGCGACGGCCATGCCCAGACCGGCGGAGATCGAGGTCGAGGCGTGCGCCGCGCCGAACGGGTCGTATTGGCTCTCGTCGCGCTTGGTGAAGCCGGAGAGGCCGCCCGGCTGGCGGAGGGTACGGATGCGGTCGCGGCGGCCGGTCAGGATCTTGTGCGGGTAGGCCTGGTGGCCGACGTCCCAGATCAGCCGGTCCTGCGGGGTGTTGAAGACATAATGGAGGGCGACGGTCAGTTCGATGACGCCGAGGCCGGCGCCGAGATGGCCCCCGGTGACCGAGACGGCGGAAATCGTCTCCTTGCGCAATTCGTCGGCGAGCTGCGGCAGGCTCGCCTCGGGCAGCCGCCGCAGGTCGTCGGGCATGCTGACCCGGTCAAGGAGTGGGGTTGTCGATGGAGTCACGGCGGGCCTTGGGAAGCAGCGCCGTGAGGGTTACATCACGGCCGGAGGCGGTGCAACGCGGCGTTTCTGCCGGTTACAGGCACTTAGGGCGCGAACCCGGCCAAAGCGAGGCGGTCAGCGGCGCTCCGGCGGCAAAGGAATGAATTCCTCCTCGTCGCCGAAGACCTTGTCGAACCGCCCGAGCTTCCAGTCGTTCTTGGCCTCCTCGATCCTTTCCTTGGAGGATGAGACGAAATTCCACCAGACATGCCGCGGCCCGTCCATCGGCTCGCCGCCAAGAAGGACGAAGGTGGCCGGCGTGACGGCACGGACGGCGAGCGCTGCGCCGGGCTTGAGCACGATCAGGCGGCCAGCCTCGTAGGCCTCGCCGGCGATCTCGATCGAGCCCTCGGTGAGGTAGATGCCGCGCTCGGCGTGGAGCGTGTCGACCGGCAGGCGCGCGCCGGCTTCGAGGCTGACGTCGGCGAAGAACATCTCCGAGAAGGTGGCGACCGGCGCCCGCGCGCCGTAGAGCGTCCCCACGGCAAGCTGCACCGTCGCGCCCTCGCCCGCGATCACCGGCAGGTCGGTCCTGGGGTGGTGGAAGAAGGAGGCTTCCGCTTCCTCATGCCTCTTCGGCAGGGCCACCCAGGTCTGGAAGCCGTGCGTCGGACGCACGGTATTGACCGTCTCGTCGGGCGAGCGCTCCGAATGGGCGATGCCGCGGCCGGCCGTCATCCAGTTCACGTCGCCGGGGAGGATGTCCTGCAGGCTGCCGATCGAGTCGCGATGCCGGACGGTACCCTGGCGAAGATAGCTGACCGTAGCGAGGCCGATATGCGGATGCGGCCGCACGTCGAAGCGCTCGCCCGAAATGAGTTCACCCGGCCCGAAATGGTCGAGGAAGATGAACGGACCGACCATCTGTTTCTTGGCCGAGGGGAGAGCCCGGCGGATGGTGAATTTCTCGATCTCGGTCATCCGCGGGAGGATGACCATGTCGATGGCATCGGCGGCGGCGACGTCGCCGAGCGCGGGATCGGGAAGGGGGAGCGGGCGCATGGCTTTGCCTTGCCTCCTGACTTGGGCCGGCGCGGAAGTAAGCGATCGCAGGCCATCGCTCAAGGCACAGGCCTGTGCCTATGCCGGATCGAGCGGCTCGGTGCCGAGCGGCGCGCCCGTGGCGCCGAGGCGGATCTTCTCGATCCGGCCTTCCGCCTCGCCGAGGAGCGCCTCGCAGCGCCTCTTCAGCGCCTCGCCGCGCTCGTAGATGCTGATCGCCTCGGCAAGCGGCACGTCGCCGCGCTCCAGCCGCCCGACGATCTGCTCGAGCTCGGCGAGCGCCTTCTCGAAGGTCAGCGTTCCGACTTCCACCGGCTGGTCTGGCATCGCGAAAATTCCGGTCAGGCGCCCATCAGGGTGGCAACGTGGGTAGCGGCCGAGGCGGCCAGCGCCGTCAGATCATAGCCGCCCTCTAGCACGCTGACGATGCGTCCGCCGCAACGCCGTGCGGCGAGTTCCATCAGCGCGCCGGTGGCGAAGGCAAAATCCTCTTCCTGCAGCTCGATCGCGGCGAGCGGGTCGCGCCAATGCGCGTCGAAGCCGGCCGAAATGAGGAGGAGGTCGGGCGCGAAGCGATCGACCGCCGGGAGCAGCCGGCCCTCGAACGCCGCGCGGAACTCCTTGCCGCCGTCGCCCGGCCGGAGCGGCAGGTTGAGGATATTGCCGACGCCCGTTTCGCCTGGCGCACCGGTGCCGGGATAAAGCGGCATCTGGTGGGTCGAGGCGTAGAAGACCGATGGGTCGGACCAGAAGATCGCCTGCGTGCCGTTGCCGTGATGGACGTCCCAGTCGACGATCGCGACCTTATTGGCGCCGTGCTGTTTCTGGGCATGGCGGGCCGCTATCGCGACATTGTTGAAGAGACAGAAGCCCATCGCCCGGGCCGGCTCGGCGTGATGGCCGGGCGGACGCACGGCGCAGAAGGCGTTGGCGGCGGCGCCGCCGATGACCTCGTCGACCGCCAGGCAGGCGGCGCCGGCGGCGTGAATCGCCGCCACGTAGCTCTTCGGCGACAGTGTCGTGTCGGCGTCGAGGCGCGACAGGCCCGTCACGGGCACCGAATCGCGGATATGCGCAACATACGAGGCGGGGTGGGCCAGCTCGATCAGGGCTTCACCTGCGGCGGGCGCCGATTTCCGGACAAGGCCGGCGAAACGCCGGTCGGCGAAGGCGCGGTCGAGCGCGCGGATACGGTCGGGCCGCTCCGGATGGCCCTCGGGCACGAGGTGCTCGAGAAAGACCGGATCGCTGACCAGGAGCGTCGCCATCACGGCTTGCGGTCGAGATAGGCCTGCAGCGCGTCCTGCGCGGCGGGCGACCGGCGGAGTTCCCCGAAGCCGGTCACCTCGACGTCGATGCGCTGCAAAAGGGCGCGCGAGTCGCCGCGCAGAAGGCGTCGTGCCAGCCGCACGGCCTCGGGGGGCTTGGCGGCGAGCGCCCGGGCGGCCTCGCGCCCGGCCTCCTCGACCTGCTCGGCCGGGACGACGCGATTGACGATGCCGGCCTGGAAAGCACGCTGCGCGTCGAAGTGCTCGCCCATGACGATCATTTCGAAGGCGCGGTGATAGCCGATGAGGAGCGGCGCCAGGAGGCTCGAACCGGCCTCGGGCGCAAGGCCGAGGTCGACGAAGGGCGCCGAGAAGACCGACCATTCGCTGGCAACGACATAGTCGCAATGAAGGAGAAGCGTCGTGCCGATGCCGACAGCGAGCCCGTCGACCGCGGCGATCATCGGCTTTTCGACGGTGGCGATCGTCTTCAGGAACCGGATCGGCGCCTTGCCGAAATTTCCGTCGCGGGCGAACTCCCCGAGTTCGGTAAAGTCGTGGCCGGCGGTGAAGACGCCCGGCATGCCCGCGATCAGGAAGACGCGGATGCGGGAATCGCGCTCGCCGTTGGAGATCGCGTCGGCCGCCGCCTCGTACATTTCCGAGGTGATGGTGTTGTTGGTCTCAGGCCGGTCGAAGCGGATGGTCTGCACCCCGCCGGAGGCATCGACGAAGACGTGCTGGCTCATGCCGCGCCCTGCGCCGACGGACGGCGATCGCCGCCGATGATCATGGAAGCTGCCTGATCCAAGGCTGGAGCGCCCTCGCTGATTGCCGCATGGAGCCCGCCTGCCTCGCCGAGCATGCACTCGGCGAAGTAACGGGCAAGAGCCGTGAACGTACCACCCGCGGCGCCTTCGTGAAGCGCTCCTTTTGCAAGCAGAACGGCGCCGGAGACAAGGCCGAAGAGCCGGCAATAGGGCGTGGCGGCGGCGAGCGCCACCCGGTTCCTGCCTCGAACGAGCATGAAGCGCGTCGCATCTTCGAACTGCGCGAGCGCGGGCGCCAGGCGCTGGGCGGTGTTGCCGAGGGCCGGTGAGCCGAGTTCGCGTACCGCGGCAAGGACATCGCGCAACTCCTGCAGCCATTCCTCGACAATACGCCCGTCGCGAAGCGGAAGCTTTCGCACGACGAGATCGATGGCCTGGATGCCGTTGGTACCTTCGTAGATCGCAAAGATGCGCGCGTCACGGAGCCGCTGCGCCGCGCCCGTATCCTCGATATAGCCGGCGCCGCCATGCACCTGGATGCCGAGATTGGCGACCTCGATGCCGGCATCGGTGGCGAAGGCCTTGGCAACCGGGGTGAGGAGCGCGGCGCGATCCGACCACACGCCGCGCAGGTCCTCGCCGCCGGCGCGGCCGCGATCGATCGCGTAGGCGCAGGAATAGGCAAGCGCGCGCGCCGCGGCCGTCAGCGCCTGCATGCGAACGAGCATCGCCTGGACGTCGGGATGCTCGGCGATGGCTACCGGTATCCCGCCGATGCTGCCCTGTCGCCGCAGACGGGCATAGGCGAGGGCGTCCCGGAAGGAGCGCTCGGCCACGCCGATCCCCTGGATCGCGACGTTCATGCGCGTGAAGTTCATCATCGCGAACATCGCGGCAAGGCCGCGGTTGAGGTCGCCGACGAGCCACCCGGTCGCGCCTTCTCCGCGCCCGCCATAGACCATCGCGCAGGTCGGCGTGCCGTGGAGGCCGAGCTTCCGTTCGATCCGCGCGACTGCCATGTCGTTGACGGCGGTGCCGAGCATTTTGGGCACGACGAAGAGAGAAAGGCCGGCGGTACCCTGGGGCGCCCCCGCCGCACGCGCGAGGACCAGGTGGATGATGTTCGGGGTGAGGTCGTGGTCGCCATAGGTGATGAAAATCTTCTCGCCGAAGATGCGCCACGATCCGTCGGCCGCTGGCTCGGCCCGGGTGGCGATGGCGCCGAGATCGGAACCCGCCGCCGGCTCCGTCAGGTCCATCGTCGCCATCCACTCGCCGGAGACGAGGCTGGGGAGGAAGCGCGCCTTGAGGTCGGGGGAAGCGTGGAACGAAAGGGCGTCGATCGCGCCGGCAAGCAGCATCGCGCCGGTGGCGAAGGAGGCAGAGCCGGCGTTCCAGATTTCCTGGATTGCAGCGTGGACGATGATGGGCAGTCCCTGTCCGCCGAATTCCTGGGGTGCGGCCAGCCCGGCCCAGCCGCCGGCGCGCCAGCGCCGGTAGAGTTCGGGCCAGCCGGGGGCTGTCGTCACCCGGCCGTTCGCGAACGTGGCGCCGATGCGGTCGCCGTTTCGGTCGGCCTCGACCAATTCCTGTTCGGCAAAGCGGTCGGCCTCGGTCAGAATCTCGATCAGCGTGTCATGCGAAAGCGCCGCGGCATCGCCGCCGGCGGCGCTGTCGAAGCCGGCGATATTCTCGATCGTGAAGACGAGTTCCTCGACCGGCGACATGGCATCCATGGCCTGCTCCGCCGCGGCGCCTTGACGGGGCTGGCTGCCGCGGCCACAACCCCGCCCCTATGGCATGCGGAGCGCGGACTTGTCTTTGATTTTTGACATGGCGCGCGAACCTCGGGCGGGGATCGCGGCGGCGCTCGCCGCCCTCCGTGAAGGCCGGCTCGTCGGGATGCCGACGGAGACGGTCTATGGCCTTGCCGCCGACGCGACCGACCCGCGCGCCGTGGCGGCGATCTTCGCCGCCAAGGGACGGCCCCGGTTCAATCCGCTGATTGCCCACGTTGCGACGGCCGAAGCGGCGGCCGCCATTGCCATTCTCAACCCCGATGCGGAACGGCTGGCCGGGCGTTTCTGGCCGGGGCCGATGACATTGGTGCTTCCGAAGGCCGCCGGATGCCCGGTGGCCGACCTTGCCACCGCCGGCCTCGACACAATCGCCGTGCGGGTGCCGGCCCATCCGGTGGCGCACGAATTGCTCCGATCATTCGGCAGGCCGCTCGCCGCGCCGAGCGCCAATCGCTCGGGCCATGTCAGCGCCTCGGAGGCCGGCCACGTCGCCGCAGACCTCGGCGACCGGGTGGCGGTGATCCTCGATGCAGGGCCGACGCCGATCGGTGTCGAATCGACCATCGTCCGGCTGACGGGTGACGTGCCGGTGCTGCTCCGGCCCGGCGGGGTGGCACGGTCAGAGATCGAGGCTGTGCTGGGGCGGCCCCTCGCCGCAGCCGTTCAGGGCGGGCGTCCATCGGCTCCCGGGATGCTCGCGTCTCACTATGCGCCGAAGGCCCGACTTCGGCTGGATGCCCGGGACCTCCGGCCCGGCGAAGCGCTGCTCGCCTTCGGTCCATCGATGCCTGGGAATGCCGATGATGCGGTCGCGTTGGCCAACCTCAGCCCGACCGGCGATCTTGTCGAGGCCGCGTCGCGGCTCTTCTCCGCCCTGCGCATGCTCGACGGCAGGGCCGACACCATCGCGGTGATGCCGGTTCCCGACGTCGGGCTGGGAGAGGCGATCAACGACCGCCTGCGCAGGGCCGCGGCCGCGCGCTGAGCGATCAGGCGTCCTGCTCGGAATCGCTCCGCTGGTGGCGGCCGGTCTCGCGCCATTTCCGCATCAGCGCCTCTAACTCGGCGTCGCCGCCTTCGGGGATTGTGATGCGCAGGGTGACGAGAAGGTCGCCGTGCCCGCCGGTGGAAGTCGGGATGCCCTTGCCCTTCAGCCGGAGCGTGCGGCCGCCGCTGGTCCTCGCCGGGATGTTCATCGTCACCGGCCCGTCGAGCGTCGGCACGCGCACCTTGCCGCCGAGCACCGCAGTTTCTAACGGCACGTTGATGTCGGCACGGAGCGTATCGCCCTCGACCCGGAACACCGGGTGCGGAACGAACTGGACGGTGATCAGCGCATCGCCCGCCTCGCCGCCGGCGGCGGAGGGCTGGCCCTGGCCGCGGAGCCGGATGATCTTGCCGGGCTTGGTGCCGGGCGGGATCGCCACCTCGACCGTGCGGCCGGTCGGCAGGTCGACACGCGCCTTCTCGCCGCGGGCGAGCTGTTCGAGCGTGATCGCCGCGGTCGCGATCACGTTGTCGCCGCGCGCTCCCGCCTGGGGACGGGCGCGGCCGGCGGTGCCGCCGCGGCTGAAACTGCCGAACAGGTCGGCGAAAATGTCATCGGCCGAAAATCCCGGATCGCCGCCGCTGCTCGACCACCGGAACGTCCGTCCGCCGCCCGCGCCGGTGCCCGGCCGCGCGCCGCGCTGGAATCCGTCGAAGCCTTCGAAGCCCTGGAACTTCGGCTTGCCGTCGGGACCGATCTCGCCGCGGTCGAACTGGGCGCGCTTCTCCTTGTCGCCGATGACCTCGTAGGCGTTGTTGATCTCGGCGAAGCGCTCCTTGGCCTTGGGATCTTTCGCGTTCTGGTCGGGGTGGAATTTCTTCGCAAGCTTGCGGTAGGCCGACTTGACCTCCGCATCGCTGGCCGACCGGCCGACGCCCAGAACTTCGTACGGATCGCGCATGATTCGGACAATATCAGGAGCCTGCCCGGGAATGGCAGCGCCCGTTCGGGATATGGTCGGCCCGGCCGTGAATTTCCAGACGTTCCTGGGAACGTCTGGGAATAATTTCCGCTGCCCCTACGCGGAGTCTTCGGCAAAGACCCGGGCGAGCGTCCAGTCCCCCTTGCCGCTCCGGCAGGCCTCGCCACGGTAGCTGCGCACGCCCCGCGGGGCGTTGAGCGTGGTCGTGAAGGGGCGGCAGAGACCGGCGCTTGTCTTCCCGGCCGGGCCGACCGTGACCGTGCCGTCCGACCCCGTGCCGACGTTATGCCAGGCTACCGCAACCGGCTGCGGCGTATCGGCGGCAATGCCGGACAGGGCCCTGCGGATGGACTCCCAGTCCGAGGGATCGACCGACGCGGCGCCGGCCGGCGCGACAGCCCGGGCGGGTGCGATCCGGCCGGTTGCCGCCGCCTGCATCTGCGGCTCGGAGAACGGCATGCCGAGGCCGGCGCATCCGGCAAGAGGCAGCAAAGCGCAGAGAACGGCCAAGGAAGCGGACTGGCGCGACAGGCCACGACCGGTATAGGAACGACACAACATCACATTTTCCAGGAAGATGCCCCGTGAGCAGCATCGGGACTTTGCGTTAATGCCCGGTAACTTGGACGATTTTGCGGAGCCGTTTTCTCTTTTTTCGGCTTGGCTCGGCGAGGCGAGCGCTTCGGAGCCGAACGACCCGAATGCCATGGCGCTGGCGACCGTCGACCCGAGCGGCATGCCCAATGTTCGCATGGTTCTGCTGAAAGGCGTCGATACACGGGGCTTCGTCTTCTACACCAATTTCGAGAGCGCCAAGGGCCGCGAATTGCTGGCGAGCGGCAAGGCGGCGCTCTGTTTCCACTGGAAGTCGCTTGGCCGGCAGGTACGGGTGCGCGGCACGGTCGGGCCGGTCTCGGCCGCCGAGGCCAATGCCTATTTCGCCTCGCGTTCGCGCGGCAGCCGGATCGGCGCCTGGGCAAGCCAGCAGTCGCGGCCGCTCGAAAGCTGGGCTGCGCTGGAAAAGGCGGTGGCGCTCTACACCGCCAAATTCGCCATCGGAGAGATCCCGCGGCCGGAATACTGGTCGGGCTTCCGCCTGACACCGGTCGAGATCGAGTTCTGGTCGAGCGGCACCTTCCGCCTGCATCGCCGGCGCGTGTTCAAGCGGGCCGGGGAGGGATGGGAGGAGACGGCGCTCTATCCGTAGTCCCTCCGTTCAGCCGCCCGGCGGCGGGGCGTCCGGCGGGTCGAGAGCCTCTTCCGCCTCGTCGGCCACCACCGCGGTCTGCGCGCTGAGCGGCACGCTTTCGCGCTTCGGCCGGGTGAGCGGTCCGGGCACCGGGCGGTCGCCGCGGAAGAGGTCGCGGCCGGCGAAAATGCCGCCGGTCACCTGGAGTTCGAAGCGTTCCGCATCGCGGCGCCGGACGCCGGCAAGCGTTTCGGCCGCATCCTCGGCGCTGGTGCCGAGCTCGATCAGCGCCGCCTCGCCGAATTTCATCGCCGACTCGAAGGTCTCGCGGATCTGGTAGTCGACGCCCTTCTTGACGAGCTCCAGCGAGTGGCCGCGGTCGAAGGAGCGGACCAGCAGCTTGGCCAGCGGGAACTCCGCCTTGACCAGTTCGACAATGCGGTTGGCGGCCTCTTTCTTTTCGACGCAGACGGCCACCGCCTTGGCGCTGCCTGCACCCGCGGCCCGAAGCACGTCGAGTCGCGTGCCGTCGCCGTAATAGATGTGGAAGCCGAAGCGCGAGGCTGCCCGGATCATTTCGGTGTCGGCGTCGATGATGGTGACGTCGATGCCCTGCGCCAGAAGTGCTTGGCTCGCCACCTGACCGAAGCGGCCGAAGCCGATGACCAGCACCGTCCCGGTCTGCCCGTCGGGCTTCTCGATTCCGTCGAGCGATTCCTCCTCGGGCGGCACCAGCCGGCGGATGAGGAAGGGCGCGAGCGGGGTCAGCGCCATCGAAATGATCACGGCGGCGGTCAGCAGCGCCGTGGTCTGCGGCGCGAAGATGCCCGCGGCGCCGGCACTGGCGTAGAGGACGAAGGCGAACTCACCGCCTTCGGAGAGCAGCAGCGCCATGCGAACAGCGTCGGCGTGGCTGTTCCGGAAGACGCGCGCCACCGCGTAGACACCCGCCGCCTTCACGGCCATGAACGCAACGACGACGAGAATGATGTCCTTCCACGCGACGGCGATGAGCGACAGGTCGATCGACATCCCGACGCCAAGGAAGAAGAGCCCAAGAAGCAGGCCGCGGAACGGCTCGATGTCCGCTTCGAGCTGGTGGCGGAAGCTCGATTCCGACAGGAGCACGCCGGCGAGGAAGGCGCCCATCGCCATCGACAGGCCGCTCGCCTCCATTGCCAGCGCGGCGCCGAGGACGACGAGCAGCGCGGCGGCGGTCATCACCTCGCGCGCCTTGGCAGCGGCGAAGATGCGGAACACCGGGTTGAGGAGGTAACGCCCGACGAAGATCACGGCGACGATGACGGCGACGGCGATCCCGGCCTGCACCCAGCGGAAGGAGCCGGTCTCCGATGCGGCGGGCGCGAGTAGCGCCTCCACGGCGAGGAACGGGACGATGGCGAGATCCTGGAGGAGAAGGACGGAGAATATCTTGCGGCCGTGCGGTGCAGCGGTCTCGCCCTGCTCCTCGATGATCTGGAGGACGATCGCCGTCGAGGACAGGGACAGGCCCATCGCCGCGACCAGAGCCACGTCCGGCTGGACGCCCGCAAGAATGCCGCCGGCGGCGAGCAGGGCGCCGCAGACGACGACCTGCGCGACGCCCAGCCCGAAAATGTCCTTGCGGAGCGACCACAGGCGGCTCGGCTTCAGTTCGAGCCCGATGACAAAGAGGAGGAGGACGACGCCGAGTTCGGCGACGCTGAGGATCGAGCCGGCATCGGTGAACAGACGGAGGCCGAACGGCCCGATCGCGAGCCCGGCGACGAGATAGCCGATGACCGCGCCGAGGCCGATCCGCTTGAAGATCGGCACCGCGACGACGCCGGCGCCGAGGAGCGCCACGATCGGGACGAGGTCGGCCCCGGTGCTTTCGACTGCCATCCCGCCCCCCGGCCGGAGTTATTGCGTCGCGGTTCCGCCGATGGTGAGCTGGTCGATCCGGAGCGATGGCTGGCCGACGCCGACGGGCACGCCCTGGCCGTTCTTGCCGCAGGTGCCGATGCCCGGATCGAGCGCCATGTCGTTGCCGATCATGCGGACGCGGGTCAGTGCGTCGGGACCGTTGCCGATCAGCATCGCGCCCTTGATTGCCGGGCCGATCCTGCCGTTCTCGATGCGGTAGGCCTCGGTGCAGGAGAAGACGAACTTGCCCGAGGTGATGTCGACCTGGCCGCCGCCGAAAGAGACGGCATAAATGCCGTCCTTGACGCTGGCGAGGATTTCCTTCGGGTCGGACTGGCCGGAAAGCATGTAGGTATTGGTCATGCGCGGCATCGGGATGTGGGCATAGGACTGGCGCCGGCCGTTGCCGGTCGGCTTCATCCCCATCAGGCGCGCGTTCTGGCGGTCCTGCATGTAGCCAACGAGGATGCCGTCCTCGATGAGCGTCGTCGAGCGCGACGGCGTGCCCTCATCGTCGACGCTGATCGAACCACGCCGGTTCGGGATCGTGCCGTCGTCGACAATGGTCACTCCCGGCGAGGCGACGCGCTGCCCCATCAGGCCGGCAAAGGCGCTTTCCTTCTTGCGGTTGAAATCTCCCTCAAGGCCGTGGCCGACGGCCTCATGGAGGAGGATGCCCGGCCAACCCGGGCCGAGCACGACGTCGAAGGTGCCGGCCGGCGCGGGAACGGCGGAGAGGTTGACGAGGGCTTGGCGGAGGGCCTCGTCGACCGCGCCCTGCCACATGTCCTCGGTGACGAAGCGATCGAACATCTCGCGGCCGCCCATTCCGTGCGAACCGGATTCCTGGCGGCTGCCTTCGCCGACCACAACCGAGACATTGACCCGGACGAGCGGGCGGACGTCGCGGACAAAGCTGCCGTCGGCCCGGAGGATTTCGACTTCCTGGTAGGAGCCCGCGAGCGAAGCGGTCACCTGCCGGACGCGCGGGTCCTTGGCTCGGGCGTAGGCGTCGACGGTCTCGAGGAGCTTCACCTTCTCGGAGAAGGTCGGCGCGCCGAGCGGGCTCCGGTCGGTGTAGAGCGAGACGTTGGTGCCCTGCGGCGGCTCGGCATAGGTGCCGGTATGACCGGTCTTCACCGCGCGGACCGCGTCGGCAGCGCGGCGGATCGCCTGCTCGGAGATTTCGCCCGAATGGGCGTAGCCAGCGGCCTCGCCGGCGACGGCGCGGAGCCCGAAACCCTGGTTGGTGTCGAAGCTCGCCGATTTGAGGCGGCCATTGTCGAAGACGAGGCCCTCGGACTGCGAATATTCGAGGTACAACTCGCCGTCATCGGCGCCGGACAGCGCCTCGGCAGTGGCGCGGCGGGCGGCCTCGCGGTCGAGGCCGGCGCGGTCGAGGATGGAATGCGGGGCAGAAGCCATGGCAAGTCTCGGGCAGGGTTCGGGAAGGAGGCCGAGGTGAGAGATAGTATTTGAGAGGCCTGGGACCAAATTCTTTCGCACCTACCAGAGGAAGGGGATGAGACGGAAGCGCGTTCGCTCCGCATAGTCCGCATAGGCCGGGAGGCGGGCGCGCAAGTATCGCTCTTCGTCGCGGAGCCGCGCCACGATACCGCCGACAAGGAGCGGAAAGAGAAGCAGGCCCCACCACGAGCCAAGCGCCACCGGCGTTGCGAGAAGCAGGAGAAGCGCGCCGGAATACATGGGATGGCGGACGAGGGCATAGGGGCCGGTGGTGATGACCGACTGGCCCCGTCTCACCTCGATGATGCTCGACGCGTAGCCGTTCTCCTGAAAGGTGCGGAATACCATCCAGAAGCCGGCGACAACCGCAAGGTCGGCGATGACGACGACCGTGTCGGGGACCGAAGACCAGCCGAGGGCGTGGTCGAGGCAGGAGAGAACGAAGAGCCCGATGAAGACGATGCCGAGCAGACCCTGGATAGTCTTCTGGGTCGGCTCCTTCTCAGCGCGCGCGCCGGCGCGGAGGCGGCTCTCGATCAGTTCCGGATCGTAGCGGAGGAAATAGGCGGTGATGCCGAGGCAGGCAGCGGCGAAGATCAGAAGATAGACCCAGCCCTGCCAGAAGGTGAGCGACCAGGCCGGCAGGAAGATCATCACCGCGAGCGCGGCGAGGAAGAACCCGACTCCCTTGAAGGCGCGGTCGCGAAGTTCGACGGACGTGAGCGGAACTGACCGGGCCATCGCCGCACCTCTCGCCCCGCCGGGCATATAGGACTGCCGCCGGCGATTGCTACGTCTGGTTGTCAGCGAACCGGAGTCATTCCGAACGCCGGGTCGGGTGGCGGCAATCGATCAGGGCAGGTTGTCGAAGCCCTCGCCGAAACCGTTGAGCGAGATCGGGATACCGATTCCTTCTTCCGGTGTCTGGAAGATGATGAAAGTCGCCATCTTGCCGGTCTCGAGCTTCTGAAGCAGCTGGTCCTCGAGGATGACTTCCGCGACGCAGCCGTTCGGCAGGCAGCGGACGAAGCCGACGCTGCCAACGTCATTGTTGTCGATCTTGAGGCCAAGGCCGGAAGGAAGCAGCACGCCGAGCGGTGCCAGAATCCGCATGATCCGGGCCTTCTTGTCGGCGGTCTTCAGGATGATCACGGTCAGTCCGACATTGTCGCGGTCCTCGGCGGTCACGAACTGCATGAGGACGCATTGCTCGCTCTGCGCGCCTGCGGGCGTGTCGCAGCGGACCTGCCAGTCGCCATGGGTCGACTTGACCGGCGGTTCGCCCTCGCCGGGCGGCGCAATCGAGACGATTGCCTTGGGAACGTCGGTTGTCGGCGTTGCCGGGCCGGGCGGCGAGATCGACGGCGCTTCCGTCGCGGCGCTGGTGACTTTGGTCGGGGCCGGTGCCGGCGCCGGCGTGGCGGCCGTGGGCGTCGCCGCCTGGTTGAAGAAGCCGGTGAAGTACATCACGGCGACGGCAATGACGATCACCGCGAGGAGACCGGCGACGCCGGCAAGAATCGGCACCAGGCGCGATCGCGGCTCTTCCGGTTCGTCGTACATGCTCAAAGGAATCGTCCCAACCTGAAGATGCCGAACGCGAATCGACCGCTCACCGCGAACCTATCCTGCCGCAATCCAGGCCCTCGGGAAATCGCCGTTGAGGCGGCGTCAGGCACGCAGAAAGTCGTTGTTTCCCGCCCTTCAGCGCGATTTGCCGCATATCCGTTGCTGATCGTGCATTGCGACCAAAATCAGGCTGTGGTTTGTGTCAGGCGCATTTGCCGCCGCTTCCGGCATTCCGGGGTGGCGCGGTTGCCTGCCCGCCTTATACTGGCGGCGCGGCGGCGAGGCGACGGACGCGGCTGGCGCGACGGAGGGATGGCGTTGAAGATGGCGAAGCAGCGGATTCTCGGTGCCGTCCTTGCATGGGGTGGGCTGGCGGCAGCCGGCGGACCGGCCTTGGCAAACCAGCCGATGCCGTGGCAGACCGGCCTCCAGCCCGCCGCGACGCCAATCATGGAGTGGATCCACCATTTCAGCGACGGCCTGATGATCGTCGTTGCCCTGATCGTCCTCTTCGTGCTCGCGCTGCTCGTCTATTGCATGGTCCGCTTCAACGCGCGCAGCCACCCGGTCCCGTCGAAGACCAGCCACAACACGCTGATCGAGGTGCTGTGGACGGTTCTTCCGATCCTGATCCTTGTCGGCATTGCGCTGCCGTCCTTTGCGCTTCTTTTCGCCGAGCACGATCCGGCCCGCGCGGTGGCCAACTACGACCCGGCGAAGACGCTGACCATCAAGGCGATCGGGCAGCCGTCCTGGTACTGGACCTACGAATATCCCGACAACGGCGACGTGACGGTCGATTCGCAGCTTCTCCAGGACGCCGCACGGACCGATCCGGTCGCCCAGCCGCGCCTGCTCGCCGTCGACAATCCGCTGGTCGTGCCCGTCGGCACCGTCGTCCGCCTTCTGGTCACGGCCGATCCGGCCGGTATCATCCATTCCTGGGCCGTGCCCTCCTTCGGCGTGAAGATCGACGCGATCCCCGGCCGCCTCAACGAGACCTGGTTCCAGGTCGAGCGGGAAGGGACCTATTTCGGCCAGTGTTCGGAACTCTGCGGCCGCGGCCATGCCTTCATGCCCATCGAGGTGCGGGCGGTTTCGCCGGAGAAATTCGCGGCCTGGGTCGCGGCGGCCAAGACCGACGTAGACGCCGCCAACAAGCTGCTCGCCGAGAAGAAAACCGGACCGGCCGCAGCGACCGTGGCCAGCCGCTAGACAGCAGGGAATGTGCCTGCCGCCGTCCGCCCGCAGCGGGCCGGCGGCGCGGGGACCAGAGGAGAGAGTGAGAGATGGCATACGGCGCGGCCCATGATGCGCACGAGGCTCACGGACACCCGACCGGGTTCCGCCGCTGGGTCTACTCCACCAATCACAAGGACATCGGCACCCTCTACCTGATCTTCGCGATCTGCGCGGGCGTGGTCGGCCTGCTTCTCTCCATCGGCATGCGCGCCGAGCTGATGGAGCCGGGGATGCAGATCTTCGGCGATCCGGAACTCTTCAATGTCTTCACCACCGCGCACGGCCTGATCATGATCTTCTTCATGGTCATGCCGGCGATGATCGGCGGGTTCGGCAACTGGTTCGTCCCGATCATGATCGGTGCGCCGGACATGGCCTTCCCGCGCATGAACAACGTATCGTTCTGGCTGCTGCCGCCGGCCTTCCTGCTGCTGGTCATCTCGCTCTTCATGCCGAGCGCGGCGGGCGCCACCGGCGTCGGCGGCGGCTGGACCATCTATCCGCCGCTTTCGACCTCCGGCCAGCCCGGTCCGGCGATGGACTTCGCCATCCTCGCGCTCCACCTCGCCGGCGCGTCCTCGATCTTGGGGGCCATCAACTTCATCACCACGATCTTCAACATGCGCGCGCCGGGCATGACGCTGCACAAGATGCCGCTGTTCGTGTGGTCGATCCTGGTGACGACGTTCCTCCTGCTTCTCGCCTTGCCGGTTCTGGCGGGCGCCATCACGATGCTGCTCACCGACCGCAACTTCGGCACCACCTTCTTCAATCCGCAGGGCGGCGGCGACCCGGTCCTCTTCCAGCACCTGTTCTGGTTCTTCGGCCACCCGGAAGTGTACATCCTGATCCTGCCGGGCTTCGGCATGGTCAGCCAGATCGTCTCGACCTTCTCCAAGAAGCCGGTCTTCGGCTACGTCGGCATGGCCTACGCGATGGTCGCGATCGGCTTCATCGGCTTCGTCGTGTGGGCGCACCACATGTACACCGTCGGCCTGTCGCTCTCGACCCAGGCCTACTTCGTCACCGCCACGATGATCATCGCGGTGCCGACGGGCGTGAAGATCTTCTCGTGGATCGCCACCATGTGGGGCGGGTCGATCGAGTTCAAGACGCCGATGCTCTGGGCGATCGGCTTCATCTTCCTCTTCACCGTCGGCGGCGTCACCGGCGTGCAGCTCGCCAATGCCGGCCTCGACTACGTGCTTCACGACACCTACTACGTCGTGGCGCATTTCCACTACGTGCTCTCGCTCGGCGCCGTCTTCGCGATCTTCGGCGGCTGGTACTACTGGTTCCCCAAGATCAGCGGCTACCTCTACAACGAACGCCTCGGCAAGCTGCACTTCTGGATAACGTTCGTCGGCGTCAACCTGACGTTCTTCCCGCAGCACTTCCTCGGGCTTGCCGGCATGCCGCGCCGCTACGCCGACTACCCGGACGCCTTCGCCGGGTGGAATTTCGTCTCCTCGATCGGTTCGTACATTTCCGCAATCGGCGTGCTTCTCTTCTTCTACGTCATGTACGACGCCTTCCGCCGCAAGCGCGCCGCCGGCGAGAATCCGTGGGGCGCCGGCGCGACTACGCTCGAATGGGCGTTGCCCTCGCCGCCGCCCTTCCACCAGTGGGAAACGCTGCCCCGGATCAAATGATCGGGGAGCGATGCTGAAATGGCCTTTGTCGACCGCCGCGAGCTGACCGCCGACGCTGCCCTTCCGGGCAGCGTTCGCGATTACGTGCTGCTCCTGAAGCCGCGCGTGATGTCGCTGGTCGTGTTCACCGCATTTGTCGGCATGGTCCTGGCGCACGGCCGCCTGACCCCGCTTCTGTCGGCGATTGCGCTCTTTGCCATTGCCGTCGGCGCGGGCGCCTCGGGCGCGCTCAACATGTGGTTCGATGCGGATATCGACCGCGTGATGCGGCGGACGCGCGGACGGCCGGTTCCGGCCGGACGGCTCGCCGCCGGCGACGCGCTGGCAGTCGGGCTCTTTCTCTCGGGCGCCTCGGTCGCGCTGCTCGGGCTTGCCGCCAACTGGCTCGCGGCCGCCCTGCTGGCGTTCACCATCGCCTTCTACGTCCTCGTCTATACGATGTGGCTGAAGCGCCGCACGCCGCAGAACATCGTCATCGGCGGGATCGCGGGCGCGCTGCCGCCGGTGATCGGCTGGGCGGCGGTGACCGGAACCGTCGGTGTCGACGCGCTGGTTCTCTTCGCGATCATCTTCCTGTGGACCCCGCCGCATTCCTGGGCGCTGGCCCTCTTCGGCAGCGAGGATTATGGCCGCGCCGGGGTGCCGATGTTGCCCGTGGTGCGCGGCGTCGCGGCGACGAAACTCCAGATCGTGGCGTGGTCGGTGCCGCTTGCCGGGGCGGGGGTCCTGCCGGCGTTCGTCGGCATGGCGAGCATCGCTTATGGCGTCATCGCCGGCCTGCTCGGTGCCGTGTTCCTGTTGCTTGCGCTTCAGGTTGCCCGCATGCCGGCATCGGACAAGGCGATGCGTCCGGCCCGCCGCCTCTTCGCCTTCTCGCTTCTCTATCTTTTCATGCTCTACGCCATTCTTCTGGCCGAGCAGGGGCTCGCCGCCTGATGCCGGATGGTGCCATGCCGCCGATGGTCGACAAGCAGGGTGAGCTCGGCGTCGAGGCCGAGCGCCGGCGGCGTGCCCGCTCGATCGCGATTGCGATCGGGCTTGGTGCGCTGGTGATCCTTTTCTTTGTGCTCACCATCGCGCGCCTCGGTGCCAACGTGGCGGGGCGGGCGATCTGATGCCCGGCGATGCCGCGATGCCCCGTCCGCCGCGCAAGGGCCTGACGGCTGCGCTCTGTGCCGCCTTCGTTTTCGGCATGGTCGGGATGGCCTTCGCGGCGGTGCCCATCTACCGCATCTTCTGCCAGTTGACCGGCTACGGCGGGACGACGCGCCAGGCGGATCGCGCCCCCGCCGCAACGCTCGACCGCATGATCGTCGTCCGCTTCGACACCAACGTCGCCAACGACCTCGGCTGGAGTTTCCGGCCCGAGCAGCGCGAGATGAGCGTCAAGCTCGGGGAGGTCGCCGAGGCGACCTTCGTGGTCGAGAACCGGACCGACCGCGAGACGGCCGGCGTCGCCGCGTTCAACGTCTCGCCGGGCGACGTCGGAACCTACTTCAACAAGCTGAGCTGCTTCTGCTTCAATGCGCAGACGCTGAAGCCGCACGAGCAGCAGCGGTACAAGGTCGTCTACTTCGTCGATCCGGCGATCGTAGAGGATCACGAGCTTGACAGCGTCGATACGGTGACGCTGTCCTATTCCTTCTATCCTGCCGCGCCGGGCAGCATCCGGCCGAAGCCGGTCGCTTCCGCCGCGCCGGCGGCGAATGCCCTGTGATGTCGGAGAACGCAATGGCCGAGGCCCACGCGAAGAACCACGAATATCACCTCGTCGACCCGAGTCCGTGGCCCTTCATCGGCGGCGTCTCGGCATTCGTCCTCGCCATAGGTGCCATCGCCTTCATGCACGGCGAGTCGTGGCTGTGGATTCTCCCCGGCCTCGCCGGCGTCCTCTACACGATGCTGGTCTGGTGGCG